>Ga0164313_10000827_pt1 | contig 26142 bp, 22 predicted proteins | sample GuaBasSedimGuay4_FD_113735 | JGI IMG/M metagenome (GOLD analysis project Ga0164313, IMG submission 113735) | Subseafloor sediment microbial communities from Guaymas Basin, Gulf of California, Mexico - Guay4, Core 4569-4, 0-3 cm | ecosystem: Environmental > Aquatic > Marine > Hydrothermal vents... | reverse complement strand
TTTCGACGAAGAACAGCCGACGGGGTCATTGCTCATTATCTTGCATGCCAATGCGAGTACCGAGGCAGCCACTCTGCCGACATCAGCCTATGTGCTTTGACCCCCTCGAAGCCAAGTTGACCGGGATTCCTCCTGGATACCCCTTAACTTAGTGCCATTCAAGGTTTGACCCCTTCTGCCGGAGCTATCGTTCAAACAGGTAGGCGCTGTCGCGCAGCCGGTTTTCCCTGCCGTCGTGCACGGCAAATTGGGCGCGCGACCCTTTGTACAGATTCACGCCCGCGTACTCGCCCTTTTTGTTCACGATATAGAAATTCAAACCAAAGGCGGGTTTTCCGTCGTCGCGCAGGAGATACGGCTCGGTGGTCTTCTCAACGATCCTCTGCATCGCCCGCAGCCCGGCCTCCTCTGGCGACACTCCCTGGCGCATGAACTCGACCACCAGAAAACTCGCGCAGGTTTTCAGGTTCGCCTCCCCGCGACCGGTGCTTCCGCAGGCGCCGACTTCGTTGTCCACGAACAGGCCCGCGCCAAAGATCGGGGAGTCGCCCACCCGGCCGGGAAGTTTGAACGCCAACCCGCTTGTCGTCGTAACCCCGCTGACCTCGCCCTTCTCGTTCACGGCGTTGCAATTGATTGTACCGTGATGCCGCATCATCTGTCGCGCAGCGTGCTTTTCGCCCGGCGTCATTGACCGCGGCAGCCGGTCCGCCGGGTCGATCCAATCGTCCCGTTCGCTCAGGTCCCGCTTCCACTTCATCCAGATTTCCCGCGCCTCATCCGTCAGCAGGTCTCGTTTTTCGTGGCCCATGGCCAGCGCGAACTTCAGCGCTCCCGGTCCGACCAGCAGCACATGGTCGGTATGCGTCATCACGTCTCGCGCCACCTTTGAGGGATGGACAATTCCCTCGAGCGAAGCGACAGCTCCTGCGCCGTTTGTCGGCCCATGCATCACCGACGAATCCAACTGCACCACGCCCTCCTCGTTGGGCAGCCCGCCATAGCCCACCGAACGGTCTTCGGGGTCAGCTTCGACGATGTTCACACCTGCGATGACGGCGTCCAATGTGTCCTCGCCTGCGCCCATCATTTCCATCGCCTTTTGTGTCGCCGCCAACCCGTTTCGGCTCGCTACGACCACTGGCAACGAGGGCCCGTCCGACACCTGGGCCTGGCGCTCCACACCCTGCGCACCCGCCTCACGCGATGCGACGGCGCCAACCACGCCCAATGCCGATGACTTCAAGAACGATCGCCGATCCATCGAATATTTCCCCTGGAGATGACTACATCGATTGCTCACGCATAATCCTGCCCGGCGCCGAACCCCGACGGGATTATTTCGTCCACTGCGCTCATGGTTTCATCGTCGAGACGCACCTCAAGAGACGCAAGGTTGTCATCGAGTTGTTCCATCGTCCTCGGTCCGCATATCACGCTCGTGATGTCAGGATTCCTCAGTACCCAGGCCAATGCGAGCCGGGCAAGGGGCAGGTCGAGTTTTCCTGCCAACGGCTCCAGTTTTTCGAGAGCGGTGAAGTTTGCGTCGGCGTCGGGGCTGTCGAGACGCATCTTGAAGTTTCTCGCCGCCCGACTGTCAGTCGGTGGTTCCTGCCCCCTGTGGTATTTGCCCGAAAGCCACCCGTATTGAAGCGGGCTGAACACGGTAATCCCGATACCGTAGCGCCTCGCCACCTTAAGAACCTGCTTTTCCGAAAAACGGTTCAGGATGCTGTAGTTGAGCTGATCGCTGCAGTATTGCTCGAGATTGTAGAGCCGGCTCGTGAGTTGGGCTTCGACCAGCCGCCAATCGTTGTAGCACGAGGTGCCGATGTAGCGAACCTTTCCCTGCCGCACCAGATCAGTCAGCGCCCGAAGAGTCTCTTCCGTCGGCGTCTCGTTGTCCTTCAGATCCGGGTGCACGCTGTCGGGGCGATGCATGATAAACAGATCGATATGGTCGATTCCGAGTCGCTTCAGCGCACTCTCGGCCGCGTTCATAATGTGAAATCGCGTACTGCCGAACTCGGTGGGCTTGTCGCCGAAGGGAGCCCAACACTTGGTCGCAATAACCAGGGGATCCCTCTTCCCTTTGATCGCCTTGCCGACGATCTCTTCCGATCGCCCCTTCCAGTAGACATCCGCCGTGTCGATGAAGTTGACCCCGGCATCGACCGCCCGGTCCAGCAGGCGGATGCCTTGCTGCTCATCCACCGAATCGCCGAAATTCATCGTACCGAGTGCAATACGGGAAACCCGAAGTCCGGTCCGTCCAAGTACTTTGTAGTCCATTTCTCCTCTGTAAAAATCGTAAACTCAATCCTCCCGACGATGCGAGATGAACAAGAGGCTGCGGGAAACTCAAGCCGTTAATAGGGCGCGGAAAATCCACCGCTGCGGGGTTGATCGGATCGAGGATCGCCCTACGGAAAACCCCTCGACATGATCGCCTTGCCCAAGGCGTATTGACGCCCCGCACCATGTTGCATTAGTTCTGGGACATGACAGTGGATACCGGGTTCTCGGTATCAGGACTGCATCTGAAATTTCAGGAAACCACCCGGGAGGGGAAAGATATGAAATCGATAGTGATCGCCTTGTTGCTCGTGGTCCCATGGATCGCGAATTGTGACGAAGAAAAAGAGATGAAGAAGAATGCGAATATCCTCTATCTGCACCATAGCACCGGAAACTGTCTCTGGAATGGCGGAATTCCGGATTGGGTGGCGGACTACAATCGGACCCAGGGCACGGCCTACGGGATTGCGGAACAGGTGTTTCCAAAGAACGAACCCTATGGGTGGAGGAACTATCCGTTCGACTACTGGAATATCTGGGTGAATAACGCGGGTGATTCGGCCTACCTGGAGGAACCGACCCTCGAGATGCTGACGCAGGACTACGATCTGGTCGTATTCAAACACTGTTTCCCGGTCAGTTCGATCCAGCGGGACCGGGACTCCTCGAACCCGGCATCGGACGAGAAGACATTGGGGAACTACAAACTCCAGTATGCCGCCTTGAAGGAGAAGATGCGATCGTTCCCGGAGACACAGTTTCTGGTGTGGACCAATGCCGCCCTGCTTTCGACCAATTGCACGGTGGAGGAAGCGACCCGATCACGGGAGTTTGTGGACTGGGTTACCGGAGAATGGGACGAGACCGGGGACAATATATTTGTCTGGGATTTCTTCTCTCTGGAGACCGACGGAAAGATCTTCCTGAATCCCTCCTATGCGAATGGTGAAAAGGATCCGCACCCGAACCAGGACTTTGCCGCCCGGACCGCGCCCCTCTTTTGCCGTCGTCTGGTTTCGGTAATCGAAGGCACAGGGGATCAGACTTCGCTTACCGGCGAGTAGACGGGCGTCCTGTCAACCCGTTCGACCTGCTTTCACCGGAAGGGATCGGTCGGGATTTCGCAGGAACCAGACTGCCACCGAAAGGCAACGGAATCATTTGGCGGGCGATGACTGGCGGAACTTGGAAATCCGGTCCGCGACGTCGCTCTTGAGGCGTTCCACGAAACTGACGGTAAAATCGACGATATCGATTGTCTCATCGTCGACGAGCGGGGAAAGGTCCATGGCCCAGGTGAGCCCGGTCTCGGAATCGGAGGCGTGGGACTCGAAGAAGGTCGCATTGGCGAGTCGGCGGCCCATGACGGCGAGATCGTAGCGTTTGCCTCCCATGATCTGGGAGTCAAAGACGCCGTTGAGGGCGGCTTGGAGATTGGGGCGGTTGGAGGTGGGCAGGAGGCCTTTGTCCTCATCAAGGAGCCAGTCGAGGCTTCGCCAGATTTCGCATCCCCAGGTTTTTTTTGGGCGTTGACTGGCCGGGAGGCGGCGGACCGCGGTCAGTGCGCGCAGAAGCACCGCGATGTGGGTGTCGTGCTTGTCGGCGGGATTGTGAAGGTAGAGAACTGCGGGTTGGGCCGTCGTGAGGATGGCCTCGAGGTCGTCCACCGGGGAGAAGTCCCCGGCATCCTTGATGGCTTTGCTGGGGTACCCGAGTTGGATCATGGCGGCGTAGTCGCCGACCACCGCGGCCTTGTCCTGTTCGCCAACCCGGATCGCGGCCATCTCTTCGTTGGTGAACGACTTGTAGGGACCGACCCGGGCGCTACCGGCTCCGTCCGTGCAGGTGACTCCGGTGAACCAGCGGTCGGAGCGCCCGTAGCAGCTTTCGATGCCGTGGTAGGCAAAGAACTCGAGGTCGTCCTGGTGGGCCCCGATTCCCATGTGGGTGGTGCGGGCAAGAGCCTTGGGTTCCGGAGTTTGATCAGGAACAAGGATCGTGGCGTTTCTATTGTGCAGTTTCATGGCGGAATGTGGAATGCAGGTTGCGGGGCAGCATCAAGCCAATGGCGGGAGGCTGGCGGCGGCAATGGCCTGACCGTGACGCTTCTGGGTCTCGTCTGGCATGCTGATGGTGAGAGATCTGGCGAGTTCCGGGAACTCGTCCCGCAGGACCCTGTTGGCGTGGTCAAGCAGGAGGTCTCCACCCGGGCCGCTCAGGACGCGTCCGAGGACTTGGAGGTGGTGAATTTCGTAGAAGCGCGCAAAGTGGGCGATGGCATATCCGAAGCAGGTGCCGAGAGTGCGGTAAATCGCAGCGGCGCGGTCGTCGCCGGCCTCCATCAGTTTCTGCACCTCGACCAGATGTTCGCGTTGCGCAAGCTTGGGATCGATCTCGAGTCCGGCGACCTTGATCAGCCGCGACACACCCTGTTGACTGAAATATTGGACGGCGCAGCCGATATCGCCGGACCATTCGTCGGCCGGGGCACCAGGGCCGTAGTCAACCGGCACGAAGGCGAGTTCCGAGAGCCAGTTGGTGATGGCGCCGGAGGCGTCGACGTAACCCACCGCGGTGCTGGTTCCCATGGCGAGGCCGAGGACGCCACCCTCGCCCAGGGACATGGACCCGGCGAGGGCGCTGACATCACCGTCGTTGACCACATTCATCGGCACGTCGTTCCACTCCCTGGCTATATCGAGGAAGATGTTCTCAACGCGTTTCTCAAAGAGCTCCTTTGAAACGCCGCGGAAGAGTGAGGCGACCCGAACCTGGTTGTTGACGTAGACACCGGCGGACGATCCGCCAATCGCGTCGACCCGGGGGAGGTGCTCGGCAGCCCGTTGCAGACTGTCCATGATTCCCTGGTAATGGTAGTCTGGGTCCTTCTCGAAGTAAGGGTCCCAGGCGATCTCTTCGGAGTGAACGACCTTCCCGTCGATGACGGCGGCGCATTTGCGATCCGAGCCGCCAAGGTCAAAACCGATTCGGCAGCCCTCGAGGTGGCGGCCCAGGGCCTGGTCGGCGGCGGCTGTTTCGGCTTTTGGGATGTCACTCTCGGAGACGGCTTCGATGACGAGGTTTCCGTTGAAGACGCGGCGCACAAAGTCGGCATCGAAGGCCCGGTCACCCGCGGTGGAGTAGATGTTCTGCAGGGCCGGAACCAGTTCCGGGGCTCCTGCGATCAGGAGGCGGTTGCCGCCGCGGGCCCAGAGGAGGAACTTCACGACACGTTCGACGTGCCGCAGGTTCAGGCTCTCGAATTGCGGGAGAGCGGGGAGGATCTTGTCGCAATGCGAGGAGCTCGTGCCGTCGGAACGCATCAGGGCGAGCACGATGGGGCGTTCGCCCTCCTGGTCGCACCGCGCCAGGAACTCGCGGGTCCAGAGGGAGGCCGGAACGAACTCAGGATGCAGTTCGGGAATATGCCGGGGGCTGACGATCAGATGGTCGGCTGGGATAGGGGTCATGGTCGGTGGCAGTGGAAACCAGGTGGGTCATCCCCGTACGGCGGGGCGTTTCAATTCCTGCTGACTATATGAATTTCCGGCAGGAATTGAAGCGTGAACCTGCCATTTTGCTCCTTCCTGCTGCGCATCGGGCGTGACAGGCGGACAGGGTCTGTTCAGGATCCGGTTGAACTCAGATCGAGAGGGCTGCGATCTCGATTCCTAATATCACCCTTGTTGATTCTGCGGTCAGAAAGGAAAGGCGGAACCCCAATATGAAAAGTGTATTCACAGTCAGGGTCGCGGGTGGGCTGGTCATGCTGACCCTCGCGGGAAATTTTCCAGTCGTCGCGAGCGGAGATGCCGGCCATCACACGGTTTGGTGGGAGGGCGAGGATACACTCGAGACGAATTTTCCGGAAGCAACCCGGTTTTCGGCTGTAACCTTTCCCGATTCGCGCGACCTGCTTTCGGACGGTGATTGGCTGACCAATCACGGGCCGGCCACCGACGTCGATGCCTGCGCCAGATACATGGTCGAGATCCCCGCTGATGGCATGTATTATTTCTGGGTTCGGAAATTCTGGAAGCAGGGTCCGTTTCGCTGGCGTTTTGGTGACGGCGATTGGCGCCGGATCACCCATGCCCATGAGCCGACAGGCGCGGTTCCGCTTCGACCCTATGAGAACGGGGCTTCGGGTGATCCCTATCCGGGCCTTGAAGTGAACTGGTTTTATGCGGGAAGGGTGGAGTTGAGCGAGGGTTCGCATGAATTTGAGCTGCGCCTGCTGGGAACAAAGAGAAATACAAGTGATCCTCACGGCCAGGATCTGACCGCCGGTCTGGATGCGTTCTTCCTGACGAGCGACGACCGGTTGGTGCCCGCTTTCAACACGCAGCCGGAACCACCGAGTTCGAGCCCCGGTCCGGCCGATTGGTTCCCGGTGACCTTTCGGGAGGACGATTTTTCGAAGGATTCGGTGATCGATCTCAGCCACCTGGTCGAAGCTCCCGCCGGGAAATACGGTCACCTGAAACAGATCGGAAACCGATTGCAGTTCGAAAACGCCGATGAACCGGTCCAATTCTGGGGTTGTGGGGCGAACTACCTCGATCTGAGCCGCGAGGAGACGATCCAGCGCATCCGCTACCTGCGTAAGCATGGCGTGCGCATCGTGCGGCAGCATCCTCTCCAATCCATGCTCGGCCCTCTGCGCGGGGACGGTACTTTCGATCCCGAGAAACTCGACCGATGGGACTGGTGGTTCGCTCAATTGAAGGAACACGGCATATACATGGATCTGGGGCTTTTCTATCCCCATCACATCCACCGCGACGAGGGCTACGATCTGTTTGATGAATTGCCCAAGGCGGCCTACTAACGTGGCGGACAAGGAGAACTTCCGCAGCACGGCCGGCCTGGTGAACGTGGAGCCCTTGCTCCAGGAATCGCAATGGCGATGGGCCAAAGTCGTTCTGACCCACAAAAATCCTTACACAGGGATGCGTTATGCTGACGACCCGTCGCTGGCGGTGCTGGAGATTCAGAATGAGGACTGCATTTTCTGGGGATTTCCACTGGCCGCTCTTGCTCTGGGTGACGAACTGGAAGTGCCCGAAAATCCCGGGAATCGTTGGCAGATCAAACTTCCGAGACATTCGGCCCGCCTCAAGGCCCGGTGGGCGCAGTGGCTCAAGAAGCGCTACGGTTCTGATGAGAGGTTGAGCGAGGTTTGGGGCGAGGGGATGTTGCCGGGCGATTCGATCGACAACCCGGCCATGAAACTCTACGTGCCGGCGGATGAAATGAAGTCCGATGGTCCTCCGGGTCGTCCCCGGGAGAAAAAGCGCATGGGCGATTTCATTCGTTTCCTCGCCGACCGGCAACGTGGGTTCTATGAGAAGCGGATTCAGCAGTACCGTGACGTTGGATACAAGGGGGTCTGTGTGACCACCGCTTGGCGCGCCCAGGGGCCGGCTGCCGGGCCGGCCAACCTCTACTGCGATACGGCGGGCGACATGGTCTCACGCCATAATTACTATGGTGGTGGCGTCGGCAGGCACTTTATTTACCCAGGATCCGTGCGCAACAGTTCGCATCTGTCCGAGCCGGGCAGCGGTATTCTCTCAAGCGGCATGTACCAGGTTGAGAATCGTGCGTTCTGCCTCACCGAATGGACCTCCCAGCCGCCAAACCAGTACAAATTGGAAGCGGCGCCTCTCTTCGCATTCTATGACATGGGGTTGCAGGGCTGGGACGCCTCGTATCACTTTCTGAACAGTCGCAATCATATAGGCAATGGCTGGCCGGGTCAGCGCTCCTATGTCACGGACACACCTCACTATATCGGCCAGTTCCCGGCGCTTGCCTTCGCCATCTACAACCGTCATGTGACTCCCGCTTCCGCCGCCGCCGCCCGTCGGTTGGATGTTGAGGAGATATATGAGGGCATTGATGCGCTGAGCCAGGATTTCACCGGGGGGGGCTATGATATCAAGGAACTCACTGGCAATCTGAAGACGCCCGGGGAATTGCTGGCCGTCGGGCGGGTGACCGTCGGTTTCGAGGGCGGCTCCGGCGAGCTCGTCGATGTCGACAGGTATTGGGACCGTTTGAGCAGGACCGTACGCTCCATGACCGACGAACTCACCTGGGATTACGGGCGGCAGCGGGTGATATTGCACGGGAAAAAAACGCAGGCGATCATCGGTCGACCCGGCACGGAGCCGATAGACTTGCCCGGTGTGACGGCGACCGTCACAACGCCTTTCGTTTCGCTGATTTTCACGCCTCTCGACAACGCAGACCTGGTCGACTCCAGACAGATTCTGATCACGGCGATGGCCCGGGACAGGCAGACCGAAACCGTGTATAATGAGGACGGCACCGAGCTGGTTTTGATGGGTGGCGCCCCGCTGTTGATGGAACCGGTTCAGGCCGACATATGCTTCAAAGGGGCTCCGCCGCGCGAAGTGAACATTCTCGACGTCTACGGTGTGCCGACGGGCGAAACGGTGAATGTGGCACCTGATGGTTCATTCCACATCGACGGGACCTGCACGACCTACTATTATGAAGTGAGACGGTAGTTTCCGTTCGCAAAGATGACCTTGGGCCGAATCAAAGCAAAAGAGGCGCCCTTTCGAGCGCCCCTTTTACATTCACACAAACGAGCCTGAAATGGTCAGCCGTCGGCCCTGGCTTTTCGGCGTCGGAATGCGACAATGCCGATCAAGGCAATCGAAATCAGGCTGATCACGGTCGATGGTTCAGGGACCGCGTTCAGCTTTTCACCGAAGAAATAAATGTCCGAGAATGCGGTCAGATTGCCGGAACTGGGATTATTCGTGGACTCGATGAATTCGTAGAAGTCAGGGAAGGCCAGGACAGTTCCCGAGGTCGTTCCGTCATTTGTGTTCACGTAGGCGTTCTTGGTGTGATCATTGCCACTGCCGCCTTTTGCCGTGATCGCATAGATGACGAAATCGCCGCCGGTCTTTTCGTAACTCGCATTGGTGTTGCCCTCGAAAAAGGTCAGGGTGACATAGTCTGCGATGCATTCCTTGGCCAGGTCGTCCCAGCCGTTGAGTTCCGACTGCCAGGCGCCGAGGAGAATCGCGTCGCTTGGGAAGCCGGGAAATGTAACCTTGAGCTCGGTCAAGACAGTGGCCGGGCTGTTATTTGCGGTGGTAATCTGCTCGACGACGACGGTTGCCCTGACAGCCGGGAGAACCGAGAACGCCAGAAGCGGAAGAATTAGAAGTTTTCTCATAGTGTATTGCCCCTCTCTTTGGTTTGTTAGGAGTATATTTACTCATCCGAGGTGTGGGTTATAAAGCTCAATTGATGCAGAACCGCTACCTACAGGTTTTCCCCCAATATTGGTTGTGTGGAATGCCCTTAGGGGAACTTGCTCAGGTCACGATCTGTTTCGGGCTGATTCTGCTCTCCAGGGGAGGTCGGCTCTTTGCGGAAGGGCATCCACCCCAAGGGGTTGTGCATTTGTCGGATTGCCCTGAAGGGCGCCTCACGGCTACCGGTTCTTCAGGAGGGGAAGACAATCCTGCGGTGGAACATGTCATCCTGCTCCACGGCCTTATCCGGAACTCGGACAGTCTCTCCAAGATCGAGGCGGCCTTGATCGAGGCGGACTTCAGTACCGACAATCGCGATTACCCTTCTCGACAGGACTCGATCCGAAACCTGGCTGATTCAACAATCGGGGAAGCCCTCGCGCGGCCGGAAGCACGTCGTGCGAAGCGGGTCCATTTTGTGACCCACTCGATGGGGGGTATTCTGGTGCGGGATTATCTTTCGAGGAATGAGTGCGTGAATCTGGGCCGTGTGGTCATGCTCGCCCCCCCCAATCAAGGCAGTGAGGTGATTGACCGGATCGGTCATTGGCCCATCGTCGGATGGCTCAACGGTCCGAGCGGAGACGAACTGGGGACAGGTCCGGACAGCCTCCCGAATCGTCTGGGACCGGTCAACTATCCGGTGGGAGTCATCGCCGGTGACCGCAGCATCAACTGGATCAACAGCATGATCCTGCCGGGACCTGACGATGGCAAGGTCACTGTGGAACGGACCAAGGTTGAAGGCATGGCCGATCACCTGGTGGTGCATGCGACCCATCCCATGATCATGCGAAACGAAACAGTCATTGCCCAGACACTGCACTTCCTGAGGGCGGGGCGGTTTGAACCCGCCGATGGCTGACCGGGGGTCGTCCGGGAATGAAAATGACCCTGCTTTTCCGGTCCTCCCGCGAGCCTGGCAGATTCCCGAAAAACCGTCATGGCTTTCCCTGATCACGGTGGGATCATGATCGAACGTCATCACCAGATAGACGGTGGCCTTCCCGGTCTTTTCGCGGTTATCGGTCGGGATCATGTCTCCAACCCCAACGATTCGAGGCACCTGGGGCACAGTGCTGCTTCCGCTGGATTCCGATGAAAGGATTGACTGGACGGCGCTCGCCGACGGAATCGACGCTTTGATCGATGCCGGGGTCAGTGGGATCTATTCGAACGGGACGGCCGGCGAGTTCTTCAACCAGACCGAGGATGAGTTTGATCGCCTCAGTCAGATCCTTGCGGAGCGATGCTCGAAGGCGGGGATGCCGTTTCAACTTGGAGTCAGTCATGTCAGCCCGTGGCAGTCCCGGGAACGTCTCAGCCGGGTGGTCGCTCTGAAACCGTCGGCGTTCCAGGTCATCCTGCCCGATTGGTCTCCACCGACTCTTGAGGAGAGTACCTGGTTTCTCAGTGGGATGGCGGAGGTCGCGGGCGATACGCCCCTGGTCCTTTACAACCCGCCCCATGCGAAGGTTCGCCTGGATCCTGCCCAGTTCGGAGCCCTGCGACGGGCGGTCCCGTCGATTGCCGGCGTCAAGGTGCCGGTGGGAGACGATGACTGGTTCAAGGCCATGCGTGAGCATTGCCCCGGATTGTCGGTGTTTGTGTCCGGCCATACCCTGGCCAGTTCGATTCAGAAAGGGGCGCATGGCTCCTATTCAAATGTTGCCTGCCTGAACCCGCGAGCGGCCCAGGATTGGTATGAGCAGATGAGCACGGACCTACCGGGCGCGCTCGATCTGGAGGGCCGAATTCAGGCGTTTCTGAATGCTCAGATCCGCCCGTTCATCACGGACCAGGGTTATTCGAATCAGGCCGTCGACAAATTCATGGCCTGTGTGGGCGGATGGTCGCCGATCACAACCCGTTTGCGGTGGCCCTATCGTTCGATTCCGGAATCACAGGTGGAGCCGGCCCGTCGAGCGGGCAGGGCACTCATTCCGGAATTCTTCTGAGCAGAACGGAGGGAAGAAGAGGTCAGAGGGAAGAGGGAAGAAGAAGTCAGAGGGAAGAGGTCGGATGACGGGGTCATTGCTCATTATCTTGCATGCCAATGCGAGATATGTGCTTTGACCCCTTTCGGCGAAGGTCGAAGGTCGAAGGTCAGATGGCGGATGACGGATGGCGGATGACAGATGACAGAGGTCGGATGACGGGGTCATTGCTCATTATCTTGCATGCCAATGCGAGATATGTGCTTTGACCCCTTCGAAGCCCTTTCGGCGGCGGTCAGCGGACAGCGGGTGGTTTCCTCACTCGTCCGAGGCTGAGTCCGTGATGGTGACTGTATTGAAATCCAGGATACGTTTCAGTTTTCCGTGGGTCATGGTCAGGCGTCGTGACCAGGGTTCGGACTGGAGGTAGGGGCTGTCGAAGAGTTTCCACTCCGTGGCGTAGTTGACGGGTCGGCCATTGACGCGGGGAGCCTGATTGAAGGCGAATTCCAGATTGCGACCCCTGAGGGTGGTGAAGCGAACCCGGGGGGTTGGTTCGCGCTCAACCTCGAGCGGGAGTGCTCGGATCGTGTCCTTGAATGCCTCCCAGGACGGGAATTCATCGGATGAGGCCGCCTGAATTATGGTGCCATTCTTAAGGTGGGGGCTGTAGAGGCGACGGTCTTTCGTTACGTTCTCATTGAGTTGTCGGTCGAGTTGGATGACCTCCCTCCACTCATATGGAGCCAATGGATAGTAGCCGATATACGCCTCGCCGCCCTGAACGAAGATCCAGCCGGAATGGTCCTCTTCCAGTCGGGACAGGTCTTTTGAGAAGAACCCGTTGATGTGTTCGAAGTTGGTGCCGGGAGGGATATTATAGAGGGCGATGATGGTATCCAGATCCTGGAAAACCTGCTCGTACTTTGAACCGCCCAGGAACTTGTATTCCTTGTTGTAGGAGGCTTTTCCCTGGAAAACGACGGCGTCCGGCATCCAGTCGGGCATCTCGGTGAAATACATCTGCATCTCCTCGGAGGAGTAGTGCGGATGGATTGAGAAGATTGTGTTGTGAACCCCGCGCGGGTCGTCAACCGCCCAGGTCAGGTCCCAGGAATGGTGCTGCAGCGGTTGGAGGAGGCCACCCTGGTCGGAGCCGACCGCATAATCGTCGGTCATATAGGTTGTCTTGTAGACCGGCGGATTGCGCAGATCGCTGTTTCTCCACCGGTTGCGGGTGCGTTTGAGTTCGTGACTCAGGTAGGGGCCGTCGCGATCGGTTGCGATGCGGAAGATCACTTCCGGGAGGTTGTAGTGCTGGGCGACCAGGGAAAAATAGGTGCCCCAACTGAATCCGGGCGCCGGGCAGTTATTGAAGAGCAACCAGGAAAAGAACGACGAGAGATGATGCCACTTTTCCAGGACCCCCCGATCATCGGTTCGGGCGTGAGCTCCGACATAGATCCCGTCCAGGGTATCGATGGCCAGATCGGCGAAGATATAGTCCAACATCATCCGCCCCCGCAATCGGATCGCCGGATCGTCGGCCCAGGTGGCAAGAAAGAGCATGGGGATGGTGTATTCGCCGATATAGTGGGTACAGTCATACTCGCCCTGACCTCGCGTGGTGGTCAGGTCGATCCAGCTGAGCAGGTATTCCCGGGCCTCGGCCATGTTTTCGGTCGAAGACTTGCCTGTGTACCAGGTCTCTCCTGACTGGTCGGGCCATAATTGCGCCATCAGGTAGAGCGAGCTGTAGTACATCGCCCAGTGGTTCTCGGTATCCCCTCTGTTCGGCATATATACGCGCCAGGCATTGCGAATCGCCCCCTGTGCTTCAGACGAGAGTTTGTCTCGCCCCAGGTAGGCGACGGATACACAGGGAAACATCCAGAACATGTCGCCGGACGGTTCCTGCATCAGCTCGATGACCTTGGACGAGCACCAGTCAAGATCCTGATTCAGGACCAGTTTGGCCGCGATGTCGGCCAGGCCGCCGGCTTCGGGATTGCTGAGATCCGCCCGCGAGGCGCGCCACTCGACAACCTCCCCGGCGCGGGCGAGATAGGAGTCCCGCCGGTCGGAGGCGAGATCGCCGGCGAACACCGCAGTCCCGGTCAGCAGGATCAGGTTCAGTCCGGATACGAAAATCTGTTTTTCAAAATTCATGGTTCGCATGGGGTTCAGGGGCGGGCGATGAAGGCGAAATCCCAGACCACGGCACCCTCAAAGAAGCCATGCCTCCAGGTCAGGCCGAAGTCATCGGATACGTAAACAGCTTCCTGGTGGGGTGAGCAGTAGAGGCGTCCGGAAATATCGGGGTCGATTGCGACTCTCCAGACGTTGGCGGTCGGCAATCCGTCGTTTCGCGCCGTCCATGTTTTTCCACCGTCTTCGGACACCTGGACCCCGATCGTCCATCCGCAGACGGCGAGTCGATCGGGATCCGTGGTATCAAAATCCCCGTTGTGGATCGTGTGGGCCGAAGTCAGGCCATCAAGCTGGTGCCAGCTCCGCGCACCGTCGGTCGACATCAGAACACCGTTTTCCTGCGTCGTTGCCATATAGACCCCGGGGTCGTGAGGTGACTGGCTCACATTGGTCACGGTTGCGTCGGCCGGTTGGACGAGCGTCCAGTGCTTCGCGCCATCTTCGCTCAGGTAAATTCCCTTTTCCGTGCCCGCCACCATGCGGCCGGCCTCGGTCCGGTCGACCACAATGCTCTGCGTGTATTTGCGAGGGATACCAGAGTCCATACGGTCCCAGGAAACACCCCGATCGCGTGACACCCCGATGCCGTCCGGCAGGCCGACAATGATGTGATCGGGCGCGTTCGGATCGATGACGATGTCCTTGGGTTCGGTCATGTCCCAACTCGTCATGATTCTCCATGACTCGCCGCCATCGAGGGAGCGAAGAACACCGTTCAAACCGGCGGTGAATATCACCTTCGGATCGCTTGGATCGACAGCGACCGCATCCTGTTTGGGGTGATTGAATCCGATATGCCTGGGCGTGGTTCGGTCCTCAATTCGGAAAAGACCGCTGAGACGGGTCGTCCGTTTTCCGATCGTGAAATCCTTCGTCATGCTGGCGCAGACATAGAAATCGTACTTTGGGTCGGGTGACGACTGGGCGTGGCCGCTGAACGCGAAGGCCTGAAGTGCCGACCCGGCAGCGAGGATACGAACGCATAATAGTGATCGATGCATGGGAGGTGGGGTTGAAGGAAAGGACCCGAAAGGCTATCTGTGCCGCGAGATGGATGAGATTGCACTGCCTAAATTGCCGCGATCGTTCTTCTACCCTTGGAACTGGGCGAGAATGAGGTCCCGTCGCACCCGGGCCAGGGCCAGATCACGGGTCTGGAGCGAACGGCGCCGCCGCTCCTTGGTCACGGCAGTCGGGTAGCAGGTATAGTGAAGCCACCAGGTCCCGTTATTGTTCCACAGGTTGTGGTTGGGATTGTTGGTGGGTCTCCGTCTGCTGAGGATCGGGCTGTCTTGCATGGTTGGTACTGTGTCGCTTCGATTGATGAGGGCGCCCGCCCCAAAGCAAAAAGCCGGCCCGCAAACGGGTCGGCTCCTCAATCAAAAGGAGAGCGCTTGAATTCGGCCCAGGGGCCGCACATCCCATCCCGACCTATGTCGGGACATGAACCACCGTGGCGTCTCTCGAAACCCGGCTGGCAAACCTGATATCAGGTTTTCTTCGGATGCTATGACAAGGAACGACTGAAACCGTGACATGACAGGACGGGGAGTCGAGTCCAAAGCGTGTCATAGGGCTGAATCAGACGATGATCTCCGACCCGAAGCTTCCTGTAGGATGAATTCCAAGGTGTAATTTTGAGCTTAAACTTTCGTTATCCCGTTGATTGGCGATTCTTGGGCCTGATCACAGGTATGATCCCGTGGGGTGAGGTAAGGTTTTGTTACCAAAAAATCGCGATCGAGTATGGACAGAACCCTGATGAGAGCGTAATGGTTAATTCCCAGAGGGGATTAGTGTTATGGCGAATGGCGGCTTTATTTTTTATCGCGTCGTCGGGGAGAACGGAGCGTTGCTGGATCGGATTCTTGCGGTCATTGACCGACAGGGAAACCGTCCGTGGGATATGAGGTATCGAGGGGCTCCACGCAGGGAAGGCACTTCCGTGGAGGGCGTGGCCGAATTGCCGGTGGATCAGGGCTGGTGTGTAACGGAAACATCGATTCCGCTCGAATATCTCGAGACCCGGTGCGTGCCGATTCCTGAGAACGAAGCTCGGCGCCTGGGTGCGCATATTTTTGAATTTCTCGAACGATCGGCCGGCCTCGTGAGCCCATCCCGGCGACGATAACAGGATCGGGACAAGGCGTCGGTGATTTTCGATCCGGGCTTGGTTGTCGGTGGTCGTGCCTCGCAACCGGTGCGCGAACTCCTATTGGGCTGGCCTTCCGATTGGAAGCCCTCACGCTTCGGGTATGCGCATCCGCAGAAAGACCCGGCAGGCCGAGGAGTTTCAGATGGCGCCGATGATCGACATGGTTTTTCTTCTGCTGGTCTTCTTCATGTGCGTCAGTTCGCTGGCCCAGGCCGACCGACATCTTCCGGTCGATCTGCCGGAGTCAGCTGAAAGTGATGTCCCTGATGATCTCAGTAACCGTGGTGTGATCTCAGTGAAAGCCGATGGATCGCTCTTTCTCGGCGCCACCTCGATCGAGTTCGAGGACCTGGCATCAAGGATCGGGCAGGAACTGAAACGTCGTCCCGCCCTGAGGATCCAGATCCGAGCGGATGGCGGCACACCGTTTTCATCCGTTCGCAAAGTGCTCAAGTTGTGCGCGGAGGCGGGTGCGACCGAAATCATTTACGCGACCCACCAGGTCCGGGACTGAGCAGATCAATCAATGGCGGTATCCCTGAAAAAACGGACGCGTCCCCGGCCGACCATGCCGATCGCCCCCATGATCGACGTCGTCTTTCTCCTCCTGATATATTTCATGGTCAGCGCAACCCTTCAGAGGCAGGAGGCGGATATCTCATTCGGCTTGCCCGGCACGGTCGAACAGGCGGATCCCCTCGATCTGCCTGATGAGCAGATCATCGAGATCCGGGCCGACGGTCAGATTGTGGTCAATGAATTTGGCTATGATTCCGCGACCGCCGTGCGTCTGCTCAACCTCACCGCCATGCTGACCCGCTTCAAACAGGCGTCACAATCCAATCGAGTGAACGCGTCGGTCACTATAGCGCCCGAGGACTCGGTGCCCCACCAATGGGTGATCCGGGTGATGGATGCATGTGCCGCCGCCGGGATCGACGCGATCAGTTTCGCCGTTGAATAGGGGAAAGGGGTCAAACGTAGAATTTAAACATTTTCTATGAAATGTTTAAATTCTACGTTTGACCCCTTTTATCCTGTGAAGCGATAGGTGGTCTTGAAGATCAATTCGATGCCCCCCACCTTGACCACGATCCTCAGGCGACCGGTCAGTTTGTTTTCCGGATAAGCGCGACCCTCGATCAGACGTCTGGCATTGCTCTGGTTGATTGCCTCCCCGGAAAACGAAACCACCTCGCCCGCCTCGAGCCGTTCGAGAATACCCGGCGCAAGGTTGATTCGAATCGATCCGGTCTCGTTGAAAAAGAAGAAGGGGAAAACGGTGACCGAATAGGTGGACTCATACCCGGACTCCGTCTGTCCCATGGGCTTTGTGGCGAGGGTGATGCGCATGGCCGGCACGTCCTTGGCGCGGGCCGGTTCGATGGATACGATCCGCAGATACCCGGATTCACCGTCCGACACCGATGGCCCCGGGGGGTCTTCGGCATTCAGAGGGATCAGGGCGAACAGGCAGGTTGGGAACCAGATACATCGCATCGGTGAACGGCAGGTATAGGCCCGGGTCTCCGGTGTGCAAACGTTTCGAATCCCAGTCTGATTTCGCATTGCCAAGCCAGAGTGTGATCCCGACCCTCTGGTCCATGGCAAAACCCTCTCAAGCGACCTGGGGTGGCCGATTCCAAGCGGGGCCGGCCGAGTTGATGCTCGCATTCAGTGAATCGGTTTCTTTTGACAAGCGCCTGGCGCTTTTTGATATCGAAGCGTCCCTGGCGCATGCCGCCATGCTGCGAAAGGTTGGCATTCTGAGTGCTCGTGAGCACGCGGCCATTCGAACCGGCCTCAAGGCGATCGCCCGCGACGTCTCCGCGGATCGGTTCAAATGGGAAACCCGCCTGGAGGACGTGCACATGAACATCGAGCAGGCGTTGACGGTCAAAGTGCCGGCCGCTGCCAAGCTCCACACCGCACGGAGCCGAAATGACCAGGTTGCGACCGACATTCGCCTCTTCCTGAAGCATGCCTGTGCCGCGGTCAGTGAGCGCTTGCACCGGCTTCAGGTTGTGCTTCTCGATTTGGCGGAGGCCAATCGGAAAGTTCTGATCCCGGGCTATACCCACCTGCAGCGGGCCCAGCCCGTTTCGGTGGCCCATCACCTGCTCGCCTATGTCGAGATGCTGGGACGTGACAATGAGCGATTTGAGATCGTTGCGGATCACGCCAACTGGTGTCCTCTGGGTTGCGGGGCCCTCGCGGGGACGACGCTTCCGATCGATCGCGAATACACCGCGACCCTCCTGGGGTTTGTCGATCCGAAGGGCAAACCGAGAGTGACGCGCAACAGCATGGACTCAGTCGCGGATCGGGACTCGCTGATCGAATTCGCCAACGCCTGTTCGTTAACCGGAGTTCATCTCTCACGGATGGCCGAAGATGTCGTTCTCTGGTGTTCCCGGGAGTTCGGGTTTGCCCGCATTTCCGATGCATTTGCGACGGGATCGAGTCTGATGCCTCAGAAGAAGAATCCGGACTCATTCGAATTGATTCGCGGTAAATCGGCCCGCCTCCAGGGGAACCTTCAGACCCTTCTGACCATGGTGAAGGGTCTTCCCTTGACCTATAATCGGGACCTGCAGGAAGACAAAATACCCGTCTTTGACTCGTTTGACCAGGTTTCAGCCTGTCTGGAAGTGGCCACGGGTTCGCTTGAAGGCATGTCCTTTGATTCCGAACGTTGTGCCGCGGCCGTAAGCGACCCTGTCCTGCTCGCTACGGACCTCGCCGACTACCTGGTCGAAAAGGGTGTTCCTTTCAGGGACGCCCATCATGCCGTTGGTGCCCTGGTCGGTGTCGCCGAAGCGGAAGGCGTTGCCTTGAATGCGGTTTCTGATGAGCAGGCTGCGCAGATCAACGATCAACTGAAAGGGGATTGGCGCGGGGTTTTCGACCTGAAAAATGCCATGGCGAAGCGACGGGGCACAGGAATGCCTGGCCCGGTGAGAGTCGTGGCGGAGATCAAGCGTTGGCGCCGCCTCCTGGGTGACCGCTGACCGACGGCCAGGAATCCGAAGACGATGGAGGCTGTACGCGTTTTACCCGATCGGGTAGCCAATCAAATCGCCGCCGGCGAGGTGATCGAACGTCCTGCGTCCATCGTTAAGGAATTGGTTGAGAACAGCCTCGATGCCGGGGCCACCCGGGTGGAGGTCGAGTTCAGCAAGGGCGGTCGCACGCTGATCCGGGTCGAGGATAACGGCAGGGGCATGTCCCGTGATGATGCCCTGTTGTCGATCGAAAGGCATGCCACCAGCAAGATCCGGGAGGCATCCGATCTGGATCGTGTGATCAGCTTCGGGTTCCGTGGCGAGGCGTTGCCATCGATCGCAAGTGTTTGCCGGTTTGTTCTGCAGACGCGAATGGAAGGGACTGAGGTCGGGACGGAGATCGTCATCAATGGAGGAAAGTTGCTGCATGTTCGGGACTGTGGAATGCCGGTGGGAACCCGCATCGTTATTACCCAGCTGTTCAACAGCGTCCCGGCCCGGCGCAAGTTTCTCAAATCGGATCGCACCGAGGCGGGGCATATCATCCAGGCTGCCCGCCTGTATGCGCTCGCATCTCCCTCGGTGGCATTCACTCTGATTGAGGATCGAAGGCAGGTCTTCCAGTCGCCGGTGTGTCCGGCATTGGTGGATCGGGTGGCGGAGATCTTTGGACGGCAGGTCGCTGAACAGGTCATGCCGGTGTCCGGGGCGCAGGAAGATCTGGGGATCGAGGGCCTGCTTGGCCGACCCGGCACCGGAAGGAGTACCCGCCATGAGATGATCACGTTCGTCAATGGTCGTCCGGTTGAGAATCGCACCCTGGCCTACGGAATCCTGGAGAGTTACCACACCTTGATTCCCAAGGGACGATATCCGGTGGCCTTTCTCTTTCTGTCCATTGACCCGGCGGGGGTCGACGTGAACGTACACCCTTCGAAGCGGGAAATCCGGTTTCGGGATGAAAGCCGGGTCCGCGGTTTCACCATTCGCACCATACTTGATTGCCTCCGGGGCGACTCGGAGGAACGCACCCGCCGCAACCGTGAAGCCCGGGTCATCACGCCGTCGGCACCCTCTTCCGGGCTGGACTCTTCCCGTCCTTCAGTGGACGTGGCGCCGGTCCCCCCTCCATCATCGAACCGGATACCGCCGCAGGGATCGCCACGGAACCCCCTGCCAGGACCCTGGAGCACCGACCGTGGTCAATCCGGGTCTGAGGATACCGAAGCACCTCTTGCGGACAGTAGAGATCCCGTTGCAGACGTGACGCACCCGACGGGTTCGGGTCTTGGATGGAAGTTCATTGGCGTGTTCCGGGGAACAACCTGCCTCTTCGAGACCGATCAGGGGCTGATTCTCCTCGACCGGCGGGCGGCGGAGCAGCGAATCTGGTACGAGCGATTGCTCAAGGACTTCCGTTCCGGCGATGTGGCCGCGCAGCGACTGCTCTTTGCGGTTCCGTTGGAGTTGGATCCGATCGGTGGTGCCATCCTGGCGGATCATCTCGAGTTTTTTGACTCGCACGGATTTGAGATCGCCCTGTTCGGGCGCAATTTCTTTCGCATCGAGGGCGTCCCTGCCTGGCTGGAGGCGGAGGATGTTGAAGTGTTTGTTCGGGACCTGGTCGGCTTGATCCGACAGGGGCGTCTATCCGGTCGAAAACCCGACCTGGCGGGAGAGGCCCTGGCCAAAGCGGCCGCCCTGCGCCTGGCGGGGAGATCCCCGATCCCGGACGAGGAGACGATCGCGACCCTGGTCGAGGGACTGTTTTCCTGCGAGATCCCGCAATCCAGCCCAACCGGGCGACCCACCTATATCGAGTTGGACTCGAGTGAACTCAATCGACGGTTCCACAAGGGGCGGGCAACCCGGGAGGAAGATTTGTTCTGAATTTGATCCGCCGGCCCGACCGGTCCACTCGCCGGCACGTCCGGGCCTGGCACGCGAAGCCCGAAGCTTCATGCGAAGGAGGGCCTTGCCCGACGCCTAAATCCTTGCCGCGCTGACATTCTCCAATTAATCAAAGCACCCTAATGCCAATCGCATCCAAATCCCGAAAGAAGACGGTCAAGGGTGGTTTTAAGTTTTCCACTGGAGATGACGTGGAGGACATCAAGACTTCCATCAAGAATCACTTGAGGTACTCGCTGGCCCGCGATCCCCATACGGCGACCATGCGAGACTGGTGGCTGTCGACTTCGATGGCGGTGCGTGACCGCATCATCGAACGCATGATCGGGACCCAGGGCGTGCACCATGACCAGAATGTCCGCCGCGTTTATTACCTCTCGCTCGAGTACCTCATGGGGCGTCTGCTGGTCAGTAACCTGCTGAACTCGGGAATCCTGGAGAATACCCGCAAGGCCCTGGCCGATCTCGGCCACGATTTTGAGGAACTTCGCGAAGAGGAAGTCGACATGGGTCTGGGGAACGGGGGGCTGGGTCGCCTCGCCGCCTGCTTTCTCGATTCCATGGCGACTCTTGATCTGCCCGCCATCGGTTATGGCATCCACTACGAGTTCGGGCTCTTCCGGCAGGAATTTGTCAACGGGCACCAGGTGGAGCACCCGGACAACTGGACCGTTTTCGGCACTCCCTGGGAGATCGTTCGCCCCGAGTACACGGTGAACGTCCAGGTCTACGGGCGGGTGGAGAACGTTTTCGACAATCTCGGTAACAGTCGTCCCCGATGGGTGGATACACAGTCGGTTCTGGGCGTGCCTTACGATATCCCGATTTGTGGCTACAAAACGAATACAGTGAATTTCTTGCGGCTTTGGGCGTCGCGTGCTTCCGAGGAATTCGACCTGGAAATATTCAACGAAGGGGGCTATGTCGAGGCCGTCCGGGAGAAAGCGATCGGGGAGACGGTCTCCAAGGTGCTCTACCCGAACGACCAGACCGAAAACGGCAAGGAGTTGAGGCTGGTTCAGCAGTATTTCTTCGTCAGCTGCTCGCTTCGCGACATCATTCGCCGCTATCACAACAGCAACAGTGGATGGGACGGTTTCCCGGCCAAGGTCGCGATCCATCTGAACGATACCCATCCGGCAGTGGCGGTGGCCGAATTGATGCGGGTCCTGATCGACGAGGAGATGCTGACTTGGGACGATGCCTGGGCGATCGTCAAGAAGACCTTCGGATATACGAATCACACCCTCCTGCCCGAAGCCCTTGAGACCTGGGGCATGCCGCTGTTCGAGAGGGTTCTGCCACGGCACATGCAGATAATCTTCGACATCAACACCCGTCTGATGGACGAAGTGGAACAGAAATGGCCCGGCGACGATGCCAAGAAACGGGCGGTTTCGCTGATCGAAGAAAACGGTGGCAAGAAAATCCGGATGGCAAACCTGGCCGTGGTCGGAAGTCATTCGATCAACGGTGTGGCTGCGATCCACTCTCAACTCATCAAGTCCCACCTTTTCCCGGAGTTTGCCCAACTCTACGCGGATCGGTTCAATAACAAGACAAACGGAATCACGCCGCGGAGGTGGCTGCTGGGGTGCAATCGTCGACTGTCGCACCTGATCACGTCCAGGATCGGCGACGGGTGGGTCAAGAACCTCGACGAACTGCATGATCTCGAGCCCTTTGCCGACGACTCTGATTTCCAGCGCGAATTCATGGCCATCAAGCATGCCAACAAGGTCGACCTGGCCGCCGTGATCGCGGAAGAGTGCGGGGTGTCGGTCGATCCGAAAGCCATGTTTGATGTCCAGATCAAGCGCCTTCACGAATACAAGCGCCAGCACCTGAATCTCCTGCACATCCTCTCACTCTATCGGAAGCTGCTTCAGAATCCGGACCTTGAGGTTGCGCCGCGGGTCTTCGTGTTCGCGGCCAAGGCGGCGCCGGGCTACGAACTGGCCAAGACCATCATCCTGGCGATCAATAAGGTTGGCGCCGTGATCAACACCGACGGACGCATCAAGGGTAAGTTAAAGGTTGTTTTCCTGCCCAATTACCGCGTGTCCCTGGCGTCGAGAATCATTCCCGCGGCAGACTTGTCCGAACAGATCTCGACCGCTGGCAAGGAGGCGTCCGGCACCGGCAATATGAAGCTGGCTCTCAACGGAGCCCTGACCATCGGTACTTTGGACGGGGCCAATATCGAGATCCGCGAAGAAGTGGGGGACGATAATATATTCATCTTCGGGTTGACCGTCGACCAGGTTTACGAACTCCAGGCCAAAGGATACAATTGTCGGGATTACTACCATGCGAACGAAGACCTGAGGCACGTCGTGGACTGGGTCGGGTCAAACTATTTTTCACCGGATGAGCCGGGGGTTCTGGCGCCCTTGAGCGAGAGTCTGCTCGACCATGGCGATCCGTTTCTCGTGCTGGCCGATTTCGCCGACTACTGCGCCTGTCAGGAACGGGTCAATGCCGCCTATCGCGATTCAGTGAATTGGGCCCGAAAGGCGATTTTGAACACCGCGCGCGTGGGCAAATTCTCCAGCGACCGGACGATCAGCGAATATGCGCGGGATATCTGGAAACTTAACCCGGTGGAGGTGGGGTGATGACGCGACTTTTCCACGTACTGATCCTTTCAGCGATCGCATTTGGGTGTTTGACCCGTCTGCCGGCCGCACGGCCCAAGGTTCAACAGGTCCTTCAGGGTTTCGATAATCCCATCAGCTGTGCGTTTTCGCCGGATGGCAGCACTCTTTATGTGGTCAACTCCGCCCGCGACGAATATGGATGGGTCCACGGCAAGGGAGCCGTCAGCAAGATCGATGTTTCCTCCGATGGAACGCTTGCCATTTCCGAGGCGAAATTCACCGCCAATCTTGGCGGACCGATGGGTATCGCTGTGCTGCCGGTTGATGTGGGGAGGTACACCGCCGGGACGATCTTTATTAGCCAGGGTGGGGCCTGGGTGGTTGATCGCTCGGGCAGTCTGGTCCGAAACAGTTTCGATCTTGAGACAGGCGTCTTCGCCATTGATCCTGCCTCGGGCCAGATCGTGGGCAAATTTCTGATGGGGCCGGGCAGCGCGTTTTCGAAGTCGATGGGGCACTCCGTAGTCAATCCTCTGGGCCTCTGTTTCGATCCTCAGGGAAACCTCTTTCTCTGTGATGGTGGATCCGGCGGTCGCAATCTCGACCCGCCGATCGAAGGAAAACCCGGTGTCATCAAGATCCCCGGTGGCTCACTCGAGGACATCGCCGCAAATCGACAGGTTGGAGGGATTGAGTTTATCGATGTTTCCTACCTGCCGACGACCGTATTCTGGGACCATTCGAGCAACGGATTAATCGTGACGACGGGAAGTGGATTCGGCCCCTTGGGCGGGGCCATTTTTCGACTCCCTCGAGGAGATTTCACGGTCGATAAGGGCCAGATCGAAACCATCGGACAGGGTCTGTCTCCGATCACCGGAGCCTTTATGACCCGGAAGGGCACATTTTTCGCGACTGTCACGTCCGGGGAAATCCGGGAAGTCCGGTCCAAGGAAAAGTACCGCCGGGTCAAACTGCGTCCGGAACTCTACCTGGTTTCGCCGGGTGCACTGGCGACGAAACCGCTTCCCGATGGTCGCCTGATGGTGGTCATGACCGAACAGGCGGGCGGAGGAATTGCCAACTGGCAGCAACGCATCCAAGTGCTTATGTTTCCTCCTGCGATGTAGCGGGAGGGTCGGTGATTGCCAAGCCGGTCCGTACTCCCCAGCATCAGAGGCCATCATGACATTCGGAGTTCCGAAGGAAGTCAAAGTCGGGGAAACCCGCGTTTCGATGACACCGACCATTTGTCGCCGCATCGTTTCGGTCGGCAACAAAGTAGTTGTTGAGAAATCGGCCGGTGTCCGTGCCGGGTTTTCCGACGCGGAATATCGGTCTGCCGGCGCGACGCTCCTGTCGACCGCCAAACGCGTATATGATCGGGCGGACCTCATCCTCAAGGTCAAGGAACCTCTGGAAAGTGAATTTGACCTGATGCGGGACGGCCAGGCAGTTTTCACCTACCTGCATCTGGCCGCCAATCTGAATCTGGCGCGTTGCCTGGTGAAGAAGAATATCCTGGGGATCGCCTATGAGACGGTGGAATCACAAGATGGCTCTCTGCCGCTGCTCAAGCCGATGTCTCAGATCGCGGGGCGTCTGGCGGTGCAGATAGGCGCCTATTTTCTCCAGAGCCAGCACGGCGGGTCCGGGGTGCTGCTGGGGGGGGTGCCGGGAACTGCATCCGGTCGCGTAACCATCCTTGGGGCGGGTAATTCGGGCGCCCACGCCTGCAGGATTGCAGTGGGGATGGGGGCTCAGGTCACTCTGCTCGACATAGCCGCCCGGAAACTCGAATACCTGGACAGTGAATACCAGGGGCGGGTGGTCACGTTGATGGCCAATCCGGCAAACATCGAAAAGTCGGTTGCCGAAGCCGATCTGCTGGTTGGCGCCGTACTCATTCCGGCGGCCAAGGCTCCCGTGATTGTGACCCGAAACATGGTCAGGACGATGAGTCCCGGTAGTGTGATTGTGGATATCGCCGTGGACCAGGGGGGGTGCATCGAAACGGTCAGTCCCACCTCGTTGACCAAACCAACCTATAAGCGGAGCAGTGTCGTGCATTATGCGGTGCCGAATATGCCCGCCCTGGTCGGGCGAACCTCAACCATTGCGCTGACCCAGGCAACGGAGCCGTTTGTGATCGCCATCGCAGAAAAGGGTCTGAAGCGGGCGTTGGAGGAGGTTCGCGGTCTGGCCAAGGGAGTGAACACCATGGCCGGTCGTCCGGTTCATCCCCAGGTGTCCCGATTGCTGAAGAGGTAATGCCCGTGCTTCGCGCCTAACCGACCTTGACCAGATCCGAGAGATCCCCCGATTTTTCAGTCGTCATCCCCGCCTACAACGAGGAGAGACGATTGCCGCGCGCGCTGAATTTGCTGACCGAATACGGAAAGTCTCTGGGATGTGAATGTGAGATCATCGCCGTGGTCGAGCGCTCGCGCGATAATACCCTGAAGCGGGCCGGGGATGTGGCCTCGCGTCGGCGAGCGGTTCAGATCATTGAGAATCCGGATCAGCGCGGGAAAGGATATGCCGTGCGCACGGGGGTCAGGCGGGCACGGGGCGGCATTATCTTCGTGATGGACGCCGATCTGAGTGTGCCGGTCGATCACATCGGTTTTTTCATCGACCGATTCGGCCGGGAACCGGCGATCGATGTCCTGATTGGAAATCGCCAGCACCCGGAGAGTCTGATCGAGCGCCGGCAATCTC
>Ga0164313_10000826_pt1 | contig 26146 bp, 27 predicted proteins | sample GuaBasSedimGuay4_FD_113735 | JGI IMG/M metagenome (GOLD analysis project Ga0164313, IMG submission 113735) | Subseafloor sediment microbial communities from Guaymas Basin, Gulf of California, Mexico - Guay4, Core 4569-4, 0-3 cm | ecosystem: Environmental > Aquatic > Marine > Hydrothermal vents... | reverse complement strand
GTAACAAGCATTCAGGTGTTGAATCCGCTATCAACGGGTTAGAGCGAGGTGGACTGGATGTCTGTCCTGACCATGGCATTCATGGATTTAAACGTTATGTCGGTTTAGCTGTACTCTCACGAAACATTAAACGATTAGGCACTATTATTCGTCAGCAAGCAAAAGAAAAAGAAGAACGAAAACGCGGAAAATATAAAAAGGCAGCCTAAAAATAGAGTTTGTAGTTAAGCTAACGTTGGGTTAGTGCGACCAAATTCCACCCAACACTGGATTTTTTTTATTTAATCTAGAAATATTAAAACAAATGATTACTGTACAGTAATTGTGCAGAAAAAATTTTAAAAGCCTACTTTCAAACCCGTATTTTCGGTCTGACACTAATTCCACTAAATGAAATACCTGAACTAAAAGATGTGTGATGAATACTGATACTCAAAAAATAATATATAATAAGCTTCACAATATTTATCAGAAGCATAGAAAAAAATTCAAGAGTAATCCTGACTCCAAGCAAATGTGTTGTATGTGGTCAACTTCAAATCCACCTGATATCATAGAAGACACAAAGCCTTTTTACGATATAGAGGATGCTTTTGATATCACAATAAATGGGGATGATTGTATGGAGCTTTATGACATGGAGCTTGAAGAGGCAGTAATTAAAATTGATGATATTATAAAACAAGAATGCTAACAAGGAGATGCATTGGAGGCAAAAAGACGCCCCAATGATCTCGACGTTGGAAAGACGAATATCCTAAATTAGTACCGTGAATTTGAAAAAAACACTTGATCCCATTTTGGTATCATTCTATACTTAAAATATGAGAGTGATAGCAAAAAGAACACTAAAGCAATTCTGGGAGTCATCTCCCAAATATACCGATTCTCAAGCAGGTCTTGAGGTATGGCATGCAGAAGCTATCAAGGCCTGCTGGAAAACACCTCAAGAAATAAAAGAGCAATTTCGTTCAGCAAGCATTTTGAAGAACAATAGAGTTATCTTCAATATTGCTGGCAATAAATATCGTCTTATTATTTCAATTGACTACATTCGACAAGCTTGTTTTATAAAGTTCGTTGGTACTCATGAACAATATGATCAAATTGATGCAGAGACTTATGATGGATATTCGCCCAATAAAAACAGAAAATGACTATGAGAATAGTTTACAAGAGATTGAAAGATTGTGGGGTTCACCAATAGATTCACCTGATGGCGATAAGCTTGATGTTTTGTTGGTTCTTGTTGAAGATTATGAAGATAAACATCACCCCATTGCCTTACCAGATCCCATAGAGGCAATTAAATTTAGGATGGAGCAATCAGGACTTTCAAGAAAGGATCTTGAACCATTACTAGGCTCAAGAGGAAGAGTTTCTGAAATATTTTCAAGAAAAAGAGAGTTGTCTTTAAATATGATCAGAAAATTACATAAAGATCTTCATATCCCTCTTGAAAGTCTTGTAAATTAAATCATTTCCAACAAGAAAATGCATCGCAGGCAAAAAGACGCCCCGATGATTTTGACCGTGAGATGTTTTATAAATTCAACCCCATTGCCAAATACCGAGTTATCATATATGATAACTTTATATGAATTGGAAAGTTACATTTTATAATACAAAAGTTGAATCTGAGACTTTAGATTTTCCTTCTGGAATTTTAGCAAATTTTTTGCACATTGCTGAAATGATGGAAACTTTAGGGCCAAATTTAGGCAGACCCTATGTTGGTTCTTTAGGTTCAGGCTTGTATGAAATTCGAGCTAAAGGAAAAGAAGGTATTGGTCGTTCTTTATATTGTACCGTCACAGGAAAAGAAGTTGTGATATTAAATTCTTTTATAAAGAAAACTAAAAAAACACCAAAAAAAGAATTAGATTTAGCGAGAAAACGAATGAAAGAGGTTTTAACATGAACAGACCAACACTTTCAGAATTTAAGAAAAAAGCATTAAGTGAACCATCTGTAAATAAAGAGTATCAAATTTTATCAGCAGCATATGAATTACGCAAAAAGCTAATAACATTACGCCAAAAAGCTGGTTTTACTCAAGAGCAAATTGCCAATGCTCTTCATACAAAAAAAAGCAATATTTCACGTCTTGAAAATGCAAATTCAAAAATATCTCCAAAATTATCAACAATTGAAGACTATGCACATGCAATTGGTTATGAAGTTGAAATAAGCTTTATTCCAAAACACAGCACATAACCAAAAAATGCATCGCAGGCAAAAAGATGCCCCGATGATTTTGACGTGAGAGATCAGTAGCAATAAAACTGAAGGGTAATAAATACAGGCTATGTAAATTATTTATTTTTTTCTTCAATCCATTTGCTCATAAAATATTGGCTGCGATAGAGATTATGACGCAATATCTGACCATAAAAGTTGTTTCTTCTGTGCTCTGTCAAATTATTTATCAACTGCAGCAAGCGATGGGTAAACTTTTCGGCATGCTGGTTTTCATTGAATTTTTTTTCAATTATTTGATAAGCATTGCTGCTGCTTTGCTGCCAAAGTGATGTATTTTGATACAAATCAACGGCATATTGGGCAATTATGTTCTCATTTTCTGGTTCATTTTCATTGTCTTTGTGCACCACCAGACCACCCCAGGGTAGATTATCAGCCATGCCCTCATAACCAATGTCTGTAGTAACACAGGGGGTTCCGGCAATAAAGCCATCGGCAATTTTACCTTTTATCCCGGCACCAAAACGTAATGGTGCAAGATTAACCCGATAGGCTTCCAGTGTTGTAATGGCATCATGGGCTCTACCCTTGATAATAAAGCCTTTATCAGGCTGATGCAGCTGCCATACTTTGTCGGAATGATAGGCACCATAAACATGCAGCTGAGCCTGTGGTAATTGCTTTCGTATTAGCGGCCAGATTGATTGGTAGCACCAGAGTACCGCATCCCAGTTTGGGGGATGCAGGAAGTTGCCTATCATGACAAAATGCTCTCGTTCTGCAAAGCAGGGACGGGTTTTGTCCAGGTTGAGGGTCAGCATGAAGGGGCAGTAATGTACTATTTCAGGCGCAATTTTAAATTGTTCTATCAGTAATTGCATTTCATAAGTTGAAATGATCAGACTCAGATCACAGCGTAAAACAGCTGCTATTTCACGAATGCTATCCTCAGTATATAAATCGACCGGCTGTCTGCTTTGTAATGCTTTTTGTCGTGCTCTGCGGAGAAAGTGCAGGTCTTGAGTATCAAGAATATTAATGGCATTGGGGCAATGTTCATGAACACGGGGAGCAAATTGTTCTTCGCTAATAAATCGGTCATAAAAGACAATATCAGGTTTTAAAGCCTTAATAAAAAGATCAAATGAGCTGTCATTCAATTTGATTTGATGACTGATGATGCCGGATTGTCCCAAATCTGCACAAAATTCGGTTTTTTCTGCAGCACTGCAGAAATGGACTTGCCCCAATTCACTGGTAACAATCGCTTTAAGAAGTGCCAGGGTACGATAACCTGCAGCTGAAGAGGTGGGTTCAGGCCAGAGATGACCGATAAACAGGATAATTTTAGCTGCCGGCTTAACTTCTGGAACTATCATCTTCAGGACTGTCATCTATGGGACTGTCAATAGGGATAATACCTTCCAGACGGCTTGCAATGATGCCTTTAGCCAGCTTAACGAAGGCGGTGAAATAGGCCTGATTTTGATCTTCTTTGCGAATGGCGGCATACAATATCCCCCAACAGCCTTTTTCCCCCAAAGGTAAAGCTGTAATACCGTATTGCTGTAGTACTTTTTTATTAAGCACCCAGCAGGGTAAGGCCGCAACACCACGATTACTGGCAATCAGCTGTAATGTCATGGCATTCACCTGAGAATGTCGAACCAGACTGGGTTCAACTCCGGCAGGGGTTAAGAACTTAGTAAAAATGTCCAGTCGTTGTCGTTCAACAGGGTAGGTGATCAACGTGTCATCATACATATCTTCAGCAAAAATACAGGCTTCAGAAGCCAGGGGGTGTTTTTGCGACACTGCTAATAGAATTTGGTAATTAAATAAGGGAATATAGGTGACTTCATCACTATTGCGGATATCAGAAGTGATAATCAAATCGGTATTGGCACGCAGTAGAGATTCTGTGGGATTGAGATCAAAACCGGTGAGCAAATCCAGTTCAACATCGGGCCAGTCCAGACGGTATTTATCCAGGGTCGGCATGAGCCAGTCAAAACAGCTATGGCACTCAACACCAATACGTAAACTACCGCTATTACCCGTTTTAATGCGGGATAACTGCTGCTCCGTCTGTTTCACCAGAGGTAATACTTTATCAGCCAGCTCCAGTAGTTTTTGACCAGCCGGTGTAAAGCGCATAGGACGAGTCTTTCTTACCAGTACCGGAGTACCCAGATAATCTTCCAGCACTTTCAGCTGGTGGGATAAGGCTGACTGTGATAACTCCAGCCGTTCAGCTGTCGCAACCAGGCTGCCGGTTTCTTTCAGACCAACCAATGTTTTAAGATGACGAATTTCTAAATCCACATTGAAGAACCTTCCGTTTTTAAGAAATTATTATAAGCTTATTTTAGCGAGTTTGATCTTTATTTGCGACATTAAGGGACTTGATAATTTAATTTTTGCCAAGTCCCTAAGCTGTTTTACACTGGTTGTTTGCTGATTTTGGCCTATTATAGAAAAAAAAATAGTCCTTTGCCTGTTAAAGATATAGACTATTCACAGTGCATTTTATACATAAATCCTGTCGATAGAAAAGATGGAATTATTATCGGAGTAATAAATGAAAAAAATAAAAAAACTAGCTATTTTATCTGGTGTTATTATGAGCTTTTCCGTGGGCGAAGTCCTTGCGGCAACAGAATGGAATGTGTCTTTATGGGGTAAAAGACGCGCTTTCACCGAACACGTCGAAAAGTTAGCGGAATTAGTTGATAAAAAAACAAATGGTGACTTTAAACTGAATATCTCTTACGGCGGTCTTTCAAAGTCACGGGAGAATCTGGATGGCATTTCAATAGGTGCTTTTGAAATGGCTCAGTTTTGTTCTTTTTATCATAAGAAAAAGAACCCCACCATTACCGTGACTGAATTACCCTTTTCACGTAATTTATCATTGACTCGAATTACTGAAATTTATAAAAAAGTGTTTGAGCATCCTATTGTTAAAAAAGATCTGGCGCGCTGGAATGCAACCTTGCTAATGCCCTCACCAATGCCTCAATATAATATAGTCAGTAAGGGAAAGCCGGTGGCTGAACTCTCTGATTTTAAAGGTTTACGAGTGCGTGGTCCGGGAGGAATTATGGGTGTTCTGGGAGAATTGGGCGCAGTTAAAACCGGTGTGCCATTTTCAGAAGTGCGTCAATCCATGGATTCAGGTGTCATTGATGCCGCTTCATTTGCTCCCCATGCGCATTTGGCGACAAAAACATATATGGTGGGCAAGTGGGCCACAACTAATTTGAATTTAGGATCAGCCAATTGTCCTGTTGTTGTGAATAGTGATGCATTGAATGCACTTAAACCTGCGAATAAGAAAGCCTTACTGGATTCAGTTGATGAAGCCATTGCTTATTATGTAAAAAATTACGATGAGAATACCACGGGTAAATACGAGGATGCCATTAAAAAACAGGGCCTGACTCAAGTGACCTTTACTTCTGAGCAAACTAATAAATTAAATAAGTTATCAGGCACAGTACGTAAGAACTGGATCAAAGAAAACAGCAAGAACTTTGATGCTCAAGCCTTATATGACTTTACTGAAGCATTATTTAAGCAGTAATAGTTTTCCATATGGCCATACCGGTTTGCATATCGGTATGGCCATATGTTTTTACAGTGGTTGTTTCTATTTATTATTACGAACAATGTTGACTGAAAAGGTTTTTTTATGTCGGGTTCTACTACCATCCTGGAAGATAAATCAAAATTAAGTCTGGCTGACCGAACTTTTTTTAAGCTGGAATCTTTTTTGAATTTACTTGGCGGCATTGTTATTTTTCTGCTGGTTTTTCTGGCGACAGCCAATGTTTTAGGTCGCTGGCTTTTTGATATGCCTGTTGATGGTTATGTTGACTGGGTGGAACAGTCAATGGCATTTATGGCTTTTTTAGGTATTGCTTATACCAAACGCTTAGGCGGTCATATCAGAATGGACATGCTGGTCAGTCGCCTGCATGGCACCAGACTCTGGTTGCTTGAATTATTTTCTTCGTTACTGATGTTATTTATTACTCTGGTATTGATCTATGGCTCTTCTTTACATTTCTGGCGAGCTTATTCAATAGGTGATTCTTCTCTGGATATTGATTTACCAACCTGGCCCGCAAAAATCGTAGTACCGTTTGCTTTGAGTGTTTTGGCTATACGAATAATGTTACAAATCTGGGGATATGTCCGGGCTGTTATTGAAGGCAGCAGTGAGCCCATTGCGGTGCCTTTAATTGAAGATGCAGCAACGGTTGCAGCAAAAGAAGCTGAATCACTCTCAGGCTCTGTACCAGAACAGGTGAAAAAATAATGGACTGGCTGCAAAATATGGATTCAGTGAGCATTGGTATATGGGTTACAGTCACTATGCTGGTGTTTGTTGTTATGGGGGTTCGTGTTGCTTTTGCTGCTGCACTGGCGGGTTTTCTTGGCTTGTTATGGATTTTTACTGCTAAGTATGGTTTTGAAAAAGGCTTTTTAATTGCCGTTAAGATGGCGGGAACCATACCTCACTCGAAGGTTTCTACTCTGGCTTTATCGCTGATCCCAACCTTTATTCTTATTGGTTTTCTGGCCTATCATGCGGGACTCACCCGGGCATTGTTTGAGGCAGCCAAACGTTGGGTTGGCTGGTTGCCTGGCGGCATGGGTGTTGCGACGGTTTTTTCAACGGCTGGTTTTGCCGCAGTATCAGGTGCTTCAGTGGCAACATCGGCGGTGTTTGCCCGTATTGCTGTGCCTGAAATGTTAAAATTGGGTTATGACAAACGCTTTGCTGCTGGTGTGGTTGCTGCCGGAGGCACTCTGGCATCACTCATTCCGCCATCAGCAATACTGGTGATTTATGCCATTATTGTCGAGCAGGATGTGGGTGCCTTGTTGATGGCTGGTTTTTTACCTGGGGCAGTTTCAGCACTTATTTATGCCTGTCTGGTAGTTTTTCTGGCCACTACCCGCAAAAATTTTGGCCCGCCTGTGACCGGTTTTAGCTGGAAACAGCGATTTGAAAGTTTGCCTGGTGCTATGCCTATTTTTCTGGTTATTGCTATTATTATGATCTGTATTTATGGCGGTGTCGGGACGCCAACTGAAGCTGGTTCTCTGGGCGCTTTTATGATCCTTTGTCTGGCAGTTTATAAGGGAATGCGCTGGAAGGAATTACATAGTACCCTGATGGAAACAGCAAAACTCACCGTAATGATTTTTACCATTATCTGGGGTGTCCTGTTGTATGTGCGCTTTTTAGGTTTTGCCGATCTTCCCGGTGCTTTTTCAGAGTGGATTACCGGTCTTGATCAAAGTCCGATGGCAACTTTTATCATGATACTATTGGCTTACGCTGTACTGGGTATGTTTATGGATGCCATTGGCATGTTGTTACTAACGCTTCCTGTTGTGTATCCGGCGGTAATGGCATTAAATGGTGGTGAAGCGGTCAGTGCGGCCGATTCTGCTTTTGGGGTTTCCGGAGTGGGTTGCTCTATCTGGTTTGGAATTATTGTGGTGAAAATGGCTGAAATATGTCTGATTACACCACCGATAGGGCTCAATTGTTTTGTTGTTGCCGGTGTCAGACCCGAGTGCTCAGTTCAGGATGTATTTAAAGGCGTGACCCCCTTTTTTATAGCAGATGTTATTACTATTGCGGTATTAATTGCCTTTCCTGGAATTGTGTTGTGGCTGCCGGGGCTTATGGGCTTTGCCTGAGCCTTTAGATTTCTGTGTCAGAAAAAAAGCAACTTAATAATAAAACCGAAGAGAGTAATATAAAATATGTTTTTGATCCATGCATCACCTTTGTGAATTGTCGTATGAGCGCCATACCAGCCGCCAATTGAATTGCCCAGTGCCAAACCTAATCCAGCCCACCACATTAACTCCAGCTGAGAGGCAAAAATAAACAGAGCGACTATGGTATAACTGAGTATAATAAAGACCTTATACATATTGACCCGTATTAAATCAAGTCCCATGACCTTATACAGTATAGGCATGATGATAAAGCCCACCCCGATTTGAATTAAGCCTCCCCAGAAACCTGCGGCTATCATACATAGATGCCCGAGCAATAAATTTTTTGGCGGTTGGTTTTTACTCTTCTCAGCACTGGTTTTCTTCTCTGTTGCCATAATAATTATAACGGCAATCATGACTGCTGCAAGCAGCCGATCAAACCAGACACCCTCAAGTTTTACACCCAGTGATGCACCTCCAACGGCACCTAATGTAGCAAAAAGGGATAGACTGATACTGAGCTTTATGTCTGAAAAACCTTGACGAAAAAAAGTGTAAACGGCAGTAATATTTTGGGCCAGAATGGCGATACGATTGGTACCATTTGCTACGGGAGCCGGTATGTCCATAAAAAGTAAAACCGGAACACTTAATAAAGAACCTCCACCCGCCATCACATTAAGCCAGCCGGCAAATAAGCCGGCAATGATTAACATGAATATCTGCCAGTATTCCATTTGTATTACTCCATGCCAGCCCGTTTTAAATAGTCGAAAGACTTAAGTGAGTCGTTATGTCTTCCGACTATTAAGCCATTCAATCAATTGGCTGCCAGGCATCGGTTTGGCGATAAAATAACCCTGGGCAATATCACAACCAATGTTGGCAAGAAGATCCCATGTTTCCTGATCTTCAACACCTTCAGCAACGACTTCCATACCAAGTTCATGTCCCAGGAGGGTAGTCATTTTTACAATGGCTAAAGCCTCTTTGTCAAAGGTCGCTCTCATAACAAAGGTCCGATCAATTTTCATTTCAGAAAAAGGAATCCGATGCAATTGTACCAGTGATGAATAGCCAGTACCAAAATCATCGATTGAGAGTTTTACTTGCTTCATTCTAAGGCGGGTTAAAATATCCAGGGATTTAATCAATTCCTGCATCAATGTGGTTTCTGTTATTTCCAGAATGATCTGATCAGTGCCAAGACCATATTGTTTGACTTTATTATCAATCCACTCAGGCAGATTAAGATCTTTAAAGTTGCACGGGGCCATGTTTATTGAAATGTTAGTTTTCAACCCCTCACTGAGCCACTCAGATGTTTGTTTGAATGAGCGTTGCAGTACTTCTATTGATAGTGCATCCATCATCCCAGAGGCTTCAGCCAGCGGAATAATCACATCAGCCCCAAGTAGCCCGCGCTGTGGGTGATTCCAACGGATCAGTGCTTCCACACCGACCAGTGAATTATCTAAAAAGTTTACTTTTGGTTGAAAGAAAGGCTCCAGTTCACCCCTTTTGAAGGCATTATGCAGTTCTTGTTGTGTCGGTAATTCCACAACATTGACAGTATCATTTGATTTGTTTTTGTCTGTAAAAACGATTGAGTTGAGAAACATTTCCAAATCGGAATAACGAATCGGTTTGGTCAATGTGCCGACCACACTCAAGCCCTGTTCAGAAGCCAGTTTTTGTGCTGAATTAAGCACACTTTTATCATAACCGCTGATCAGAATTATAGAGGAATTTGATTCCTGTTCAACCATGATCCTCAGGAGTTCTATGCCATCACGCCCAGGCATGAATAAATCCAGCACAATGACATCAATATCATCTGAATAGAATTGTTCAAATTTATCAGGGCGGTGCGTGGAGACTGCATCGTAACCCATCTCAAGAGCAACATCGCGTACAAATGCACCGATTTCAGGCTCATCATCAATTACTAGTAATTTTCTCTTGTCTGTCATTTTTTTTACATTAATTATCAAGAAGTTTATTGATGCTAATGATTAGATCTTTTCTACTATAAGGCTTGAGAAGTAGGTTAGCAATAAATCTTTCCTGTCCTTTTTGGACTATTGCCTTTTTTGTAAACCCAGATGTCAGCAATATTTTGATGGCAGGATTATTTTCGTATGCATGCTCTGCCAGTTCATAACCATTCATTCCACCAGGCATCACTACATCACTAAATAGTAGATCGATCGATTTTTTTGATTCAAGAATTGCCAATGCTTCTAATCCTCTGCTTGCGGTATAAACCTGGAAGCCAATTTCCTCCAGATAATCTTTAGCCAGTTCGAGTAAGCCCACTTCATCATCCACTATCAGGATTGTTTCATTTCTCTGTGCAGTGATATCATATTCAGACAAACTGATTCTTGGTTTTTTTCTCTGCTCTGTTGAACGGGGTAAATAGATCCGGAAGATGGTACCGATGCCTACTTCAGAATAAGCCTTGATATAACCCCCTGAGCGCTGGACAAATCCATAGGCCATACTGAGTCCAAGTCCGGTACCTTTATCAGACGGTTTGGTGGTAAAAAAAGGTTCGAATATCTGTTCAAGGTTTTCTTTAGGAATACCGCATCCGGTATCACTGACAGCAAGTTGTATATAGTCTCCCGGTGTGACATCGGGATTTAACTGAGTAAAGTCTGAATCGAGTTGCTGGTTGATTGTTTCAATGGTGAGATTGCCGCCCTGAGGCATCGCATCCCGGGCATTAATAATAAGGTTCAGCAGGGTATCTTCAAAATCACCCGGATCAATCAGGGTTAACCAGGGCGTTTCACTCAGTTGCAGATCGACTTCTACTTCCGGTGTCACTGAACGGGCGATGAGATTATCCATAGCCACTATGGTTTGATTAATATTGCAGGGGTATTCCACATGAGCTTGCTTACGTGAAAAACCCAATAGTTGTTTTGTCAGATCAGCAGCACGTAAAGAGGCTTTTGATGCAGATTCTACACGCTTCAATGATTTTTCATCATTAACGACCAGACGTTTAAGAAAGTCGAGATTGCCAATAATTATACCCAGCAGATTATTAAAGTCATGGGCGATGCCGCCGGTAAGCTGGCCAATAGCATCCATTTTCTGGGCCCGGCGCAGCGCATGCTCACTCTGCTTTCGATCGGTTATATCCTGAACAACACCTCTTAAACTGAGGATATTATTATTGTCATCACAGACCTGATTTGCTCGACAATCAACCCAGCGTATCTCACCATCAGGACGAATAATACGATATTCCATGTGATGCTTATAATTGCCTTTTAGTGCACATTTCAGGGATGATAGTACTTCTTCGCGTTCATCAGGGTGTATCAGTTTTGCCAGAATCTCCGGACCTGATTCATCAGTAGCATCAATACCCAGTATCTGAAAAACTTCATCTGACCAGACGGCTTTCATGGTTTTATGATTGAGTTCCCAATTGCCAATATGAGCCATTGCCTGAGCTTCTCTGAGCAGAGTCTCACTATGATGCAGTGATTCTTCTGCTTTATTGCGTTCAGAAATATCCCGGCTAATGCCAATAAGTCCCAGTGACTCGCCGTCTACTGTCAGATAAGGTGTTTTCAGGGTATCAAGCAGGACCCGTTGACCGTCAGGATAATCCACCCATTCTTCATTATGTTGGGTTTTTCCGCTGGCCAGCATTTGCTGATCCTTTTCACGAAAGAATTCAGCCTGTTCTATTGGAAAAATCTCCAGATCTGTATGACCGATAAGCTCCGATTCCTTATACCCGACAAAATTCTCAAATGCCCGATTACAGCCCAGATAAACACTATTAAGATCCTTATAGAAAATTAAATCCGGTATGGAGTTCAGTATTGATGATAATAATGCTCGTTCACGTATCTGCTGCTGTTGAGTCTGCTGCAGAGTTTTATAGGCAGTTTCCCTTTCTTCTATACTTTTTTTCAAGCGTTTATTGAATTTTTTCAGTAAAGCAAAACGCCAGCCGGCCAGACTGAACAGCAACAGAGAAAGCAGCAGGCCCATCGCTATAAGCACTCGCCTCATATTCCAGAATGATTGTGGTTTACCGTACCACTTTTGGTAATCAACAAGGTATTGTTTTGACTGAGTGTAAGTATTAATGACGGGATTTAACCGTTCAGCCAGTAATTTATCAGATTTACGCATTAAAAAACCACGCTTAAGCTCCATTAATGGTTTACCGACCACCTTGATATGATCCTTGTTAAGGTTCATATGCTGCATTTTTTTCTTTAGTACCGGTTCGGGAAATACAAACGCATCTACATCTCCCGCCATAAGTTGAAACAGGGCTGAGTCAATATTTGGAAAACGAACCAGTTCAATATCTTTCATCTTTTTAAGACGAGTGTCTGCTGCACTTTTACCAATCACTGCGACTCTATGACCTGCTAAAGAGTCTATTCCTTTAATATTGTGGTTGCTGGCACGCACAAAACAGGAAACAGGTATTGTTTCAATTTTCTCGCTAAAGAGGAATTCCTTACTGCGTACCGGGCTGATACCAATACCCGGGATAATATCTGCTCTTTTAGTGCGTACTGCCTGCATGGCATCAGCCCAGTTTTCAACAGGCAGATAGTGAATGCTTAAGTTACTCTGTGCTGCCACATTTTCAAGAATATCAATAGCAAAGCCCTCAGGATTACCGGCTTTATCACGGTTGTATAATGGTGGAAAATCATTTAGTACGGCAGCTGTAATCACCCTGGCATCAGTTGTTAGTTCAGAATTTTCAGCAAAAGAAGTCGTGGCGAATAAGAGGAAAAACAGTAATAATCCTGCAAAGCAGCTATTGTTAATGTGGTTAATCATCCAGTACCTCTGAATTCGCTGAGCCAGTTGTGTGAGAATTTATTTACTCAGGAAAGTAATTAAATAGTAGTAGCTATTCAGAATTAGATCAATGCTGCTCATACGCCAGGATCATCGATTATTTTTCCTGGAGATTATAAAGTAGAGCCTGAATGTCATCAGAACAGCGGACAGGCTCAAGCCGATTAATAAACCAATCCAGAAGCCTTTGGCACCCATGGCTTCCGTTATTCTATCAGTTAGAGCAAGCATGTAGCCCAGAGGGAAAGCAATAAGCCAATAGGCAATAATGGACAGGAACATTGGTATCGTTGTGTCTTTTAAGCCGCGTAAAGCACCTGCAGAACAGAGCTGAATGCCATCTGAAAATTGGTATAACGCAGTAAAAATCATCAAACTGCTGGCTAATTCAATGACCTCAGCATTATTGGTATACAGAGCTGCAATTGCAGAAGAAAAATTAACAATGAGTAAGGCGGCGATGATAGAGATGCTCAGGCTGATCAGATAACCTGCTTTAATAGTATCACGTGCCTGCTGGTATTGATGTGCACCAATATGATGGCCTACCTGAATTGTCAGGCTAATGGATAAACTCAGCGGCAAGATGAAAATAAGGGAAGAAAAACTCAGAGCAATCTGATGTGATGCCACAGTGACAACCCCCATAGAAGCCAGAAACAGAGCAATCAGTGAAAAAATACTCCCTTCCACAAAAAAGCTGATACCAATGGGAATTCCTAATTTTAAGAGTGTTTTTAATTCATCAACATGTGGTGCAAAATCAAACTGAAAAAGTTTTATATGGGCAAATTTTTTACTGTTAAGCAGATAAAGAAATAAACAGATAAGCATCACCCAATGAGTGATGCTTGTTGCCCAACCCGCACCGACACCTCCCAGTGATGGTGCCCCGAAATGTCCGAAGATTAAAATATAATTGGCTGTAATATTGACCATCAGGCCAAGAAAACCGGTGAGCATCACCGGTATGATATTGGCCATACCTTCATTGAGGTAACGCAGAATGAAAAATCCGACAATTGCCGGCATCCCCCAGGCAATCGCCTGTAGATAACCGCTTGCAATGGGAAGAATAGGGGCTCCAACATCCATAAAGACAAATAAATCATGAATAGAATATAAGGCAGCAAAGCCTAATATACTAAGGCTAAGGCCAATCCAGAGAGATTGTCGAATAGTATGACCAATCCTGGCATATTGTCTGGCACCACAAAAATGGGCGATAGTGGGAGTAATGGCGGTGAGAATTCCCCCGATAAGCAGCATAAGTGGTATCCATATACTGGAACCAACCGCAACTGCAGCCAGGTCGGTGGCACTGGCATGACCCGACATCACGGTATCAACAACTCCCATGGCCATCTGGCTGAATTGCATGGCAATAATTGGGCTGGCCAGCGCCAGTAAATGAATCAACTGTTTCTTCAGTGAATGAATGGCAGGGGAAAATGTGACAGATGAATTGATTTTTTTGTTCATATTGCGTTTTTTCAGGCCTTAATTTCTGCATCATACCAAGAAATTGGCTAAGCTATTCAATTGTTATTAATTCTTAAAGTTTCACTCTGTCACTTTAAGCAGCAATAAGGTAAGATTCAGCAAGGCTAAAAATTTTACCACTACCTGTTATAGGTTATATAACCAAGGACTCAATATGTTTAATAAAAAAATTATTCTTTTAATTGTACTGTCGCTCTTTTTAATCGGTTGTCGTACCTCACCCGTAGTGGATATTTCTGGAGCACCTCTTAATACCGCATCAGGCAAAGCACCTTCGGTGACTACTGTAAAAAATAAAATTGTGCAGGCAGGCATTCAGCTAGGCTGGCAAATGAAAAAAGTAAAACCAGGTTTGATTGTGGCTACGTTGAATTTGCGCAAGCACATGGTTATGGTGGATATTAATTATTCAAATAAAGCTTATTCGATTAATTATAAAGACAGCAATAATATGGGCTATGATGGTAAAAACATTCATGCTAACTATAATAGCTGGGTGCAGAATTTAAGCAAGGCTATTAATAGTCAGGTCTATAATAGCGAGAACTAATACGTTATTGGGATGAATGTCCAGGGGGTCTGTTTGCTATTGCTGCAAATAGATCTTTAAGGTTAAAGCGGGTAATTACTAGTCTGCGTGCTACCATTTGGGTGATCTTTTTTATATCCTGCCATGGCTGAAAATGGCTTGCCCGTCGATTTTTATGATAGATCGTGGGAATATTCACAACACTGGTATAGTGTCCCTGCCAGGCTGCTTCAATAATAACTTCACTTTCAAAAACAAAGCCTTCACTATTTTTTAAACTGCCCAGCTTTTTTAATAGGGTCACCGGATAAAGTCGGAAACCTGACTGGCTGTCACTGACACCATAGCCGGCAGCCCAGGAAATCCAGAAGTTAGCAAAGCGATTGGCGAAAAAACGACCCAGGGGCTGAGTTTTTAAATTTCTTTCTCTGGCACCGATCACTAAATGGTCAGGGTGTTCACAATGGCTTTGCAATAAGGCTGGAATGTCTTCGGCACGATGCTGACCATCACCATCCATCGTGATCACTGCATCAAAATTTTGCTCAATGGCCTGCTCAAATCCCCGCCACAGACAAGCGGCTTTACCTGAATTTTTTGTATTATGAAGGACCTGTATTGAAGCGTTTTTTTCTGTCCAGGTGTTTACTATTGAGTTGATGATCCGGGCGGTATTATCACTGGAAGCGTCATTGACAATTAATAGCTGTTTTGGCGGATGCACTAAAATACTGTCAATCAATGCCTGTATGGTTGCTTCCTCATTATAGGCCGGGATCAGAACCATGTAATTAAGCTCATTTGCTGTGACAGATGCTGCCACTGCAGCGGTCATGCCATACCACCATTAATAGAAATGACCTGACCGGAAATATAGGCGGCTTCGTCTGAGGCAAGAAAACTGACTAAAGAAGCCACTTCACTGGTTTTACCCGCTCTTTGCATAGGCACCATCAGGCGAATTTTTTCAGCAGGAAAATTGGCATCGCTCATTGCCGTTTTTATAATTCCGGGAGCAATAACGTTTGTTGTAATGCCACGTGAAGCCAGCTCAATAGAGAGTGACTTACAGGCGCCACTTAATCCGGCTTTGGCGGCGGCATAATTTGCCTGGCCGCGATTACCCGTGATGCCGGCAATTGAACTGATGGCAATAATACGGCCCCAGCGGGTTTTCATCATCGGCAGCATCATTGGTTGAGTAATATTAAAGAAGCCATGCAGAGAGACATTGATGACATTATCCCACTGGGCCTTACTCATACCGGCAAGCGGGGCATCCTGATGAATGCCGGCATTATGCACTAAAATCTGAACGGGATGTGTTTGTACCAGCTCGGTGATTATAGCGCTAGTTTGCTCAAAGTCAGTGAGATCAAATTGTATTGCATGAGCAGAGCCGCCCTGTTTAATAATGGTATCAACTAAGCTTTGAGCTTTTTTTAAATTCTGGTTAGCGTGGATAATAACATGGTGACCATCGTTTGCCAGACGTTGACAGATAGCCTGTCCAATTTCCCCACTACCACCGGTTACAAGAGCATTTTTCATAAAGATAATTAAGTCTGCATCAAAAAAACGGTTATTCTACCTGAAATCAGAGACTGTTGTTCACAACTTATGTGAAATTGGTATGTAAAGCCATCTTCATTGCTCATTAATTGCACTACTTCGATCCGCAAAGGTGTTTTTTCTGCAGGCAGTTGAGGCACTTTTATAATGATATTCCGGACTGTTGCAATATAGCCGGTCAGTGGTGTTTTAGATGACTGTTCACTTAAATTTTCACTCAGCTTTTCACTCAGCTCTCTATTTATTAGCAGTGAGCCATGTACTGCCATCGCTTGGGCCGCATATTCAATACCGTTGACAGTATTTATTCTGCCATGCTGCCATAATGGATTGCTGGCATCTAAATGACTGATTGCCAGAGCCGTCAGGGATTGCTTGTCAAATTGAATAATTTCATTTAATAAGCTCATATTGCCTGAATGAGGCAGGCGCTGCTCAATTTCATAGTGATTTAAAATTATCTTAGTCATTTAAGCTTAACTTAGTCATGCTGTAATGGTGTTACCCTGATATTTATGCCCAGTTCAAAATAAGGCAGAGTAATCGTGGCTGTGTGAAGGTTTTGATTGTATTGGGCATGGGCGATAATATTCAGCAAGGGCAACAGGGCTGCCTGAGGATTGGATAAACGCAATGCTTCCATACTGTTATGTGATAACTCACTCAATGCTTCACTGCCACTGCCTAAACTAATGTGCAGCTCAGCAAGTGCATTTTCTGAGGACTGGCTCAGTGTTAAAGCACAGGCAAATTCCTCAGTAATGATGAATTGAGAAGAGAAGGCATCCGGTGGTATTTCATCATAGCAAACTAATAAGCAATCTCTTTTATTGACGTTGTCATGAGCATTTAATTGTACGCTGGCTTCAAGCAGGCCAGCGGCCAGACTATCAGTATAGGCAGTGATGCTGGTACTGGGTGTTTGTGATTGTGTGGCGATGGACCAGTAACCTGCCGGAGCATTATGTACTGAATTATGAAAGCGGGTGGGTGAAACAGGTCGCCCGGCCATTGCAAGGGCCAGACTGATCTGATTGAAGGTACTTAAGTCACCATTGCTGCTGGAAAAAACTTGCAGACACTGACTGAGAGCTTCGGGGGAGCCTGTCTGCTGCGCTGCTGCCAGAGCCAGTTGTGTGACTCTGGTTGCCCGTCGACGTTCATTAGCCGGCAAGAGGGAATCAAGTTTTTTATCTACCGGACATGATACATAGTTGTCCGGATCGCAGAGTGCTTTTTTTGCTTCGTTCCAAGTGCGTATACCCGGTGCAATAATGCCAATGGTTTTTATATAGAGCTTTAACAAGACTGCCCCCCCAGAATCAGACAGCAATTATTGCCGCCAAAACCAAAAGAATTACTGGCAATATTCTGTACGTTTGAGTATTGTGATTGCTGCAGGATAGATTGCGTCAACAGGGGATCAACGGTCTGTGTATTGAGACTCTGAGGCATAAAATTATTCTGAATGCACAAGGCACTATAAACAGCCTCAACGCCACCGGCTGCACCTAAAGTATGGCCTGTCCAGCCTTTAGTTGAACTACAGACTACTTTTTTAGGGCCTGGTTGCATCTTCTGGCTGCAAAAAATCTGTGCCAGCGCCTTATCTTCCATCAAATCATTCACCGGTGTGGCCGTGCCATGCAAATTAACATAGTCAATATCACCGGCATCAATCTGGGCCATTTTAATAGCCGACTGCATGGCCTGGAAAGCGCCGCGGCCTTCCGGGTGGGGGGATGACATATGATAGGCATCCGAGCTTTCGCCATAGCCTTTTAAATAAACAGGTGCTTGCTGGCTGTGAGTTTTTTCAGGTTTTTCGAGCAGGATAAAGGCAGCCCCTTCACCAATGGATAAGCCATTACGATGCTGATCGGCGGGGCGGCAAACATCCTTCGCCACCAGTTCCAGAGAATTAAAACCATAGAGTGTGGTCAGACACAGGCTGTCAACGCCTCCGACAATAGCGGCATCACACAGGCCCAGCTCAATATAGCGAGCGGCACTGGCAAATACTTTGGCACTGGAGGAGCAGGCTGTTGAGATGACCTGAGCGGGGCCTTTAATTTGCAGCAAAGTGCGCACAAATTCAGCAATAGAAAAGCTATTGTGCTGTTCTCTCAGGTGAATTGTTTCAGGTAACTGGCCCGATTGACGAAACTGCTCTGTTTGATAGGCCAGTTCGGTACTGAGTATGCCTGATGTTGATGTACCTAAAAAGATACCCAGTCGATCCGTGCCGTATTGTTTTTTTGCCTGCTCAACGACAGAGATAAAATTATCCTGCTGTAACGCCAGATAGGCTAATTGATTATTGCGACAGTGATATTTTTTTAAAGTGTCAGGTAAGTGTTGTTGTTCAATTCCCTTAATGCGGCCTATCCATGTGTCAAGTTCTACATCCAGGAAGTCATTATACTGTAATCCGCTAATACCATTATTTAATGCCTCAAGATTAGCCTGATTACCGCATCCGGCAGCTGTGGTGACAGTGAAATGGGACAAAATGAGTGGTGAAGAAGAAATTATTGCTTACCTTTTGTTAGAGTAGTTGTAAAGTAGTGCAAAATAGGTGGAACAGTGACTTATTGAGTTTTAATCGCACAGCGAGCTAACAAAAAAGCATACAAAGCACCCAGAGAGGCAGTCGAGCCAATGGCCTTTAGTACGGGTAAATCTGATAAACTTAGTGCCCCAAACATAATTAAGGTTGAAACTAAACAAATTATAACAGAAACCTGGGCAACTTCAGATGATTGTAAGACCTCACTCGACTCTGGATGAGTGTATTGCATAAAAATACTGTAATCAATACCTAGGCCAATGACCAGAAGCAATGTGACCAGATGAAAAACAGACAGACTGTGACCCATGAGCAATAAACTGGCGATGGTTAAAATAACCGCACCGGTAAAAGGCCAGGTTACAGCAAATAAATCAGCGATTTTTGAATATTGAGAGAACAGCAGAACTAAAATAAGTATTGCACCTAAAAAAAACCACAGCAGGGCATCATTTCGATAATTGCTTAACATGGCTTCAGTTTGTACTTTTAAGTCTAACCCGTAAACAGGGAAGTGAACAGACTGGTTTATTGTTGTCATGGGCAGTGCCTGTTCTACACCCTGGAGTGGAATAATGGCGGTCCATATTTTATCGTTTGTTGAAAACTTCCTGCTGGTATTATTTTGCTGAAATAATAAGGTTTTAATTTTATCACTGATAAAATTTTGACTGCCATTCTGTTCATAACCAGGCTGTTCCTGATTGCTCAATAATGATTGTGCCAATAATGGCTGCATGTGTTTGCTTTGCTCTACGGAATGGATAAAAGGTAGAAAGGCATTCTCTGACAAGGGTGTGTTTTTCAGTACTGCCGCCAGGCGTGAACTCAGTTCTTTTTCTGTCGGTAATATTTTCTGCTGCTGTTGTTGATATTTTATGCTGGGCAAATAAAGGTTGGCCATGTCATAGCCAGAAATAATGTGCTGCTGTTTTAATTGCTCTAATTGCGGTTTTAATAATTCAGAGTGTTGCAATATCTCTTCAATAGTTGCTGCCTGTAAAACAAGTGCATGGCGTAATTCTGGCAATTCCATGGCTTTACGTAATTTAAAATCCTGTTGTTTTTGTTGCTCAGGAACAGGGCTTAAAGCCGATAAATCTTTTTGCCACAAAGAATCCTGTTGTGAAACAATGTAAAACAAAGCTAAAACAGGAAGAGCAATTGACAGGGAATATATGAATTTAGGCAAGGGGTAATGAATGATAAAGAGCAGCCGTTTAAAAGCGGATGTCTGTATTTTGTGTTTGTTTGCTTTACTGCCAGTAGTACTTTTTACAGGAATGATCGGCAGCATAAATCGAGTGACCAGTGCCGCAGCCAGTAAGCCGCTGATGGCAAATAGACCGAGCTGCCTCAAACCGGAAAAATCAGATAAGGTGATGGCTGAAAAGCCAATAAGTGTTGTTATCAGTCCCAGACGGATGAGCGGCCAGATAGAGTGCATGACGGTTTTTTGTGATGGCTGCTCCTGATGAGCAGGAAAAATAATATGGCTGTAAAGATGGACTGGATAATCAACTGCAATACCAATAATCGTTATGCCAAAAGCGATAGTAATACCATGAATAAAGCCGTCAATGAGTATAATGCATGTTATGCCGGTTAAAACAGCAAAACTAAGGGGTAAACCGATAAGTAAAATGATTTTCAGTGAACGAAAAAACCAGTAAAGGAAAGCCATTAAAATAAAAGAGGCTATCATTGAAATTATTTTTATCTGAGTGCTTATGGATTTTTTTGATGCCATTGCAAAAACTGGCGCACCCGTCAAAACATACTTTATTGTCGCTTCGGCTGTAATCAATGTGTCAATACTGCTTTTAATGATGTCAATATTTTGCTGTTGTTTTTTTAGGTCGTAGGCATTAGCACGAGTTTTCACAAAAAGAAGTGTTTGCTGGCCCTGTTGATCAAACCAGACACCATGATGTTTTTGTAACTTCTGCGTTTGCCACTGCTTAAGCAGATTCAGCCAGATCATTTGCGGATCATCGGCAAATAATGCTTGTTCAACAGGACCGGGTATGACTTGTAAGCGTTGTAATAAATGTTCGAAACTGTTACTCAGGCTATCATTTGAAAAGCTGACTTCAGGCTGTGAATGTAATAAATAGCGATAGCGATAATAGGGTTCAATGATTAAGTCCTGCAGCAGCAGGCTGCCATTCTGTACAGTGATAAACTGTTTATTTTGCTTTAATTTTATTGTTAATTTTTTATTGATTTCAGCAAGCTGTTTTATAGAGGCTTGTGTTTTTGAAGCAGATGAAAATGAGCTTGTTTTTGCTGCTGAAAGTGCAATAAGTATTATTTTTCCTGCCTCACCCTGCGTCAATTGGTGCTTCATGACGCCATCAATGGTACTTTGATCTTCGGGAAGAAAAAAACTTATATCTGAACGCACCTGTAAGAAATAATACAAAAATATCATCATTAACAGACATGAAATAATCCACAGTAAAATAATATAATGTGGGTTTGTAGCAGGGCTTATAGCTGAGAGGGGTGATTTCATTATTCTTTCTTTAACACATTCTGCTTCAACACATTTTGCTTAAACACCTTCTTATCAAATATAAGTTCTGATATCTCACCACCTAAGCCCCTCATGGTTATTTTTGTGATGTCTCCATGGTTAAAAATAATATCAACTTGTTGACTGAAAGGAGTGTTTTGCTGCTTGTTTTGAGTAAATGGATTGCTATTGATGGACTTTAGTCGCAGCTGAGTTTTTTTATCAGCTAATGAATTGATTGTATAGTGATAATAGCGGGTAAGTTCTGAGATATTTGCTTGAAATAATCCCATAAAAAGGGCTTTGAGTTGTTTAAACTGAGGGTAGTCATCAAGTGAGATAACTTGTTTTTGGACTAATTCAGAAGAGTCTTTACTATAGTGATAAAGCGTTAATTGATCCCCTATGATCTGCATCTTTTTTTTGTTAGGTGCTGCAACTTGTTTAATAAACGTGTCAGGACTGATGTATTCAATATAACCCTGATAAAGTTGCGGCTGTTTGAAAAATAATGAAGACCGTTTTTCCTCATACTCAAGTTTAATATGTTTTGTTTCTGCAAGAGGAGAGAGTAATTTTTGTAGTTGCAGATTATCCTGTGCGGTACACACACCTGACAGCAATAACAGGAAAAGTAAAATAAAAACTTTATAGTCAGACATCATCTTGCCAGAAGTCATAGAAATTATACCAGTTATAAGGGTTCTCAATGGCATGTTGCTGCAGAATGTTCGAGTATTCCTGAATCAGTTGCTGTAACTGTGACTCTCTGTTCTGGCGAGGTAAATCAATGCGGTCTCTCAGTTTATGAAAATAAACATCATATTGATTTCCACCACGGTGAAGTGCAAAACATAAGACAACCGGAGCTTTTAATAAATAAGCGACAATCAACGGTCCTGTTGGGAACATGGCTTGTTTGCCTAAGAACTGGCAAGACACACTACGATCATCGTGCTCAATTCTATCTGCCAGCATACCAATCACATAACCTGCCTGAATATCTTCCTGCACTTTAAGCATGGCATCAGGTGTGCCGATATGAATTACGTCATTCTTGAGCTGTGGGTTTAATTTCTCAAAAGCACGATTGATGTTTTGCTGCTCATTATCATACATCAGGGCGCGAACTTTCATGCCATAGGTCTTGTTAGCCAATGTTCTTAAGGCATCAAAGTTTCCCAGGTGAGAACCTAATAAAACAACGCCTTTACCTTGTTGGGTAAAGTCAGTGATTAAGTGTTCATTATGCAGTGTGATATTGAATTTTTTAGTATTGCCTGTCAGAAAAAAAACGCGATCCAGAAGCATATTGGCAAAGCTGTAATAATGTTTATATTGAGATGAAAATCCAGGTTTGTTCTTGTTTGCAGCTTCAAAATTGCGTTCCAGATAATGCTTTGAGTAAGCTTTGGTCGATGAGTTGAGTACAAAGTAGAGTACTATAGGAAACAAAAAAAGGCGGCCTGATGTTCGGCCAAGATTTAAAATAATCCATATAATTAAATCAATGAGCCAGGGGCTGCCGCGATCCCGGGTTTTTTTCCAGTTTACATCAGACTCACTGCTCATAGCTAAACAAACCTTTGGCGATGATAGTCTGTGTTTCATCAGTGATTAAAAAATTAACTTTATTGGACTGGATGCTTTTAGATAGGGCTTTATCATGAGGTACTTCATGATATTGCACCGTATACTTTATTGTACATTGGACATCAGGTCGTAATAGCTGAACAAATTTGGTTTGATGAACCTGCTGAATAGTTGTGTTCGTTCTTTTCTGCCATAAGGAGATAAGCTGGTCTAAAATAACAACACCAGGAACAATAGGATCACCAGGAAAATGTCCATCAAGTGAGGGATGCTCACGCGAAATGAGCATGTTTTGCCTAAAAGAGAAATCACTATGTGCCATTTTATTTAAGCCTCTGCTCCTGCATTAATTCTTTTAACCCTGACTGAGGTAATTTGCCGGTCGCATTCCTGGGCAATGATGCCACAAAAAAAATCTTTTTGGGTAAAAAAATGGTTTCAATTCGCTGTTGCAAATAAGCCCGTATATTTTTAATCATTTGTTTGTTTTCAATACTATCCGGTGTATTTAAAACCACAAAGGCTATGAGTTGATTTTTGTCTTCAACCTTTTTATCTTTAACAACATTATCTCTAACAACAGAATCAAGATAAAAACAGGCATCAGCTAACTCATCATAAGATTGCAAGTGGTGATTTAAATAGGCCAGTGATGTTCGTTTTCCTGCCAGATTAATTAAATCATCTTTCCTGCCTTTAAGAATAAAATGCTGTTGGTCAATCAGTTCAATTATATCATTGAATAAAAACTGTTTGATTGATCGAGATGTATTAATCTGAACCTCATTCTGATTGCTGTTATTATTTTTAATCCGCTCCAGACTGATATCTTTTAATAATAGCCATTGCTCCGTTTCAGTGCTTTGTCTTATCGCCATTGAGCCCACTTCGGTACAGCCAAAAACCTCCATAACAGGAGCTGAATAGCGGTGTTCACAATTTTGCGCTAACTCGATGTCTAATGGTGCGGTTGCTGAAATAAATTGTTTTATTCCCGGTAAGGCCACCTGCGTTTTTATACAGGCTTTTATGTGTAGTGGTGCGGTAATGAGAGTGGTTTCAATTATCTGGCCTCTCTGATGAGCTTCGGATGATAAGTCTTGCAGACAATGTGTGATATCCTGAGGAAAAAAAGGTTTGTTTGAATGAATTAAAAAACCATTTTGTAATGCCAGAATGATACTGACTTCAAGACCATACATGTGTTGTGCCGGCACTGTGGCTAATAAGGCCGGCAGGATGGATTCACCTGATAATGAGGTGTTGATAAATAATTGCTCACTCAGATGCTGAGCTGCTACTGTTAAATCACGCCATTGCTTGATATAAGGTTTAGGATCTCCAGTGCTACCTGAAGTAAAAATAACAGCCACTTCGCGAGTGAGACTGATGTCTGGGAGAACGGCTAATGTCTTTGAGCTGAGAGACTGTCCGGTTGCTTTTCCTGTGCTGGAGTATTCTGAAAAATCTATATCTTTTAATAAGTCTTTTAAATCAAAATTTTCAAACTGAGCGGGTGACATTTTTTTATCAGATAAAACCAGAATATTACTATATTGACTACTTAAGTGGCACAGAACATGATCAGTGATGGTTGATGGGAACAGGCTGAGGCTCTGCTGCTTTAAGCTGACTAAAAAACCCAGTAAGAAGTAGTAGCGATCTTCATAAAGATTAAGCAGATGTTGGCGATCCGGTATTATTCCGGACAGATAATCAACAGTTTCTAATAACTCGCCCAGACTAATGACTCTATTTTGATGGTAGATGACGGGGGAGTCTAATGAAGTATATTTGAATACAGGATAAGTATTTTTCAACGTAACAGCTCTCGTTGATCGATGCTCATGAGTTGTGTGATAAAGCGAATGGGTGAGAACCAGTGTTTAAACCAAAGCATTCGGAACAGCCATTCAATAACAAACAATGCCAGCATAAGTGCATAGTTAATGATGTTGGTGAACAGCGACCATATTTCCAGGGGAGCAAAAAAAGTCAAAGCAAGCGTATTGAATAACATCAGTGCTATTAACATTACCCATACCCAGGTCACATTTTTAGTGTATTCCATAACCTGAGGGTTATTGTCTTTTTCAGCCAACTGATGAAAACGGCTGAGCAGAGGGGTTTTTCCTGGTGTGACGGAACGTGCAAACGGGTATAAAATAAGTGAAATCATCAAAATCGGTGGCAAATATATTATAGAATGATCAATGGCAAAATATGAAAACAGGGCAATGAGGCACAATAGAAAAAAAATGCCTGATTTGACTGTCCAAAGGCTCCTGCTGTAGAAAAAAGTCTCTTCTGCCCTGTGTTTATCTGCGTTGCCTTCACCTAAGCCGCTGTTATCAGGATGACTGTCAGCATCTGAAAAAGGGCGCACAAGAATAAAATAAAATAAAGGCAGTAAGCAGGCGGTGATAAATGGTACCTGGTAGATAACGCTGAGGTGAACGACCAGAGGGTAGATAAAGAATTGAAAGCGAGCAATGGTGTCTAACATGTCAATGCTTGTTTCTCTGTTTATTATTCGATAGTCTGCCAGCTAACACAAAAGCTTTAGTTAACTTTATTCTCAGCAATATGCTGAGCCAGAGTTTTTAAAGAACGAAATATTTCCCTGTTTTTGCTGTCATCTGAACGTAACTGAAAGCCAAATTGTTGAGTAATTGCCATGGCCAGCTCCAGTGCATCAATTGAATCCAGTGCCAGGCCTTCGCCAAACAGATAATCGTCCGGATCAATATCCGACACTTCAATCTCCAGATTTAAAGTATCTATAATAAGTTGTGCCGTCTGGTTTTCAAGTTCTGCATTGGTGCTGGTTTGGGTCATATTCCGTTAACTTTTTTTAATTTTTGATGAAGCCTGCTATTATACCATTTATTTTTTCCAGCCTGAAACTACAAATGATAGAAATTTATGTTTAAATTACCTGCATCGGAGTTGCTGATATCAAAAAAAGAGGGTATCAATATAAAGTACTTACCTCAACGCCAGCTTTCAGCGGCTTTGTCTGTACTAAAAGAGCAGAATTTGACGCCCTTGCTTC
>Ga0164313_10000825_pt1 | contig 26153 bp, 62 predicted proteins | sample GuaBasSedimGuay4_FD_113735 | JGI IMG/M metagenome (GOLD analysis project Ga0164313, IMG submission 113735) | Subseafloor sediment microbial communities from Guaymas Basin, Gulf of California, Mexico - Guay4, Core 4569-4, 0-3 cm | ecosystem: Environmental > Aquatic > Marine > Hydrothermal vents... | reverse complement strand
CAATAGATTCACAGTCTATCTGCCTAACCAATTAGCATAATAACACCATATGGTTGAGATACGAGGATTCGAACCTAGGCTACAAGATTCAAAGTCTTGTGTGCTGCCGTTACACTATATCTCAATGTCTAATTCTACGCTACTTGTTTTTAGGCAAGTCTATGAATTAGTAACAGTCTCCCCTTCGTCGGATAGGCAGGATTCGAACCTGCGAACCAAAGATTCCAAATCTAAGTTGTATAGCCTCTGCATAACTACCCGAATAAAAAAAGCCCCGAACATTTCTGAACGGGGCTTTAAGCTTTTAAATATTTGCTATCTATTAAACACAATATCCCCATCCTTCACTAATGCGAAGTCGCTGCGGTTGTTGTGCATGTAGAGTCTTGTAATTCATATCACAAATATAATTGTTTTATTGTTACCAATCAACTATTTACTATTCTTTCTTATAATATCCTTAAATCTCACCTCAAAGTTATTATATATTTCAACTTCTGTTTTATTCTCCCATCTTAACAGTGTTCTTCTATCTACTCCAATAATAGAGCCTATATAAGTCTTTCCACCTTCGTATATATCGCCTGTTTTAATATTTCTGGCTGTCATTAATCTTCTGGTTTTTTGACTATTATGTCTGCTTTAACAGTTGTATTACCTAGTTTATCATTTGCGGCTGTTCTATGAACGCCATCATAAATCATATACCAAGAATTATACTGATGTGCTTTAACTGTACAATTTAATACATTATCAGGGTTATACTTAGCGTAATATTCCATTTTATCAATGTCGGCTTCGTGTGGGGATTCAAGAAGCGATATTTTAAAATCAATATCCATACATTTTTTAGGCTCATCGCCGAATAGTAGGAATTGACCAGTAGTATAATATCCTGTTTTCTTTTGAATTATTTTAATAGCCTTGGTGACTTCATCGCCTACCATGTCGTATATTTCTATAATCTCTTTAGGTGTTCTTTTATCTAGTCTACTCTTGCCAGCTTTCGCGAACTCATTTTTCAATTGATTACCTACGCCACTAAGTAATTTTAATTCTTCAATTATAGCACTACCAATTCTTTTATAATCATCTTTAGAATTATTATTGATAAATTCTATTGCTCTAGTTATTACTTTAGATTGTACACTTTCTTTCATGTTATTCATTTCTATAATTAAACATGTTTATTCTGTATCGCTGCATAGCCTCGAAATATCCCTTTATAGTGCCTTCTTCTAGATGAAATAAAGCAATCTTATAATTTATTCGCGCTATTGCTAAATTTAATGATGTGGGCGTATAATGCATATCACTTAATTATCTGAACCAATATACATATATTATCAGGAATAGCTTTAAACTCTTCTTTTGAAGGGTATATCCTAGCCATTGTAATATTATCAGGTAAGTACTTATACCTTGCTTGAGAGATTTCTTTTTGACTTGGGGTACTGTCGCCACAAGCCGCTACTAATTGCCAGTAGTCTGTATTGGTTTTAGTAACTACTACTGTACATCTACCCATTATAAAAGTTCCTGTTTTGTGTTTCATAGGTTATTTAGTTAAAAAGAAGTCTAATATTATGTGTATTAATTTAATTCTTTCATCCGTTATCATTTGTATGCTAAAATCAACTAATCCGAGTAATACAAACGTTATAAATATTAAGCGTCCAATAATAGCACTTATGTTTAATATCTTTTTCATATCATTTAATTTTCTGCAACCTACAAAACAATCACCATATATAAAATGATATTTGTCATATTACCACATGCCCTGTCTTTGGGAATTTAAAGCCATAAAGCCATATCTCGCCATATCCCAAAAGTGATTAAACTTATCTATCGGTTGGTTTATAGCGATACCATTCACTAATTTAAGTCTGTAATTTTCTTGTTCTTTTTTAGCATGATGGTAAAACTCATTCTTAACAATGTTTATTCGCTTTTTCTTCATTCTTAAAAGCCAATACATAACGTTCTTTGTCTTGCTTACCTTTTGTATGTTCCATCCGTAGTCATCTCTTAACTCTCGAACCATTTCAACCGTTCCTTTATTCTCGCCTGTGTACTTATCCGAGCTATCAGCGGTGCATGGTATATGCTTATTAATACCTCTGGCTTCTGCATAATCATTGATTATCGAGCTTGTTTCTGTTGATTCATACATTAATAATTCTAAGAATATATCCGTACTGTTTTCCCCTACTTTACCAAAGGCTGATGGGTCAGCAGTAAAACCGAAATCCATAGCATGAATTGGAGCTATATCAATAGGCCATTCATCAATATAATTAACTTGTTGGAATATTAATCCTTCTGGTGCTGATCTTATACCCTCACCATATACAGACCATTGATAGTCATCGGCTGTTTGATTCTTAATGTTAAATGGGTGGGGTCTTCTTTTCTCTTTAGGTAAATGTAGGTCTTCGAAATGCCATGGACAATAAGACTCTATTTCTGCAACTACTGACTTCTCAAGATGTTTATTATTTTTATATGTTGAATGAGTAAAGTAAACATTTGGTTGTCCTTCAAGATCAAAACACCAATGTTGCGAGAACTTAGGATTCCAATCCATAACCTGCAATCTTCTACAACGCATAAACCATCCTTTTAGCTTTCTTCTGGTTTCCACCTCTAAAGCTTCGTTTACAAATATAATGTCGCTTGGTGGGGCTTCTTTGTCTTCGTCCAGACCTCTGAAATATATATGATTACCGAATAGGTTTATATATGGCTTCGGGCTTTCTTTTTTCTTTACTTTATCCCAAATACCTATTTTAATAAAACACTTCTCAAACTCTTTATATGTGAAATCCCTACAGTCTACTAAGGTGTTTCTGAGTACGTACGTTTCTAATCCCTTCCCTCTGTTGTGGTCATAATATGCGACTATTAAATGTATTGCGTCCCAAGTTTTAGAGCTTCTTGAGCTACCTTCATTGCATATCGTTATCTTATTCTCAGGGGTTTTATTGTCGTCATAAATCCCAAGCATTTCATAGAATAACGGGTTGGGATCAAATATCATTTATCTGATAGGTTTATTTTCTTATCATTATAATTAATATTTAATGCAGGAGTCATTGAACCGTCTTTACTTGAATGATCTATTTTATCTGGCTCATTATATCCCATCATTTTATTAATCTGGTCTATTGCGCTTAATTTTGAATATAATTTTATCTTAACATAATTAACATGAATATCTTCTTTTTCTTCTTTCTCTATGTTAAATATCTGTTTTGTTTCATGCTTAGTGTCTATACTTTCAATGCATTCTTTTTGCTCATCAGATAAAGCTTCAAACTCTTTTAACTCAATCCATGTATTATGCAAATGGGCTATGCTAGAATAGGCTATTTTTTTAAGTTCATTTATTTGGCTTAGCTTACTTATCCCTGCCTCCTTTTCAAAATCATTTTTGATGAAATCTATATATTGCTTAATGTGAACTTTTGTTAATGTTGCATGAGCTATTTCTTTTGCGCTTTCTTCACTATATCCTGCCGCCCTTGCCGCCCTTGCTCCGTTCCAATCAATAATATACTGGTGACAAAATAAGCGCTCCTTTTCGGTTAGTTTTTCTTTTAATTCATCAAGAGTATATTTCTTCTCTTCTTCCATTACTATATTGGTTTAATTCCTAAATCTTTAATTTATACATAATATAATTAACCTTATTGGATGCTTTGCAATATCATTATTTTGTTTGCCAGTATAATATTCTACATATGAACATTCATGCTCGCTAATTACCCTAAACAGTTGATCCATTTTTTCACTCCCTCGTTCTGGATGTTTAATAATAAACCTATGTTTCTCTTTAAGTTCTTCTAATGTGTATTTATTAGTCATTTCAAAATACCTTATATGATTCAAAATCTTTAGGCTTTTTAACCTCTTGTATTACATGAGTGTTTCTATTAAACTCATCAATAGCAACACTTATATCAGTTTGCCAATAATCACCCTCATATTGAGCTATAAATAGCACCTTATTCTGTAACACCCAGTAGTAATTACCTGTTATTAATTCTATTTCGTTACCATTATAATCTTTCATTTCTTATTACCTCTGTAATTGATTCAAACACTTCTTGAACGTTTGGATTTTCCCAGCTATGATAATACGGTATATTGTTTAATATGCATTCTCTCACCATTCTAGGGTCGCCATCGTGTCTATTTGGTCTTAAGTAAAAATCTATAATTGGGTAGATTTCTTTCATATCTCTACTACCAGATACTTCTATAAAGTTCAGCTCTGGAAATAGATTTTTGATTTCGCCCACAACATCTTTCCCATAAAGCCAATTCATAAATACTTGATTACTCCCTATGCCTTGATAATACAATATGTTAAATCCTTTATGTGGTTTCTTAGGTAGTGGCTCTGCATACCATACCGGGTTGTTTTGTACTATTATAGGCTTCTTTAGCTTCATTTCTGGCAATAAGTGTTCTGATACCACGACATGCTTTTGTACGAATATATCGGCTAATTTTACAACCATTCTAAGAAGGAACATATAAACGTACTTTGTTTTCTTGCTATGCTTTGGGTATTTTGTACAATGAAGTACATCCGTACCTGTCCAAGTTAAATTCATTTTGTAGCTTTAATTAAAAAACATTGTCCGAGTATCATATCTCTTAGTTTGCGTATTAGTGGCCTTATTCCAAAGTGTGCTAGATTATACGCTTGTATTCTGCTTACTTCGATTGTATTAAACCCAGCCTCTTTTAAGCAGAATATTAACTCTTCTTTACTGAACTCATGAAAGTGGAACTTACCTTTGAATATCCATCTTACAGGAGTGGTTAAATATAGTGTGCCGTCATAGGTTAAATTATCACATATAGACCGTAAATATATTAACGGATTTTGAAGGTGTTCTATTACCTCAAATGAAGTTATAGTTTTATATTCATCTTGGAAAAATTTAGCGTAATTTAAGTCGCCGCTTATAAAATTATTTATTCCAAGCTCTTTAGCAAAGTCATTTTCTCCACCTGCGTCTAGCACTGGCTTAATTAAGTCTAAGTGCTTAACAGAATTAAACCGAACAGATAAGTATTTTAGTTCAGTAGAAGGATTTACTTTGTATTTGTTCATTTATTCATTAGTTTTTGTAAGAAAGGGCTTTTACCATGCAGATAATTAAGTTCTTTAGGCATTATATATTTTAAGTCTATGAATACCCAAATAAGAAATAAAGGTATGATAAATAAATACCACCAGTGAAACCCGACATCTTTAAAGAATAGATAGCCTATCATTACAAAATTGAATTTACTAACATAGCTAAGTTCTCTATCTATTATGGCTTTTAGTTTACCTATGTTCATGATTCAAAATTCATATTAAGTTCAAACTCAGGACAAGAACCGTTTGGCGATACCTCAAGATCATATAGTCTACTCCCTGGGTTATCGCATTTCTTTTTATTTGAAATGCAGTTGTTACATGTTTGTAGTTGTGCCTGCATGTGAGTTATTCCTTCTTTTAGGTACATTACTGTTTATAATTTTTATTTAGCCAATCAACAAGTTCATCTTTGCTTAGTCCATGCATTTCTCTAAACTCGACAAGTGTTTCAGGAACTTCTATTTCCGTAAATATCTCAAAAGCTTCTGGGTTAAGTCCTTCATGCCCTACAAATGTGTATGTATAATCAAATCGCATATCACCAAAAACAGGATTCCTCCGTTCGCAATCAACTTGCTGTAAAGATAAATCAACTTTCTTTTTCTCTTTTTTCATAGTGCTAGTTTTTAAATCTCAAATCAAACACAAGTCTATCAGAGTATTTATCCATATACTTTAGCTCTATTCTTGATTGTTGATTTGTAAGTATGTATTCTTCATCTTCTTTGTATTCGATTTTATCACATAAGAACTCTAAATTAAAAAAGTTCTCCATTCCGATTTCTGTAATGAAGTTACAATCTAATCGGCGTTGGCAATATGTGAATAAAATATACATTAGTTATAATCATCACTGCAATTTACAAAATATTAATTAGTTATGAAAATTATAAGCTATTCTTACCGCCTTTTTGCTTACCTATTCCATCTCCGAATACAAAGTTATAACACCAGTATAAGAATATCATTATTAGTATGTAGCAGTACCAAGGCATATTATATATTTTTAGTTTCAGGTGCTTTTAATACTATTACCATAAATATTATAAAACAGATTGGCAGTATTAATAGTAGTAGTTCCATTGTGGTTAAGTTTTAATAAACGACCCGTATATTTTGCAGCAAAAAAACTATTTATTTCGAGAATAAGTTAGTTATTTTTATACGAATCGTTAAATGGTTATTACATATATTTAGTTATTGGTTAATATTTCTATCTATCTGCTATTAAATAACCTTTCCCTTTAATTTCTGTAGTAGGATAATACAAATACTTTATAGTAGAATCTGGTAATAATACCTCTACGTAGGGATAATCGTAACTTAATACTTTATAATCGTTGAAGTTTGGAGTTAGTAAGTCTTCATCAGGTGCAACAATAGTAGCTCCATCCCATTCTATTTCGAAGTCTGGTCTTTGCTCTGTTGGTTTAGCCACACTACAAGAATTAAATAATATGCACAGCCCTATAATAAATACTACTGCTATTGCTATTCTTAAATTAATCTGCTGTGTTTCGGTTAGTCGTTTCATGGTTTTAGTTTTTATGTTATACTTCGCTCTCTTTAACTTTTAGATCATTAATAGCATCTTGCTCTGTCTTCCCATTACCTATTAAATCACCTTCATCATAATCTTCTCTAATCGCTGACCAATCATAATTTCTGTTTGGTATTGGTGGATAGTCGTAGCTTGTTATTATTTTATTCATGATTATAGTTTTTACATAAAGGCTAAGTTACCTTCATCTGATGTATAAGTTAAGTCGTTTACTTCTACTATTTCTATTTCTTCGTTTCTCATGTTTTATGATTGTCTAAATTGGTTAATCTACTTTTGTATTCATCCTCAAAAATTTGCTCTTGTTTCGAATTTAGATAATTACCTACTGCTGATAATCCTATTGCCGAAACTAATGCTGAACCGATTATTGGTAAAATAGTGTAAAGTATCATATTAAAAGTATAAGTTAATACTAAGAACTATAAACATAACTATGAACGAGATTAATATTCCCGTTAGTGCTTCCTTACTTGTAAGTGTTTTATAATGTTTCATAATACTTTGGCTAAATTATTACTAATTATTTTTAATAACCATGATTTAAATCATATATAAGTAATTATTTCCACTTCCAAGTGAAGCCATAGGCTCTTTCCCTTTTATTATTGCAGCACGAACCTATTCCGGTATAAGAATTAAAATTTAATAGAATGCCAGCTTGTCTCGTTTTTAGTTTGTTCTTCACCTTCTTTAAAATAAGCATGTTCTATTTCTTTTAATTCTTCACCTTCTTTTAGAATAAAGTCGGCCATATTTGTTTTATCGTTTATCTTTCCTAGCTTTCTTAAAGCATAGTAGCTTCTATTTATTAATTGTTCCATTTTGTATTTCATTTTTAGGTATCCAACTATCAGAGAACTCGCTATCTTTAAATAATTCTTGAAGTCCTGATAATTGTTTCAATCTTAATAATTCATCTTTATCCATGCCTATGTGCCTCATTATCCAATTATCGCTCATACCTGATCCTGATAATTCAGCTACTATATTTGTCATTAAATCTATTCCGTGAGAGCCTCTTGCGCGATTATGTCTTATGGTTGAAGCCATTCTATCAGAAATGGGTTTATCTATTATTGATACTGGTAAATAACCTTTTTCTCGATCAAATATATCTTTATGGTTTAGCATTGTTGTATATCGGTGATAACCGTCTACTATTTCATACATGTCGACATCTTCAAGGTAATAACACACTATTGGCATAGTGTATCCATCTTCTAATATTGATTTATACAAAAGCTTCATTTCTGGAGGAGCGACACTATTAGGATTGTAGCTATTTGCTTGTATCTTCTCTATTTGGACAGCTAAAACTTTATAGACGGGGCTTTTAAAATTTGTTTCCATTGATTAATTGTTTTTGTTTATAAATTATACTTAATGATTTTAATATTTCAATATATGGTTCTTTATCTGATATATTAAATGGCATTTCTTTAAAATCAGGAATTGAAATTATAGATAATGCGTCACAATCAACACACATTGAATATGCCACTAATTGCAGTTTATTCTCAAAATATATATTTTTCGCATTGCTTTTATAATCAGATAAATATATTTTATTGTTTTTTTTGTAGATTAAATCATATGTACCTGTGAAATATTCATTCTCAACTTTGCATTCAACAGATAGTATTTCTTTGTCTTTAAAAAAAAAATTATAATTATTCATATCTGACTCCTTTATTAATGGGGTGCCAGTTGTAATGTATTCATAAATTTGATTATGTAATGAAGTGCCGTAATTCAACCATTCCTTTCTTTTTTTAGTTATATCAACACCTATTAACCCCTGTTTATTAGCCCAACTTAATAAAGCTGGCTTATCTAATAATTTTATTAATTCAGTTACGCTAGGTTTTTTCATTTTATTAATTTTAAGTTATGTTTTTATACTTGTTTTCAGCTTCATTTCTTATTTCCTTTTCATATTTTGTTTGAGCGTACCCCATATATTTACATGTGAAATCATTTTTCAGTATAGTTATACACATTCTTTTATATGATGGTAAATTTTTAAAATCTGAAACCTTCATATCGTCAGGATATTCATTAAAACGGACTAGTATTCTCTCTGAGTTGTATTGCACGTTTTTAACTGGTGTGCCTAAAATCTCTATATTATAACCTTTTTCCTTTAATTCATCTACGATATGAATCTCTAATGCTCCTCCTTTTCCCATCCAGACTTTAAATGAATTTTCAAATTTTTTTTTATATAACTCAGATGTCTCTTTAGGTAAAGTGCTTAGTAAAAAGTCGCAATACGACTTCCATGTATGGCCTTTGGGAATTGTTATTTTTCTAAACCCCATTGCCTTAGTCCCTCCGTAAATAGATGCAAAATTCGCCCCGTTAACTCGACCTATTAATCTACTCCATATATTTGGCTCGATAGCTTTATGCAACTTTAATCCACCTACTCCCTCATCCAAGAAAGCACTAGCAACTCTCATTTGTGCTATGCTTAAGCCTGCTTTATAATACAAGTCGTAAAGTTTATTGTAATCAAACTCGAATTTTGCATTGGCTACCCATATATCCTCAACAGTCCAATCATATAAAGGGTATGCCCAATAAATATTATCAAATAATTTAGTAGACCAATTCCATCCGTTAAACATTTGCTTCTTATTATTTACCGAGGCTCTATACCTATTAAGACTTTCATCTGATCTAAGTCCTAATAAATATATGCTTTTTTCTGCTTTCTTCTTTTTATGCAACCATTTATAAAATTCGTATCCAAAATCAGTATCCTGCATTTCAAATTTATAAAAATCAAATTCATGATTATCTATATTGATAACAGAATCATATTTAGGCATTTTTCGCACCCAAATATCTTCTTGATCTGGATGCCAAGGAGTCCAGTAACTTTGATGCATTGAAACCCCACACAAAGCTTTACACGGTATACATACCCAATATACATCAAACAAATCTAAATTACTAGTCATTTCTCTCTCTAGATATTCTTGTGTGTATTCATACTGACCTTCATAATCAAAATGAAACACGCTGATTTTTTTTGTTATATTATTTTCTCTCATATATTTTACAATACAATTAAGTAATACACCGCTATCTTTACCGCCAGAGAAATTAATGCATATATTATCAAAGTTATCAAAGATGTCTTTTACTCTACTATTAAAAGCTTCATAAACGTTTATTTCTGGGTTGTATATTTTCATTAGAATATTTTTAATTGTTTTACTTTATTCCTATCTTCTATTTCTATTCTTTTGAACTCACTATATATTAGTGTTTTTTTAGGCTCAAAGCCTAATGTTTTTAATGCTTTATCGTTTTTCAATATCGCTATACATATTTTTTTGTAATCCGATACTTTATGAGTTATTTCTTGAGGTGCTTCATCAGGAATCCCAGTCGAATAACATCTGTCTTCCCATGTCTTTATGTATTTTTCTATTTTTTCTTTCATAATTAGAAACATATTCATTAATATAATAACGGGCTATTTTATTCGCCTTTATTTGTTTTTCTAAATCTAATGAATGCCATGCCTTTTTTGTTATTGATTCAGTTACACCTATTGCATAACAACATGCACATTGTCCAACAAAAGCTTCTTTGTTTATATCTGAATTAGTCAATGAATTTAACATTGTGTTTCCCCATTCTGATATGACTAGTTTCATGTTTTTACCAAATAAATCTGTTTGGCTCATAAATATTTTAGCTTTTTTTATATCTTTTTTCTCTTCTTCTTTAGGAGTACTTTTATACATTCCATTTTTCCAATCCTCCCACTCCCAATAAGGGATAAATATTTGCTCCATATCATTTACTTTTCTTTGCAATTTATATTAATAGTTTAGTTTTAAATATGATAAAAGTCAGTTATTGTAACTTCTTAGGATTAAATCAATATCCTTTACGCGGGGTCTAATAAAGTAAACAGCAAATTTTCGCTTTGAATATTTATTCTTTACCATTATCTTTTCTATTGGGTATTCAAATCTATTCCTTAACTCCTCAATCCTAGCTCCTGGATTTAAAATGTGATGACCATTTATAAATTGTAGTTTTGACATAACATTACCAGATTGTAATAATTTTAAAATAGTGTTTCTTTGCTTTTCCATAGTGTTTAGTATTTATTTATATTTCCAATTATAACCGCCTGCTTTCCATCCTGTTTTTATTGATCTAATTATGTTAGACCTACCTGTTTTGCTTTTATTTTGAGCCTCTGTTAAACTTTCGTATTCGACCCCATCACTTCTAATAACTCCTTTTAATCCATTTTTAAATAACTTTATATCATACCCAACATGGAAAGCCATTCTCATATATTGAAATATTTCTTCCTGAGTGAAATAATCCATCTTAGGGTACTTCTTTCTAAACTCTTTGAATAGCTCGTTTAGTTTAGTATCGTTCATTTACGCTTTTTTTAGTAAACTTGCCACGACTACCATAGCAACAATTAATAAAATAATTACCACCGCTAAAAAGAATCTACTTACTTCGTCTGGGAAGTCTATTTCGTATAATTGTATCATGGCTAAAATTTTTAATTCATTTTAATCATCAGTATTGTATTAGGGCATTGTGTTTGTCTTAAAATATAGTCTGCTTTTATTTCATATACAGGAATATCAATACCATGAACATAAAATAAATATTGCATTTTATGTAATTTGAAACCATCTAGAGCATGAGTATTTACAACTTCATACATTGATGTGATTCCATCTTTATCATAAACTACTAAATCGGGAACAAACTCGATAAATCCATCCATCCAGAATTGACGCTCTTTGGATGTGTTTAAAACTTCATCAATCCCAAACTTATTAGGAAATTCATTTATCCAATCATCTAGTACGGCTATTGCGTACTTATGCATATATGATTCTAATTGTTTAAAACGGGGCTTCTTCTTCTGGTATTTGCTGTTCTGTCCACGCATTTGGATCATGTATTAAATCATTATTATTAGGCGATTCTATTTGTTTTACTTCTTCTTTAGTTATCCAATTATTATTATCCCACTCAACATCATAAGTATCACTATCAACATCACCGATTATATTATTTAACCGACCATTATTCATGTTGTATTTAAACCATGAATCTTTATTATTTTCTCCTAAATGAGCAAACTTTACTTTTAATGTCCGTACTAATGTCATATTCCTGTCGTAGTCACGATCTACAACTAATCCATGATGAAACATATCGTAAAATTCCCCACCACCTTTAACATCGTAGAAATCCGGAATAACCCTTTTGCCATTATCACCCTTTTGAAGTTTTACCGGGTGAGCAACTAAAATAACAAATACATCAAACTTTCTGCTAAATTCATCTAACTTGGTTAAATATGCATTTGTATAATCATTTGTTCTATTTCCTGTAATTGTTTCTATTTCTCCTTTTAATCTAACTTTATTGAACGGATCAACAACTAATATTCTTACTCCTTTTCTAAACACTAGCTCTTCAGCTTTCATTAAAACCCTATCTAAATCATACCCATTTTCTAAATCAATCATTAAAAAATGTTCATTCTCGAAATTCTCGCAATCTTCAAATGGTTTATTGAAATCTTTTTCTTGCTCCGGAGCAATGCCGTTTAATTTTCTTATTAATTTTTGGTGATGTAACTCATTTGGCTTATTCTCTATACTTGCAAATGCTGTCTTATATCCGTATTTCAAAGCATAACCTACTACCATTTGATCAACCACCTCTGACTTGCCAGAACTTGGTCTTCCAGTAACTAATAAAGTTTGACCTAAATTTGTACTGAAAATATTATCGAGGCTTTTCATATTTCCGGTAACTATTCCCCTAGGCATACCATTTAAAAAGAAATCTCTAACCTTATCTTTGCAATCGTTGTATGTGCTTACATTCTCTAAAGGTATCTCTATGTGTGTTTCTAATGTTTTTTTAAGCTCTTCTGCTCCGTAATCAATAAGATAGTCGTTTGAATCCTTACAATCCTTTAAATCTACTATAAAACATTTATGAGCGCCAAACCTCCGTATAAATTCACGCTTGCCGTTTTCCCCTGGTTCGTCATTATCGAAAGCAAGTATTATCTTTTCTGCCTTAATAAAATGTTCTACATCGTTATTAAGCCAATCAAGATTAACATTACCTTTCTTTGTAAATCCATTTGGAGGACTGCAAACGTTATGAATACCGCACTCCATGACTGCTAATACATCTGGTTCACCTTCTACACAATAAATTATGTCACGCCCCTGAATGTTATCTAAATTATAAGGCATTCTTTCAGCCTCTTTAAAGAGCTTGAAATTTTTATCTCCGGAGCGATATTTTATATCAACTATATGGCCATTTCGAAAGTATGGAAATTGAATGGTATTCTTTTGTTTCCAAATCATTCCGGAGTCGGTTAAGTGAGGCATATGCTCTATACCTTCACCTATTTTCATAAGCCTTAAAATGAATTGACTTATTTTTCTGCTCTCAAACCACTTAACAACATTTTCATTTAATGCGGTATTATTTTCCCATTCCGGTATTTTATATGTTTTGTTTTCTGTTCTTTTTTTAAATGAATGAAGCTGCACGTTTTCGCCACAATGATGACATTTACCCATCCCATTATCCCAATGAACAGTCATACACCTCTGCTTACTATTCTTTCTTTCAGCACTACATAAAGGGCAAGTATAATACTTTACACCTTCCGGAATATTGTGGATATTATAATCTTGTATTTGAAAACCGTTTATCTCCATTATCTAATTTGCTTTACATTTGGAGTAACTCCAAAGTCATTATAATACTTTGTTTCAGCTTCTTTTTGTGTATCTACTTCATAACGCTGTGTTATTCCTGCATTATATGTACACTCGAATAAATGTAAAGACTTTACTTCATTATTACTATGACTTATATCACTATATTCTTTTTTCAACCACTTCTTTGCAGTTAAATAAAGTGATTTATAAGAAGTATTCTTTTTATAGTTTTCAATATCATCATATACTGAATCTACTTGTTTTTGACTATATCCTAATTCTAATAGCTTTTTGTTTTCTTCGATAGATATTTTTAAGTGAGCAAACACTCTATATTGTTTTTCTTTTTCATTTACACTATCATTTACACTATCACTTACACTTACACTTACACTATCATTTACATTAACACTAACAGTTGATTTCGTTGAACGACTTTTAACGGTCGTTGCTTTTCGCTGCTTTTCGTTTTGTTTCGATGCACGAATTTCAGCGCTACGTTTACCAGCTTCGCTTCGTTGCTTTTGTTTTGATTCCCATCGTTTTAAATCCCTTTTTAATTGGTGTTTAATTGGCAGGAAAGCAATATTTAATAATTGATCATCCATAATTGGATTTTCATCATTAACATATTTATATATATGCTTAATCAGCTTCCCTGCTTGCTCGTCTGTTAATTCTTCCCATGTTTCTTTCGAGTCAACATAAAGAACAAATGATTTTTTACCTTCTGCCATGTCTATAAAATAAAAAAAGCCCTTAAATACAAAAACCGAGGGGAAACCATTCGCGCCAACGAACCCTCGGTAATTGTTTTAAAAGCTTACGTATAGTTAAATTCTGTCATTTCTTAGTTTCTTAATCGTTGGCTCTGCTAAATTACAACTAATTCATCTAATCACAATATAATAAGTGTTTTATTTTAAGTTCCGTTTAATATAATAAAGCTCTCTATTAAGATCACTTAATTCAATTTCTAGGTTTACTTGCTCATCTATTATTTTTGGATTTCGCTGCTTTGTTAAAAAACTAAATTGCTTTTTCTCATCTTTAGCTAACGCTTCTATTTTATCGGTAAATTCCTTACTTGTTCGCTCTTTTAATGTAGTATGAGTTTCTAAAAGCTTTTGAGCTTCTATCCTTATTTCACAAATCCTACTTCCTGGGCTTGCATTGAATATTTCATTAATAAACGTAAGCCTTTTATTAATTCGCTTAATAGTCTCATTTATAACCTTCTCTTTTATTGTTATTCCCATAATAATTATTTTATATAAATTCTTTAAAAGCTATCTTATAAATATTAAATTCGGCTTTAATGACATAAAACACAATTATTAAGTTTATGCCTGAAATATCATCAATCATTATTATATCATAATCACTACCATCTATTTGTTGAAGCTCTATGTCTTTATCTGAGTCTATAGCGGCTTGGATTGAGTCTTTTATCCTCTTTAGCTTTGAATCGCCTAAAACAGCCTTTATTTTATGTTGATTACGTAGATTAAAAAGAGTGTTTGTGTATTTAAGCATGGTTTTTATAAGCTGAAAATATATAAGAATTAAAGTTGCGATCTAAATTTTGAACATGATTACACTGTATCTCATAACCTATAATACTAAAGTCTTTTCTAATTTCGTTAAATATTTCACTTTTACGATCATCAAAACATTCTATCTCGAATTTAAACATATGATCCATTGCTTTTATTCGATCCATGGTATCTAATTCTATTTGTCTTTCTTTGGCTTTATCCTTGTCTTCAATTACTGAGCCATCTGTTAGTTTAAATGCTTTTACCTGTTTCATAATTTTACTTTGTTAAATTTTCAGAGAAAAAAATATTATTCCTTTACTAAAACAGCACCATTTACGGTAACTGTTTTTAATTGCCCAGACTTTATTAATTGATTTATTCGAGCCTTAGTAAGTCCAACTTTCTTAGCCCATTCTGTTTGAGTGTATAAATCTTGTCTTATTTCCTTCACTTTGTTAAATTTTAATCGTTAAAAACAGCCGGTAACCAACCGACTGCTAAACCCTCACTAATCCTATGAAAAATCAATCTTACCCAAATGTACGAAATGTTATTGAGGTGTGCAAATTATCCACATCGTTTAGTTGATCTTGAAGACACTCTTTTTATATTTCTTTGATAAGAACCACTTGCAGCGCTCCAATTCAAATCCTTATATCCTGTGACATAATTCATTCCTCGTTCTGCTTCAAAATATTTTACTTTGCTCATAATTAAATCTCCATTACCTTTAGTATTTTAATTGCTTTTATGCACTTATTTCTTTCTTCGTTTAACTCAAGATACTTTTTTTTCGTTATTGCAATCTATCTTACCCATCGCTGCAATTCTATCTTCATATTCTTTTTGCAGTAATTGAAGACATAATATTTGTAGAGTAAAGTCCATTATTTAGGTTTTAGTAATTTAAAAACTATTCCAGGAAGCGCAAAACAAAATGCTGTGAATATTATTAGTGCTATTTCCATTAGGTTGGATCGTCTGGTTGTGATATATATATTCCTTGCTCGTAAACCATTTTGGTTTTTCTTACCCTGCACTTACTTATTTTAATTAGATCATTAAATTTAATAATCTTTTTTCTCGTGCTGTCAGAAGGTGTAAAAACATAATGAGTAGACGTTTTTTTTATATTCCCATGCCTTACACATTTATCGCCGAATTTATTATAATATGTAACCTTTTTCATCAGTAAGTTGGATTAAGTTTAAACCCTTTACTACTTGCGAAACGCTTCAATACACTATATAGAACTGGCTTTTCTTCTTTTAAAAACGTCTCTTCAATTGTCTCAAATTCGCCTGCCCATCTTTCAGGAATATCAAATTCCAATGTCTCCTGCTTTTTTATTACTGCTCTTACTATCATATCGTTAATATTTTATATGGTATAATTTTTTGATTTAAAACAATAGGTTCTATATGTAAATAATTTCTGGAATATACCCCATCTTGCGAGCATTCTAATGTTATATCTTTTAAAGCTTGTTGTCTAGCTTCGCATATATTTAAACCTCTAGGCTGTTTATGCAGATATAAATTATCTATATCGTTTAATTTTTAACTAAAGTAATTCCTATTTATATTACAAACTATGATAAAAATCAGGTTTCATCGAATATTAAATACAAAGCATATATAACTAAGCCATAAACAGTAATTGTTATTCCTAATGATATTAATAAAGCTTTCAACGGCACAAACTCTAATAATGCAATACAGCCGCCAATAAATAAAACCACTAAAATACATGTGCCTATTAATTTTTTCATTTCTTTCTAATTTTCTCGATTAATTTTAAAACTATCCATATCACACCCATAGATATTAATGTAGCGTTTTGGTATGTGAGGTTTGAGAGGTTCATTTCCAAGGATTATAACCAGTTCTTTCAACTATAAGATCAAATTGTTGTTTCCAGTACTTGCCATAATAATCTAATTCAAACTTACCAAGCTTGCAAATATTATGCTTTTTAATCAATAGTTTTTCAATCTTTTCTAATCCATGCTGCTTAATTAACCATTCTTTCATTATATCGGGCTTACCGCCGCCATAGATGTTGTCCTGATGACACTGGGGGGCAATGTTTTCAAATTCAAGAGCTACGGCCATATTGGTTTTACTCCCATCGAATACCTTTATAAAATGACCTGCATGCATTCGTTTGTCATTGCAAGCCATATAAACACCGGATGTACTACACTTAACATACCCATCCGAATTAGCGTAATGGATAAGTGTGTACCTTGATAAGTATCTCCATGCTTTACTTGCGTAGAATTGTTTAGCTTTCATAATCTAGTACATTGGTATAAAATTCATATTCTTTTTTCTGTACATACCATTGCATTTATGAGGTACTTTTTGTTTAAATGTTCTGCCGCAATGACCGCACCGATAACCTATTATTTCACTTTTTATTACATCAAAAGATGATGTCACTTCTGATTCTTTCCATTCTATTGGTGAAGTGCAGTTTGATATAGAAAATCCTTCTACATCAATAAATTTGTCCTTATATCGCTTAAATATCCTACCTAAAAATCTCTGATATGGCTTTGCATTGTTCCATCTGGTTAAATCTGGCTGACCTAAATAATGTCCATCTTCATCAATCAAGAATACTCTTGTACCTGTATTATATTGCTCTTGTATTAAGTCGTGTTGCTCTTTAGTGTCCATATCCTTAGTCTTTATATAAATCAGATGTGTTTATGTTTGATACAATGCCTTTTATTGTAATAAATTCACGATCTGATAAATCCTGATATTTTTCTAAACAAAAACCATTAACTATCATATCCTTAGGAGTAGCAAGCCTTAAAGAATCACCTTCTAAAACTAAAACTCTATATGCGTTTACTACATCACTTTCTTTTGACTCTTGTCTTTTAAACTCTCTATATCTTTCAAAGATTCCACCAAGTACGAAGGCTCCTAATATTATAATTAATAATGAGTTTTTCATAGTTTTAGTTTTTAGACTTTTCAATTATATCAATTACCTTTTTTAGTGATTCATTCCACCCCTCAATATAAAATAGATTTTCTTTACCATACGCTTTAAACTGCTTTTTTACTTTACGCAATAAGTAGTCTTTTCTTATTCTATCTCTGTTAAATAGTTTCATAGTTTATGCAATTAGGTTAGTTGTCATATTTTATATAAAATCTATCCGGAGCAAAAGAACAAAGCATTAAACCAGTGCTTTTTCTAAACTCTTTGATAAACTTTGATTGATTTTTTTTACAAAAACATATAATACATTTAGATTTTATGTTTTCTGGTAGTTTTTGAGGACGAAAGGCGATCTCTGCCGCTTCTGTCTTTGTTAGTATTTCCATGATGTCTGAATTGGTTGGTTAGATGTAGCTTGGTTATTTTCTTTTGTTTTCTTCTAAGCCCTTCAATATCCATTCTAGTTTTTGAATATCCTTTATATCTTTCATCATAGAAACGCGACCTTTTTCAGAACCTTCACTGCCTGATTTATGAACCATATAAACAACACCACTAGCAGAAACATAAGCGCCAATAAATTCATACTGAATTAAATCATCTTCAATATAATCAACCCAACCACAACTACAATATGCTTTTGTTTTTACGCTATTATTAATAATATTCTCAGCCTCTTCACACATTAGATTTATAAGGGCTTGCCTTGCTTCTTTAATTTTAGTTTTCATAGCTTTAGTATTAATATTCAATAAAGATATAGAGGTTTTATTTAATAGGATATGATAAATGTCATATATAGTAATTAAATTCTTTAAATAACTGTCTTTTAGTCTTTATTGGCTTAACTTTCCTGTATTGTTGTTTTACTGATTCGGTAGTAACGCCAAATTCATTAGCTATCTTGTAAAAACTATACCCTTTTTTACGCATAGATATAAGTAATTCAATCTCTCTATTATTCCATTGTATGTAATGGTAATTACTCATTATCCATATTGATTAAATTTAAAATCAATTTTTAACTTCTTATTTAGTTCGTGGAATGTAGAGCGCAGACAAGTGAAGCACAAAGTTGTGTCTTGGAATTTCATGTGATATTTACAGCCGCAACCTGTGCAGATATATTTTATTTTAGGCATTTTGTTTTTTAATCGCTTCTTTATACTCAAATATTAAATGATTCAAATTGCTTACATGCTTGTAGTGTGTATCAAAGTCTATTTCCTTATTTTCAAAGCTTTCAATACTCTTTTTAAGAGCTTTAATGTGAGTATTTAGCTGTTTAGTTAGTAGTTGATTCGGGGTCATTATATAAATTTAGAATAATAGTCTTTAAACCTTTCAAACTCTAAATCTGATGGATTAGGTAAGGTAATTGCAAGTTCTGTATTTGCAAATACTTGTATCTTTTCTAGATATTGGGTAAACTGCGCAGTATCTAAAGTGGATGTTGAATTAGCTGTTTTATATTCAAAATCTAGCCAGTTTTTTAGTGTTGACCCTAAAAGCTTACATTTAAAGAATTCATGTAGTTCGGCTTTATCTTGCCCAGTTTCATTTTCTATACATGTGAGCCAAAGCCACATAAGCGCGTTTTGGTCTATACTTCTTTTACCACGCTTGCAAGTTACTTTAACCTGATGGTGTTTATCTAAAGACAGTAAAGAAACATAATCTATTGCCTCTTGTCTTGTCTTATAGTTATGTACGTTTATTAGCATTATTTATATTGATTTAAACCCTTAAAGTCTTCATGTTGACTATTTGGTCTTACTTGTAATACATCACCATTAGGGGTGGTTATTATTTCTTCTCCATGAATACACCCAGATTGAAATTTAGGTAATGGTCTTTTAGGCTTTGGATTAAACATAATCTGAAAAGCTTGTACACTTGACACCCCGAATAATATAGTGTAACTAACTACTTCCATTCCTTTTTTATTAGACGCTTCAAAGCTGAACCAATTAAAAATACATTCAATATATTTGTTTATCATACTTTTAGATACCTTACCTTCTTTATACCGATAGGCTAAAGCTATTATTTCTTCGTGTGGTGTTGGTTTCATGTTATTTAGTGTTTAGTTTTAACCGCTATTTTTTACTTAATATAAAGTCTGCGAAGTCTTTCTCATTTTTAATCTTTAATAATCGAAACTTTTTATCAAGCGAATGAATTTGTATTATCAAACTTCTATAAAGTTTTTTCTTCTGTAATACCTGTTTAACTTCTGGGTCTAGTTTTAAGGTATCACGTAACTTATATTGCAATTCATCTTTCTCAGACTTAAGAATGCCTATCTCTATTTCTAATTCAGATTGTTTTTTCAATAGGTGAGAAACAAGTTCATCTTTAGAATACTGTCTTTTAAGTTCTATGACAACATTGTCAATATAATTATCCATAATCTAATTTTTAGTTCAGTGCAAAATAGTTAATTGTTATTTAATGATATTTGTCAGGGCTATTCATCTTCAATCGGTTTAAAAGAAGATTTTTCTTCACCTGTTGCTGTAATCTTTCTTAATTTACGCTCCAATAACCCAGCAATTAAGTTATCTACATCATTATCACTTAAAACAATATATCCTATGCCTGATTGCCCTACAATAGTTGATGTTGTTTGTACAGTTAATTGAGTGTGATTTTCTCCACCCATGAGTGCAGTCAATGTCAATTCATAGTTATTCGTATAACTAGGGAATGTATCAAATCCTTTAGTTTCAACTGATTTTTCTATTTTAAAATATGTATTACTCATAATCTTAGTCTTTATCTAATGTTAAATCAATCTGTTTTTTGTATTAACCATTAATATCTGCTATCACTTTATCAAGCAATAAGCCTACGCGATCATACATTTTATTGTTTTTAGCAGATTTAAAAGAGTATTTTGTTTTCAATGTTTCGAGGTCTGCAATTAAATCTTTGACTTTTGCAGAATCGCCTTTATTTAATTCAGATTGTTTTTCTAATTCGATTCTTTCAAGTTCTTTCTTTTCGTTCTCTTCTTTAATTCTTAAAGCTTCTGCAATACGCTCTTTTTCTTCGCGCTCAGCTTTCAATTTATTTTCAGCTTCAATTCTTATTTTCTCTACTTTCGCTTCTTGTTCTTTTCTTTCTGCATTTAATTTAGCTTGCTTTTCAACTTCTTCTTTCGCTCTTTTCTCAGACTCAATTTTTAATTGCTTTTCTCTTTCTTCTGCCTCTGCTTTTAATTTAGCATTTTCAACTTCAATTGCTTTTTGTCTTTCAATTTCCGCTTTTTCTGCTGCAAGTCTTTCAGCTTCAATACGCTTTTCTTCTGCCTTCTTTGCCTCAAAACTTGCTTTTAAACCTATTATATAATTGTCCCATAAAGCAACTGGCATAGTCCCTAAGTCTGGAAGTATTAAAGATATATCTTCTACAAATGGCAAACAAGATTCGTATCTTTCAGCACTAAGTTTTTCAATTCTTTCATTTTCTAAGTTCTCGAAATGCTTTTCGGCTTCCATTAACTGAGATTCCATACGCTCATTCTCAATTACTTCTTTGTTGTAAATTTCTTGTACAAAATTACCCCCAGCTAAGAAATAAGCTTTATTAGCTTTATGCCATACTTTTAATCCTTGTGTTCTATTTTTAACTATTTGTAATCTTAATGCTTTAAATACAGGAATGCTATCCTCTGTTATTTCTAAAGCAATAGTTTCTTTATAGTTATCAATTAGAACAGACCTTTCTTCTAATATGGTTTGCAATCCTTTTGTTATCTCGACTGCTTGAGTTTCTTCTAGTCCGTAATCTTTAGGGTCTACTTTTACTAATTCATTCATATTATTTAGTTTATAATTGATTATGTCTTTTGTTATACTCCCAATCTCTTAACTCTTTTTGAGCTTTGAGATAATTTTTAAGTAATTTCTTATGCATTTCATCTTCTGCATGGTTCTCACCTTCTACAAATACGCTTTTAATATTAGTATTAGGTGCCTTAAATACATTCAAATGTTTTTCGTAGTATGTTTTATCAACAGTAAGAACAATTACCTCTCTGGGCTTTAATTCGTTCATGTTGTAGTTGTTTTTCTTGTTCTTGTTTTAATTCTAATTGTCTTACTTCTAAGAATATTTCTTTACTTCTTTTCATTTGTCAAGCTCCTTAGTTATTTTTTCTTTGTTAGCTTTTGACCATTTATATTTTATTAGAGATACTTCTACACTTTCTTTTTGATCTGCTGCAATAGCTTTAATCATTGCGCTTACTTGTCCGTCATTTACCCAAGGCAATGAATCATCTGATGCTAAACCAAATTTATACTTATCATTTGATGGTTTACTACCTGCTTTTGGTGGTGCTATTTCACCTTTAAACATATCAATACCAACTTCTAAATAAGATGCTAATTTGCTAATGCAATCCGTAACAGCTGATTTATAACCGTCTGCTATTTCGGTATTTTTACCAACTGTTGTATGCCCTCCAAATTGATCAGGAACGCAAGTGTCATAATCTAAAGAATGGAATGACCCTTTTAAAGTTATGTACTCAGTTGTTCTTTCGATTATTTCAGTAGTTACATGCCATCTACCAACACCAAATACATCATTAAGCCTTTCAACTACAAACATAGCTTTAAGTGTTGTTAAAAAGGTTTTTGTTGGATGAGCCTTATATGCTTCATTTGGGAAATCCGCGCGTAATTTAGCGCGCATATCAGTAGTTATTTTAGTCTTTTCCATATCTATTTAGTTTAAAATAAGTCTTCATCGTTGTTAAAAATAATCTCTATTGATCCACAACTGGGACACATCACAGCGCCCAAGCATACTTCCGGGGTCTTTGAATCGCAATAATCAAATTCATGAGTGCAGCCTTTACATGTGTAGTCGTAGCTCATGTTATTGGATTACTTAGTTTTATAAACAACTCCATCATTTTACCCATGCCATCAATAAAGCCGATAGTTTCATCATGGTTATGATCTTTTTTATAAATCTCTACTAATGCCTCTTGGTGTTCTCTCGTAATTAACATATTATTCTGGTTTTAAGATTTCTGCTAATGTTTCAAATAAATCAAAGCTTTCGTTATTGTGAAAGTTGTCTATTTCTTGCTGCTCCTGGGCTAATGTTTTAGTCTCCATAGTTATATCCTATTTCGCGTTTGTATTCGTTTGATAAGTTAGGTTGAGCCATTGAAGTAGCCTTTGGAAATTCTCTATAAGTTTTCAACTCTTTAGCGCTTTTATTAGCCTCTTTTACTTTCTTAATAGCAGACTGCCATACATCGCTTAATGCTTCGCCAAACGTCTTATACATAGACTTACAAGTTCTAAATAAAAAATGTGCTCTTGTAAATATCTCGCTTTTGTTATAGTTTTTCATAGCTCTCTGTGTTTGTCTGATACAAATATATAGGAACCATAATTAATTAAATATGATAAATATCAGGTTTAGGAATTATTTAGCCCAATCTGGAATATTTTTATCTGAATTTAAGTCTCTAAGTTTTTTTAATAATTTCCTGTAATCCCTATAAAGCTTTTCATCTATCGCTAATCTTATAAACTTAGACCTATCGAAACCTATACTCATAAGCATTTCTAAAGCTTCATGTTGATCTTCTGTAAGTCTAAGATTTATTGATTTTGTTAAATTGCTATTACTCATAGTATTAATACGTATTTGTAATACAAAAGTTGCTATATCCACTAGTTAGAGAACATGCATATTATATATTTTTTCTATATCACTATTAGTTAAAGTGTTATCCTCAGATTCATCACCATAACCAAATGTTTTAATCTCGTAGTTTCTGCGATTTCCATCGCTTAAATTGTGCCACCATTTCAAAGCACGTTCACTAACATCGCATATATTTAATGCTGGCTCGGCTGTTTGTTCGAACTTGCCCCTGCGCATTTTAACTATTCCGTGGCACAATTCAATAGCGGCATTCCAAGCCGTTCTTTCCTGTTCAGTAAAATTCACACTTAGGTTTTTATTCTTAGTTATTTTATGCGAATTAATCTTAGTTAACATATTTTGGTAATCAAATTTATTTGCCATCACACTTAAATTTTATTGGTTAAACATTTAATTTATTTCATCAGTAATTAACGCACTAAACACATGCGCAGACCGTTAGCTTTCATTAAAACGAAAAGCTAACACGGTATAAAAACCATGCTTGCCTTCGTTCTCGTTTCAAGGTCGGTGCGTAATTGGAGCAATTTAAAATAAAAAGCCCTCGCACGCTACTAATTAAATCCGTTAATCCATTCTTTCATTTGGTGGGCATTCGACAAATTGCCAGACAATAACAATGTCATTCCCATTTCTAATGCCAAATGATTAGATGTTTCAGGGTGTTTACCCATATCACTCATAAAACTTGCAAATGCTTGTTGCGTATCATTTTGCTCTACATACTCATTTGCTCTGTCCTTACACCATTGTAAATGTTCACTTCTTTCCATCGCTTTTTTTTATTTTAAATTAGTACTTCGTTTTATCTTTTGTTCGTTATTTCGCACGGTTCTTATACCCATTCGTTATAAACAATATGGCTTAATGTGTATCTCTTTTATTAAGGTCGTGCAAGTTTGACCAAAAAGAAAAGCCACCGCACCCTAGTTGTAGCCATACGTCCTAGTATTAACTTTACTTTTGTGGTACATTACCCCAACATCTAAATTATCATACTCATATTTAGTTATTGTTATCTTATTCAAATCGTATCTAGACTTTATTATCTTTTTATTTCTGTCATACCTATTAAAATACATCACATAATTATAGTTGTCAGATATAATTGAATTTCCTGTATCTGTATAATCCTTATTTGTTATTTTAAAGTAATGTGTTTCATCACATATTTTTTCAGCATCTTTATCTGAAATTATTATACTAGCAGTACACATAGTCATAAATCCAACCATAAATATAGTCGCAAGTATATTCCAAAACTTTTCCATGTCTATTAAGTTTAATATATTGGGTACTCTAAAAAGTTTTCCCCTCCCCTTTTTTCTTTTTTACTTTAGTTTTTCAAATAATCATTGTAGGTCAAAGCCATACAGTTAATAACACGGGTTAGAAAACATTAAAACGATTTTCTACCCCCATCCGTTAGCTTTAATTTGCCTACACGCCCATTATTTCATCATCGTGTTTGTGTGCCACCTCATTCATCTTTCCAGCTATATCATAAAAAGCATCACAATCATAAGCCATTACTAAACCTTGCACTTCTCTATTTTTATTTTCTGCAATCATACCTTGCATTTCAGCTTCTAACGCACTTACTAATATTAATCTTTTAATTCCTGTATCTGTCATCTTATTAAGTTTTTAATCCCGCCCGCAAAAACTAATGCTAACAAGGGTTAAAATAAATAGCACCTTGTCTGATTAATAATAATCGAATTTAATTGAAAGTTATTTAAGAATAAATGATATTTATCAGGTTTCGCTACTAATCTTAACCCCGACCGTTGTAAACAATAAAATTATGAGTCGTGGAATAATCCATTATCATCTTCTTTTATCTTTACATCACACTCAGATTCTTCAACAGTGCCTATATTAGTCCAACCTATTCCACTTGGTTCAGTAAGTATAACAACCTTATCTGCATCCATTTTACTTAATACTTCTATTAACTCTTTTACATTCATAATTTTAAAGATTTACAACAATAAATAAAAAACATTAAAACGATTTTTTATTAAAACCGTTGGGACAGAATTACGCTCATTCATTGATTGGTATCATCTGTTGATGAATCAGTATTCCAGTTTATAAGCTTAGTATCTAATCCAGAATTTTCTAGTTCACTCCAATCATTCACAAGCTTAACGGTATCTCCATTAAACAATTGAAGTTCATTTAATATATATTGGAGCTGCGCGTTATGCAAGATTAAAAAATCTTCTATCTCATTTATTATTTTATTATCTTCCTGTGTATTATACCACGTCACACCTTCTGACATAGTGCTAGATTTTTTAATCTCTTCCTTTAATTTAAGTATTATCTGTTTCATATATTCAATTGTTTAATTCCCACTACCTAATTCAGCTCTAACCCTCAGGGATGCGCTATTTAAAACATCGTGAGGAATGAGCAAAACTCACACTAACTACAAGATAAACCACATTAAGTACTTTCTT
>Ga0164313_10000824_pt1 | contig 26154 bp, 24 predicted proteins | sample GuaBasSedimGuay4_FD_113735 | JGI IMG/M metagenome (GOLD analysis project Ga0164313, IMG submission 113735) | Subseafloor sediment microbial communities from Guaymas Basin, Gulf of California, Mexico - Guay4, Core 4569-4, 0-3 cm | ecosystem: Environmental > Aquatic > Marine > Hydrothermal vents... | reverse complement strand
TTGTTAAGGTCGATGGGAAGAAAGGTAAACCTTCTGCAAAGATAGATGAGAATACTGTAGTTTTGGTAGAGAATTCTAAATTTTATGTGAGTCGTGCTGCACGTAAGCTAGAGAACTTTTTGCTTGAACATAGTGTTAAAATGAAAAATAAGCGTGCATTAGACATAGGATCAAGCACAGGTGGATTTGCTCAAATAATGTTGGAAAATGATGTGAGTAGCATCGATTGTGTAGATGTGGGTTCTGAGCAGTTACATATCTCTTTAAGAAGTAATGAAAAGTTGTCATTGCATGAAGAGACAGATATACGAGAATATGTGAATGAAGAAGCTTTCGAGCTTATTACTTGTGATGTGTCGTTTATCTCTATACTACAGATAATAAATGACATAAATAGGCTTTCATCTGAGGGTACGGATGTCATTATACTTTATAAGCCCCAGTTTGAAGTGGGTAAAGACGTGAAGCGTGATTCTAAAGGTGTAGTGCAAGACATCGATGCCATCGCTAGGCGCAAAGAAGAATTTGAAGCAGAGACTGTGAAGCTAGGCTGGGTAGAAAAGTATCAAACTCAATCTAAAGTGACAGGCAAAGAAGGTAATCAAGAGTATCTTTACCACTTTGTGAAGAATGGATAAAAAATGGCATATACTAATAACATAAAATCCATAGCCATAGGGTCTTTTGATGGCATACATATCGCACATAAAGCACTCATAGATCAAGTGGATGCCTTGGTTATTATAGAGCGTAATGGTGGATATTTAAGCCCAGGATATAAGCGTGCTAATTTTACTTCTAAACTTTGCTGTTTTTATCATTTTGATATGATAAAAGGATTGACACCTGAAGCATTTGTGGAAAAACTTAAAACAGATTTTCCTCAGTTGGAGCGTATAGTGGTAGGGTATGATTTTCACTTTGGTAAAAATAAAGCAGGGAATGCACAAGTTTTACGTGAATTATGCGATAAAAAAGTAGTAATAGTAGATGAAGTAAGCCTAGATGGTATTTCGGTACATTCTCGTGTAATTAAAACTTATATCCAAAAAGGTAAAATAGATATAGCAAATAGATTGCTAGGCCGAGCATATAGCATAGAAGGTCAAGTTATATCTGGTCAAGGCATTGGTAAAAAGAAATTAGTAGCCACGATTAATTTAGACGTGAAAGCATACGTGCTACCTTTGGAGGGAGTTTATGCCACAAGCACTAGAGTAGAAGGTGCTTATTATGACTCTGTAAGTTTTTTAGGACATCGTGTGACTACAGATGGCTCTTTTGCCGTAGAAACACATATTATAGATAAAGAAACAATAAAAACACAAGGACAAGTAAGCTTGAAGTTTATAGATTTTATACGTAAAAATAAAAAATTTGATAGCCTAGATGCATTAAAAAAACAAATAGCCATAGATATAGTAGAGGCTAAAAAAAGATTGACTTAATGAAAATACTTAAAACCTTATCAAAACTTTTAAATCTGAATATGTGATTATTTTTTCTAGAAAGATAAGATTCTATGCATTTATGATAAAATTAGATTATGAAAGACAAAGTATTTACTAAACCCATTGAAAAAAAGTTTGAATTTGATGAAGCAGTAGCTTCCGTATTTGATGATATGTTGTCGAGGTCTGTACCATTTTATGACGAAGTACGACATTTAATAATTTCACTTATTTTACTTGAGCAAGAAGAAGGGAAGAAGGTGCTTGACCTTGGGTCTTCTACGGCAAAATTTTTACTTGATCTTTATAGTAAAATGGATGTAGCCATGAAGCTAAAAGGTATAGATAATTCACAAGCTATGCTTGATAGGGCAGAAAAAAAATGTCAAGCATTTGCTGCAGATATAGAATTGTGTTTAGCAGATATGCTAGAGTATGACTATAAAGATGAAGATATTATCGTAGCAAACTATACCTTGCAGTTTATACGTCCCATACAGCGTATAGAGCTTGTTTCTAGGCTTTATCAAGGCTTAAAAAAAGATGGAATTTTTATTTTTTCGGAAAAAATAGTCTTTGAGGATAAGACTATAGATAAGGAAATGATAGATATTTATTATGCCTACAAGAAGGAACAAGGCTATAGTGAATATGAAATAGCACAAAAGCGAGAAGCTTTAGAAAATGTTCTTGTGCCTTTTAGTATAGAGGAGAATATACAAATGTGTAAAAAAGTAGGATTTAAGCATATTTCTACTGTTTTTCAATGGGCAAATTTTGTTACTTTTGTTGCCAAAAAGTAACACTTTCACCTAAGCCCCTAAAATACGGGTTGCATTTTTTAATATGAGTTATTCACAGCTTATTCACCTTGTGAAAATTTAATTTTTTTTAATTTTTTCAGCAATATATATATTCTTTTAAGTATTCATATTTTCTTCATAATTTTTCAGCTATAATCATTTCATTAATTTTAGGGCAAAAGATAAGCCCACTAAGGATAAGTCATGAGTTGGACACCAAGTAGCTGGAGAGAGTTTCCTATAAAGCAGCAACCAACATATAAAGATAAAGAACTTTTAAATAAGATAGAAAAAGAATTAGCTTCTTATCCTCCACTAATATTTGCAGGCGAAGCTAGAAGACTAAAAGAAAAACTTGCTGAAGCAGGACGTGGTGAAGCTTTTTTACTACAAGGTGGAGATTGTGCAGAGAGTTTTTCTGACTTTAATGCCCAAAGCATTAAGAATCTTTTTAAATTAATGCTTCAAATGAATATGGTATTGATGTATTCTACGGGAAAACCTGTGGTAAAGGTAGGTCGTATTGCAGGACAGTTTGCAAAGCCAAGAAGTTCAGATTTTGAAGAAATAGACGGAACAAGCCTTCCTTCATATCGTGGAGATATTGTAAATGGTATTGATTTTAATGAATCAGCACGTATTCCTAATCCTAAAAATATGCTCAAAGCATACAATCAGTCTGCTGCTACTTTAAATCTTTTGCGTGCATTTTCTCGTGGTGGCTTGGCAGATTTAAATAAAGTACATCAATGGAATTTGGACTTTATCAAAGATAATCCACTAGGAAAGCGTTATGATGAACTTAGCACAAAGATAGACCATTCTATGAAGTTTATGGCTGCTTGTGGACTCAGTTCTGATGTAATGCCTCAATTACACCAAACAACACTTTATACTTCACATGAAGCTTTACTTTTAAATTATGAAGAAGCTTTAACAAGAATAGATTCTGAAACAGGTGAATATTATGATTGTTCTGCTCACATGCTGTGGATAGGAGATAGAACTAGAGATTTATCTGAAGCACACATAGAATATTTTAGAGGTATTAAAAATCCTATAGGCTGTAAAGTTGGCCCATCTATGGATGAAAATGAACTTATAGAGCTCATAGATACACTTAACCCAGATAATGAAGAAGGAAGACTTAATTTAATTGTACGTATGGGTGCATCTAAAATTAGAGAGTATTTTCCTTCATTGCTTAAGCGTGTTAGGGACGAAGGTAAACATGTTGTTTGGTCTTGTGATCCTATGCATGGAAATGTAGAAAAGTCATCTACAGGTTTCAAAACAAGAGACTTTGACAATATCCTCTCAGAAGTAGAGCAATTTTTTGCAATACATAAGGAGATGGGTACTATAGCTGCTGGCATACATTTGGAAATGACGGGAAATGATGTGACAGAATGTACAGGTAGTACTTCTTGTGCAATCACAGCAGAAGGTCTTGCTAGTCGTTATCATACACAGTGCGACCCAAGACTTAATGCATCTCAAGCTTTAGAGCTCTCTTTTATGCTTTCAGATACAATTACGCAAGGATAATAGAATCATTATATAAGCGTGAAGATATTTTTTCCTTCTTCATGTTTATAATGAAGTTTCATCTGATGAATATCTAAAATACTTTTGACAATATAAATACCTAAACCTAATCCTTTTTTGGAGCTATGAAATGGCTTGAAGTAGTTTTCTAATGCTTCTGGTAATGCCTCGGCATTATTTATTATTTCCAAAATATTATTTTGTATAACAACATGTATATGTTTATCTATACTGTACTTGATACCATTATCAAGTACATTTTTAATAACAAGCGTAAAGAGTTCAAAATCTACCTCTATATTGTAGTCCTGAATAATATTTGTGCTAATGAGTCGCTGAGGGTTTTCTATCATGAGCATATCTATACTTGCCTCAAGCAAATCAGACATTTTATAAGGTTTGATATTTAGTTCAAAATTTTTAGAAGTAATTTTTTCTATTTTAGCAAATTCATCTATGAGAAGATTAAGTCTTTCAAAAATACTGTGCATACGAGCTTTATTTTTTTCATCATTTAGCATTTCAGAAACTAGGCGACCTTTTGCAATAGGTGTCTTTAATTCATGCATAATGGCACGTAAAAAAAGCTGACGTGAATGTAAAAGCTCACGTATCATGGCCACAGCATGATCAAATTCATTCGCAACTTCTGCTATTTCATCTTCTTTATCGCTTTTGCATTCTATATCTAAATTACCTTGAGAGAAGGTTTGTATTTTTGTTTTGAGTTCAGAAAGTGGCAAGAGGCTTCGCATAATCCATAAATATAAAAGAATAATAAGTAAAAAAACAGTAGAAAAGATAAGAACACGTTTAATGGGGAGTTTCGCTTTATTTTTATTTTCAAGTATAAGCTTAAATCTATCGTTATTAATGATAATAATACGTTTTAAATGTATGGTATCTACGGCATAACGTTTGAATTCTCCACCTTTTTGTTTGAAGAAATGCTCTATTTGTATAACACGCCCTTTATCCGTAATAAGTGAAACATTTTGGGCATCCAGATAAGCCTCATCTATTTTACCGTGTTCTAAATAATAACTATAAAGATAGTGCGATATGGCTCTTTCTTGTGCAGCATTTCGTTCTTCTATCTTGGCGCTATCATACTTGATAGCATACACAAACAAGGCACCAAGCAAGATAAGTGTAACAGAAAAAACAAGTCTTATTTTAGAACGTAAGGAAGTGATAATCATACGAGTTTATATCCTATGCCACGTACGGCTTGAATACGTTTACTCTCATCAGGATTTATTTCTCCTAGTTTAGTTCGTATTTTAGAGATAATTACATCAAGGCTTTTGCCTTGCGAATCTATACTCATTGTGCCTGCTGTATTGATAATTTGTTCACGTGATTGTGTAATGCCTTGATGTTTAATGAGCAAAGAAAGCACTTCGAATTCAGCAGGAGTAAGAGAAAGTGCTTTCCCTTTAAAATACAAAGTATCACCTTTTTTTTCAAAATCATTTTGAGGGCTTAGTGCCATTGTATTTTGTGATTTAGAAAAACGTCTAAGCAAAGAAGTGATACGTGCATACATTTCTTTTGGGTCATAAGGTTTAGGCAGGTAGTCATCTGCACCTAGAGCAAAACCGTCTAATTTGTCTTGTATGTCAGAGCGGGCAGAAGAAATAATGATAGGTATATCATATTTTCGTACTACTTCTTCTACCACTTCTAGCCCATCCATGCCAGGCAAGGTAAGGTCAAGTATGAGTAAATCATATTTTTTTACTCCCGCACTTAAGCCTAGATAAGGGTCTTCAAAATTTGTGATTTTAATGTCGTATTGTGATAGATACTCACTTAAAAGTTCTGCAAATTCTGGATCATCTTCTATCATTAATATATTTATCATTAACTTCCCTCTAAACAATATAATTTATTGTAATGAGAAAAGGTTAATTGAAGACAAATGATATGATATTTTTTAAGAATATTTTATTGTGGAAGTTCAAGCTTTTCCCATTCCACTTTTCCCCACTTTTCAAGGTCACTTTGTAGGCTCTGAAGTGTATGGTCTTTGTGGCAAGCATAACAAGCATTGGTTTCTGCTGGCATTCCATAGGCTAAGGTTTCTGCAGGGTAGGTAAAGGCAAATAAGTGTGAACGTACAGTTAAAGGGGATTTGCCTGTATGCTTAGCAGTTTTAGGCATATGACATTCTATACATAAAGAACCTTTAGAGTTTGCCTTATGTTTGCTATGTTGGCTAAGTGTATTTTGATGTGGCCCAATGATAGAACCAAAAGAATGACATTTCATACATACATCGTTACCTTGGGATTTTTGTGCTGTATTAGTTAGCTTATGTGGATCGTGACAATTGATGCAGGTAATGCCATGTTTATACATACGGTCATGGACATACTCATTACCTTGGGTTCTATTTTTTTTCGCTGCACCATTTGCCCAAAATTCTTTTGTTTCTGTTCCTAGTGCAAATGGTGCAGGGAGTTTGTAATCTATGAGTGCTTTTCCTGCTTCGTAGCCACTAGGATAATCCTTGGCTTGCATCCATAAATCTTTTACTTTTGTATCTTTTTGCCCTAGCCTTTTGTCTCTGTTTCTCATGTGACATTGCAGGCATACTTCGTTGGTACGTATAGGGTCTGCAAGGGAAGCTTTAAATATAGGACTATCTGGGTCTTGTACATGTTTACTAGCAGGACCATGGCAGCTTTCACAAGAGATAGAAGCTTCTATGCGCTTACCAGTGGACATATAGCCTGTAAAATGACAGCCATCACAAGTGTTTGACGTGGGAAAGGACTTATTGTCATGAGGGTAGGCATTTTTATACCAATATTTGTAAGGCTTAAAGCTTTGCCATTTTTTTGTTTGTTCATTCCATTGGTAATTGCCAAGTCTGAAGTCTTCTTTTGCATTGATGATGGCAGGTATCATATAGCGTTGTTTAAATTTAGAACCTACAGTATAGACAGCTTGGGCTAGGGTAAAATCTGCATCATTGGGTAATTTAGAAAAATCAGCTATTACTGCATTAGGATTTTTTTGAATGTCTTGTATCATTTTAGAATGTAGAGAATTATACCAATCATGATGCTCTTGAGTATGACACTCTTTACATTTATCAGAACCCACAAAATAAGATTTTTTTTGATCCACGGGCTGAAGATTAAGCTTGAGGCTTACACGGTTTTTTGTAAGTTGTTGATAATAGGGTGTGATTTTGGGTAAGCTTAGCCAAATCACAGAAGCAAGCAAGACAAGTACAAATAAAATTTTTTTAATACGGCTTATTAGCATATAAATGCTTTTTGCATATAAGATTTTATTTCTGTGAAAGTATAAATACCTTCTGTAAAATATTCAAAAGCAATGATACCTTGATATAGTAGCATATCTGATCCATCTTTAGATGGTTTATTGTAAGATTTGGCAAGTGCCAAAAAAGCTGTTTCTTTGCCATAGATAACATCTATACAAGCTTTGGCTTGGACGATAATCTGCTCCAGTAATACTTTTGGTGCAGGCAAATCATCATTTTCTAATCCAGCTGATGTCATATTGATGATAAGATCATAGCTACCTTCTGGAATAAAAGTTTCAAAAGTATTTGTTTTGAAACCCATTTCTTTAAAGTATGTTAGGCGTTCTTGACTACGATTGAGTATGCTCACTAGGTAGCCAGCTTCTTTTAATAGTATGGCTGTAGATTTTGCTGTGCCTCCTGCGCCTAATAATAATACGGTTTCAATATCTTTAAATTCAGAAATTGCTTTTAGAAACCCTGGGGCATCAGTATTGTAGCCATAGAGTTTCTTATTTTTTTCTATTATGGTGTTAACAGATTTTACTTTTTTAGCAAAAGGGTCTAGTATATCACAAGCAGCATAAGCAGCCTCTTTATGAGGTACGGTAATATTTATACCTTTGAGTTTTAGATCTAAAAAAGTTTTCTTAAGTTTGGTACCATCTTTAAGTATATAACGCGTATAGCAGCCATTAAAACCCAAACCAGTAAAGGCAAAATTATGCATAAGAGGAGATTTGGAGTGTGAAACAGGATTGCCAAAGATAGCGAATAGTGCCTTGGACATATTAGAGGGTTTCCATCTCTTTAAGTGTGGATAACAATGCCCCTAGTTTATTTTTAACTTCAAGGTATTCTAGCTCTGGTATAGAATCTGCTACAATCCCTGCGCCTGCTTGCAGGGTGATACTATCTGTTTTGATTAGTGAAGTTCGTATGGCTATGGCAGAGTCCATATTGCCATCAAAAGAAAAGTATCCTACAGAACCAGAGTAAAAACCACGCTTTAAGCCCTCATATTTAGCGATAAGTTTCATGGCTTCTATTTTGGGTGCACCCGTCATTGTCCCTGCAGTAAATGTAGCTGCAAAAAGGTCAAACATATCTTTAGATTCTTCAAGTTTTGCTTCAACATCTGAGACCATATGCATAACATGAGAATACTTTTCAACACGCATCATATCGCTAACTTTTACAGTGCCTGTTGCTGCAACTCGTCCTACATCATTACGCCCAAGGTCTATAAGCATGAGATGTTCTGCACATTCTTTAGGGTCACCCAGCATTTCAAGTTCAAGTTCTTTATCTCTAGCTGTATTTTTACCACGCTTTCTAGTACCTGCTATAGGACGTAGAAGTATTTCATTTTCTGTCAAACGCACCATCACTTCTGGGCTAGAACCACAAATTGAAAATTCTTCATAGTCTAATAAAAATAGGTAAGGCGAGGGGTTTTTCGAGCGCAATACTCTGTAAAATGAGAGAGGGTCTATATACCCTTTTTGAGTATATCGGTTAGAAAGAAGTATTTGAAATATATCTCCTGCACGTATATTTTCTTTAGATTCATTTACAAGTGCTTTAAAGCGTTCTTCATCGATACTAAAACTACCTTCATCTTCTAGTACAACTGCTTTAATGGGCATAGGTGTAGATGTAGCTTCTAAAATATTTTCTATTTTACTGATGCCCTCTGGCATAGTATCATCGTTGAGTATAATGGTGAGTTTAGCAGACTTATGAGAATATGCCATAATAATAGATGGACGAACCAAGTCAAGATCTGGAGTATCAAGAGGATCATTTAAATCATCCATGACTGCTTCAAGTGTAGGCTCAAAGACTTTGACCATATCATAAGCAATAAAACCTATAAATCCATCTATAAAAGAGAAACCAAGCTGAGAAGCTTTTTCTTTATAACTAGCTTTATCCACAGAGGCATAGTAGCTTTTTAAAAAAGAAAAAGGGTCTTCATTGAGTATTTTTTTTATACCTGAACGATCTGTATATGAACTTGTTTTATTTTTATAACTTAAGCGTTCTTGTGCCCCTATAGTAATAAAAGAAAAATTTCCATCACTTGTATTGACAACGGATTCAAATAACATAGTGACTGTGGAAGGAAAAATTTCTTTTATTTTTCCATATAGTGCTACTGGTGTGAGCTGATCAAATAGAATTGTTTTATGCATAGTTTTTGATTTACTTTTTGACTATGAAAGCACTCTTGTTAATGCGATCTCGTATTTGAGTAAGTGCTTTGTCTGCAGCAGCCCTATTTGCATATGGTCCTATAAGTAGTTTTTTGCTTCCATCGAGGGTAAGGTCTGTAATTTTATAGGCAAACCCACTATTTTTAATTACAGATAAAAAACGCGTACTTGGATCTTTTGTAAAAGAGCCAACTTGAATATAATGCTGTTCTGGAGACTCAGACTGTACAGGTTGGGTAATTAGTTTTGGTTTTTTGGGTAATTTTGCTTCTACTATAGGTTTTGGTTTATCTTCTTTTGTTGGTATATTGGTACTTGTATTTTTTTCTGTCTCTGGTTTTACTGTGGGCAGAGTAGTATTCTGTATTTTTGTACTTTCTATCAAAGATAAGTCATTTTCTGGCTCAGGTACTTCTGTGGATTCTTGTAGTTTGAGTTCTGGTGCTATCATCTCTGTGCTGTTTAAGACTAAATGTTCATCTGCAGGATTGGGATTTTCTAATAAAGCTCTAGTCAATATAATACCTACAACGAGTATAAGTATAAATAAAGCTACAATGGTTAAAAAACTTTTCATTTTACTGTTGTTAGGTTCGGCATCAACGATAATCAGGTCATCAAGATTATGATCATTCATAAGAGAAAATCTCCATATATAAATTTAAATTAATTATATCATATTTATATATATATAAAAAGAGTTTTCTTTTAATCCTTGAGATTTTTTTGATTAAGTATTGTATAAAGTACAGGAAGATAGAGTAAATTAAGTACAGTTCCCCAGGCAAGTCCAAAAGCTAAAGCAATTGCCATAGGCTGAAAAATAGCAGCCTGCCCAGTAGGAAAAAATACTAAAGAACTTAAGCCTATGAGTGTTGTAACTGATGTTAAGATAATAGGTCTAAATCGTTTGGAAGCATAGTAGAATATATCTTCCATATTTTTAGCTTTTTTAAGATTCATTATCATAATAATACCATCATTGATGACGACTCCTGAAAGCCCAAGCATTCCTATGATAGAAGGCATAGAAAGGTTAACATTTAGGGCAAAATGACCCATTAGTACTCCTAAAAATGCAAAAGGAATGACAGACATCATCATAAAAGTTTCTCTAAAAGAATTAAATAAATAAAGCAGAGAAAGCATAATGAGAAGCATTGCCACAGCAGAAGCAGAGAGCATATTATTTTTTAATTCTTTTTTCTTTTCTTCTTCTCCTTTGAGGACAATTTTTATACCATCTTTTTTGGCTTTATTTAGTAAAGAAGTTATTTTTGTGAGTGTTTCTGTGGCAGTAATTTCTTTACTGTTTACATTTGCATACACATAAAAATTTTTCTCTGCTGTATCTTTTATAATTTTTTCAAAAGATTTGATGATATTGAAATGTACAACTTCTTTGAGGGAAATAAAATGATTGCTATCAAGCTTTATTTGAAAATTTTTGAGTTCATTTAGAGAATCTTTGTGAGTTGATTTGATTTTTAATTCTAATAAGTCAGTATTATCAAAAGCAAATCCAATTCGTTTTTCTAAATAAAAATTAGACAGAAGTATGCCTAGTTTCTGTTCATCTAGCCCCAGAGATTCTCCATAATGATTGACATGGAGTTTAATTTCATCTATACCATAATTCATGGAATCATTGACTGATATGATACCCTTTGTATCTCTGAGAGATTTTTTTATAATTTCTGCATGATACATAATTTTTTGATCATTATTAGAAATAAGACCTATTTTTAAATCTGATTTAATAGGACCAACCTTGCGTTCTACTATAGCTAAATCAGAAAGATGAAAGTATTGTTTATAATTTTGTGTGTTTAAAAAATGTCGCAATTTTTCTGCAATTACTGCAGATTTTTCTTTTCTTGTGCGTCCTTTTTTATCATAATAAAAACTAAGGGTAGGTGTAATGAATTTATCTATAAAATTTTGGGCTCTGAGTTTTTGAAGTTCTATGGTAATTTGACCCACATAAGGATATGTTTCACTATTGCCTGCAGTATCATTTCTTTGTCCCGCAACAGAACTAACATGTGCTATATGAAAGATATCTTTTTTTAGATAAAGGTCTTTTTCTATCTGTTTTAAATAAGCAATGGTTTGCTCTATACTGGTATTTACATTGGCTTTAAGTGTGATATTAATAGTGCTTGCATCAAACTGAGGAAACATTTGAAACTTACTTACCTTAATTCCCCAAATAGTAAAAAATGGTACCAAGATAATAAAAAGTAGCAAAAATGTTTTTTTATATCGCATAAAGAAATGAATAATCCAACTATAAAGTCGGTTAATGCCTTTCCAAGACGTTGTTTTTTGTTCTTTTTTCAATATATGTGCTGCGTGAATAGGTAAGAAAATAAAAGATTCGACCAGTGAAGCAAAGACAAGTACAGCAACAGCAATAGGGATAAGCTTAATTACTTCTCCCATAGTCCCAGACATCATAAGGGCAGGAATAAAGGCAAATAATGTAGTAAAAGAAGCAATGGTTACAGGTTTGAACATTTCTTTTGCACCAAGAATGGCAGCCTCTTTAGGCTCTAGACCTTTTTCTATGTGTTGTTGTATGTTTTCGCTGACTACAATAGCATCATCTACAATAATCCCCAAGGCTATAAGCACACCAATAAGTGAAATCATATTAATAGAATATCCAGACATATATAAATAAGAAGCACCCATCACAAAGGAAGTAGGAATACCCAAAGAAATAATAAAAGACATACGCTTGTTAATGAGAACGGCTACCAAAAGAGCAATAAGAATAAGCCCTAAGAGGATATTTGAGATAACAATATTTAAACGATCTTTAATAGATTCTGATTTATTGTCATGCACGGTGTATTGTATATTTTTGTTATTTAGATTGCTTTGTTTTATAATGTCTATAATATCTTTTGAAAGCTCCAAGGCATTACCTAGATTGCTTTGTTTAATAGATATATCTATAGCATGTTTGGTATCTATAGAGTACATCGTTTCACTATCTTCGTAGCGTTTGGATACTTCTGCTATGTCTTTTAAGTAAAGCACCTTATTTGATACAGATAATTGACTTTGGAGCAAAAGAGGAGCATTCTTAGCGCCATTATGTGTCGAGATAAAATAGTGACCTTGCTTTTTGTCTTCCATTGTTCCAATAGGAAAAATATAGGAGAGTCCAGATAATGCAGAAACAACAGCATTTTCATCTAAGCCTAAGGCATGGATTTTTTTATTATTTAGGCGAACATCATAATATATATCAGAATCACCAAAAATAGAAACCTCAGAAATATTTTTCAAAGAAGTAATTTTATCCTTGAGTAAATTTGCTGCAACAATGAGTGCAGCATGTGAGGCTTTATTAGATGAGATAGCAACACGCATAAGATCACGTTTAATATCTAATACGTTTACGGTGGGTTCATCCATATCGCTGGGGAGATATTGTCTGCTAAGGGCTATTATGTCTTTAATTTTATCTGCAACATCATATTTATTTGTGTGCTTCTCAAGCTCCAAAATAATGTTAAATTTGCCAGCAGAAATAATAGAAGACATTTTACTGATACCATCTATATTTTTAAGTTCAGCCTCTATTTCTTTAACTGCCATTTTATCTAGCATATCAATAGAGGATCCAGTATAGTGCCCATTGATAGAAATCATATCAAGTTCAAAAGATGGAAAAATTTCTTTGGGTGTTTTGCTGTAGAGTATTAAGCCTGTCACAAAAACCAATACAAATAGAAAATAGTTTAATCGGCTATTGTTAACAAAAAATCTGAGTATATTTTCAAACATGAGTTGCTAGCTTCATCATGCTTGCTCCTAAGTATGTATCAAACTTTATTTATTATACTCTAGTATTGTTTAAATCCGCATAGGGGAGAGTGACAATATTGTAGGCTTCAGGTAAGAAAATGCAGGGGAGACATTTCCATTTTTTAGCCATCTTTTCTTTGAGTGCATTTGAAATATTTTGCAATTGTTTATATGCTTCTTCTAAGGGTAAGGCATCTACTTTTATAAATACTTGCAGGCGTTCAATATCCTTACCTTGGTAGATATAATAGTCAACGATTTTAAGCGTTTTAAATAAATGTTTGACTAAATGATAAAAACGTTTATATTCTTCACCTTTATATTCTATAACAAGATAATTACTTTTGTTGTTGTGTAGCAGAGGTGCAGCAATGGTATATTGTCTATCTTGATGTTGCTTAAGTACTAGAGGCGTGAGTTCCTCATCTATGCACTCAAACTTGGCATAAAAAGTACGATTATCAAATTGTATTTGTTCTACAATCATAGAACGTTTAATATAGTAATGGCTATCAAAAAGTTCTAGGTTAAAAACTTTTATCTTGTTGCCTAGTATATGGATTTATTATAAATGATAAAGTTTTGAGCCAAGACTTTCATTTCTTCTTTGATACTTTCATGAAGTTTTGCATCATTAATGTTGTCGAGTACATCGGCAATTTTATTAGCAATAATTTCAAATTCTTTTTCTTTCATACCACGAGAGGTTAAAGCTGGGGAGCCTATGCGCACACCTGAAGTTACAAAAGGACTTCTGGTTTCACCAGGAACAGTATTTTTATTTACCGTGATACCCGCAGCTCCTAGTGCAGCATCTGCATCTTTACCCGAGAAATCTTTATTTAAAAAAGATAGCAATACTAGATGATTGTCAGTTCCACCAGATACTACATCATACCCACGCGCTACCAATACTTCTGCAAGTTTAGCTGCATTGGCTTTGACTTGTTTTGCATGTATTTTCCACTCATTTGAAAGATTGTGTTTAAAGCCAACAGCTTTGGCTGCAATCACATGCACAAGTGGACCACCCTGAAGTCCAGGAAAAATAGCAGAGTTTATTTTTTTAGATATGCTTTCATCATTAGTCATAATCATCCCACCACGAGGACCAGCTAAGGTTTTATGTGTGGTGGTGGTAACTACATCCGCATAAGGAAAAGGACTAGGATGCTCTCCTGCACAAACAAGCCCAGCGATATGAGCAATATCTGCAAAAAGTAATGCTCCTACTTCATCAGCAATATCTCTAAATTTTTTAAAATCTATTTCTCTAGCATAAGCAGAAGCTCCACAAACAATAATTTTTGGTTGTACTATTTGGGCGATACGAAGAACTTCATCATAATTAATACGACCATCTAACTCTACACCATAAGTAAATGAAGAATAATTTTTACCTGAGAAGCTTGGTTTGGAACCATGCGTTAAATGTCCCCCATGGCTTAAATCCATACCTAAAATTTTCTCTCCAGCTTTTAGTAATGCTGCATAGACTGCACCATTGGCTTGAGAGCCTGAGTGAGGCTGCACATTGCTATAATTACACTTGAAAAGTTCACAGGCTCTATCAATAGCCAGTTGTTCCACAATATCTGCAAATTCACATCCTCCATAGTATCGTTTATATGGGTATCCTTCAGCATATTTGTTTGTAAACACAGACCCCATTGCTTCCATAACTGCAGGCAAGGTAAAATTTTCTGAAGCTATCATTTCTAAGTGCTCAGTTTGTCGTTCTTTCTCATTTTCAATAGCTTGAAAAATTTCTGGGTCAAATGTTTCTATTGCATAGTTCATATCTTTCCTTTAGGAAAATAATTTAAATGTAGTTATAGCCAAAGTTTACTTATCTTTCTCTATATATTCAGGCCTAGGCATTTCTGGTTTCATCGCTGGAAATAATAAGACATCTCTGATAGAATCTTGATTGGTAAGCATCATAACAAGTCTGTCTATGCCTATGCCTTCTCCTGCAGTAGGTGCCATACCGTAGCTGAGTGCCTTTACGTAATCAACATCCATATGCATGGTCTCGTCATCATCAGTGGCTTCTTTGGCATCTACTTGATGTTTAAATCTTTCATATTGATCCAAAGGATCATTCAGTTCTGAAAAGCCATTAGCAATTTCTTTTCCTGCAATGAATAGCTCAAAACGCTCTGCAACATCTTTATTGTCATCTGAACGTCTAGCTAGAGGTGAGATGTCTATGGGAAAATCTGTAATATAAGTAGGATTAATCAGCTTATCTTCAACAAATTCATCAAAGAGTTCTGCTTGTAAATAGCCTAAGCTAAGATTTTTATCTACCTTAATATTATGTTTAGCAAGATAATCTAAAGCTTTTTCTTTATCTTTTGCCACGTCAGGAGGGACAGCACCAATGCTACTTAGTGATTCAATATAAGGAATTCTTGCAAAAGGAGTTTGAAAGTCTATTTCCAATTCACCATAAGGAAGCTTTTTGTTGAGCGAAAGATTTTCAAAAAGATAATCAAATAAATCCTCGGTAATTTCCATAAGTTCTATGTAGGTTTTGTATGCCCAATAAAATTCTATCATAGTAAATTCAGGGTTATGGGTATGATCCATGCCTTCATTTCTAAAGTTTCTATTTATTTCAAATACAGCTTCCATACCACCAATAATTAAACGTTTAAGATAAAGCTCTGGAGCAATACGTAAATATCGTTCAACATCTAGAGCATTATGATGCGTGACAAAAGGGCGTGCATTTGCTCCTCCTGGAATAGGGTGCATCATAGGTGTTTCTACTTCTAAAAATGCTTTATTTTCAAAAAATTTCCGTACAAGAGAAACAATTTTAGATCTCATTATAAATTTTTCTTTGACTCCGGTATTCATAATCATATCAAGATAGCGCTGTCTGTATCTAAGCTCTTGGTCTTGTAAACCGTGAAATTTTTCAGGTAAGGGAGAAATTGCTTTAGAAACCATACACATTGATTTACAATGAAGAGTGAGTTCACCTGTTTGTGTAACAAAAGGATATCCTGTAGCCTCAATAATATCACCTACTTCAAAAAGTTTTTTGGCTACGGTATTGTAAAAACCTTCAGGAAGTTCATCTCTATTGTAGTAAATTTGCACTAGACCTTCGGAGTCTTCTAGTTTGGCAAAGGCTGCTTTTCCCATAATTCTAACAAACTTAAGTCTGCCTGTAAGGGAATATGTTTTGGAAGAGTCTGCCCTCGAATAACTATCTTCTTTTTTAAGATAGGCACATTCTTCTAAAAATTGTGCAGAAGGTATGCCTTTTTTTATTTGGTTTGGATAAGGGTTAAGGCCTTCTTCTCTTAATCTTTCTGTTTTTTTGATTCGTTCTTGAATATATTGATTTTCAAATATCAATGTTTCTCCTATAGAATGGTATTCTTTTTATTTTGTTTGACAACTTTCACATAAACCTATAATTTTCATCGTGTGGTCTGTCATTTTAAAGTTAAATGCTTTTGCAATCTCTTCTTGTTTTTTCTCTATTATATCATCATAAAATTCAATGATTTTACCACAAGACGCACAAATTAAATGGTCATGATGTTTTTTCAGACCCAATTCATATTTTTTACCTTGTACTCCAAAAGAAATAGAACCAGCAATGCCAGACTCTTCCAAAAGAGTCAATGTGCGATACACTGTGGCAATACCAATTTTAATTTCAGGATATTCCTTCTTGAGCATCATATAAATATCTTCAGGTGTAAAATGTCCATCTTTCTCATATAAAAACTTTAAAATAAGCTCTCTTTGTTTAGTAAATTTAAGTGTATTTTTTTTCAATAAATCTTGAAATTTTCCTAGGAGAAGAGGATAGGTAATCATAAGTATCCTTAGTTACTTTTCACACTATTTTGGGCATTTATGGTATCTATACCTGTTTGAATTTCTTTTGATAGATTTGATACCTCACTACTATTATTGGCGTCTAATCCTATACCTTTTGGACTTAGGTCAATTATATAAGACCCTAGCTCTTTTAAATGAGGATAAAGTAGGCTATCATCTATATATTTTTCAAGATTATTTTTTACTAGTTGGATATTAGAAAGTGCAGTAACAATGAGCGCAAAAATAAGAAAGTATTTTCCTCCTCCAGCAATAAAGCCTAACAAGCGATTCAAAAAACCCAAACCACTCTTGGAGGTGAGCTTGGACACAATAGATCCTATAATGGTAATGCTTAGCCAAACAATGATAAGAATAGCTAAAAAACCAAGAAGTTGTAATAATTGAGGGTTGTCTGATCTAAAAAAGTTTGCTTCTATAAATGAAGCCGCATCGTTGGAGAGTTTTGCTGCTAAATATACTCCTACAAGTAGGCCAGCTAAGCCAAAAATTTCTTTTATAAAACCATTCATGAAGCCCTTAATAGCCAAAATGAGGATGGTTGCTGCGATGGCAACATCAAAATAGTTAAAGTCTATCATCGTAAAATTTTCCATTATATTTATCCTAAGTATTTATATTTTTGTAATTGTACTATATTTTCTACAATTATCTCTTATTAAAAGCAGAGCTATACATATTCCCTAAAGCTTTTAAGACCTCTTCAGGTCTGTTCGCAAACTGTACTGCATCTTCTCTACTGATACTACCATCATTGATATATCTAAGAAGTACTTGTGTTTGTGTTTGCATACCTGTATCGCCTTGACCTAATTGCATCTGTGAATAAATTTGATGTACCTTTTCTTCACGAATGAGGTTAGAAATAGCATGATTACTGACTAGTATTTCAGGTATAGCAACACGTCCACCACCTACTTTTGGTATAAGGGTTTGTGAAATAACAGCTACAAGCGAGGTAGCAATCATTGCCCTAATTTGAGGTTGCTCATCACCTGAGAAAACATCAATAATACGGTTAATGGTACCCGCTGCAGAAGAGGTGTGCAGTGTAGCAAAAACAAGGTGACCAGTTTCTGCAGCAGTTAGCCCAGCCTCTATAGTAACCTTATCACGCATTTCCCCAATTAGGATAATATCTGGATCTTGACGAAGGGAAAACTTAAGAGCATTTGGGAAGCTGGCAGTATCTTCTCCCACGCCTCTGTGTGAAAAAACAGATTTTTTGTTTTCATGTATAAATTCCACTGGGTCTTCTACGGTAATAATGTGTTTACGTTCTGTAAGATTAATCTCATTAAGTAAGCCCGCCAAAGTGGTAGATTTACCAGAACCTGTAGGCCCTGTAACAAGAATAAGACCCTTTTCTCTTTTTATAAGCTCTTTATATACCGGAGGTGAATTAAGGTCATCCAAAGAAGGTATATCGATAGGAATAGCTCTAAAAGCAGCAGCCATATCTCCTAAAGTACGATAATAGTTTGCTCTAAAGCGACCTATATCTGGTAGCAAAAGTGCAAAATCAAGTTCGCTGGTTTCTTCAAACTCTTGTTTTTGTTTTTCAGTCAATATGGAATAACACATTTCTTCTATATCATCTCCTTTGAGCTTAGGGAGGTTTACGGGTTTGAGCGTACCATTAAGTCTAATTTGAGGGGAAGTACGGCTTACAAGGTGCAAATCTGATGCACCATGTGTTACGACAGATTGAAGTAGTTTTTTAATGTTAAAAGCAGTCATAAATTTCCTTTTTAATGTAGTTTGCTTGCATAAATAGATGTATCATATCCGACTATTACTTCATCTTTGCTAACAATAACAGGCCTTTTGATGAGTAGATTTTCTTTTGCCAGCCACTTTATTTTTTCTGTACTATTTAGGTTTAGTGTTTTTAGTTTGAGATTCCTATAGGTACTGCTTCGAGTATTGAAAAGTGTTTGCATATCTACGTGTATTAGCCATTTTTTGATTATATCTGTACTTGCTGGTGTTTCTTTGAAATCTATAAAGGTATAAGCAATATTGTATTTTTTAAGATAAGCAATAGCTTTTCTAACACTATCACAATTTTTAATACCATAAAGTGCTAACATTATTTTATTCAATGATTGCTGGGACTATAAAAAAGTCATCATGTGCTTTTTTGCTATGAGATAAAATATCTATAGAAATTTGTGTATTTTGTTTTATTAAATCTTCTCTCATTGGAGTACCCCCACTAAGTGTTGAGAAAGATGCCAAAAGTCCATCAGTATTTAATTCATTTAGATTGTCTATATAAGAAAGTATATTGGAAAGTTGCTCTTTGACTTCTTCTTTTTTATCTTTATCTATACGAAGGTGTGAAAGTTTTTCTAATTTTGTTAAAACTTTGTCATCAATATGCATTTTTATCCTTAATGATATTTTTCTTATTATATATTAATTTAGTTTAAGATATAACTAGAAAATATATAATGCTTATACAAAGGATTTTGAAATGCAACAACTTGATATGAATTCAGAAGAATTCAAAACAGAACTTATTAAAACTCAAAAATTTACAGATAAAGTATGCAAAAGTCAAGGCTGGGCGTATAACATGAATGAAGATGTGAATGAAGGTGTTATTATGGGTCTTGCGCGACATAAAATACTCTTTGGCAAAAGGTTTTGTCCTTGTTTTATGGTTGAACCTGATGAGGCAAGACCAGGTAAATTTAAAAGTGTAGATGATAGAGTATGCCCCTGTAAGCCAGCTATAGAAAAAGAAATACCAGAGCAGGGGGTTTGTCATTGTCAGATTTTTTGTACAGCAGAATATAGAGCGGCACAGTAGTGTCTCAAAGCCTAAGAAGTAGTATTGAAGTGATAAATGGATTTTTATGCATGTAGTTGATCTTTTACTAAAATTATTAAGCTTTAAGTCGTTGACCCCTGATGATGCAGGATCTTTAGAATTTATAGAAAAATATTTAGATAGCTATGAGGCTACTTATGTTAATAAAGAAGGGGTTAAAAACCTTTTTTTGACTAAAAAATTTGGTACGGGAACGCACTTATGTTTTGCTGGACATGTAGATGTCGTGCCTGCAGGAGAAGGCTGGGACACAAACCCTTTTGTGCCAGTCATTAAAGAAAACCATATCTATGCCAGAGGTACACAAGATATGAAATCTGGTGTCGCAGCTTTTGTTCAGGTCTGCAAGGAAGTAAAGAATTTTGATGGCAGAATTTCATTATTGCTTACTTCGGATGAAGAAGGAGATGCTACCTACGGTACAGTGATAATGTTAGAACACCTTAAGTCTATCAATCTATTACCAGAATATTGTGTGGTAGCCGAACCCACTTGTGAAGATATATTTGGTGATGCGATTAAAATTGGTAGGCGTGGGTCCATTAATGGCTATTTGACACTTCAAGGCAAGCAAGGTCATGCAGCATATCCAGAAAAAAGTATTAATCCTGTGCATCAAATAGCTTCTATTTTAGAAAAAATAGCAGGTATAGATTTGGACAAAGGTGATGATGATTTTGCAGCAAGCAAATTGGTTATTACAGATATACGAGCAGGAATGGAGGTTACTAATGTGACACCTAGTGCCTTGAAATTGATGTTTAATGTACGTAATTCTACTAAAACAACACAAAAAGAAGTTACTTCACATATAGAGAAATGTTTTACAGGTTTGGATTATACACTTGAATTGACACAGGGGTCATACCCTTTTGTAACTAATAGAAATTCTAAAATAGTCAAATCTTTATCTGCTAGTATTCAAAAAACAACAGGGCTTGAAGCAAAACTTTCTACCGCAGGAGGTACGAGTGATGCACGTTTTATGGGAGCTTTTGGTGTAGATGTGGTAGAATTTGGTGTAATTAATGATAGCATACATGCAGCAAATGAACATACTTCCATACAAGAAGTAGAAGGACTTTATACAGTTTTTAAAGATTTATTAGAAACATTTTAATACAAAGGTTTACAATATGCTTAATCGTCCTCATTTTAAAGAATATATGATGGCTAGATTAGTAACTATTGCGGTATTCATTTTTTTATTCTTTTCAGTTATATTTTTTCTTTTTATCCCCAAAGATAGTGTGCTATTCATGGCTATGGCTTTACTGGCATTGGGCTTTTCTATTTTTATTTTTGTCATTTATCATATGGCAAACCATATGCAAAAAGAACTTAATACGATTAATGTATATTTGGCAAACCTAGATAAAGTAGATAGTATTGAGTATAAAGCACGATTTTTCACACAAGAGTTCGAAGAAATTAATCAAAACTTAATTAGAGCACTTAAAAAAGCACAAAAACGTGAAGATATTAAGCAACGATATAATGCCAAGTTAAAACTTAAGAATCGTCAGCGTGCAGATATGATTTCGGCTATTGCTCATGAATTTAGAAACCCTATAGCTTCAATTATGGGATATGCCCAAACATTAAAAGAGGATAAAGAAATATCTTTAGAACTCCAAGAAAAATTTTTAGCAAAGATTTATAATAATGGAGTCAAAATAGAAGCACTTCTTGCCCGCTTGGTCTTGTGGAATAAATTTGAAAATAAAGAGGCAATTTTGGCACTAAGTCATTTTGATTTTTATGACCTACTCCAAGAGGTAAAGGCTACTCTGGAAGAGAAATATCCTCATAGAAATATTCATATAGGCAAAACACAACTAGAGATAAAAGCAGATAGAACATTATTGGAAATAGTATTAAACAATCTTATAGAAAATGCACTTAAATATTCTAAAGAAGAAATCTTTATAGAAGTAGATGAGGGATATGTACTTATTCATGATAAAGGTATAGGTATATCTGCTTCTGAGGTTTCAAAAATTACAAAAAAATTCTATCGTTCCGATACACAAAGCTGGGACAATTCAATGGGGTTGGGATTGTCTATAGTCAAAAGTATTTTGGCATTACATGGTAAAAAGCTAGAGATAAAAAGTGAAGAAAACTTTGGTTCAACTTTTTCTTTTCAACTCTAAGATATTGACCGTAGTTGGAAAGATATTTCTATGAGAGCTTTCTTTTAAGACATTTTTGGGTAAAATACCGCCCTAATAATACTCATATAAAGTATAAAATTATCAAGGAAGTTCCATTATGAAAAGAACATATCAACCCCATAGTACACCTAGAAAAAGAACACACGGATTTAGAACAAGAATGAAAACTAAAAACGGTAGAAAAGTTATTTCTGCAAGAAGAGCCAAAGGCAGAAAAAGAATATCTGTATAAAGTGATGGGTGAAATACCATTAGTTTCATAAAACATTTTATTAGGATTAAAACTACTAAAGAGTTTGATGGAGTTTACAAACACTCCTTTAAGACATGCCACACAGCATATTTTGTACTTTTTTATAAAAAAAGTACAAAATATAAAACGGGTTTTGTGGCTTCTAAAAAAATTGGAAATGCAGTACAGCGAAATAAAGCAAAACGCTTGTTAAGAGCACATTTCATTGAGAATATTGATCTTTTGTCACAAGGGTCTTATATATTGGTTGCAAAACCTGAACTTGTTAAAGAAAAGTATCAAGTCACTCGTAAAGCGTATCTACAGGCACTAAAACACTGTGCTGCATTAGTTAAAAATTAACATGATATTATACATATTTAAATAAAGGCATAACTTTGGAACAACAAGATTTAAACAAACGATTACTTATTGCATTAGTACTTTCTTTTTTAGTATTTATAGGATATGGTGCTTTATTTCCAGCAGTAATGCCAGACAAGGTAGAACAACAAAAATCTAAAAACACAGAAAAGCAAGTACCTGGCATAGGGCTAAATAAAGTTAATAATACTTCAAAACAAGCACCCTCAGTGCAAAACACTAAAGTTATTACAAGTCCAGCACCTAAACAAAATACCTCAAAATACTTAGCTAGCATTCATGCAAAAAATTTTAAAATAGATATAGATGCCTATGGACGTATTACACAAATGGAGCTTTTGGAAGCAAAGTATTATGATGATGATGGACAAAATTTAAAAATTCTTGATTCTGGCAAAATCAAACCATTAGAAATAAGATTTTCCGATAGTGCGTTAAATGAAGAAGCATTTAAAACTCCATATACCAATAAAGGAAAAAAAGTTTTAAATCTAGATGGTGATGAAAAAACATTGGTACTAACTCAAGTGCTTTCTTCTCTAACTCTAACTAAAAAAATTACTTTTAAACCTAGTGGAGAATATAAGGTAAGTATTAGTACTTCTTCCCCTGTAGAATATTTTGTAACACCTGGACATAGACCTATGTCAGATACTTCTATGTATATGTTAGTTAGAGGAGTATTAGTAAAAGACTCGGATAACATTCTAACAAGCATAGAAGATGGTGATGCTGAAGGAGGAGAAGTATTTAAAAATGCCAAAATAGCTTCTTCTTTTGATAGATATGTAGCATCTATGTTTTTTGATTTCGATAAGGGCATGAATGTCTTCATCCAAAAAGAAGAAAATGGAGACCCTCTTATTTTTGTGCGAGGAGAAAATACATTAGAGTTGCATGCATATATAGGTCCTAAAGATCACGAAATACTCAAAAATATTAATCCTGAATTGACTGATGCTATAGAATTTGGTTTTTTCTCATTTTTGGCTATACCATTTTATAAAATACTTTTATGGATTAACAACTATGTAGGAAATTGGGGCTGGGCTATTATTCTGTTTACCTTGCTTGTTAAATTGGTACTTTTCCCTCTTTCTTATAAAGGTATGATGTCTATGCAAAAACTAAAAGATTTAGCACCTAAAATGAAAGAAATCAAAGAAAAATACAAAGGTGATTCTGCAAAAATGAATGCACAAATGATGGAAATGTATAAAAAACATGGGGCTAATCCTATGGGCGGCTGTTTGCCACTGTTGTTACAAATTCCTGTTTTCTTTGCCCTATATAGAGTACTTTTGAATGCTGTAGAATTACAAGGTGCTCAATGGGTACTTTGGATAGAAGATCTTTCCAGAATGGATCCTTATTTTGTATTGCCTGTTTTGATGGGCTTTTCTATGTGGTTTCAGCAACGAATTACGCCTTCAAACTTTACAGATCCTTTGCAAGAGAAAATCTTTAAATGGTTTCCTGTGATTATGACTATATTTTTTGTATATTTCCCATCAGGACTTGTTTTGTATTGGTTAATTAATAACTTATTTACTATTGCACAGCAGTATTTTATTAACTTTATGTATGCCAAACAAAAAGAAGCTGCAATTGTTGCGCATAAAAAATAAAGGAATTTATTTATGAAAAAGGTTGAAGCGGAAACACTTGAAGAGGCCTACCAAAAAGCCGCCGTACAATTATCATGTTCTATTACTGATATAAAATATGAAGTGGTACAATATCCATCCAAGGGTATTATGGGTTTTTTAAAGAAAAAAGCTATTATTGTTGCTACTCTTAAAGCAAAAAAAATAAAACAATCCCCAGCTAAAACAGAAACACTTCAAAGTGAAGAGGAAATTATTGCCTCAGAAATTATTGCTACTGTGCAAGCAGAAAAAGAACCTATTAGCACAAAAAAAATAGCAGATAAAAATGTAGTTTTAGATAATTTTTTTGAACCAAATACTCAGAATGATCAAAAAGAAGGGCTAATGTATAATGATTTGGCTCTTGAAATAGAGAAAAATTTAATAGAATTATTTTCACATACTTGTTTTGATATAGATACCATAGAAGTAGATGTCATAGATAATACGGCACTTATTTTTATAGATGGCGAAGATGCAGCACTTCTTATAGGAAAAGAAGGGTATCGCTATAATGCACTTTCATACATGATTTTTAATTGGTTACATAGTAAATATGAACTTTTTATTAAGCTTGAAATTGCAGAATTTTTTACTACACAAGAAGAGATGATACGTAACTACATTAAGCCTGTAATTGAAAATGTTGAAAAAAATGGAAAAGCCAAGACTCGTTTTCTTGATGGTATTTTGGTACAAATTGCTCTAGAGCAATTACGAAACCATTTCCCCAATAAATATGTAGCAGTAAAGAGTAGCAAAGAAGGTAAAAAATTTATTGTAATTAATGAATTTAATACCAGTTCTAAGCATAATGCTTCCTAGTTCTCAGCATACAATAGCAGCGATTGCCACAGCACATGGTGTTTCTTCCATTGCTATTGTAAGGGTTTCTGGAAGTGAAGCTTTGTCTATCGCACATAAACTCTCTCATCAAAGCAATATTATCCCAAGAGAAGCACGGCTTACAGCCCTCTATACAGCAAAAAATGAATTAATAGACCAAGCCATCATGATATATTTTGTAGCCCCGTATAGTTTTACGGGTGAGGAAATTGTGGAATTTCAATGCCATGGAGGTATGGTTGTCGCCCAAGAAATATTGGAAAGCACACTAGCTTGTGGTGCAAGACTTGCTGAAGCAGGAGAATTCTCTAAGCGTGCTTTTTTGAATGGCAAGATTGATTTAAGTGAAGCAGAAGCAATTTCTAAACTTATAGAAGCCAAAAGCCTAAAAGCTGCCAAAATATTGGCAAAGCAAATGAAAGGGGAGCTTAAAAATTTTGTAGATGAAAGCAGGGATTCTTTATTGAAATCTTTAGCCTATTCTGAAGTAATGATAGATTATGCAGAAGAAGACATTCCTGAAGATATTTTGGCAAATATTCACAAACAACTTGATGCCTTGACTAGCCAAATGGAACAGATTGTGCAGGCAAGTCACAGACGTAGGGGCCTAATAGAAGGCTTCAAGGTAGCTATCATAGGAAAGCCCAATGTAGGCAAAAGTTCTTTGCTTAATGCTTTGTTAAGTTATGATAGAGCCATAGTGAGTGATGTTGCAGGAACGACCAGAGATACGATTGAAGAGCAAGTACGCATAGGGTCACATATTATAAGACTAGTAGATACAGCAGGCATACGCGAATCAAAGGATAGCATAGAAAAGATTGGAATTGAGCGAACATTAGATTCTGTAGAAGATGCAGATGTAGTTATAGGGCTTTTTGATTCTTCGCGTGTATATGACAAAGAAGATGCAAAAATATTGTCTATATTGGAAAATTTAAAAGATAAACATATCATTATGGCAGTAAATAAATCAGATTTGGAAATTGTTTTTGAAATAGAAAAACTTAAAAATCATCAGGTCTTAG
>Ga0164313_10000823_pt1 | contig 26171 bp, 21 predicted proteins | sample GuaBasSedimGuay4_FD_113735 | JGI IMG/M metagenome (GOLD analysis project Ga0164313, IMG submission 113735) | Subseafloor sediment microbial communities from Guaymas Basin, Gulf of California, Mexico - Guay4, Core 4569-4, 0-3 cm | ecosystem: Environmental > Aquatic > Marine > Hydrothermal vents... | reverse complement strand
GCGGGCCTCGTTTGGCATCAATGGCGCCCATATTCCTTCGTTTCTGCGCGCCATCGTGGCCTGTGGCTGGTTCGGTATTCAAACCTGGATCGGCGGCGCCGCTATTTACACGATTCTGTTGATCGTGTTTCCAGGGGTAGCCGACACGCCCGTCCTGATGCCGGACTGGGTCGGCGTGCACTGGGCGCAGTTCACCTGTTTCATGCTTTTCTGGGCGATGAACATTGCTCTGATCTGGCGCGGAATCAATTCAATCCGGGTGCTGGAGCACCTGGCGGCCCCGTTCCTGCTGCTGTGTGGCCTGGCCCTGTTGGCCTGGGCCTGGGTGCAGGCGGACGGATTCGGCCCAATGCTGAAAACGGAGTCGGAACTGACCGGCGACCTGTTCTGGGAACTGTTCTTTCCAAGTTTGACTGCGATGGTTGGTTTCTGGGCCACCCTGACCCTGAACATCTCGGATTTCACACGCTATGCCCGGGATCAGCGCGCCCAGGTGGTCGGCCAGCTTTCCGGCTTGCCCACGACCATGACCCTGTTCGCCTTCATTGGCGTGGCGGTGACGTCCGCGACCATCGTAATCTTTGGCGAAGCAATCTGGGACCCGGTCATCCTGGTCCGGCGCTTTGATTCCCCGGTGCTGGTGTTCTTTTGCATGATCGCGGTGGTGATAGCGACCATCTCGACCAATGCGGCGGCCAACGTGGTGGGTCCCGCCAATAGCTTTTCCAATATGTGGCCGTCGAAAATCGACTTTAAGCGTGGTGGTTACATCACCGGCGTGATTGGCATCGTGATGATGCCGTGGAAGTTGCTGGCCGATCCCAGCGGCTACATTTTCACCTGGCTGATCGGTTACTCGGCCTTGTTGGGGCCGGTAATCGGCATCATCCTGGTAGATTACTTCCTGATCCGCAGAACCGAGTTGGACGTGGATGATCTTTACCGCAGGCACGGCCAGTATGCCGGTATCAACAGCCGCGCCGTGATTGCGCTGTTGCTGGGTGTGCTGCCCAATGTGCCCGGTTTCCTGGTACAAATGGGCCTGGTTCAGGGGGAAGGACTGCTGGTGGATTTATATAACTATGCATGGTTCACCGGGCTGGCGATCGCTAGTCTGGCTTATTGGATCCTGATGAGGGGCCGGGTTACGGCTGAAACGAAATCATGAGCACAGGAAACGACACAAGGGCAGGGCGCCTGGACGAAAAGCAGATTGCAGCCAATTTCTCTGATCTGCACCCGCCGCTGACTGACCACCAGGCGGCCGTGGAAGCGGCCAGGTGCCTGTTCTGCCACGACGCGCCATGCACCGAGGCCTGCCCGACCGGTATCGATGTACCGGGCTTCATCCGCAAGATCACCACGGGCAATACCCGGGGAGCGGCGGTAACGATCCTCAGCGAGAACATCATGGGCGGCACCTGCGCCAATGTGTGTCCGGTTGAAGAACTCTGTGAGCAGGTTTGCGTGAAGAACAGTTCAGAAGATCAGCCGGTTCGAATCGGGCTTTTGCAGAGATTTGCCACTGACTATCTTTTTGAGCAGGGCATTCAGCCATTTCAACCCAAAGCCGATTCAGGCAAGCACGTTGCTGTCGTAGGGGCGGGTCCGGCAGGTCTGTCCTGCGCACACCGCCTGGCAATGCACGGGCACCGGGTCACGGTATTCGAGGCGCGCAGCAAGGCTGGCGGTCTCAACGAATATGGCCTGGCGGCCTACAAAATGCTCGACCAAAGGGCCGCCAAAGAAGTAATGTATATTCTAGGTATAGATGGTATTAAGCTGAAATATAACTATAAAATAGGATCATATCACGATCTTTTTCAACTTCAACAAGATCACGATGCGGTTTTCCTGGGAATGGGACACAACGACATCAACCTTCTGGGTTTGTGTGATGAGAATGTTGAAGGTGTGCACAACGCCATCAAATACATTGCCCGAATTCGCCAGGAAGACCTGGTCAGCCTGCCGGTCGGGCGCCGCGTGGTCGTCATCGGAGGCGGCAATACCGCTATAGATATTGCTGTTCAAATCAAGAAGCTTGGCGCCGAGTACGTCACGCTGGTTTACCGGCGTGGGACCGATGACATGGGAGCGACGGACCACGAGCAGGAAATCGCCCAAACCAATGGCGTACTGATCAAAATCTGGGCCAGCCCGCAACAGATCCTGACCAAGGATTCATGTGTCAGTGGCGTGACATTCGAATACACCGAAAAAGACAGCAAAGGACGCCTCAGGGGAACCGGCAATTACTTCACACTGGCGGCTGACCAGGTTTTCAAAGCCATTGGCCAGAAATTCAACGACGAATTGTTCCAGTCCGACGGCTTGCCCGAGATTGAGAATGGCCGGTTTTGCGTGGATGAAGAACGCCGGACCAGCCTGCCGGGTGTGTGGGCAGGAGGCGACTGCGTAGCTGGCCAGGATCTGACCGTAGTAGCAGTTCAGGACGGAAAACTGGCCGCCGAAAGCATCAACCAATATCTTGTAGGAGGCCACGTGAAACGGCAACCAGTCAGCGCTTCTTTGCCTTCGGCAAAACCGCACCTCCTTTCATGCCTTCACTACGCGGCCGAGGAAACCTCATGGCAAACCTGACATGTAAAATAGCGGGAATCACCTCCCCCAATCCCTTCTGGCTGGCTTCCGCGCCACCGACCGACAAGCTCATAAACGTCGAGCGTGCCTTCGAGGCAGGGTGGGGTGGTGTGGTCTGGAAGACCCTGGGGGAATCCGGACCGCCCATCGTCAACGTCTGTTCCCGCTACGGATCCCTCGACTACAACGGGCAACGAATGATCGGCCTGAACAACATCGAATTGATTACGGACCGGCCGCTGGAGATCAACCTGGAGGAAATCACGGCGGTAAAGAAGGCCTGGCCAGACCGGGCGATGGTGGTGTCTCTGATGGTGCCGTGTAACGAAAGGGCCTGGCGGGAGATCCTCAAGCGCGTGGAGCAAACCGGTTGTGATGGAGTGGAGCTAAATTTCGGTTGTCCGCACGGGATGAGCGAACGCGGCATGGGTTCCGCGGTGGGACAGGTGCCCGAGTACATCCGGGATGTCACTGGCTGGTGCAAGCAAAGCACCAACCTGCCCGTGTTGGTGAAGCTCACGCCCAACATCACCGATATCCGGTTTCCCGCCCGGGCCGCCTGCGAAGGCGGAGCGGATGCGGTGTCGCTGATCAACACCATCAACTCGATCGTCTCGGTTGACCTGGATACCTTCTCACCGGAACCATCGGTGGGGGGGAAGGGTGCACACGGTGGCTACTGCGGCCCTGCGGTCAAGCCCATTGCCCTGAGCATGGTGTCGGAAATCGCCCGCGACCCTGAGACCCGTAATCTGCCGATATCAGGCATTGGCGGAATTGGCACCTGGCGAGATGCGGCTGAATACATTGCACTGGGCTGCAGCAGCGTTCAGGTGTGTACGGCGGTGATGCGTTTTGGCTTCAAAATCATCGATGACATGGTCGATGGGCTGAATAACTGGATGGATGTCAAAGGCTTCCAGACACTGGAAGATTTCCGCGGAAAGGCTGTGGAGAATGTAACCGACTGGAACCAACTGGATCTCAACTACAAAACGCTGGCCGTGATCGACCAGGACAAGTGCATCGAATGCGGATTGTGTCACATCGTCTGCGAGGACGCCTCCCACCAGGCGATCTCCAAGCACAAGAGCGGAAATGGCAAGCGAACCTACACCGTGATCGAAGCTGAATGCGTGGGCTGCAATCTCTGTGCACTGGTCTGCCCGGTGCCGGACTGCATTACCATGGAAGCCCAGAAAACTGGGCTTCCTTACTTAAATTGGGGTAATCATCCCAACAACACAAACTAAAGGGGCCTAACCACCCGTTGCTGCGACGCGGCTTTTTTCTGGCCGGATATAGGTGTATTTTTTCCCTGAAAGCGGCACATCAGTATCATTAAGTCGGTTCCGGCGCACTTCATGATCTCTCTGCCACACATCGATCCGGCCCTGAAAGTCAATTTGCTCCAGTTCTTTTCTCGACAGGCCGCTGATGGTTTTTTTCAAAGGCGGAAAGGGTTTTGCGTTCAAGTCACTATTTAGCTGCCTGCTTTTCCAGACTGAACCACCTAAGCGCCAAACCAAAACGAGAACTAAACTACCTGCTGCTATAGTAATGACGAATTGAAAGTACTCCATGGTCATTGCCCTTCTATTGACCCGGAACTGGCTATGAGACCTAATGAGCCAAATCCGGGCATCCAGCCTGGGGTCACACATTCCATTGTGACTACCGCTGGTAAAGACGTTCAATGTCCTTTTGATCCCTGTCAGATTGCCGGTCCTTACCCTGGACCAACAAGGGCGATTACCTGAAAAGGTAATTTCCCTGTGCCTGTCTGGCGAATCCAAAGCCAGATTTTTTCGCCTGCGGTTGTTGCTGTTATTGTGATTCCAGGCAATGCTTTTGACTGCAAAGTCCTGTAATTTCCGCTAAAACGCTTTAATAGTATTACTTAACTATATGTATTTCAATATTTAAATAATATTGAAGGTAGCGGTGCCCACAGAGGCGACAGAGGTTTTTATTTCGGGAAAGTGGTCAGGGTCTGCTGTCGGCCAACGCTGATTTCAGTCGTCAACCATATTTACGATCAGTAATACAAGGGCGCAGGCAGAACGTAAAAATACACCGCCACGAAGTGGCAAATGCTACCGCCCAGCACGAACAAGTGGAAAATGGCGTGATTGAGCGGCACTTTCTTGATGCTGTAGATAATCGCCCCTATCGTATACGACAAACCGCCAGCGACAAGCCAGAACAGGCCTTCAGGTGATAAATTGGTAATCAGGGGTTTCACGGCAAAAATAATGATCCAGCCCATGAATACGTACATCAGTGTTGATACCAGGTTGAACCTTCCGGTGAAAAACAGTTTCAGTATGATTCCGCTGATGGCCATGCCCCAGGAAACCGCGAAGATTGTCCACCCGACAGCGCCATTCAGAGTAATCAGCGTAAAAGGGGTGTAGGTTCCGGCAATGAGGATATAAATAGTGGCGTGATCAATGACTCTTAGCCTGGCCCTAAATTCCGCCCTTGTTGCACTGTGGTAAGTAGTGGAAGCTGCATACAAGGCGATCAGGCTGGCGCCGAAGATGGCGGCACTCACGATGTGCCAGGCATTTCCAAAGTGGCTGGCGCGTGTCACCAGCAGCACAACGGCAACCATGCTAAGCAAGAGGCCGATCGCGTGAGAAAGGATGTTTATCCTTTCCTCAAGCGGTGAATAGAACTTTATTTCAGCCATTGCACGATCTGATCGAGCACCTCAGGATTGTTCAATAAATCCATGTGGTTCGTTTTATAAGCAATCATTTGTGATGATTCATCAAAGGCCAGGCTGCGCTGCGCCTGCTTGTGCTGGCTGAGTGCGCTGCGCAATGGGACAATGCCGTCTCCAACCAGATGGTCCGCCAGGGGGCCGCGTTTTTCGGCCAGTGTTGCGGCCACGGTGTGGCACCCCATGGTTTCCGGTAACGGCGTAAACCGGCGGGTATCTGGCTTGAGATGAAAGCGGTCGTGGCCATGCCAGTCTTCGTGCAGCACGTTGCCGTAACGCAGGTCGGTGATGCCGGCGCTGCGCAGCCGGCCGAGTGCCGTGAATGGCTTTGTATAGGGCGTAGCGCCCAGGATTACATTCAGCCAGTTGCCCGCACGTTCCAGCGGTGCGCCATGATGTGGTGTGCCCAGAAATACGATATTTCCGATCCGGTCCGGCCAGTGCAAGCCTTCCTGTTGCGCATAGTGCAGGGCGCTGCGCATCACCAGGCCCCCCATGCTGTGGGTAATCACGGCCAGGTCTTCAATTGGCCTGGGCCACAGTTTGAGCAACCGTTCTAACCGGGACGATAGTTCGTGCCCATTTTGAGAAACATGCAAGCCGGAATTGTAGCGCATATAGACGGGGCTGTAGCCAAGTGCCAATGTCAACGCCTCGCCATGTTCAGCAGCGAAGTTCTTGCGCCGGCCGTGCTGCTGCAAGTCATCCATGCACAGGCCGTGGATCAGCAGCAACACCTTGTTTGAGGTATCGGCCAGCGGCGGTGGGGACTGCCAGTCCAACGTTTCTCCCCGGTAGCGCAGGCTCATCGGGATGGCAAAAGGACTGCTGTCCTCGACCAGGCGGTCGCCCATCACGCCGTTCAGTACCGCCAGATAAGCGTCGCGACGAGGGGTTCCCGGAGTAGCGTTTTCGGCTGATTCAAATAGCTGTTGCAGGCCGGCCATCATGGTGTCCGCGCCTTTGCCCGTAAGCCGGGTGACGTCGTGGATCGTTTTGTAGACCAGGCCGGTAATGCCGCGTGTTTTCCCGGGCGGCTTGCCGCCTGGAAATCCCATCGTGCTCCAGACCGATTGGTGCACGCCTTCCACGATATGGGTGACGCTTCTGGTGGCCTGTGTCGTCAGTTGAACAATGCCCCGCAAGTCTGAAATGCGCACTAGTTTGTGATCCTTCGTACCCGGAACGACCGGCCTTTCAATTTCCCTTCGCTCAGTTTTCTGAAAGCGGGCCTGGCGGCATCGCGACTGACCGCCACGTAGCAGCAGTTATCGAAAATATGAATTTTTCCGACCTGTTTGCCGGCGATGCCGTTTTTACCGGTGAGCGCGCCGAGAATATCGCCCGGCCTGACTTTTTGCTTTCTGCCGCCGTCAATTTGCAGGGTGGACATCGGGGCCTTGTAGCCCGGTTTTTCCAACAGGCTGAACGGGGGCAGTTCCTCCGCCTCGATAGTCCGATCGAGGTACTCTTCCAGCCGCTCCACCTTGTAGTCTTCTTTTGCGCTGAACAAAGTCAGCGCAAGCCCCTTGCTGCCAGCCCGCCCGGTGCGGCCGATGCGGTGGGTGTGTACTTCCACATCCCTGGCCAGGTGGTAATTGATAACAGCATCCAGTGCATCGATATCAAGACCACGTGCCGCCACATCGGTGGCGACGAGAACGGATGCGCTTTTGTTGGCAAACCGCACCAGGGTCTGGTCGCGGGCCCGCTGTTCCAGGTCGCCATGCAATGCGATGGCGCTGAAACCATCACTGCGCAACTCTTCTGCGACTTCTTCGGTTTCGCGCTTTGTATTGCAAAAAACCAGGGCTGAACCGGGGCGGTATTTCAACAGCAACAGGCGCAGGGCGGTCAGTCGATGCTTGTTCTGTTCAAACCTGAAAAAATGCTGCCGGATACTGGCATGGTCGTGGGTAGCGGCAACCTGCACCATCACCGGTTGATGCATGACGCGTTTTGCCATCGAGCTTATCTGCTCAGGGTAGGTCGCGCTGAACAGCAGGGTTTGGCGTTGCCGGGGCATGCGGGCAACAATCGCGTCCAGCGATGCCTGGAAACCCATATCGAGCATGCGGTCGGCTTCGTCCAGCACCAGGGAGTTCAGGTCGTTCAGCTTGAGGGTGTTCTTGCGCAGGTGCTCTTCAATGCGCCCGGGTGTTCCCACGACAATGTGGGCGCCGTGTTCCAACGAGCCGATTTGCGGACCCAGCGGCATGCCGCCGCAAAGAGTAATTATCTTGATGTTATGGATCGCCCGGGCCAGCCTGCGCAGTTCCTTGGCGACCTGGTCTGCAAGCTCGCGGGTGGGGCAAAGTACCAGCGACTGCACCCGAAAGAGTTTCACGTCGAGCTTTTCCAGCAGGCCCAGTCCAAAGGCTGCTGTTTTACCCGAACCTGTTTTAGCCTGGGCGATGACATCCTTGCCTGCCAACACCTGCGGCAGACTCTGGGCCTGGATAGGTGTCATGACCCGGTAATCAAGGGATTCCAGGTTTTTGAGCAGGGCGGCCTGCAGTTTCAGTGATGAGAATGCTGTTTGATTCATAATAGTTCAGTGGGCAACGCCCGCTGCGGCGCCTTCATCTACCAGTCGCCCGGTGTTAAATCGCTCCAGGGTGAATGACTGCAAAAGCTCGTGTGGCTGATCCCGTGCAATCGTGTAAGCCAGCGTTTCGCCACCTGCTGGAATGGCTTTGAAGCCACCAGTTCCCCAGCCGGTAGAGAGGTACAGGTTTTCAATTGGCGATTTTCCCACAATTGGACTCGAATCGGGAGAAATATCGCAGATACCGGCCCATTGACGCATGATCCGTAAGCGGCTGAAGCTCGGGATGAGTTCCACTACCGCGGCTGCATTGTCCTGCATGGTAGGCAGGATTCCCCTTTGCGCATATGAGTTGAAGGTATCAGCGCCGCCGCCGATCACAATTTCCCCTCGGTCCGACTGGCTGATATAGGCGTGAATGACCAGCGAACCGAGTACCGTGTTGAGCACCGGTTTCAGCGGTTCCGTAACCATCGCCTGCAGGGCAATGCTTTCGATCGGGAGCCTCAGTCCTGCTTTGGCGGCCAGATAACTGCTGTGGCCCGCGACACAGAGTGCGAAGCGGTCGGCATGGATCGTTCCACGGCTGGTTTCAACACCAAGGATCCGGCTGTCGCTGGTCTGGAAACCGGTCACTTCACAATTCTGGATGATGTCGACGCCGGCGGCTGAAGCTGCCCGTGCAAAAGCCCAGACCACGGCGTCGTGGCGTGATATACCGGCGCGGCGCTGAATGAAGCCTCCGACGACAGGAAAACGGCAGTCGAGGTCCAGGATCGGAACCATTTTTCGGATGTCCTCGCGGCCCATCAGTTCAGAGTCGACGCCGTTCATCGTCATCGCAGTGGCCCAGCGGCGGTTCATTTCCAGTTCCTCCAGGTTGTGACTCAATTCGAGGTTGCCACGCTGGCTGAGCATGATGTTGAAATTAAGATCAGCTGACAGGGATTCATATAGCCCCAGGGAGTGCTCGTAGAAGGCAGCGCTTTGCGGGTAGAAGTAATTGGATCGGCAGACCTGGGTGTTGCGGCCGGAATTCCCGCCTCCCAGGTAGCCTTTTTCAAGCACGGCTATGTCGCGGATACCATGCCGGGTTGCCAGGTAATAAGCTGTTGCCAGTCCGTGGCCGCCGGCGCCGATGATGATGACATCATAGTGGCGGCGAGGCGCCGGGTCTCTCCACACCTTTTTCCAGCCCCGTTGTCCGGTAAGGCCATGGCGGATCAATGAGAAGCCGGAGTAAAAATCCATCGGCGCAGGATAGCGCAAGACGCCCCCGTTATGGTATAAAACATGCTGCTGTGAATAAATTCAAATCAATGCAGCTTTTCCCAGGCATCGGCCCGCAACGGGTCGTTTTAAAACTTATAAATCAACGGCGGTCCCAAATGAAAACTACTAATACTGCACGCATCAATCGGGCGGGGTCTCTCTGTTCGCCTGTCATTTTCCTGCTGGCCTTGATCCTGAGTGGACCAACCCTGGCGCAGGATGATTCCGAATATTCCGATGCCGGCGTACTTGAAGAAGTCATCGTGACGGCAACCAAGCGCGCTGAAAATATCCAGGATGTCCCGATCTCCATTACGACTTTGTCTGCCTCTGATATCGAACTGATTTCAGCAGGTGTGCCGGACATACGGTTCATGAACGCAAGGGTCGCAAACCTGACCGTCGAATCGTCCTTCGGTCGCGTGTTCCCGCGTTTTTATATCCGCGGCTACGGCAACACGGATTTTGATCTGAATGCCTCACAGCCGGTTTCACTGGTGATGGACGAGATAGTCCAGGAGAATCCTTTGCTCAAGGGTTTCCCGGTGTTCGACGTGGAGCGGATCGAAGTATTGCGTGGCCCCCAGGGCACCCTGTTCGGACGTAATACACCGGCCGGTATCGTGAAAGTCGACTCGGTCAAGCCAGTTAGCGTCCCGGATGGCTATTTCAGGACCTCTTACGGCACCCACGGCGCCGCCCGCATCGAAGGCGCCATTGGTACCGGCTTTGGAAATGGCTGGTCAACCCGTCTTTCGGTGTTGTACATGCGCCAGAGCGACTGGGTGGATAACGGCTATACAGGCGAGAAAAATGCCTACGAAGGCTTCAAGGAATGGGCCGCCCGCTTACAGGTCGCTTACGACAACGGCGGAAAATTCCGCGCATTATTCAATGTTCACGGCCGCAGTGTAGATGGCAGTGCGATCCTGTTCCGGGCAAATATCATCAAGCCCGGCACCAATGAGCTGAATCACGAGTTTTATGACCGCAATACGGTCTGGTACGACGGGCAGAACGATCAGGACATGGACCAGATTGGCGCTATGGCGAAGTTGGAATGGGATATTGGTGACCTGACGCTGAGTTCAATCACCGGTTATGAGAGTCTGGATGCATACAGTGTGGGTGATATCGATGGCGGTTGGGGCGGTTGCTTCGTCATTGGTGAGTGCGGTCCGGGCTTCATTCCGTTCGATGCGGAAACTGCTGACGGCATGCCCGATCACCGGCAATGGACCCAGGAGTTCCGCCTGATTTCCAATTACGATGGCGCCTTCAACTGGCTCGCTGGATTTTTCTACTTCAATGAAGATTTCACAATCGATACGATCAACTTCGCCACCCTGTTTGGCGGCGCACCGAACGGCCTGGTTCTGCAGGAACAGAAAACCAAGGCCTATGCGTTTTTTGGCTCCGGAACCTGGGACGTTACCGATAAATGGCGGCTTGGCGCGGGTATTCGATATTCGCACGACAAAAAAGATTACGTGGCTGAACGATTTCTTTCGCCGCTATCCTTCCTCGGTGTTGGTCCAATTGGCCCGATTTACGCTGACCCCAGCGATTCCAAGACCACGTGGGATCTGACCGCTACCTATTTCATGAACGATGACATCAACTGGTATGCACGCGTCGCCACTGGTTTCCGCGCACCCTCCATCCAGGGGCGCTTGCTGTTTGGCGACACCGTCTCGGTGGCAGAATCAGAAACCTCCACCTCTTATGAGGGGGGCGTGAAAATGTTCCTGGCCGGCGGCAAAGCCCGGATCAATTTCAACGTATTCAGCTACAAGGTGGATGATGCGCAGTTGACCGCTGTTGGTGGAGAGGCCAACTTCAACCAGGTGATTAACGCGGATAAAGTCAGGGGCACTGGGTTCGAGCTGGATATCCAGGCCAAGATCACACCTAATTTCCTGATCAGCTACAGCCTGGGGTACACCGATACCAAGATCAAGGATAAGGATCTGGCCGTTGCCGGTTGCGGAGCGCCTTGTACCGTTACCAATCCGCCAGGCCCGGTTGAGGGAAGTTACCTGATCGATGGCAACCCGCTGCCGCAGGCGCCTAAGATCACTTCGAGCCTGATCGTCGACTGGATGATGGACCTGGATTCAGGGCAGATTTACGTCAAGGGTGACTGGGTATACCGCGATAAAATCAACTTCGTGTTGTACGAAGCCAAAGAGTACCGGGGCAAGGCACTTTCCGAAGTCGGTCTTCGCATCGGTTACCGTTTCGGCGTAGGCCATCATGACCTGTCGGTATTTGGCCGGAATATTGGCGACACGGAAAAGAACATCTACACCATCGATTTCAATAACCTGACCGGTATTGTCAACGAGCCGAGAACCTGGGGCATAGAGTACGCCTGGCGTTACTGATCATAAGTGATTGGAAAGAATGGAAGAGGGCCGGCCATGCCGGTCCTTTTCATAACGGGTATCATGGCTCAATGATTTCAAGGATATTGTTTACCATGCTGTGTGCGACCCTGGTCCAGACAGCCTGGGCGCAGCCGCAAGCACCTGGTGTGATCGTCGCAGAGGCACAGATCCAGCCTTTCCCGCTTTCTTCTGAAGCGCTCGGTAATGCACGCGCCAATGAAGCAGTAGACATACGCCCTGAAGTGACCGCGGCTATTACCGAGATCCTGTTTGAAGAAGGCCAGAGCGTAGAGCGAGGCGAGATTCTGTTGCGCCTGGAAAGCTCCGAGCCACTGGCCGACCTGGCGGCAGCCAGGGCGGCCCTGGTTGACTCGGAAAGCCAGTACCGAAGGTCCAACGAACTGTTCAAAACGAAGGTGGTTTCGGCTTCTCAACTGGAGCAACTGGAAGCGCGCCGGGACGCGGATCAAGCAGCGGTCAAGGCCGCCGAGTCACGCCTGGCGCATACCGTTATCCGGGCGCCGTTTGCCGGTCAACTGGGTTTACGGCGCGTCAGCATAGGCAGCATCGTCAGCCCCTCGACCGTTATCACGACCCTGGATGACACCTCGCAAATAAAGCTGGATTTTGACGTGCCGGAGGTGTTTATTTCCCGGTTGCAACGGGGCTTGACGGTGACCGCTCGCAGCGCAGCCTGGCCTGACATGGTGTTCACCGGGCAGGTGATTTCCATTGATACCCGGGTGGATCCGATCAGTCGTACCATCACGGTGCGCGCTCTGTTACCGAACGATAACGCCCGGCTGCGCCCCGGCATGTTCCTGACCGTTACCCTGCTCAAGGACGATGTGCAGTCCCTGTTGATCCCTGAGGAGGCGATTGTTCCGGAGCGCAGCAAGCAGTTTGTTTTTGTGGTGGGGGAGGAGGATATAGTGCAGCGCCGGGAGGTGCGGACCGGGCGCCGCCGGCCGGGCCAGATTGAAATACTCGAAGGCCTGAGCCCTGGAGAACTGGTGATTACCGAGGGCACACAAAAAGCACGGCCCGGCAAGCCGGTCCGGATCATCGAACGGTAATGTTTCTGTCCGACCAGTCCGTTCGAAGACCGGTATTCGCTACGGTTATTTCCGCACTGCTGGTCATTCTGGGTCTTGCCTCGCTGGGCCGCCTGCCGGTTCGTCAGTACCCTGATATCGAATTACCGGTGGTGTCGATTGAGACGACTTATCGCGGTGCTTCGGCCGAGGTCGTCGAGACCAAGGTAACCCAGGTCATTGAAGACGTGATCTCCGGTATCGAGGGAATTCAAAAGCTGACCTCCACCAGTCGTGACGAGCGTTCTGATATCCGTGTTGAGTTTGTTCTGACGCGGGATATCGATTCAGCGGCGAATGATATTCGTGACCGTGTTTCTCGCGTGGTCGATCAGTTGCCTTTCGAGGCAGATCCACCGGAAATTGCCAAGGTGGATGCAAATCGCTCGGCAGTGATGTACCTCAACCTGACTTCAGACCGGCACTCGGGCCTGGAACAGACTGATTTTGCTGATCGTTTCCTCGTTGATCGGCTTTCAACGGTCCCGGGTGTGGCGCGGGTGCGGCTCTCCGGCGCAAGGCGCTATGCGATGCGCATCTGGCTGTCGCGCGAAGCACTGGCTGCGCGCGGATTGACAGTAGCGGACGTTGAAAACAGCCTGAGAGCAGAAAATGTCGAGCTCCCCGCAGGACGGCTGGAGTCCACCTCAAGAGAATTTACACTCCGGACTGCGACTGGTTTTACCGCGGAGGAGGACTTCAGGAAGCTAATCGTGGGTCGCGGGCCGGAGGGTCAACCGGTGAAACTGGGTGAAGTGGCCGAGGTTCGGATCGGCGCAGAAAATGAGCGCAGCATTGCCCGGGCCAACGGCATTGAGTCCGTGTCCATGGGTATTGAGCAATTATCCAAGGCCAACAGCGTGGTGGTTTCACGCGAAATACGAAAAGAAATGGATGCGCTGGCCTCGGAACTGCCCGAAGGCATGGTTCTGACCGTCAACTACGACCGGGCGGAATTCATCGAGGCTTCGATGCGGGAAGTTTACAAGGCGCTGTTTATTGCAATCGCACTGGTGCTGGTCGTCATTTACCTGTTCCTCGGTTCGTTCCGGGTGACATTGATTCCCGCGCTGGTGGTCCCGGTTTCAGTTGTTTCCACCTTCATCGTGATGGCGGCCCTGGGCTACACGATCAACATCCTGACCCTGTTGGGCTTGGTGCTGGCGATTGGCCTGGTAGTGGACGATGCCATCATTGTGCTGGAAAATATTTATCGGCGGATCGAAGACGGACAGCGGCCCCTGCTGGCGGCCCTGGAAGGTTCCCACGAAATCGGCTTCGCTGTGGTTGCAACAACCCTGGTATTGGTGGCAGTTTTCGTGCCGCTTTCATTCATTGAGGGTGATATTGGAAGACTGTTCCGGGAATTTGGAATTACCCTGGCTGCTGCCGTCCTGTTTTCGAGCCTGGTCGCACTGACCCTGACGCCGATGCTCAGTTCCAAGATGCTGCACCGGCGCAGCCTGGGGTCGGGCCTGACCCGGATGGTGGACAACGCCTTCAGGCGTTTTGCAGCCGCCTACCGCAAAGCCCTGGAAAAACTTGTCTTGGTCCCATGGCTCGCTGTTGTCTCGGTGCTTGTCTTGACCATGCTGGCAGGCTGGCTGATGCGAACTTTGCCAACCGAATATGCACCGGCGGAAGACCGTGGCGCCTTTTTTATCATGCTGCGCGCGCCCGAGGGAGCCAGTCTCCAATACATGGACCGCTATGCGCGTGAAATGGAAACCATTCTGCTGGAAGAGATTGGCGACTCTGAGTCTGTCCGGCGCTTCCTCACCCGTTTGCCGGGAAGCTGGGGCGGGGCGGAGGTCAATTCGGCCCGCTCAATCGTGTTGCTCGAAAACTGGGCGTTGCGCGATGAAAGCGACAAGGATATCGGCGGGCGGGTGCGGGACCGGCTGGCGGCCCTGCCCGGGGTGCGCTCTTTTGTTTTTCATCCCAGCAGTCTGGGCTTTCGTTCGGATGGAAGCCCGGTTGAAATGGTGCTGGGAGGGCCCGACTACGAACAGCTTCGGGAATGGCGGGATCAATTGCTGATCGCCCTGGAACAGGTGCCTGAACTGGTCAATGCCGACAGCAACTACCAGGAAAGGAAGCCCCAGATGAATATTTCGGTCGACCGTGATCGCTCTGCTACGCTGGGTGTTTCACTGGTGTCAGTGGGGCGGACCCTGGAAACGATGCTGGGTTCTCGCAGAGTCACGACCTATATTGACCGCGGGCGTGAGTACAATGTCATCCTGATGGGCAAAGAGGCGGATCGCGCCAGCCCCGACGATCTGACCAACCTGTATGTACGCTCAGAATTGACGGGCGGCCTGGTGCCGCTGAGCAATCTCGTTCGGATTACTGAGTCGGCTGGTCCGGCACAATTGAACCGGCACGACCGGATGCGCTCGATTACGATCGAAGCGGGGTTGGCGGACGGCGTGAGCCTGGGCGCCGGGATAGAAGCAATGCTCAGGGCTGCAACGGAGACGCTGCCAGCGGCGGCGCGGATCAGTTGGGATGGTGAAAGCAAGGAATACCTGGAGTCAGGCGGGTCCCTTTACATGACGTTCCTGATGGCGCTGATTGTCGTATTTCTGGTGCTCGCCGCGCAGTTTGAGAGTTTCGTTAATCCCTTGATCATCCTGGTGACGGTCCCCCTGGCAATGACCGGAGCACTTGCCGGGCTTCATTTCTACGGCTCGACCATCAACGTATTTAGCCAGATCGGAGCGATACTGCTGATCGGGCTGTCGGCGAAAAACGGTGTGCTGATTGTTGAGTTCGCCAACCAGTTGCGCGATCGCGGGATGGACATCAGGGAAGCTGTCCTGGAGGCCGCAACCGTGCGCTTCCGGCCGATCCTGATGACCAGCGCTGCGACCACCTTCGGAGCCTTGCCCCTGTTGCTCGGCACCGGCGCTGGTTGGGAGTCCAGGCAGCCCATTGGTATCGTCATTGTGTTCGGTGTCGCGATATCGGCGCTGCTGACTCTGTTCATCGTGCCCCCCCTGTATGCCTTGTTCGCGAAGAATACTTCCTCGCCGCAACGCGTGTCCCGGCTTATCGATCAGATGCAGCGCGCTGCGGTAGATGATGAAATCTGATAATTGGTATGATGGTCGCAAATAACGATCCAGGCATCTGATTCGGGAGGTAAATTGGCTTACCACAGGATTTACAAGTACACCTCAATCGGGCGCCCACTAGAGCCTGCTTATCCCAGCAACAAGGCGGTGCTCATCCTGATGCCTATTGGGGCGGTGATTGGCGCAGTTGCCGCATGGGTGGATGGCCAGTCCGGCCTGCAATTGTTGCAGCAAGCGGTGTCATTTCTGCTCATCGTGTTCGGCGCATGGGCATTCGCTCGTGAGTTGGACCCCGATGATCATGCGGCGGCTTTCATCAGCATGACGGCAGCAGTGTTCGCCGCCCTGGTCGTTAGCGCCCCCGGCATCCTGATTGTATTCACCACGCTCGGCCTGGTCCGGATCGTTAACCGCAGCACCGGTCTGGTTGCCCGCATGGGCGATTCCGTTATCGTTATGCTGCTGGCTCTGCTGGTGATCTATTCGACAAAAAGCCCATTTTTTGGTCTGGTGGCCGCCCTGGCCTTCATCCTGGACGGCAGTCTCAAGGAGCCTCTCAGGCATCAGTGGGTGTTCGGCCTGGTTTGCCTCGCGGGGACTATCGTTTACATGGTGGATCACGACATCGGTGTTACGCATCTGAGTGCACCGGCATCATTGTTCGGGTGGCTGGCCTTGCTGTTTCTGCTGATTTTTGCACTCAATACGCTGCTTCTGAAGAAAGTACATTCGCGGGGGGATGCCAGTGGTAAAAGGCTCGACCTCAACCGGGTGCGTGGGGGCATGGCAGTCGGCTTATTCGCCGCCCTGCAGGGAATCATGCGTCCGGACGAAGTTGTGATCATCGTTGCCACCATCGCAGGTATATGCATTGGTATGGCGTTCAGAAAGGGATTCAAAGCGCCGGTGACCCGCTAGTTGATATTGGAGTAATGATATGAGAAAGATGTTATTGATCGTGGTGGGGGTGGTAATGGCCATGCCGGTTTGGGCAGGCGATTTACCGATTGATGCCCGTATCGAGCGGGGGATGTCCGGTGACCACCGGTCGGAAGAAAATATCGACAGGAACCGTTACCGTCATCCGGTTGGCACGCTGACGTTTCTGGGCCTGGAAGACGGCATGACCGTGATGGAAATATGGCCTGGCGGCGGTTGGTATACCGAGGTGCTAGCTCCTGTGATGCGCCACCATGGACAATTTATCGTGGCGGCCTATGATGTCGATGTGCCCGATCAGCCGCAGTATCGTTACGGGCTTCAAAAGACGCTTCTCGAAAAGTTCTCATCCCGGCCGGACGTCTACGACCAGGTTGCCCTGGTGCCGTTTTCGCCGCCGGACTCAGCTTCGCTGGGTGAGGCAGGCTCGATTGATTTGCTGCTTACCTTCCGAAATACACACGGCTGGGTCGGTGGCGGAGAGGCGCGGATGATATTCACTGAATTTGCCCGGGTACTGAAGCCGGGTGGAATTCTCGGTGTTGTGCAGCACCGGGCAGAGCAGGGCACAGACCCCGCAAAAACTTCGGAAATGGGTTATCTCTCCGAGGATGCTGTTATCGAGCTGGCCCGTGGGGCCGGGCTCTATCTCGAGGCACGCTCGGAAGTCAACGCGAACCCCGCCGATACCAGGGACTGGGAGGGTGGTGTCTGGACCCTTCCTCCCGGCCTCAGCCAGTGCCGTGATCTCGAGAGCGAGGATGAAATCACCGCTTGTCGCGAGCAATACCGGGCAATCGGGGAAAGTGACAGGATGACGCTGCGTTTCCGCAAACCGCTGGATTAATCGATCCAAATCAATTCCTTACCCAATTTATGGTAGTATTGGTGTAGGAACTGATACAACTGGCACAAAAGGAACATGTGCCGGGTAGCTGACAGGGATCAAACGGATGTGTATGTTTTTGTAGCCTTCGCACGGTTATGTGCGCTGGCAAGCTGATCAGACTTCGCAGGGAGAAGGGGTAGTATCCCGGAAGTCCAGGAGGCTTTGAGAATGAAAGCACTCATCTTTCTGATTATTATAGCCCTGGTTGTTTCCGCGATGATTTGGACTATGCGCAAATCCCAGGCCGAAGCAGATATCGCCCGGCAGAAATCCATAAAACACCGTAAAAAGCAGGAAAAAGAAGTCCTGAAGCCGCTGGAAGACCAGGCATGGCCTACCATTATCCGCACCGTGAAAGGCCCTGATCCAGACGCGGCAGATCCAGAAATCCAGGAACCTTCAATGGCCACTATTGAGTTCGCGCCATCGGAACATATGATGACACAAGAAGAAAGTTCAACGAGGGCAGGTGCTCACCAGTAGTTTTTTATGACCCGGCGAATTGTGGGCCGTGCAGGATCCATTTCTAGTGCCGGGTGCTTTTTTGGGGTCATCTCCAGGGGGAAATATATGAACAGTCCTGTGGTTACTCTAGTAGCCGTTTTAATGGCTGTCTTCCCGCTCAGTAGCAGCGCCGGGTGTGTACTCAATGATGACGAAGTATTTGGTGATCCCAAACTGATAGAGGGAACCAAAGATGCCGACTTCATCGACTGCAGGTCATCTGTCAAAGGACACGACATCTATGGTGATGGCGGCAATGACATCATCTATGGTAGTAACTTCTCAGACTTCATCGCTGGTGGCGGCGGCGCCGACACCATTTGGGGTGGCGAAGGCAACGACAACATAGACGGTGGCGCCGAAGACGACGTCATCCGTGGTGAGGGTGGTAACGACATCATCTTTGGCGGGGTCGGGTCTGCCCCGGCCTCAGGTGTCGGGTGCGAACTGCAAACAGCATTTGTCGCGGCGGGCAGCAGCTATTTGACGAAAGGTGGTAGCGGCGACGATACGATCTATGGTGGCGCCGGCAACGACTGTATTGACGCTGGTAGCGGTGAAGACATCGTCTATGGGGGTGATGGCAACGACACCCTTGAGGGTGGCAACCACAACGATATGCTTGACGGTGGAGCGGGGGACGACCACATCGACGGTGGCTGGCACACTGATACGTGCATTGGTGGTGGCGGTAGTGACAACTTCATTAGCTGTGAGTTGGATTCTGCTCCTTTCTGCGGTGATGATTCATGTGATGCGAATGAATCAATATGTACTTGCCAATTGGATTGTGGAGCCCCTTCAAACTCAGAACTTTTTTGTGAAAATGGTGAGGACGACGACTGCGATGGTTACATGGATTGTGATGATTCCGAAGATTGTGGTTCAAATCCTGTCTGTGATATTACCTGTTCTCACTTAGGTTTTTCATGCAGTTTGAATTCAGATTGCTGTTCAAATAAATGCAAAGGCAAACCAGGATCGAAAACCTGTAAATAATCCCGAATCTATCTTGAATTTAATGCAATGAAATAGCTGGTCAGGTTACTCATACCTGTTTTGGGAATGCTGATGTACGCAGAAGAATCAGTGGATTTCATTTTGAGTAAAATTGAAAATTTGCCACTGACCAGGGGGGGCTTAATAAACTGGATGTAATTTTCCGAATACTGAGCAAGCTTAATAGTGTCAGTTTCTTCAGCGTAAATTTCGGAACCGTTCTGAGACAGTGCGACTGTAATTGTCGAGCCAGATTCGTTACTCGTTTCGCCTGCAGTTATATATACTCCGTTTATTTTTGAGTTATCGCTTATGCTGAATTCTTCAGTGATTATTTCTCCATTCATCAGCTTTACTGTTTCAGTTACGCCGCTGGTGTAATTGTAATTCTTGATTTTATGCGTTGGCTGATAATGTCCAATGCTTCCTGAATTAACCGGATCAACCCATGCTTTTAAATGATCGTATGCCAGGTCGAATCTGAAAAAATAGTCGGAAGTATAGTTGTCCCAATCAGTACTTCCACTCAAGCCGCCAATAACCTCAAAATTGGAATTCAACAAGGGAGCACCGGAGCTGCCAGGGGAAGTGACCCCATGAGTCCACTGATCTACTTTCCAATGCCCAAACGCAACATTATTGTAAAGCCCATCAAAAGTCGCGAGTGATGGTTTCACTATGCTAAATGAATATTGAGTATCACCGAAGTCAGGGGAGTGTATGCTTGAAATTAACGTGGGTTGAGAAATCAGCTTATTCCAACCCAAATATATGGGTGAAACATAAACTGGGATCCTGCTTTTCAGTTCGAGCAATGCGAAGTCTATTTCTCTTGAAGATACCAGGAGAGAAGCCCCGGCATTACTACTCCATTTCAAACCATCATAGGGTTGGTCCTGCAGGAGTTTTCTTTTACCAAAAATCACCACTATCGAATTAAGGTCTTCTTCTCTTTCTATGCAATGTGCAGCGGTAAGAATCAGGGGTCTGCCTTGTTCCTGCGTATTATTAATTAACACTCCAGTGCAGGTGTAAGATCCATTAAATACTATCTGACACGTTGAGGAATTGTAGTTTTCCAGTTGATTCAATATTTCCAGAGATGGCTGACTTCTCAGGTCCGGGCTAATAACAATTCCAAGAATCAACCATAGGCAAGTGGCAAAACACTTATCAATTGGTGAATTCATATCGTGAACCTGTTAATCGCACCGCGCCCGAATGCAAAATGGCAGTCCGTTCATGGCATTTCAATACTCGTTCTGTGGTAACCCATCCGTAATCTCATAATAATCGCCCTTTTCAGCTACAAATATGTGCAGAGCCAGCTTTGTCTCAGTTGGTTTTTCAAAAGCCCCCATCGAAACACTAATCCAACTGTGTTTTTCTTTATCAAGGGGATCAAAAAACAGCGATGATCCACAAGTGGAACAAAAACCACGCCGTACTTTTTCAGATGAATGAAACCAGGTGACTCGATCAGGATCGTGAATCTTTAACGCAGAACGGGGAACGTCTGTACTTGCCAGAAAATGCCCCGTCCACTTGCGGCACTCAGAACAGTGGCATGCGTCCGGAGAGGACAAGCGGCCCTCGATCTCAAATTTTACAGCTCCACAAAGACAGGAACCTTTATGCATGGCGAACCCTTTACTGAAACGTATTTTTGACGACCACATCACTAAGGCTCAGTTGGCCCGGTCGTGGCCATGCCTCTTTCGTGCCTTTTCCAATGGCCACAAACATGGCAATTACATGATCATCCGGAAGGCTAATCAGCTGCGCAACCTGATCAAAATCAAAACCATCCATAGGGCAGGATTCATACCCCAGTGACTTTGCAGCAAGCATTATCGTTTGTGCAACAATGCCACATGAGCGCATGGCTTCATCTCTTTGCACCTGCTCCTTGCCTCGATAATAACTATCTATGGCTGGAAGCATAAACTCCTGCACTTCTTTTGGTGCATTTACCCAATAACGTTCAGGTTCCTTTTCCCATGCCTTCAGGTCTGCACAAAGAATGATAAACAAAGATGTATCGGTGACTTGTGATTGATCCCAGGACACTGCCCTGATCTTTCTCCTCAAGTCAGCATCATCCACTACAACAAAACGCCAGTTCTGAATATTAAAGGCTGTTGGTGAAAAAATTGCTAACGACAAAATCTCGTTCGCTTCTTCAGAGGCCATTACATGGCTTGCATCAAAATGCTTGATAGCTCGGCGTGCACGTATCGCTTCTAACGTTTTCATAATTCTTCCTTTTCTGTCTGCATTCAATAATGGCTCACTTTACCGCCGGAACCACCGGTAAATCAATTCTGGATGGTGTCCCGGACCCACGGTGGATTTGAAGAGTGGTTTTGGCACAACTGGATTTTTCACCACTTGGGCAGAGTGTAGGATTTAACTCGAAATTGCCCAGGTCGGCGCCCGCGATGGATATCCTGATCTTGTGTCCTGCCTGGAAAAACCACGCAGTAGGCATGAGGTCAAAGTTGAGTTCCACCAACTGGTCATCAGCCAATGGGGCCACACTCTGATCCTCGGCCCGGTAACCGTGCCTTGGCGCTTACCCCCGTCCAGCAACCCGGGAGTAATCAGTTTTGCGTTACCATCACCAGGAGTTTCGCGACAGTTCTGTAGTTCCGAGCGGTCGTTACAACGCCAAGGTGCTTTTCTGCGTTTGCGGCAAGCTTGGAACGACCAACCCCATCAGGTGCGTGAAGATAGAAAACGCCATCCGTCAGCTGGTATTTTTCCGTTGAAGTTTTCATACCGCCAAGGGCCTCGGTGTCTGGATTAGAGGCTGGCTCAGCCAGAAAAAAGAAATGGAGCGTCTTTGGATCGGACACAGCATTCGGGAACGGATTCGATTCAATCGCAGTCAACAGGTCTTCGCGGGTGAGGAGGAGAAGTTGCGGTCGAAATCCGTGTGCTTCCTCGACGCACTTAGTGATTCTCTCCTTCAGCAATGAAGTGGTCTCGACTCCTGAATCGAAAACGACGTTTCCGCTCTGGATGTATGTGCGTACGTTGCTGAGGTTCAGTGATTCGAGATCACTCTTGAGTTTTGCCATCGGCAGAATGTTGTTTCCGCCAACATTGATACCCCGAAAGAGTGCGATCCAGTTTTGCATAGCTGGTCTCCTGGTTACTTAGCTGGAACTGGCTTTTTCAAGCGCCTCGCTGGCCGCCAGCCAATCCCACTCCTGCGTTTCTATAGCCGACTTCACATCCGCTTGATTACGGATGATGCCGGCCAACTCTTCTTTCCTTGCCGGATCAGAATACAGCGTTGTGTCCGCCAGTTTCGGCTCCAGCGCCTCCAGTTCCTTGCGCTGGACCTCCAGCTTTTTTTCAATGTTGCGTACGCGGTCGCTCAGTGGTTTTAATGTCTGGCGTTGCTGGGCTTCTGCCTGGCGCTGCTGTTTTCTGCTGACCGTTCCCGCGCGATCCTGTGGGGCAGAGGCGGTATTCACCGGGCTTTCACCCGCCTGCTGTTCCCGCAGCCAGGCTGGATATTCATCCAGGCTGCGGTTGAAGCGGTCGACGACTCCATCATGAACGATCAGCAGTTCATCGCACACACTGCGCAACAGGTGCCGGTCATGGGAGATGACAACCAGCGCGCCACTGTAATCGACCAGCGCCCGGCTCAGAGCCTGGCGCATCTCCAGGTCGAGGTGATTGGTTGGCTCATCCAGTAACAGCAGGTTGGGTCGTTGCCGGATCATCAGGGCCAGCACCAGGCGGGCCTTCTCACCGCCGGAAAAAGGGGCTACCGGCTCGAAAATGCGCTCGCCATTGAAGCCGAAACGGCCCAGGTAGTTGCGCAATTCCGACTCCCGGTCCCCGGGTGCCACTGCTTTTAAGTGGTCGTATGGGCTTTGTTCGGGTTGCAGCAGGTCCAGTTGGTGTTGGGCGAAGTAGCCAATTTTGGTGTCTTTGCTGACGGTCCGTTCACCACCAAGCAGGGTGCTGCCATCGCATAGCGCCTTGACCAGGGTGGATTTGCCCGCACCGTTCACGCCAAGCAGGCCGATCCGATCTCCGGCCGATATCAAAATGTCAATGCCGCTGAGTACCGGCTCTGAATAGCCGGCAACGGCCTGTTCCAGTTTTGCCAGGTGATGCGGCTGTTTTTCAGGCGTCATGAACTGGAAGCGGAAAGGAGAATCGACGTGCGCAGGCGCAATCAGGGCCATGCGTTCCAGCATTTTCAAGCGGCTTTGCGCTTGCTTCGCCTTGGATGCCTTGTAGCGAAAGCGATCGACATAGCTTTGAATATGCTTCACTTCTTTTTGCTGGCGCTTGTACATCGCCTGCTGCTGCGCAAGCTGTTCGCTGCGCCGCTGTTCGAATTCACTGTAGTTTCCAGCATACAGACGGATCTGATGATGCTCGATGTTTGCGATTTGATTACAGATTCCGTCAAGAAAGTCACGGTCGTGCGATGCGACCATCAAAATACCTTCGTATTTATTCAACCAGCGTTCCAGCCACAAAATGGCCGGCAAATCGAGGTGATTGGTGGGCTCATCCAGCAGCATGATTTCTGATGGACACATCAGTGCCTGGGCCAGGTTCAGGCGCATTCTCCAGCCGCCTGAAAATTCCAGCACCGGGGTGCTGATGCTGTCCTGGGCAAAACCCAGGCCGTGCAGCAGCCTGGCTGCCCGGGCTTCAGCGGTGAACCCGTCCAACTGCTCAAGCTGTTCGTACAAACTGTGCAGGTCGCCGGATTTACTTTCATGCTCCGCGATTTCGATTGCCGTTTGCACCGCCCTGAGCTCCTGGTCACCGTCGATCACGAAATCGAGTGCGGAACGCGGGCCGGACGGGCTTTCCTGCGCGACGTGGGAGATGCGGTCGGAGGCGCTCATGCTGAGGGTGCCTTCATCTGCATCCAACTCACCCAGCAGCATCGAGAACAGGGAAGATTTTCCACTGCCGTTGGCGCCGACCAGGCCCAGACGATGACCGGCATGCGCCTGGAAGGTCACGTTTTCGAACAGCAGTTTGCGCCCGCGGCGCAAACTCACCTGGTTGAGACTTAACACGGCAATCAAATTCAAGGCGGCAATCAGTGGGGCGTTATTATATCCTTCCTGAAGATGAAGAAAGTACTGTATCTCACGTTGATTTTGCTGGCGATCCTGGCCTGGAGGGACTGGAACCGCCGGGAGATCGTGCACGAACCCGGAGTGCTCGTCACAGAATTGCCGCGACAGAGTGCTTTGGAAGGCGGTGATTCCATCCTGCTGGATGAGTATCGCCTGACCCGGCGTGCGGAATTTACTATCCGGGCGCGGGTGTTGTCGCGAGAGAATTACCGATGGGGAAGCGAATCTGACCTGTCGCCAATCGATCTGGCGCTGGGCTGGGGGGTGATGTCGGACCAGGCTGTGCTGGACAGAATCACCATAACGCAGGGCTCACGCTGGTATTTCACCCGTTACGACTCGCCTGCGCCCATCACCGACCAGGCGATCATCAACAACAGCAGCAATATGCACATGGTCCCTGCGAACCAGTGGGTGCTAAAAAAGCTGAAGGAAGTCAGGCGCGGTGATGTGGTGCGGCTGAAAGGCTTTCTGGTCGATATCGACAGCGATTCGGGATTCTACTGGCGAACTTCTCTGCGCAGGGATGACACGGGCAACGGTTCGTGTGAACTCTTTTACGTGGAAGATATTTATATCGAGGAGCGGAGTTGAGATAAAATGCAGTGGGTGCAAAACGGTGGGCAGTCTGCTGAGTGCTGATGCCTCATCGTGCAATATAATCGCCCGAGTGCACTTGCTTCATCCATCAAATCCCGATTTATTTGAGTTATTTTGAAGTCGAAGGCCTCAAAGGATTTGTATTATGTATGATTTACTACAAGATATCGCACAGCGTCCAGAACCTTTTTCTCGTTACACCGCGACGGAGTTATGGACACGGCCACACCTTGCTCGACAGATGTTGAGTTTTCATCTCAATCAGGAAACTGACCTCGCATCGCGTCGATTCGAGATTATCGATCAAGTAGTCAACTGGATTGATTCTCAGCTGCCCCTCTGGGGAAAGCGCATATGTGACCTTGGCTGTGGGCCCGGGCTATACGCTCAACGCTTCTCAAACAAGGGGGCTGATGTAACTGGTGTGGATTTCTCTGCACGCTCATTGGAGTATGCCGATCTCAAGGCTAAAGAGAATGATCAGTCAATCCGTTACATACATGCTGATTATCTATCAGACGACCTGCCTACTGGCTTCGACATAGTAACGCTCATCTATACCGACCTTTGCGTTCTCTCTCCGGAACAAAGAACGACCCTGTTGGATCGTATGCATAAAATGCTCAATCCTGACGGTCAAATTGTGATCGATGTTGCAGGGATGGGACTCTTCACTGGTAAAGAGGAATGCACACGAATAGAGGATCGTTTGATGGACGGCTTCTGGGCAGAAGGTGACTATGTCGGCATTCAGCGCACGCTTGTCTATCCAGAAGAGCATCTAACTCTGGATCGCTATCTGATCGTTGAACCTAACGAAACATGGCAGATCTTCAACTGGATGCTGCACTATACGCCGGAGAGTTTGCAAGCAGAGTTGCGTCGTGCAGGGTTTGCGGTTGTCAAAATGGTTGGGGAGTTGACCGGTAAGCCGTTGAAGACCCACGGAGATTCCATCGGTGTGATCGCCAGCGCGGTATAAAATAGGGCGGTGATGCTCACAATGATGAGCATTGCCATCATCCGTCAAGTAACGTTCACTACTTACAGTGGTTCATTCAGGTCCTTGGCGAAAGAATGCTTTTGGCCGATTGTGAACTAAATTGCACTGCAAAATGAGTCTGGTGAAGTTCTGCTTTCCGGCAGAAACCGGAGATCCATCCCATGAGGTCGTTTCACTCCCTGTCGACCCAATGTATGGACTCCTCCTACCTAGTCACCTAGGTTGAGTGTTGACCAAAACGCTCACGAAGGAGTCCATACATGAACAAGTTAACCGTAATTGGGGTCGATTTGGCAAAGAATGTGATCCAGGTGTCTGTACTTTCCCCCTCGAACAGGGAGTTGCGCAACAGCGCTCTTACACGCCGTAAGTTTGCCGAGTTCTTAGGCAAG
>Ga0164313_10000822_pt1 | contig 26173 bp, 19 predicted proteins | sample GuaBasSedimGuay4_FD_113735 | JGI IMG/M metagenome (GOLD analysis project Ga0164313, IMG submission 113735) | Subseafloor sediment microbial communities from Guaymas Basin, Gulf of California, Mexico - Guay4, Core 4569-4, 0-3 cm | ecosystem: Environmental > Aquatic > Marine > Hydrothermal vents... | reverse complement strand
CTCCGAACACCACCCCACCAATAATCCAAACAATGGGAAAACGCAATTCCAATTGTCCACTCGATGATGAAAAATCACGGTAACGCCCTTCATAAATACCCCGCATCCTACTTGTGCCCCCTAAAAAGGCAAGTGACTGGATTGGCACATCTCCATTTACGTTCTCTGTGTACAATTGTCCTGCTACTATCAATTTTTTTGGGGAAATAGTAATGTACTTTCTCAGATCCACGGACCAGTTTGTGAAATTAAAATTACTACCCGTCCAGTTTTCAAAAACATGATACTGCAGTAATGCATAAGATCCTTTGTTTGGGTTATATCTGTTATCGCGCCCTTCATAGGATAAAGTGAGTCCAATACCCGATTGCAACCCTTCGTTATCAGTAATATCCTCATCTATAGCCATATCAGCAGAATCCATATAATAGACTTCGAGATAATTTATGTAACTATATGAAATGCCGGCGTAAAAGTTTTTCAGGAATTTGTATTCAAATCCGGCGAGAAATTCCACACTCTTAACCATAACATTTTTGGCACTATCTTTTACTGTATTATTGCCTGTGCCAAAATATAGCTCCGGAAAACTCAAATATGTGAACCTTGATTTGACATTATACTTATTGCCCTTAAACATCAGATCACTTTCAATATTAAATTTAAACTGTTTGTTCAGAGTATAGTAAATAAGCGAATTAACATGAGAAGGCTGAATCACCTCATCATTTTTCGCATTTTTTCCCCCTAACCTGAATGCATTATACTTAGTCAGACCAAGCAACCAATTTGTTTCTGTAGAATAAGATACAACCGGTATTGGATAAAATTTGACAAATTTTTCCATAGAATTATTAAACTTATCAAGCTTACTGAGGTGTTGAACCGTATCACTTTGAGTATGATCCTGACTTATCGCCAAAGAATATGAAAGAGAAAATAAAACGAATAGAATTATTTTAAACCTTGCCAATTGATTTTTAAATTAAAATATTTAATCTGACCTGTGAACAATTTAGTTATAAATAGAAATCATGCAAATTTTCATGATAAAAATATATAATGAAATTTACTTCAAAGATCCACCGCTGGTTTATAATTTCGCATTCGGTTTAATAATGATTAAATGATAGAATGTATAAATGAGTAAATAACTTTTCATATTTATTAATTTATGCCTTATTACTAAAATACCAATAGAACCTTAATTAATAATATGAAAATCCTTTGCGTAGGTAAAAATTATGCTGCTCACATTGAAGAAATGAATAGTGAAAGACCGGATGAACCGGTTATTTTCACTAAACCCGAAACTGCCCTCCTCCTCAACAACGCACCTTTCTATTATCCTGACTTCTCAAAAGAAATACACTATGAAGTGGAATTAGTTTTGAAAATCAACCGGAACGGCAAATATATCGAACCTCATTTTGCATATAAATACTATGATGAGATCGGTATTGGTATTGACTTCACTGCCCGCGACCTGCAAAACAAGGCAAAAGACAAAGGATTGCCCTGGGCACTCGCCAAAGGGTTTAACGGATCGGCCCCTATTTCGAAATTTGTGCCTAAAAACAAATTTAAAAACCTCAAAAACATAAATTTCGGTTTGAGGCTTGACGGTGAAATCAAACAGCAGGGAAACACAAGCCTGATGTTATTTGATTTTGATGTGATCATATCATATATCTCAAGATTTATTTGGCTTAAAGAAGGAGACATTATCTTTACAGGGACACCAAAAGGCGTGGGTCCCGTACAGATAGGGAATAAGCTGGAGGCGTATATAGAAGATGAAAAAATGCTGGATGTTGAAATTAAATAACTTACTACTACTAATATTTCTTTTCTTCGGTTTTCTTTCGTCGTTAAAAGCGCAGAATGCCGAATATACATTTCCTATAAGACCAGGATTACAAAACTACCTTTCCGGCACCATGGGTGAATTGCGAGGTGGGCACTTTCATGGGGGCATCGATATTAAGACAAGTGGTATCCAGGGTTTACCTGTCTATGCCGCTGCAGATGGATACATCAGCCGTATAAAAGTAAGTGGAACAGGATATGGACATGCACTGTACATTGCCCACCCCGGCAAAGGAACGTCCACAGTTTATGGACACTTAAAAAGATACAAAAAAGAGGTTGCCAAATTTGTGCTTAATGAGCAGTACAAACAACAAAAATTTGGAGTAGAAATCTATCCGGCCAAAAACCAGTTTAAAGTGACTAAAGGTCAGATCATTGCTTATTCAGGAAATTCGGGTAGCTCGGGTGGGCCTCACCTCCATTTTGAAATACGCGACAACCAACAGCGTACTTTAAACCCCCTAAAATTCCACTTTACAGAAATAAAGGATATCATTGCACCTACCGTTCAGCGAGTCGCTATCAGCTGTCAGGACATTGGGGCACGGGTTAATGGACAATTTGGCACAATTGAATTTAGTGTAATACGAAATGGTAATACTTTCAAACTCAGCAAACCCGTGGAAGTATGGGGGAAAATCGGCCTTATGTTTATGGGGTATGACAAACTCAACGGAGCCTCTAACAGAAATGGAATTCCTGAGATTCAACTAAAAGTGGATGGAAAGGAACAACTCGCAGTAAGCATCGACAAGATCCCGTTTGGGAAAACAAGACAAATAGAAACATATGTCGATTATGAAATCAAAAAACAGAAAAACAGGTATTATCAGAAACTGTTTATCGATGACGGCAACAAACTGGATATTTACCCTGTAAAACAATCAAAAGGTTATATAAACATCAATGATACGCTATCACATGAGGTAGAAATCACGCTAAATGATATTTATGGAAATAAATCTTTAATACAAATCACTCTTCGTGGTGTAAAGCCTCAACAAGGGCAACTGATTAAAAATTCTGATTTCAAGCCATCCAGAAGTAAGATACGCGAAAACACTCTGGTATATATGACAAAGTATACACAAGGAGATTCCGTTTCACATTTATACACCAACCGGTTAATATACCATTTACTCCCTGAGTACCGTATAGATGACACATGGGTATATCTTTGGAATCTTAGGAAAGGAATTCCTGATTCCATTCAAACCTCTCAAAAGACAATTATACCCGGTATCGATGTATTGGTACCCTCCGGTCTGACCTTCACCTATTATCAGCCAGCTTACGATCTCCATTTTTATAAAAGTACTTTGTTCGACACGCTTTATCTTAACACCGAGTACATTAGCGAATTGGCCGATGACCGTGAATTTTTTATAATCGATGACAATATTTATCCACTTCAAAAAAATATGAAGGTGGTTTTAAAACCAAAAAAAATCTATAAATACAAAAATAAACTTTCAGCATACCAAACACCCGACCTGAAACATTATTATTATGCTGGTGGCAGGCTTTCAAATAATGAAGATGAATTGATATTTACAACGCGTACACTGGGAAAATACACTCTGCTTATGGATACCATCCCACCGAGCATTAAGGTTGTGCAGCAGAACAGGGATCATTTTCGATGCTATATTCGCGATACGAGGTCGGGCATCAAATCATATAGATTGACCATTGGAGGCGATTGGGTACTGCTAAAATCCGACCCGAAAAGAAATTACTATTGGACGGAAAAGTTTGATAAAACCAAACCTTTTAAGGGGGATCTTGAACTAAAAGTTATAGATCAGGTTAATAATATCAAAACCTATAAAACTAAAATAGAATAACCATGAAACTGAAACCAGGAGACAAAGCACCGGATTTTAAAGTAAAAGATCAAAATGGCGTTACAGTAAGTTTATCTGATTTTAAAGATAAAAAAGTAGTGTTGTTTTTTTATCCAAAAGATAATACACCGGGATGTACAGCCGAAGCCTGCAACCTCAGGGATAATCATAAACGATTGCAGGATGCAGGATATGTGGTGCTGGGTATTAGTAAAGACAGTGAGAAGTCACATCAGAAATTTATCGATAAATTCGAACTTCCATTTACACTGCTCTCTGACACCGAAAAAGAAGTTCACCAAAAATATGGTACCTGGGTTGAAAAAAGTATGTATGGAAGGAAGTATATGGGTACTGCAAGAACAACTTTTATAATAGATGAAAATGGAATTATTGAAGAAATAATAGAAAAAGTAAAAACCAAAGACCACACTGCACAGATTTTAGGCCAATAATTTCTTTAACTAATAAAAACCAAATCTCTGACACAAATAAAAGCACTTTAACCGGGTAAGACGATGGGACGTTTATTTTTTTTTATTACCTGCCTGACAATTATAACCAGTGCATCAGTCTATGCACAGGAACCGCAACAGAAACTTCCTGAAAAGACCAGGATTTTGTTTATGTTAGATGGATCGGGCTCCATGCTTGCAAAATGGGGGGACACCAATCGTATTACAGCAGCAAAAAAACTGCTTGCCGAAACAGTTGACTCTCTGGCAATAAACGAAAACCTCGAACTTGCATTGCGCGTTTACGGCCACCAATTTGAACGATATTTAAAAAGATGTAACGATTCTAAGCTCGAGGTTCCTTTCAGGAAAGGAAACCAGCAAGACATAAAAAACAAGCTCAGGGAAATCCGGCCAAAAGGCACTACTCCTATCGCCTACTCATTGGAACAGGCCGGTGGAGATTTTCCGGAAGGAGACGCGCGAAATATCATCATCATTATAACTGATGGCATCGAGTCCTGTGACGGTGATCCATGCGCAGTATCCCTGGCATTACAGAAAAAAAACATTTTTCTGAAGCCTTTTATCATCGGTATCGGTATGGACAAAAAATTTGAAGATGCCTTTGGTTGTATGGGGGCCTTTTACGACGCTTCAAACATTTACGCATTTAGGAATGCACTAAAATCAGCACTCTTTCAAAGCCTTGAAGAAACATCTGTTTCAGTGGAATTATTAGATACGAACGGCCAACCAGAAGTTACAGATATCAATGTTTCATTTATCAATAGTTTTACAAAAAGTTCAGCATTTGAATTTGTACACTATCGTGACGAGCAAGGACAACCCGATTCGGTTGAAGTGGACCCTGTATTAATTTATGATGTAGTAGTAAATACGATCCCTCCGGTAATAAGGTCAAATGTAGCATTCAAAGCCGGGGAACACAATGTGATAAAAATACCAGCACCACAATGTATTGTAAAAGTAACTCAGCCAGGGCACACAGAATACCCCGATGGTGTACAGGTGCTTCTAAAAGACAAGGATAACGGAAACCTTCTTACGCATTTTCAAGTTCCGGGAGAGGTGAAAATGCTCACGGGACAATACATAGTTGAAGTACTGACCCTGCCTAAAAATACTTTCTCCATTGACATAAGAGAAAATAAGACACAGGAATTAATACTTGAGAAACCAGGTGTAGTCAATCTGCTTGCTGCCTCATATGGTATTGCGAGCTTATACAAAATCAATGAAGACGGCACTCAGAGGTGGATATATAATGTGAATAGAAACAAATTGCGCAATACCATCACCCTGCAGCCTGGAAATTACAAAGTTGTTTTTCGTTCAGTAAAAGCCCTTGGAAGCAAGTATACTAAAGTGCATCCTTTTCGTATAACACCAGGGAGTTCTCTAAATATTCAATTATAACATAACATAGGGAAGCTGGTAAAGAGATTGATGGAGATTGATGGAGATTGATAAAAGGCTTGATATGGTAGCTATCAATATTTAACCATTTAATCTCTTTAATCCAATTTATAATATTTTGCCAAAAAATACACAAATAAGAAACTAAATTGAGCGATTATTAAGAGCTGTTTGTCTTAATAATAATCATAAAAACACTACGGTAAGAAACTATGGATCATATCTGCTATTTTTGTCATTCTAAAGCATTTGAAGGGTTATTGGAAAGGAATCAAATTCCAGAAGAAAAGCGTCGCCCACTAATAAAACAATTTTTTAGGATGGTCTCCGAATTTCCTGACGGGGCCACCGCTCCTGAACTGACCCGTGATGTACAAGATATGATTCGGCAGGTGACCGGTAACCCCGACCCTTATACAAAAGAAAAAATAAAAAGTAACGCCGCGCTTATGGAATTGTATCCCGAACTACAAAAAAAAGTTCAGAAATCAAAAAACCCTTTTGATACAGCACTACGCCTGGCAATTGGAGGAAACATAATAGATTATGGACCTACACAAGCCTTTGATTTAGATGGCACGCTCGACCGGGTTTTGAAAACACCTCTTGCCATTGATCACTCCAATCTTTTAAAACAGAAAATAGAAAATGCCGGTAATATCCTATATCTCGGAGATAACACAGGAGAAATTGTTCTCGACAAACTCTTTATTGAGACCATAGGACACCCAAATATTACTTTTGTAGTCAGGGATAGGCCAATCCTTAACGACGCCACATTGGAAGATGCTCTGGAAATAGGTATAGACAAAGTTGTGGCACAGATCATAACCAATGGAGATGATGCCCCTTCAACGCTATTACACCGCACAAGTAAGAGTTTCAATGATGCCTTTTATTCCGCGGATCTGATCATTTCAAAAGGCATGGGCAATCTGGAAGGTTTGATAAATGTAAAACGCGAAAATTTATTTTTTGTACTTATAGTCAAGTGTGTTCATATGGCCAATCTGTTAGGTGTGAAAAACGGGGATTTTATAGCAAAACTTCATGATTGATCTTTTGAAGAAAGCATATCTAAATAAACATCAATCATTTCCTGTTTTTTTTTCAATCTATACTGCATGACCCACCTGGGGTGAGGAAGTGCTTCAATTTTATCAAAAAAACCGTATTTATAATTCAGGTACTTCAGATATGCAATATTCTTACCCTTACCGATGCTAAAAGCAATATCTGTCCGGCCTCCCATCGCCAACTGTTTTTTCATTGATGCCACGATAAAGGATTCCAGCGAATCCTGCAATTCTCGCATATCATAATAGTTGAGATTTTTACCGTCTTTCACAAATCCAATTGGCGAAACTGCCGTAATCAGGAAACGCTTGTAAAAGGCATCAACCCCTCCAAACGCCTTGATCATATCATATATAAAAATTGATGAAAGCTCACCACGCTTTTCAAACGGATTAGAAATGCCGCACTTACTATCAAGTCTTATTGGATCCGTAAAAGGAATACCGGTCACCCCTGCACCAAAACGACCTGGATTGATGCCAATGAGAAATATCCGTTCATCCTTATCGTTGTAAAATTTTTTATAAAATATTTTACAAACTTTTGCTACGGATGAGTCTTTAAAAGGATATAAAAGATCAACGCCGGCTGGTAGCCGGCTGTCAATCTTCAAATTTTCTAAAAAATCTTCATAATAACCAAAGAAAGGCATAGTTGAAAATGAGTTTCTAAACTAAAACACATGTACAACCAGTCCGCTACGTAATTTCGGCTCAAACCAGGTCGTTTTTGGCGGCATGATCGCGCCGGAATCTGCGATATCCATCAATTGTTTCATACTGACGGGATATAAGGCAAAGGCCACCTTCATCTCCCCGGAATCAACCCGGCGTTCCAGCTCACCCAACCCCCGGATACCTCCCACAAAATCTATTCTTTTATCCACACGCAAATCATGGATATTTAATACAGGTTCAAGAATTTTCTTCGATAAAATAGTTACATCCAGCACTCCAATCGGATCCTGATCATCATATGTGCCTTCTTTTGCTTCCAATCGAAACCACTTATTTGCCAGGTACATCCCAAATGAGTGAATCTTTTCCGGTGCAGGATCCTTATCCGAAAGTGGTGTCACTACGAAAGCCTCATGAAGTCTGCTCAGAAATTCATCCTCTGATAATCCACCCAAATCCTTGATCACACGATTGTAATCAATGATCTTCAATTGATTATCAGGAAAATGTACAGCAAGAAAATAATTGTATTCCTCTTCCCCAGTGTGTTTTGGGTTATTTTCCCGCATTTCTTTGCCCACCAGAGCAGCAGCGGCTGTCCGGTGATGCCCGTCAGCCACATAGGTAGCAGGCATCTTTTCAAAAGCAGAAACGATTGTACTGATTTGTCCACTATCTCTTACAGCCCAGAATTCATGCCTTATATCATCATCAGTTTCAAAGTTATATTCCGGCTCTCCCTTTTCTATAGTTTCAACTAAATTATCAAGTTCCTTCATAGAGGGGTATGCGAAAAAAACAGGCTCAGCATTCATCATAGAAACCCGCACATGATTCTTTCTGTCTTCTTCTTTATCGGGACGGGTGAGCTCATGCTTCTTTATTCGCCCCTCAAAATAATCCTCTACCGAAGCGCTTGCCACAATCCCATTTTGAACGTGATTACCCATTGTGAGTCTGTAGATATACAAATAATTCTCATCATCCTGAGAAAAAATTCCCTGGTCAATCATCTGCCGGAAATTGTCTCGTCCTTTTTCATATACCTCCTTTGAGTATGGATTTGTACCTTTAGGGAAGTCGATTTCGGGCTTTACCACATGCAAAAAAGACAGTGGGTTCCCAGCGGCTTCAATCCTGGCTTCTTCCGTGTTGAGCACGTCATACGGCCTACTGGCTACCTGGAGTACTTTTTCGGGCACAGGGCGGTAGCCTTGAAAGGGTTTAATGGTTATCATATGTTGAAAAATTACTCGATACCAGGTAAAACGCGAACCATGATCACACCATCCATATTCCGGATTTTGTCTGCTTGTTCCTGACTAATGCCACTGTCCACGTCAATGATATTATAAGCTATCTCATCGCGGTTTTTATTGAGCATACCGGATATGTTTATATCCTCTTCAGCAAGAACGGAAGTAATGTTTCCTACCATTTTTGGTATATCCTTATTGGCAATGATCAACCTGGTCTTCCCGGCACGAGGCATGATTGCCTCAGGAAAGTTAACCGAATTGCGAATATTGCCATTTTCGAGATAGTCACGAACCTGGTCAACAGCCATTACAGCACAGTTAGCTTCAGATTCCGGGGTGGAAGCACCCAGATGGGGAATGCAAACCACCTTTTCATTTTTGAGCAAATCCTCATCAGGAAAATCCGTAACAAAAGCAGCAACTTTTCCTGTCTCCATTGCTTCAAATAAATCAGTTTTATCAACTAATCCTCCTCTGGCAAAATTCATAATACGGATACCATCTTTCATGACATTAAATCTGTCTTTGCAAAAAAAGCATTTCGTTTCGTCAGTAAGTGGAATATGTAAACTTATATAATCAGATTCGCTCAGCAAACTATCAAGGCTAATGGCCTTTTCCACACTGTAGGAAAGATGCCAGGCTGAATCAATAGATATGTAGGGATCAAAACCGATAACGCGCATACCCATGGCCTCTGCCGCATTGGCAACTAACATACCAATAGCTCCCAAACCAATAACTCCAAGTGTTTTTCCCTGCAATTCCGGTCCTGCGAAATTTGATTTACCCTTTTCAATCAATTTTGGCACCTCATCGCCGTTTCCAATCAGGGTCTTCGCCCAATTGATGCCTTGCCCAATTCCCCTTGAAGAAAGCAACATACCAGCAACCACCAATTCTTTTACCCCATTGGCATTGGCCCCCGGTGTGTTAAATACAACGATACCACGTTCTGTACATGTTGGTACCGGAATATTATTGTAACCAGCCCCTGCACGGGCAATAGCTTTTAATGTGTCCGGCATTTCCATATCGTGCATTTTGGCACTTCTTACAACTACCGCATCAGGTTCTGCAAATTCGGAGGCTACTTCGTAAGAATCAAGAGGTAACCTTTCAAGTCCGACAGCAGATATTTTGTTTAATGTTTGTATTTTGAACATAACTTATTTTCTATTTAAAAAGACAAAATTATTTATTGGCAACTTCAAAAGCTTTCATAAAATCAACCAAAGTTTTTACTCCTTCATAGGGCATAGCATTATAAATACTGGCGCGCATGCCACCTACAGACCGATGACCTTTTAGAGTTTTCAATCCTTTGGCAGCTGCTTCAGAAATAAATTTCTTATCCAGTTCATCAGAACCCGTAACAAAAGGAACGTTCATAATAGACCTGGAAGTTGATTTGACAGTAGAACTAAACAAAGAAGAATTGTCCAAAAAGTCATAGAGCAAACCTGCTTTTTCACGGTTTACCTTTTCCATTTCTGCGACACCACCCTGTTTTAATACCAAATCAAAAACAAGACCAGCGATATAAATGGCAAAACATGGAGGTGTATTAAACATAGAGCCACCATCTGCATGAGTTTTATAATCAAACATTTTAGGTGTTATATCAAGAGAGTGGCCCATCAGATCATTTCGAACAATTACAACCGCCATACCAGCTGGGCCAATATTCTTTTGAGCCCCTGCATAGATGACGCCAAATTTCGACACGTCATAAACCTGGCCAAGGATATTTGAGGACATATCACCAACTAATGGCACATTACCTGTTTCAGGCAATGTGGGCCATACAGTGCCATAAATGGTATTATTTGTGGTTATATGTACATAATCAGCCTCCGGATCAAACATATCTCCTGTTACTTCAGGAATATAGTTGAATGTTTTATCTTCCGAACTGGCAACTACATTTACTGTGCCAAAGCGCTTTGCTTCAGCTATGGCTTTTTTCGACCATGCACCGGTATTTAGGTAGTCAGCTTTACCACTACCCGACAGTAAATTTAGCGGAACCATTCCAAACTGACTCGAAGCTCCTCCATGAAGAAACATAATGGTATAATCATCAGGTACCTGCATAAGAGTCTTTATACTCTCTATGGCTCCATCAAAGATCTCCTTGTATTCCGGCGATCTGTGGCTCATCTCCATTACCGAAAGGCCAAGGCCTTTGTAATCGACAAGATTTTTTTGAGCTTCTTCAAGTACTTCGAGCGGCAAAGTAGCCGGTCCGGCAGAAAAATTAAAAACGCGTGACATTTTGGTGTGTTTTGATTTAAAATAAATAATTGTGTAAAAAATCGACGCAATTCAGGCCTAAACTAAGGTTTAAATTGCAGACGTCAATTCTATAACAAATATTGACCTATTTATCGAAAGATTCAAGCTCTGTCGATGATTAAATCGACTTAATATGATTTTTTTTTATCCCTCAAACAATAGTTTAATATGACAAGCAAAAAAAATGTGTTGGTTGATAATTATATTGGTTTTTACCAAATATCACCAGTTTTTTCCACTGACAAAAAACTCGTTTTATTTTTCTCTCATTTTCGTACCTTTCACCCAATAATAGAATTACGAATTGCGAGTTACGAATTACAAATTACGAAAATATCGTTACTCTGAACTCAGAACTTTGAACTCTTAACCTCTCTTACCATGAGTAATCATATAGATATCGAAAGACACAAAAATATATTGGGAGTATTATTCGTTGTTTTCAGCGGACTTCATCTTTTTTTCGTTGTCATCGCTGTCTTTTTCCTCTCTACACTTCTTCCCGTAATTGTGGAGGATCCTGAAGCTATCTGGATTCTCAATTTAGTGCGATATGTTGTTATTACCTTTACTCTTGTCATGACCCTCCCGGGGCTTGTTGCAGGAATTGGCCTTATTTACAAAAAAAATTGGGCTCTTTTAATGGCCTTTATTATTAGCATCCTTGCTTTACCTCTCTTTCCATTCTGGACATTTATCAGTATTTACACTATTGTGATTTTTGTCCTCAGTCATAATAAATCCTGAATTCATAATGTCTGTCCATAGTATTGTGGATGGGGAAATGGCATTTAAGGATGTTCTGCGATCAAAAATCTGGCAGCGCCCACAGCAGTTGCAAATGAGGCATTGGAAGGAATAATAAACTGTATTTTAAATAAGTTTTCAAGGCGTTTAAAAATATCCATGGCCTGAGGTATTCGAAGCATCTTGCCCGTGAGAACTATCTGATTTATCTTATCATTTTTTGAAGCGAACACAGCCATAACTCCAATTACCTGGCACACCATATTAATGATCCCCAATGCCTTATCGGCATCGGTCACCTTATCACTATGTTTCCCAAAATTGGATGCTGTGACATCGGAAGGCAAATTACCGAAATCTGCCATGGCAATATCGCCCACAGCGAGATCGACAGTTTTTAAATTACCTTTCTGCGCAAGCTCTATAAGCGTATCAAAGTCAGTAATGCCGAGCATATATTTTGATAAACCGATCAGTGTACCCCCTCCTATACCGGTTCCACCGAGGTGGGTTACATTTAAACCGTCCGCCTTCACCAGGGCAGTACCTGTGCCCATGCTCACTACAATGGCCAAATTCAATCCCGACAAATAAGTACCCCCCAATCCTATAGCATTAAACTCATCAACTTTCTCAATCGGCACACCAAACAAATCGCTTCCAAGAGCCCTTGCCCCTACTCCGGTCACAGCAATAGAATCGATATCCGAAAGCTTGAGTCCCTGCTCCTTGATAAATTTTCCAAGTGCCCCCGATGCAGAAGTTACGGGATCATCCGCCGTAACGGTAAGGAAACCTGACAACTTATTTTTGTTAAAACAAACTATATCCGTTGTAGTGCCACCTATATCAATGCCTAGTATCATAGTTTACATATATTTTGATCCATCATAATATTACTAAAATCTAGTATATAAATCAACTTTATGATCTGCCTATCATCCATGATGGCAATGGCGCTGGCGGTAGTTTTCTTCCGTAAAGAAAATCCTCTGCATACAATGCCACACGTCTGAAAATTTTTGAATTCCCAATCCCCCAACGAACAAAACTGTGAAACAAATTATCCGGATGGGAATATGGACAAACGGCTATGCATCGTCCGCAATCTGTTCCCAGGTCACACCATAAGGCAAAACATGCCTCTGCCTTAATCTGCCAACGCCTCACACCCTCAATTTCTTCCTTTTCGCCAAATGGGATTGCGTTAGACGGACAGGAGTCTGCACACTTTTTGCAAATCGAGCAAAAGTCCTGTACCCCCATTTTGTATCGATTCTGATCCGGCACTAACTTCAACGATGTAGTGACGATGGCTATGCGAACCCGTGGCCCAAGTTCAGGTGTCATCAACAATCCCATTCTACCAATCTCTCCAAGACCGGCATCGCGGGCAACAAGAGGACAGATAACTTCATAATTACCATCGATATGGGCACGTGCATCATATCCGATGTTACGTATAAATCCGGCAATCTGAACCGCTATAGAACCCGCTTCCATATATTTCTGTGCGGATTCCATCACAACCGAAGCTTTCGGCGCAGCATCGATCATAGATTTATCCATACTGACTGTTATGGCAATTGCAAAAGTATGTTGGTTTACGACCGGTTTGCCATAACGGTCACCACGTCCACCAATTGTATAAAAATGATATGGCTGCAACTCAGCTATCCCACAGCTGACGGCTCCTAGTTTTTTTGCCCATCCCTTTATGAAATTTGTAATTTGTTCCGGTTCTGTATCAATCGATCCCTTAACCACATCCCCTTCTATCAGAGGTTGTAGTTTTGACACTGCTTCAAAACCAGCACTTGCCGCTGCATAAAAGAGAGGATGAAACTGGGAAGTGCCGGATTTCAATAATCCTGGCTTTTTTCTGAACTTCTGATCGGGTGCAAAATGCTCCGGTCTTCCGGCATAATAATCCTTAAATATATCCTTGCCGGGTTCCAATTCATTTCTGGAAAACATAGTATCCCGTTCATCAACATTTTGTGATAAATCCGGCTGATGTTCCATCTTTCCCTGATATGGGAAAAATAACATAGTAGAAAAAATAATAGCAATGATTAGTAAAGAAATAGAAATCTCCGCCTGGTAAGGGAATGATGCAAATGAAATGAATATATAAATAATTGAAACGATAAAAGCCATAGCAAACAAGCAGGTTGATGCTTTGGATTCTTTTTCAATTAGCGATACGATGGCTCCGTAAAGCAGAAAAACCCCGACCGATAACCCGATAACAATATTTAATGCAGTAACGATATGAATCATATAACCTGAATAATTTATAAAAATTAATTCTATGCAAGATAAACAACTCCTTATAATAAAAAATCAAAGACCTCTCCTCATACAATTGCTTTCTCCATAATTTCATGTTATTATTGCCCAATTTCACACTGGCATTATTTAATATGAAAAATATTTTTGAGAAACAACAGGCCTCATCAGGCCGGCTAATATCGCTCGATGCTTTCAGGGGTATTACAATCGCCCTGATGATTACAGTTAACGATGCTGGCAACTGGGACTATGTATATGCCCCCCTTGAGCATGCAGAATGGAATGGTGTCAGGCCAACTGATCTTGTATTTCCTTTCTTTTTGTATATAGTGGGTGTATCGATAGCCCTGGCTTATACAAAGCGCCTAAAGATGGGACTCCCCAAAATGGACATGTATAAAAAGATCCTCTATCGTTCTTTAAAAATATTTGGGGTTGGCATTTTTCTTGCCTTACTAACCCCGCTACTGCATGGCTTCCAGGATTTTCATCTTTCCGACCTCCGGATCGTAGGTGTCCTGCAACGTATTGCCATCGTATTTTTTGTTTGCGCCATCCTGTTTTTAAACACAGACTGGAAAGTTCAGGCAAAAATTGGAGCCACAATACTCGTTCTATATTACATCGTTATGATGTTCGTACCCGTTCCCGGAGCAGGTATTCCAATGCTCGAACCCGGACCTGATAAAAACATAGCGCATTGGATAGATAGTTTTATTACCCCTGGCAGACTTTACAGGGGTACATGGGATCCGGAAGGCCTGTTTAGTACACTACCCGCAATCGTCACAGGTATTACAGGTATGTTGGCAGGCACTTTAATACTAAGCAATCAAAGTCAGGAAAAAAAGATACTATGGCTTTTCTCATTGGGCTTTCTGGCTTTTGTAATCGGTGGAGCATGGGATTGGTTCTTCCCGATTAACAAAAGACTCTGGACATCTTCATACGTAATGTACACATCAGGAGCCGCTTCCATGACTCTCGCCACCTCTCTGTTCTTCGTAGATTTGCTCGGCTATAAAAAATGGACTAAAATGGGGATAATTTTCGGAGCCAATGCCATTACAGTTTATGTATTGGCAGGTATTTTTTATAGAATTTTTCACATGACAGGCATCAGAGAAGCCACGTTCAACGGTATGGTAACTATAGGTATAGAGCCCAAACTGGCTTCTTTTATATATGCCATATTATTTACTCTGGTTTGTTACATTCCAATTTATTTTATGTACAAGAAAAAAATATTTGTAAAACTGTGAAGATAGCAATAACCGGAGCCAGCGGACATATAGGATCTAACCTGTGCAAGGTTCTGATTGAAGCTGGTCATGATGTAACAGCACTCATTCATACTCACAATAAAGGAATTGAAAATCTGAATCTCCACTTGTTAAAGGGTGATCTTTTTGATGTAGATTCTCTTAAAAAGCTGGTAGATGGTGCAGAAATAGTCTTTCATCTGGCAGCCAGTATTGCCATCTATAAAAGAGATCCCCTGGCTTATAAAATCAATGTGCAGGGAACGAAAAACATCCTAAATGCTATACAGGGCACTTCCGTACGTCGTTTTATCCATTTCAGCTCCATACACGCATTCCGGCACGAGCCTTTTAACGAGGAACTTAATGAATCGAGACCCCTGGATATTGACAGCGTATTTGATTACAACAGATCAAAAGCCATTGCGGCAAAAATGGTTCTACAAGCAAATGGGAAGAACATCGAAACTCTTGTGCTGAGTCCAACAGCAGTTATCGGGCCTTATGATTTCGCGCCATCCCTGTTGGCCAATGCTATAATAAGATTTTACAAAGGAAAAACCCCTGCGCTAGTACCTGGTGGTTATGACTGGGTAGATGTAAGGGATATATGTTTTGCCTGTATAAACGCCATGGACAAGGGACAACCGGGTATCAACTATATCCTGAACGGGCACTGGAAAAGTCTTAAAGAAATGGCCGGGATCATTCATGAACTTGGTGGAGCTAAGCCACCCTTCATCACCATTCCCTCTGCCCTGGCAAGAGCTTCCGCACCTATACTCAATATTTACTCCAGCCTCCGCAAACAAATGCCACTTTATACCAACGTTACACTGGATGCAGTTTCACACAGCCACAAAAATATATCAGGTAATAAAGCAATAAAAGAACTGGGCTACAGATCCAGGCCGTTTAAGGAATCCATGTCAGACACGATTAAATGGCTGAAAAACGAACATTTCATCTAACCAAACCTGCATGGACACTTCAACGTTTTGTTATTTGACATACTCATGGATAGGTTTGGCAATCATCACTTTTCCTATTCTATTTTTTGTAACTGCACCCTATGGCCGTCACACAAAGAAAACATGGGGCATAATGATCTCCAACCGTAAGGGCTGGATTTTAATGGAACTACCATCCCTACTAATATTCACTATATTATTCTTAGCCGGAGATCATGATGGTTTTAGTATCATATGGTTTTTCTTTCTTCTCTGGCAAGTCCACTACATCAACCGCACGTTTATCTACCCAATGCGAATCCACACAAAAGGAAAGAAAATGCCGATGGCCATTTTGATTATGGCTATATCCTTTAATATTATCAATGGATTTTTAAATGGATACTATTTCGGATTTATTCATCCGGCATACCCGCTTAGTTGGGCCTGGGACCCAAGGTTTATAGCCGGCATTCTCATTTTCTCAATAGGCATGTTTATCAATTTGCGATCAGATGAAATATTGATCCATCTTCGCAAAAACTCTGATACTGACTATTATATTCCTCAAGGCGGTCTGTTCCGTTATATTTCCTGCCCCAATTTTTTTGGTGAGATCATTCAATGGTTCGGTTTCGCCATTATAGCATGGTCACTCCCGGCTCTTTCTTTTGCCCTGTGGACTGCGGTCAACCTGATTCCAAGAGCCGTCGATCACCACCTTTGGTATAAAAAAACATTTGATAAATATCCGAAAGAAAGAAAAGCTATTTTGCCTTTTGTATTATAAATATAGTGCAGGCAGTTACCCAGGGTGGAGCCTGACTGCCCAGGCACTTACCAATGCATTGGCCTGGTATTCTCCTGTGTGTTATTTCCTTGACTTGTATGTTTCTCCTATTTTTTCCCGGAAATTTTTGCCCAATTATCCCGCAGGGCCACTGTACGGTTAAAGACAGGTTTGTCAGATGAAGAATCACGGTCAACGCAAAAATATCCAAGTCGTTCAAACTGAAAATGCTCCAACGGGCGCCCTTCGCTCAATCCAGGTTCAACATAACAATCTTTCAAAACATTTAAGCTTTCAGGATTGATGAATTCCTTAAAATCGCTATCCTTTTGCCCCAGGGGATCCTCTACTAAAAACAATCGGTCATACAACCGGACTTCGGCCTTAATGGCATGCCTGGCATTTACCCAATGTAAGACGCCTTTTGCTTTAATGCCGCTCGTATCCTGGCCACTTTTAGATTCAGGGAAATAATTGCAATAGATCTCTGTCACCTGACCGGTATCGGGATCTTTCTTAAAATCTATGCATTCTATGATATAACCATACTTCAGGCGAACTTTTCTCCCCGGTCCCAGACGAAAAAATTTCCTGGGTGGATCTTCCATAAAGTCATTTCGTTCGATATACAATTCCTTTCCAAACATTAGCTCTCTCTTGCCAGACTCAGGGTTCTCCGGATTATTAACTGCATGAACTTTTTCATCATTTTCGGGATAGTTCACAATGGTCAGCTTTACCGGATCCAATACGGCCATCCTGCGCAGAGCTACTCTATTAAGATCCTCACGCACACTATGCTCGAGCATCGAAACATCGATAAGATTTTCCCGTTTAGCTACTCCAATCCGATCTGAAAAGTTTCTGATCGAGGCAGGTGTATAGCCTCTGCGCCTTAACCCTGATACCGTTGGCATCCGGGGGTCATCCCAACCTGAAACAATTTGGTTCTCAACAAGCTCGAGCAATTTACGTTTACTCATCACTGTATAACTCAAGTTCAGTCTGGCAAATTCATATTGTCGTGGTCTGTAGTCTCCTTCAGCAATATGATCGAGGAACCAATCGTAAAGCGGCCTGTGCACTTCAAACTCCAGTGTGCAAACAGAATGGGTGACACCCTCTATAAAATCTGATTGCCCATGAGCAAAATCGTACATTGGATAAATACACCACTCATCTCCGGTGCGATGGTGCCTGATATTCTTAATACGATACATAGCCGGATCCCTTAGATGCATATTTGGAGAAGCCATGTCAATTTTCGCCCTTAGTACTTTTGAACCATCAGGAAATTCTCCCTTTTTCATACCTTCAAACAAAGACAGATTTTCTTCAATGGTGCGATTGCGAAAGGGGCTTTCCACACCCGGTCGTGTGGGTGTGCCACGGGTGGCACTGATCTCTTCAGCTGTCTGATCATCCACATAAGCCACACCCTTTCTGATCAATTCCTTTGCCCATTCATACAATTGATCAAAATAATCAGAAGTGTAATGCTCCGAATCCCAATTAAAACCCAGCCACTTAATATCTTCCTTAATGGAATTTACATATTCCGTTTCCTCAGTAACCGGATTGGTATCGTCAAAGCGCAAATTACATTTGCCATGATACTTAGTGGCAAGTCCAAAGTTCAAACAGATAGATTTGGCATGTCCAATATGCAAATAGCCGTTTGGCTCGGGCGGAAAACGTGTTGTGATGTCGCTCCCGTTTGCACTATTTTGAATGTCTCCCTCAATTATGGTTTCAATAAAATTGAGTGAAGGTGCTTTAGTCTCGTTATTCCGGTTTGATCTAGTATCCTTAGTCATATTAATTTCTCACTGATCTTGCTGATAGTTGCTAATTTTATGCGCAAATATCGCAAATTTTATCAATTTCTTTCTTCGTTCATCTGCGGTATCTGCGAGAAATCTTTTTCATGATAACTTTAGTTGTACTTCACCCTTCCATCAAGGAAGTACATTTCGACTGCACCCTTGTTGCGCACTTCAATTTTGCCCCGATATGTAAAAAAGAATTTATTGCGAATGTACTCATAAGTACTTTTTGAAATATTTACCCGCCCTTCCTGGCTATTAGATTCGAGCCGGCTTGCAAGGTTTACTGTATCACCCCAAATATCATATGCAAATTTATTAAGCCCCACCACGCCGGCAATAACGGGTCCGGTATTGATGCCAATCCTTATTTCAAAGAAAGGCTCATTCCTGGCTATCATATTACGCTTTCTTCGTTTCATAAAATCAATCATTTCCAGAGCAGCATTGGCGATATTCAGAGGATTTGTTTTATTTACCAATGGCACACCTCCGGCACACATATACCCATCACCAATGGTCTTGATCTTTTCCAGTTTATACTTGGCAATGATATTATCAAATGCCGAAAAACAGGTTTCAAGTTCACTAATCATTTTCGGAGCAGGCGTTTTACTGGCATACTCTGTGAATCCTTTAAAATCTGAAAACAAAACAGAAACATGCTGATAATGGCGTGGTTTTACCTTACCATATAATTTGAGCTCTTCAGCAACCGGTTTGGGCAAAATATTCAGTAACAATTTATCTGACTTTGCTTTCTCCTGTTTCAACTCTTCCTGCCTTCGCTCAATTACCTGTTTTTGCTTCAGTATTTTACGGTTTTTACTTTCCAGCTTTTTCTTAGCCCGCCGCATAGACACATAAAACAACACAGAAATAAACAGCAGCAACAGAATTATACCGATTACCCAAAACGTATAAAGCTGCATCTTGTCCTGAGCCTCAATGCGCTCCCGGTTCAGTCTGGCAATTTCCAACTGCTGACTAAGCTCCTGTTCTCTTTCCTTTAAGATTTCTTCCTTATCTATTAAAGCTTCCTTTTGCTCTTCCTTTTGGATTTCCAGCTTTTGAATGGCTTCGGATTGTTTTGTGACAGAATCTTTTGTTAAAAAGTAATCATTATAATAATCGTAAATCGATTGATAATATGCTATCCCCTCAGGATCCTTTAGTGATTCATGATCCAGTTTTAACAATTCTGTGGCCCGGAATGCCAGGTCGAAAAATTTATTTTTCTGTGCATTTGCCAGCGCTGTTTTCAAATTGTTTACAGACTTTTGATTCTCTCCACGGTAATACTGAATTTCACCTAATTCAATTAAGGCGAGCACGTGCTCATAAGATTCATTTAATGGTGATGAAGAATATAGATTTGCGGCTTTTTTATACCATGAGTAAGCATCCTCATACATTTCCTGTTCTTTGTCTATGGAATACTTCCCTGACTCAGCCATTCCCTTAAGGGCATTTGCAATTTTAAATGAAGACCTGGCGCCAATAATTTTGTTCCTCTTTTTTTTACTAAATGAAAATGCATAATCATAATACTTCTTACTGGATTCCCAATCAGGCTCATTTGCATAGAAATCCCCAATCTTCAAAGCAAGTCCGGAAGCCAACACCCATTCATTTTGTATTTTGAGTTCATCAAGAACAGCAATTGAATCAGTAAGATTAAATGCAGTATTTTGAGCTTTCAACCCAGTTAAAAAAATAGGGGAAACTAATAAAAAGAAAATCCTGACAAATTTCATACTCTAAATGTATAGCTATGATTTGAATTGACAAAATCCGTATTGATATAATACAATTGTGAAATTTCAAGTTAAAAATTATGTGCCTCATGTTAATACACTAAAAAACAATGCATTAATTTATCAGAAAGAGCTATATTACAGCGTTTGTACAGTGGGAGAAATGATTATTCTTTTTATTGTTTTTTAATAATATGTGGCAAAAAATTAATCCGGTAGGTGTTGAGGAGCTGGAAAATACCAGAATCCATTTACATAAAGCGCTCCAACTTGTTGGTAGTGCTTCCAGATCCTATCTGCCTTTCAATAAGGGTGATAATCATAAATATCTGATATGGAAACCTGATAAGCATATGTTTATCAGCAAACCCTTTGGACATGATAAAGCTTTTTGTCTTTCATTGGACATCAATCAATATGTATTGAGCATCATCGAAAAAGATGGGGCGATAGAGCACCTTGTTCTTTCTGGCATGACTTATCAGCTCGCCTTCGGATGGATACAAGTGAAGCTTGATAAATTCGGTCTCGATCCTGTGCTTTTTTCAGATCAGGCACCTTATGAAATAAAGGATTATGGATTTGACAGCAATAAGGAATTGCATATTTATGAACATGCATCTGAGGAGATTTGCAAATATTTCAACAATGCAAGCAGCTATTTTGAATTTTTTCTGAATAATTACGAGTTAAAAAGCCCGGTTTTATGCGATCCACAGTCTTTTAATCTGTTTGTTTCCATAAAATTGCCGGAAACAAGCAAGAAAATACAGATTGGCTTTTGTCCCGGTGATGAAAATTATATTGAACCGTATTATTACATAAAACTCAGCCATAACATCAAATCAACAAGTGGGCTACCCGAATTGTCCAGGGGCCTCTGGCACAACAAAGGATGGTCAGGTGCCCTTATCCTTTACAGTGATATAACCAACATCGAAACGGAAAAAGAATTTGCAATCACCCGGGATTTCTTTGAAGAGGCATTGAAGGCCATCAATGATATTGATTAATTCTGTCAACTAATTTTCGTATTGATTTGTGTTGTGTGTTAAATGTCATTCTGAACTCGATTCAGAATCTCACACATATTTACCTTACCCATCAATTACAGATCTGTCTGTTTTGAGATCCTGAGTCCTGCCCCAACGCACATGGCCTAAACCAGGGCAGTCTCAGGATGACCCCGAAGGAAGCAATATTCGTTGACAGTTTTTTCTTTACTTTATGAGATGCTGAAACCAGTTCAGCATGACTGCCTTGGGGGTAACTGTCATTCCATTAATCCAATATTATCGCATTATCGCATTAACCTATTCCCACTCAGGAAGTCTGCCCGGAGTATATGGCGCGTGAGCCGCTTCCAGCTTATCCTCCAATTCCTTAATATCTTTATCTGAAATATCCTTAACCTTTTGAAGCATTGGCTTGAAAGCCATTGCTGCAGCCTCATAAGAATCTTTCATGGTTTGAGTTGGAGCTGATGTGGTATTCCACAAGCCGTAGGTGATTGTTCCAAGACGGCTACTTATCGATGTTTTAACAGGGAAAAACCTCTTCTCAAGACTGGCATCTCCACTTAATTCAATTTTGATATCTTCAAGCTTATTTTCTAATTCGTTCACCTCCGTAAGCAATGACTCCTCCAGTTCCGGGGTTTTCCGTATAACAATTTTGATCAACTTTAGTTTACTTTCCAACTCTGATATATACTTTGATGTACCCTTGACTGCACGTTGTAGTTCTGCAACCTGACTCTGAAAAGCGATCACCGCATCCTTATCATCAGCTTCAAGAGTACCTAAACCCAATGAAACAGCCTCAAAAGAAACCGGACCTACCAGTTGGGTTAGCTTGCCATCGACAAACTTTGATATTGTCACTGTATAATTTCCCGGCAACACCATGTATCCACTCTCCTCACCCGGCTTTGCCTTGCCCCCACTACGAACAGGGGATGTAGAAGCGCTGCGCAGATTCCATGTCATCCGATGTATGCCTTTAGAAGGTTTTTCTTTGATACGGGTCATCACATTACCATGCAAATCCTTAATCGTAAAAAGTAAGTATGGCGACTCCTCCCAATCCTCAGCTCTCATAGCTTCATAAGATGGATATTCTACGAATTTGCCTTCTTTTTGGACCTTCTTTTCCTCCTCTTTCCTCAGCTTTTTCAAATCCTTAATGTCGTCTTTCAGATACCATGTAAACGTAGCTCCAAACTTCGGGTTTTCGGCTGTGTACCACGAACTACCCTGAAAACCTTTGCCACTCCTGCCAACAGGTGTTGTGGGCACATACATTAAAGCTTTGCGCACCGGAAAAATAGTCACTTCTTCTTCGAGCATATCCTGGCTTATTTCCCTCAAAGGAGAATAATCGTCGAGAACATAAAAGCCACGTCCAAATGAAGCGAGAACCAGGTCGCTTTCCCTGCGCTGAATATCAATATCACGAATGGCAATAGTTGGCAAACCAGCCTTCAATTGAGTCCACTTTTTGCCGCCATCAATTGTAAAAAATAATCCAAATTCGGTGCCGGCAAATAATAAATCCGGATTTATATGATCCTCCGCCAAAGAATAAACTGATCCGCGTACAGGGAGATTAGAAGTTATAGCTTTCCAGGTCCGGCCCGCATCTTCACTTTTTAATACATAAGGTTTAAAATCACCACGCTTATGATCATTAAATACCGCATACACACGATTTTCAACATGTTGAGATGATATAATACAATTGACATAGGTGGTATCAGGCACACCTGAAAAGGCTGTAATCTTTCGCCAGTCCCCACCTCCATTTTCGGTCACCTGTATCAATCCGTCATCCGTTCCAGCATAAATCAAACCTTCCTTTAGAGGTGACTCACTCAATGCCACAATGTTGCCATAAATTGTTGTCGATCTGTTTTTAGCCACGGCATCCACACTCCAAACCTTACCCATTACACTTAGCTTATTCCTGTCAATTTGCCTTGTCAGGTCGGGGCTGATCTCCTGCCAGCTATCTCCTTTGTCATCACTCTTAAACACTTTGTTAGCAGCAAAGTACAGGCGTGTATTCAAATGCGGACTGATAAACAGGGGCGCATCCCAATTCCAGCGATAAGGCAAATCATCAGCACCCTCAACCGGTTTAATACCTATCTTCTCCCCACTTGCTTTGTCATATCGTACAAGCCACCCATACTGCGATTGAGCATAGACGATATTAGGATCCTTTGGATCTATTACCGATTCAAATCCATCTCCTCCATTTGTAACAAACCAATCTGCGTTTACAATGCCATTGATACTAAGTGTTCTAGAAGGCCCCCCGAGCGAAAAATTGTCCTGTGTGCCTCCATATATATTATAAAAAGGAAGTGCATTATCTACTGAAACCTTATAAAATTGTGTCACCGGCAAGTTTGCTTTATAATCCCATGTGGCACCCCGGTCAAAACTTTCATACACACCACCATCACTACCAATCAGATAATGATCAGTATCATCATCATCAATCCACAAAGCATGGTCGTCAACATGCTTGTCTTTTTCTCCCATCGCCTTAAATGTCTTGCCTCCATCATCAGTCACCATCATCATCATATCCATAGAATATACCCGGTCTATATCTGCAGGATCGCAAAAGATCTCTACATAATAATTGCCTGACGTAGTATGATCGCTCATTTTTTCCCAGCTGGCGCCACGATTTACCGACCGGTAAAAGCCCCCTTTTTCCTCAGAGGCTTCAACTATGGCAAACACATAATCAGGATTTACAGGCGATACAGCTAAACCTATACGTCCCAGATCTACAGATGGCAATCCATTATTAATCTTTTCCCAATCCTTACCACCATTATTAGTTTTATACAATGCCGACTCAGGGCCGCCACTGATATATGTAAAAACATGACGACGACGCTGGTGTGCAGCTGCATAAAGCACCTGTGGATCGCGAGGGTCCATCACCAAATCACCAATACCGGTATTCTCACTAATCTCAAACACAGAATTCCAGGTTTTACCCCCGTCTTCCGTTTTAAACACACCACGCTCCCCTCCTGAAGACCATAATGGACCATAAGCAGCTACATAGACTATCTTCGAGTTGGATGGATCGACAATAATTTTAGCAATATGCTCAGAGCTTTTCAATCCCATATGCTTCCATGAAGCCCCACCGTCAACAGATTTATATACACCATCGCCATAAGCTACACTGCGCTGATTGTTATTTTCCCCGGTGCCGACCCAAACCACCTCCCTGTTGTTCGGATCAAGTGTGACACAACCAATTGAATAAGATCCCTGAGCATCAAAAATGGGATTCCATGTAGTCCCTGAATTCACAGTTTTCCAAACTCCACCTGAAGCCACGGCAACATAATATGTTGATGGCTTTTCCGGATTTACAGCAAAATCAGCAATTCTTCCCGAAGTCAGGGCCGGTCCGATACCACGGAATTTCAATCCCGAAAAAGTTTCGGATTTCATTACTTCTTTCTTGGTCTCAGCAGGCGGGCTATTCTTTTTCTTTTTTTGGGCTTGCAAAGAGAGTGAGAACAACAATGCAGCGGTGATAATTCCAATTAAAATATGTTTCATAGGTTTATATTTTGTCCACAAATTTTCTCCTTAATGGTAGGTTGGTGCGAATTAAAGCTGATTGCATATTTTCATAATTCGCGCAATTCGTAGATAGTTTTTTTATTTCGTAAAAGTAAGATTTCTTTATCAACTACCAAAAACTTCAATCAGCAGTCTCCAGGGAGCAGTCTCCTGAATTCCTTCGATGAGTTTCCATTGAAGAAAATTATAAGATATATGACAACCCTTGAAGGATTCTTGCTGAAAGATCGTGTTCTACGAAAATCTGCAGGAACGGCCTGGCCCTCGTTTGTAACAAGGATACAATTGTCCATGTATTTGTGATGCAAAACAATATATGAAATAGATAAAACAAAGAACTTTTTAACAAATGAGATTGTTTTAGCTAAAAAAAGATCCGGGTTGATTTTATATAGAAGACTTTCATTCAGGCGATGAGTACATTAATACAACAGACGATTCAACAAACTACAGGTCAATACATAAAAAAAAAGGGTGTGACTTTTTTGAATTGTAATCTTTTTTTGATTTCAATTACTTTTTCATTTCTACTGATAACAAGCATATCCTGCAGCCTTTTTGCCCACCACCTTCGTGCAGGGGATATAACAGCCCAATTGGTTTCCTGTCAAAACAATACTTATATAATTACCGTGACAGGCTATACTGATAACAGAGTCGGCCTTGAATTTGGATATGAGATACTGGATCTGGGTGATGGCACCCTAATCAACCTTGATACCTGTGATGCAGTAAAAAAAGATTTAGGAGATCACGTGACAGTCAAAGTAATTCAAATTGAGCATACATTTCCAGGCCCAGGCATTTATACTATCAGATACCACGAACCCAATCGCAATGATGGTGTACTAAATATGGCTAATTCAGGCTTTACAGCTTTTTATGTAGAGACACAAATCATTATTGATCCCTTTTTGTATTGCAATAATACTCCCCTTCTTTTAAACCCACCCATCGATCATGGGGCCATTGGCATTCCTTACATTTACAATCCAGCTG
>Ga0164313_10000821_pt1 | contig 26176 bp, 27 predicted proteins | sample GuaBasSedimGuay4_FD_113735 | JGI IMG/M metagenome (GOLD analysis project Ga0164313, IMG submission 113735) | Subseafloor sediment microbial communities from Guaymas Basin, Gulf of California, Mexico - Guay4, Core 4569-4, 0-3 cm | ecosystem: Environmental > Aquatic > Marine > Hydrothermal vents... | reverse complement strand
GTTGGTAATTGTAATATTGACAGGCAAGTTTACTGGCTTGCGGAGGATAGAGCTATAAAGTAGTACCTTGCTCAGCCGACTCTGCAAATAGATAACGCGCGCTTGCGAACAGATGTAATTCAGATACCATAAGTCAAAGACCAACCAACACCGAAAACATTCAGAGGTGAACTTCATGAAAATCAGCGCCAGGCAATTGGTCGATAACGCCATGCAGGAAGTTGAGACCATTTCTGTCGAACAGGCAAAAGCTGCACTCGACGATGAAAATACCGCGATAATCGATATTCGCGATATTCGCGAGCTTTACCGCGAAGGCAAGATACCCGGTGCTACTCATGCACCACGTGGGATGCTGGAATTCTGGGTCGATCCAGATAGTGAGTACCACAGGGATATTTTCTCGTCGGGTAAAAAATTTATTCTCTACTGCGCTAAGAGCCATCGTTCTGCGCTGGCGACTTTAGCCCTGCAAAATATGGGTCTTGAACCGATCTGTCATATTGATGGCGGTTTTGAAGCATGGACTAAAGCCGATATGCCCACAGAAACTGTGCCAAAAAAGTAAGCGACATAAGTGGCACCATAGTAAAATAGCCCGAAAAGACAAATACCTGCGAATTACGCGTACAAATGTTGATCCAGGCCAGGAGTAAACAGGCATTGGGGTTGATTTCAATATAGAACCCCGCATATCTTTATATATGCGCTAAGGTATTTAGTTGATAACGAATTTGCAGGAAAAAATGTTTATCCCGATTCGCCATTTTCCATGGGCTGTCAGCCTGCTAGTAGCAATCTGTGTGCTCAGTACTGGTTGCACCAATAACCAGATCCATGCCACCGTTCAATACGAAAACATCTTCCTCGACTCCAGCGATCTCGAAAACTATAGTCTGGGCTTTATCACGCCTTCGACAGTCACCGGACAGGAACAGGACATACAGAGTCTTGCATTTATCTTTGCGCGCGTCCTCAAGAGGGAACGCCCTGATATCCGCGTAGTGGGCCTTCCTGAAACTCTGAGTGCGATCAATCAGGCTGACCTGGCCGATGAATATAAGCAAATGTATATCGACTACAGGGATACGGGCATCTTCAAACAGAAGTTACTAAAGAAAGTGGGCCGCATCACCGGAGTGCGTTATCTTGCCCAACTGAAGCTGTCCAGTTTCAGTCAGCACTCCAAGGGGCGCTTCGGCCTATTAGGCCTGCGTCTTATACAGACCAAAGAGGCGAATATCCGCCTGTTTCTGCAAATCTGGGATAGCGAAACCGGTGCTATCGCCTGGGAAGGCACTGAAGAGCTGAATTACGCCCGCGACACATCCATTGAAAAGCCAGTCACCTTCCAGTTAGTGGTCGAAGAGATCGCCGAGGACCTCGTCAGTAAGCTGCCCTGAACCAGTTAGTCAATTTTCACTAATAAGAGACCGATGCACTGCAAAGTAGTTGGTGTATCTGCAACGCTAACCATTCGTTCAGTTGAGCACACTATTTCGCCGCCTCTTCATCGGCAACAGCATTCCGTTTTTTCATCCAATTACCCCGCTAGTTGTGAACGGGTTACACTTAAGGCCTAGATCTCGATGTATTAAAGGCACCACTACTGTGACCAGGATAAAAACTCAACCACAACCCGCCATTAACGTAGACAAGGACAAGGTGTTTGATGAATTTCAGGATCGCCTGAAAGGCACCCTCGATGAGGGTCGCCCAACGCCTATAGCCAAACGTCATGCTCGGGGTTACCGCAGCGCCAGAGAAAATCTGGACGACCTATGTGACACTGATTCTTTTTTAGAATATGGACAGTTCGCAGTAGCCGCACAACGCCGGCGTAGAGAATTTGACGATCTCAAGATTAATACTGCAGCCGACGGCATTATTACTGGTCTCGCAACCATAAATACCGATTTATTCGGCGAAGAAACCAGTCGGGCAGTGGTTATTATCAACGACTACACCGTGCTCGCCGGCACTCAGGGTGTTTTCCATCACAAAAAACTCGACCGTGCGCTGGAATTGGCCCATAAATTACAGCTACCGGTAGTGATGTACGCGGAAGGCGGTGGCGGCAGACCGGGAGATACCGATTACGAATTAAGTATGGATCTGACTTCTTTTTCTGCCTGGGCGGGGTTGAGTGGCCAGGTGCCGACGATAGCGGTGAATAACGGCTATTGCTATGCCGGCAATGCAGCTCTTTTTGGCTGTGCCGATATCACTATTGCCACAAAAAGCTCCTGGATTGGCATGGCAGGCCCAGCCATGATCGAGGGCGGTGGTATGGGCGTATACAAACCCACGGACATCGGCCCGATCGAAACTCAAACGAAAAATGGCGTGGTCGACATCGTCGCTGAAGATGAAGCTGATGCCACCCGTATTGCCCAACAGGTACTGTCATATTTCCAGGGTTCTGTCGAACACTGGACCTGCCCCGATCAAAACAAACTGTGGGAGTTGATGCCAGCTGACCGCCGTTATACCTACAAAGTAAGAAGGATTATCACCACGCTGGCAGATACAGATTCATTTATCGAGATACGCCCAAATTACGGCTGTGGCATTATCACCGGCTTTTTACGTATTGAAGGGAAGCCATTTGGTGTGATCTGTAACGATTGCCAGTTTCTGGGTGGCGCAATTGACGCCGAAGCCTCTCTGACTGCGGCGCGGTTTCTGAATTTGTGCAACAACTTCGCACTGCCTGTGCTTTCGTTGTGTGACACACCTGGTTTTATGGTGGGGCCGGATAGCGAAATTGAAGGTGGAGTACGCAAAATGTCAGACTTGATGGTCGCTGGCGCCCATCTCAAATCACCGATGATCGCCATTATTTTGCGCAAAGGCTACGGGCTCGGTGCCATCGCCATGACCGGCGGCAGTTTCGGTCGCCCAGTTTACAGTGCATCCTGGCCCAGCGGCGAGTTCGGTGCCATGGGGCTTGAAGGTGCGGTCCACCTGGGGTTTAAAAAGGAACTGGAAGCGACCAAAACAGCCGCAGAGAAAGACGTCCTGTTCAACAAATTACTCAATGCTATGTACGAACGGGGCAAAGCTACCACTGCTGCCACCTACCTGGAAATTGACGCGGTGATCGATCCAGCTGATACTCGCAAAGTGATTATGCAGGCGTTGGGCAGTTAACGCTGGCGGGCTAACACTGGCAATGAGTTGGCCGAAATTCATCAAATCGGCGGCAAATATTTGTGTCACGTCACGTAACAGCACAAATTCTAATAATAATTCGTTTGGTTTCATAGAATTAAGCGCTATACTTAAATTTCGGCTACGTTGATAGTATGTCGTATACACGTAGAACATTGGTAGAACACTAGTAGAATATTGAAAGACTGAACTGACGTAATCATCAAGGAGGGTTAGCAGGTGACTCTAGATAAAATCAAAAACGTCCGTATACTGCGCGCTTTAGCGCTAATGGCTGCTTTACTAGTATGCCAACCATCTCTGGCTTACGAAACTGCAGACAACAGTCCGACTGGTATAGCCATGGCTACAGATTTACTAGTTGCACGGCCAGTGCTACTCGTTACCACCGCGGTAGGTAGCGTGATATGGCTGGTTGCACTGCCTTTTTCGGCTCTTGGCGGTAATGTAAAAGAGTCTGGGCAACAACTGGTCGTTGGCCCTGCCAAAGCAACTTTCATGCGTTGCCTGGGTTGCGAGATGAGTGGTTATCAATATAATCCATAAAGCAGTTTTTTATAACTGCTAAAACCGTTTGTTTGCCGTTGCTCCATTTAACGTCCTCGACGAGTGGAGTCGCTATTCTTCTCGCGCACCAGTCAGGTGCGCCAGTAAATCGCTATGGCAGCTATTCCGGATACGGTGCATAACACCAGTGATGCAACACGGATATGTTGGCTAGATATTTTATCCACCCATCTCGTCGCTAACCAGAAACCCAGTAATGTGGCCGGAATCAACGGCAGCGAAAGCTGCAGGTGATGCCAGTTCATATAACCAGCGGGTGCCTGCACAGCGAGAGATATTACACAACTGACAACAAAAAATGCTGACAAATTAGCGCGGATCATACTAGCTCGTTCATGTTGCAGTAATAAAGCCATCGGCGGCCCGCCAATCGCTGTGCTGGTACCCATAAAACCTGATAGAAATCCGGCAACAGCCATCCGCGGCGGCGTGGGTGCAATCTTGATCGGTAGCAAACTAACTAACACCGCTGAAATGACAGTCACCCCCAGCCAGAGCGATAGCAATTTAGTATCAGCCCACAGCAATAACACTCCGCCCGCAAGGGATCCAGGGACACGTCCGGCGACTGCCGCACCTAGTCCCTTCAATGAAATACTCGCCCGGTAGCGATAACCATTAGCAATGGACAAAACCAGTGCAACTGCTGTAATTGGCCCTGGCACATAATCGGGGGATAATAAAAAAAGCAACGGTGCGGCTACAATGGCCAGACCAAAACCAATAGAGCTCTGCACAAAAGATCCTAAAAAGATGAGCAGGGCCGCTAAAAATGTATCCATGTACAGTCTTGTAGTGGGTTATTGTTAAAAACAGCAGTGTCAGGCTTATCTCAAAACTGCTAACGAAAGCCCGCCCCTTATCCACTCCCCACGATTAACAACATGAGCTAGAATGGCACAGGTCTATAAAGCAAATGGCTGTTTCAATTGGCTTGCCACAAATAATAATCAGGAGGCAGAGAGTGGATATATCGACACTACCAGCAAGAACCCGAACCTATCAAGAATTCCTTATGGAAAGCAGCCGTTGGGACAACTTCAAAGCACGTGATAACGATATTATCATTTGCACGCCTGCCAAATGCGGTACTACATGGACACAAATGATTTGCGCCCTGCTGATCTTCCAGAAGACCGAGCTAGACCAGCCTCTAACCGAGCATTCTCCCTGGTTGGATGTCCTTGTAGCTCCCATCGATAAAGTGCTTGAGAAATTAAATGCGCAAACCCATCGGCGCTTTATAAAAACTCATACACCGCTGGATGGCATACCCTATCACGAAAAAACAAAGTATATCTGTGTAGGTAGAGATCCCAGAGACGCCTTTATTTCCCTGAAACACCATATGGAAAACATGAGGATGGAAGCATTTGCGTTGATGCAGGAAAATACCAACCGCGAATTAAAACCGCCTGCGCCCTCTCCTGATGATCCCCGTGAATGGTTCCGGCGTTGGGTTACATCGAGCTGTAGCATGGAACCTGATCATGCAGCACATGCGGACGTACTGTACTTCGTAAAATCTTTTTGGGAGTATCACCACTTGCCCAATATCCTCATGCTGCACTACAGTGATCTGCAAGCAGATTTGGAGGGGGAAATGAGGCGTATTGCCAAATTTCTGGATATAGAAGTGGCTGAAGAATTATGGCCTGAGTTTGTGGCGGCTGCCTCTTTCGATAGCATGAAAAGTAAAGCAGAATATCTCGCACCCCAGGTCACCGATAATGTGTGGAAGGATACCGACAGCTTTTTCAAAAAAGGTATCAATGGACAGTGGCAGGAAATACTCGGCGACGAAGAGCTGGCTCTCTACCATCAGGTTATGGCAGAAAAACTGGAGCCAGACCTGGCTAACTGGTTAGAAAACGGACGTCTTGCATCGGGGATCAGCTAGTAGATATCAGCCCTCACGTCCACTGTGCCGCACACTCGATCCTGACGAGCAGCGGCGCAGGACTGCTTACTTCAGGTAGATGTAAATACATTATAGACAACCAGTTCGGTGCCATTAACATAAGCACCATTGACACAAGCACCATTGACATAAACCGCTTCATCCGAGGCCAGGAAAAGCACTGGGCAGAAAACTTCAATCGGTTCGGCCATGCGTATCTCCTGTTGAGCGGCTGGCCCCCATAGTCCCCTTGCTGCCGTCCGCGATAATTAACAACATCTCATCCTATACACCCACTGAAGTGTGGAAGTGCTCTTCTGAGAGGGAAAAATCCCCCTGGAACGTACTGCAACATTGCGTAAAACGAGCAGATCTTTAGGTGTCAATATGAGCGCGCATGAATAAAAATTCGCAACTCGAATCACCATCGAAAGCATACAAGTACTATATGCTCGGTATCCTGACTCTTGTGTACATGTTTAACTTTGTTGACCGACAAATCCTTTCGGTATTGCAGGAGCCAATAAGAGCAGAGTTCGATTTAAGCGATACCCAATTGGGTCTACTACAGGGCATTACCTTCGCCTTATTTTATGTAACCGTTGGCATTCCTATCGCTCGCTGGGCAGACGTCGGCAACCGTCGAAATATTGTTTCCCTGGCCGTCGGCACATGGAGCCTGATGACTTCTTTAACCGGCTTTGCGCAGAATTTCCTGCAACTGCTACTGATAAGAATCGGGGTGGGTGTCGGTGAAGCAGGTGGCAGCCCCCCGGCACATTCGATGATCTCCGACTTATTCAAACCAGAACAACGAGCTCGCGCTTTAGCTGTTTATTCTTCTGGCATCACCTTTGGCATATTCCTGGCCTATGTTTTTGGTGGCTGGGTCAGCGATAATTATGGGTGGAGAACAGTGTTCATCATCCTGGGCATACCCGGTGTCATCATTGCCCTTGTTGTTCGCTACACATTCATTGAACCAAAACGTGGCTTGCATGACGTCGACACAGGTTCAGTAAAACCACCGCCCGTAATGGACGTAATTCATTTCCTCGGCAGCAGGAAATCTTTCCTGCATCTTTCCATGGGCTCTGCCTTACACGCTTTTGTCGGCTACGGAATATCCGCCTTTCTGGTGTCGTTCTATGTGCGAACCTATCAAATACCCCACGACAATATCAGTCAAATAACGCTGCCCATTGGCTTCATTATTGGCATAGCGGGTCTCATAGGAACTTTCGGCGGCGGTTACCTTGCCGATCGCCTTGGCTTAAAAGACAAGCGCTGGTATTTATGGGTGCCGGCGATTTCAACCCTGCTTGCGATACCCTTTGCATATGCAGCCTTCCTGGTAGATAGTCTTAAACTATCAATGACCCTATATGCTATTCCCCTCATGCTCGGCACCATGTATCTAGGACCGGTGATCGCCGTCGCTCATAGCCTGGTGATGCCAGGCATGAGAGCCCTCACATCCGCCGTATTGTTTTTTATACTGAATTTAATTGGTCTGGGCTTGGGTCCCACATTACTAGGCATGACCAGTGATCTTCTCAAGCCCCAATTTGGCAGTGAATCCCTCAGATACGCAATGTTGATTGCCTTTATTGGCTATGCATGGAGCGCAAGCCATTATTTTATAGCAGCAAAATACTTACCAGCTGACCTGGACAGGTCATCATTCGAACTCACCGATAGCGACAGAGAAGCCTCTATAATTTATAAGCTTATCCGCCTGGCTGGATTTGGACGCAATTAATGGTAACGCAGACTGACGACAGACAAGAGCGTAAAACAGGCAACAAATTTACGGCCCGTTTTCAAATTCGAATTCGTTTACTGACACAGGAGTTATTATGAGCAGCATCCTCTCCGAACCTTTTACATTACCCTGTGGGGTAGTTATCAAAAACCGTATCGGTAAGGCGCCCATGACGGAAGGACTAGCTGATCGGTGGGATCGCCCTACCGAAGCTTTATGCCGACTGTATGATCGCTGGGCGATGGGTGGTATCGGATTGTCGGTAACTGGTAATGTGATGATTGACCACCGCTATCTGGAACGGCCCGGCAATGTGGTCATAGAAAACGAAGACAATCTCGATTTACTAAGCAACTGGTCGGCGGCCGGCACTAAAAATGGCACCGAGCTGTGGATGCAAATCAGTCATCCTGGCCGGCAATCACCGGGCTACATCACTCGCGAGCCGCTGGCACCCTCAGCGGTCAAGGTTGATATGCTTTGGGTGCATGCCAAACCACGGGCGCTGCGAGAAACAGAAATTCTTGGCATTATCGAACGTTTTGCCCGGGTCGCTAACATTGCAAAGCGAAGCGGTTTTACTGGTGTACAGCTCCACGGCGCCCATGGGTACCTGATTAGCGAATTCCTTTCGCCGCTGGCTAACAAGCGTGACGATCAATGGGGAGGAAACCTCGAGAATCGAGCCCGTTTGTTGTTGGAGAGTGTGCGAGCCATCCGCGCAACCGTGGGGCCAAATTACCCTATAAGTGTTAAATTAAATTCCTCTGATTTTCAAAAAGGTGCATTTTCGGAGGAAGATTCCCGCACCGTTATTCAGTGGTTGGAAAAGGAAGGTGTCGATTTGATCGAGCTTTCCGGAGGCACCTACGAGCATATGGCCCTGCTCGACGAGGAAGGCAGTGCAACGGCTACTGGCGAAAAAGTGATGTCGGCGGCATCGGCGAGACGGGAAGCTTACTTCCTCGATATGGCACAAAAAATACGTGCCGTGTCAGACATACCCCTGATGGTATCTGGCGGATTTCGCACCTTACAGGGCATGGAAGAAGCGATAGAAAGCGGCGTTACTAATTTGATTGGTCTCGGCCGGCCGCTGTCAGCCGAACCTGAATTACCGAATGGCCTGCTTGACGGTACCATTGAGCACGCACGCATTAGCGACCTGGATTTAACCCTGGGTGACAACTGGTTTAGTCCGAAAAGTGAGAATAAGCGCATCCGTCATTTAAACAGCTTCGCCGAAGTCGGGTGGCACTGTGTGCAGATAGACCGCATGGGTCGTGACCTGGATATTAACTGGAACATGAGCCCTCTAACGGGGATGCTGAAATTTTTTGGTGGCGGCATGCTTAAGCAGGTATTGCGCAAGCACAAATAAAAGCTCGCCAGCGTTAAGACTGGCAGGCCAGCATCGCACCTGCCTGGCGTAGTTTTTATATTGGCCACACTTGCTGTAGTTCGCTGTTCATGGTGCGATTAATGGCGTTGTGCTGGTCGGGGCGATTCAATGTCAGCACCGCGATATGATCTTTAACGCTGACTCCCCGCGCATTTAAACAACGCTTTGTTTGTCGATGAATCTTTAACAAGCGGGTAACAGGACCAATCCGTAGACTCCTCCTGCCTGACTGAAAATATTTAGCGCAGCAAATATATGTCGGCTTTGGGATTTAAGCCTTTTTTATTGTTCAATAAGTGGGGCGGTTGGGAGTGCATCCTTATTGATCCGTCCATAATAGTCCTTGCGAAAATCATCAAGTGCTTCCTCTACTTCCAGATTTTTAGCACCTATATGCAACAATGCAGCACGGGCAAGTTCCGCACTGGCCTCCAGGGTTTCTGAAACAGTAAAGTCTGCACCAAGAGCTCGAAGATCGCGACAACGGATAAGGTCATGACCCCGTGCAAAAACAGGCGTCTCTGGAAAAGCTGACTGGAGTGAAGCTACAACGCGTTCAGTCGCTTCAAAATCATTAATTGAAACGATCACCAGGGATGCGTCAGTAACACCCGCTGCCCGTAGCACTTCTGGCCGTTGAGCATCTCCAAAATACACTGACTTACCATCGCTGCGTTCGCGATTGACAATAGATACATCACTATCAATGGCAATATAAGGCACATCCATTAATTCCATAATGTAGCCGATCCTATGCCCCATGCGGCCAAAGCCAGCAAGAATAACTGGTTTGAAATCTTGCCCAACGCCATCAATAGCAATATCGGACGTCTTACCGATGCTTTTACGCGATGCAGAAAATATCCGGTAGCCCAATTTCTCCAGTGCTGGTGTAGCAAGCATACTCAACAGCACAACAATAAGCAGTTGCTGAAATAAAACTTCACCTAAAAGTCCGGTACCTTTCGCCAAAGCAAATATAACTAATGCAAACTCTCCACTTTGAGCCAGCAGTAAAGCTAACGAAATAGACACTTTCGATTTTAATCCGAATAATCGTGCCAACGGCCAAAGAGTGAGGAATTTAACGCCTATTAGCGCAACAACAAGGGCCAGAAGTACAATGGGCTTATCCAGAAAAATGCCCAGGTTTAGAGACATGCCCATCGATATAAAAAACAGTCCAAGTAACAAACCACGAAAAGGTTGTATCTCTGCGATAATCTGGTGGCGGTAAGATGAATCTGCGATTAACAGGCCCGCAACAAATGCTCCCATAGCCATTGATAAGCCTGCGTTCTCCATGGCTAGCGCCGAACCTAATACCAACAGCAAAACAGAGGCGGTAAATACTTCGGGGGACTCCAACCTGGCAAGAATATTAAGCACAGGATTTAAAATATATCGGGTTGCCACAATAATCAGCACAAGAATAACGAGTGCCTCAGCCAAAGCCAGGAATATATCTTCTGCTATGGTTAATTCTGGCGAAGCCATTAGTGAAACAAGCGCGAGGAGAGGAACAACGGCCAGGTCCTGCAACAGCAATACGGCAACCGAAGCTCGCCCATAATCTGAAGAAAGCAGCTTGCGTTCGGTTAAAAGTTGTAACACAAAAGCAGTTGAGGAAAGCGCTAGCGCCAAACCTGTTAATAGTGAAATTTGCCATGAAATATTGAGGATTTGGTATGCTATTACCGTTATCAGGCCGCCAGTAATCGCCACCTGCAGCGAGCCAAGTCCCAGGACCAGATGCCTCATCCTCCACAGGCGGGAGGGGTTCAGTTCTATACCGATGACAAACAGTAACAAAACAACACCCAAATCAGCCAGATGGGTAATTTGATCGTGGTTTTCGATATATCCAAGCCCTGATGGCCCTAATACTACGCCCGCAATCAAAAGCCCTGGTATTGTGCCCAGGCCCAGAGATTTAAACAAAGATACAGAGATCACTGCTGCAAATAACAGGATGATGATATCCGTTAGATATTCCATGCTTACGCGCCAGTTATAATCGACTATGTGGAATGCAGGGTTTCTGATCGAGACTATTAATAGAGGTCATCAGTCCAGTACAGAACGGGCAATAATTTCTCTCATAATCTCCGAGCTACCCGCATAGATACGGGAAATACGCGCATTGGTGTACAGGCGACAGATTTCATATTCATCCATATAACCTGCCCCACCGTGTAACTGCACGCCTTCGTCAGTCATTCGGCCCTCCAGTTCACTAGAGTACAGTTTTGCCTTCGCCGCCATGTCGGTACTGAGCTGACCTCGGTTATGCATCTCCACACACTTATCGATAAATACCTGACATATATCTATCTCAGTACGCAGGTCGGCCAACTTGAATCGTGTATTCTGAAAATCGGCAATTCGCTGCCCGAATGCCTTACGCTCTGCAACAAAATCTCGAGTCAGATCAAAAGCCCGTTGCGCGCAGGCCAGATAGCCCACTGCACCGATAAGACGCTCCTCAGCCAGGCCGTGCATAAGATAGTGGAATCCTTTGTGCGGGTCACCCAACACGTTCTCTTTGGGCACCTTCACATCGTTAAAAAACAACTCAGCCGTGTCCTGAGCTTTCAGCCCCATTTTCTTCAAGTTGCGGCCCCGTTCAAACCCCGCCATACCCCGCTCAATCAGGAATAAGCCTATCTGCCGCGGATTGTCTGGATTGGTCTTGGCCGCAACTACGATCAGATCGGCATTAATGCCATTGGAAATGTAAGTTTTCGATCCGTTCAAAAGCCAATGGTCGCCCTTGTCCAGTGCGTTGGCTTTCATTCCCGCCAGGTCGCTACCAACATCCGGCTCGGTCATGGCCACAGCCAGGATACACTCACCTGAAACGGCGCCGGGTATAAACCGTGCTTCCTGCTCTTTGTTTTCTGAGCGTGTTAGATAGGGCCCAACCAGACGGCTGTGCAGGGTGTGAAAAAAGCCCGCTTCACCGTGTACCGCATCCTCTTCCATCATTATCTGCTGATAGCGGAAGTCTGTGATACCCAGACCACCGTAACTTTCATCCGCCCAGGTCAGCAAATAACCTTGGTCACCCATTTTTTTAAACATTTCACGAGGCACAATGCCCGCCTCCCGCCAGCTCTCACGATGAGGCTCAACCTCTTTGATCAGAAACTTACGATAAGCCTCTCTAAACATTACCTGCTCTTCAGTAAATAAATCTCGCTCCACCACTTTTGCTCCTCATTTTCAAACCTGTATTTTATGACAAAACATCTCGACCCAATTGCCTTTTATCGATGGAACCTCTGATCAGTGCATGTACTTGCATTTTGCACCCAAAAGGGCAAAACGCACAGGATAGCCGGCTTCTCTAGAAAGTAGCTACCGGGTCAGCCAGTAATCACCAATCAAATAAACCACACTCAGAGAAAATCCATTTGCCAACGCCCATTTCCTATCCACAACAAAACCCGATACTACAACTCCAGATACCCGCCGGGTGTCAGGCTAGTCGCCAGCATAACGTTATTTATATCTGCGTGTTCCTGCCAGGTTTTAATAGCTTGATGACCAGTCTCTAACCAGAAATTCTCGATGGTTTGATGGAGGTGGCGAAAATTGGAGAGTCTGGCCAGTACGGCGAGCAATTGCCCGGCGTTAGCAAAACGTTCAGGCAGTTGTTCAATTTGCTTTTGCATTCTATCGATTGCATGCAGACCGATAGCCAGTCCCAGCTCACGAAATGCCAGACGATATTCTGCCCGCAGATTTAGCGAATTATGCCTGACAAATACTTGCAGGCTGCTCTCAATATCATGCAATAACGCCTCCAGCATAGCTGTTTCATTCAGTTGATGAACAGCAATCAACTGCACCAATTTGCAAGCATCGCTAAGCAGGCCGCCGATGCCCAGGGGGTCTTCGCTAGCCCAGCTTTGACCCACACACATTGCAAGCAGCTCGGTAATTTCCGTATCCAGAACAGCTTCCGATGGTGTTAGCGCAGAAAAATATCTTGCAGTGGCCTGCAGTTGCCAGTAAGTGAGCAAACCATCCAGAGGATCATGCTGGCCCATTGAGGGAATTAAGGGGCGGGAAAGATCAATACTCATTTTCCAGTACATGCGCCTGGGTCCATCTATTGGCGATGTGTAGGTAGACGGAATATACGTAAATGCGCCATGCGCTACCTCGGCAAGCTCAAGCGCCCACCGGTTATAACGGCTTTTACCCGTCACCTGACTGACACGGTTGAGCGCATGCATCCATTTTGTCAGGTAATGAAAGTATTGGCCGTCTCGATCCCACTCCAGGGATTCATCAATCGGGTCGTCTATTTGTCGTTCATCCAGCTGCTTACCAATTCTCAGTCCACCCCGAGTGGGATGTTGCTGTGCCTGATCCTCGTCGAGACCACTGAGCCATCCACTACGCAGGCTATCCTTACGCTGTCGCCCCAGGGTCAGATGAACCTGATCAACAAGATCCAGGGCTAGCTGCAGAAAGCTTTGTTCACCAGTTTGAGTGTAGAGTTGCAGATAATTACAGACAGCAAAGGCATCGGTCCACAGATAACGGCGTTGTTCCCGCGAGGCATCGGACAGCCCGGTGGAGTCGGCAAAATCACCCATAATAGATTGCGCACTGATGTGCTGTTGCATAATGACTAAACGCTCCGTTGATAAGTGCCCATCAACACCGACTCTGCCAACACCTTGCGTGGCCTCTCTAATAGCAAATATCAAAAAAGCTAAAGACCGAAAGGGTAAGTATCTGGCATACCTTTCATTGTTTCTTTGGTCAATGGCTCCACTGCACGGGTTTCATCAAACCAGATATATTCGTCAAACTGATTGGGTAACGACGCGTAGAAATAGTGACTTTGCAACTCGGTTTCAGGCCGATAAATCACACCGATAGCGCGCTCCAGACGTTCTGTGAGAAGTTTTTCCCGGGTTAATTGCTGTAGCGGTTTGCGCAACGGCAACAGAAAATTATCGCTATGAACCTCATGGCAAACACGTTCATAACTATCGATATGCGCTGGTTTCACCTGTTTTATTTCCATGGGCCCACCCCATTCAGAAGCAGCGGCAACAGTACCGTGGTCAGTACCAAAGCCGATGATATAAGCATCGTCACCGTAGGTCTGGCGGGCGAGCTGACCGACATTCAACTCGCCACGGGCACTCATCTCCGTCGCGCGGGCATCACCAACATGCGAATTGTGTTCCCAGATCACTGCTTTCGATTGCGGGCCTCTAAACTCCAGAACCGACTGCAAGGTATCAAACATATGCTGATCACGCTGGTTCCATGAGTTGCTTTCAGCGTAATACATGGTGCGGTAGTAACGTTCTGCATTGGTAACCAGGCGGGCATTTTGCTCAGCATTGAAGAACTGCTCTCCATCTGCCATGGAATACTCCATCCGTTTATGCAACAGATCTTGCAGGGCAGCGAGTACGTCGTCCTCACATTCTCTGTATTGTCTGGTAATCGCAACCTGACCGTACATGCTGGGATCACTGGCCCACGGCATCAGGCAGCCATAACGCACGCGAGCCACTTCAGCGGTTTCTGGGTCCACTTTTTCTAGATAGCTCAGCACCGCTTCGATTGAGCTGAACAAGCTATACAGATCCAGGCCATAAAACCCCACCTGATTATCGGGAGAATCCATTTTCTCGTTGTACGCTTTCAACCAATGGCTAAATTCCAGTACAGAATGGTTGGCCCACATCCAGGTCGGGAAGCGAGAAAAAGGTTTGCCCTCCATCAGGGGATCAGGTTCGGTACCATGAATATAGTGGTCAAGGTGTGCCGCATCCGGCCAGTCAGCCTCCGCAGCAACTATGGTAAAGCCTTTCTTTTCAATTAACTCCTGGGTGATACGCGCCCGCATCTGGTAAAACTCAGCCGTGCCATGTGAAGCTTCGCCAAGTAACACAACACTGCTGTCGCCTATACGCTCCAGCAGCTTATCCAGATTGACATCATCGATACCAGCAAAGTGTTCACTCGATTGATAAATCAACTCGGGCAAAGTTACCTCGGCCTGCTCGATAGCGGGTTTAGCAGCTGATTCATCCTCCCAACCGGCAGCACCAATCAGCGGGACAAAGCGGACACCGCCAAGATCTTCTTCTTCGTACTGGTGTTCGCTAATACGTCGCACACGGAGTAGTTTCTGCGTTTGTAACGTAACGCCAACCGGGATCACCAAACGCCCTCCGATAGCCAGTTGCTGTTTGAGGTTTTCCGGCACATCTGGACCCCCTGCTGCGACAATGATGGCATCGAAAGGAACATGTTCGGGCCAGCCCAGGGTACCGTCGCCATGTAATACCTGGATGTTTTTATAACCCAGATCTTCAAGGCGCGCGCGTGCCGTATCGGCAAGAATTTTGTGTCGCTCAATGGTATACACCTCACCGGCAATTTCAGCTAAAACTGCTGCGGCATAACCAGAACCCGTGCCCACTTCCAGCACGCGATCCTTTGGCTCCAATTCAAGCGCCGCAGTCATCAGCGCAACAATATAAGGCTGGGAAATCGTCTGGCTCGCGGCTATCGGCAAAGGTGAGTCGCGATAGGCAAACTCTACGAGATCAGCTGGTATGAATTCTTCACGCGGTACCGCGCTGACCGCATTGAGAACAGCCTGATCACTCAAACCACGGGCAGCCAGCTGGTAATCGACCATTTGCTTTCTTAATTGATAGAACTTGTTCATGGTTACCTCCTGTTACTAGCTATTTACCAGCAAAGATAAAAGCACCTCCACGTACCATACTACGACGAGCCGGGTGGTGCCGCTGGAAAGGCATAAAATTTGTGCCGCTGCGCCGCTAAGTTAGCTTGTTAGCTTGAATGACTGCCAGACTCTGCCCCGGCGCGTTGCGACATGGCCATACCCATAAACTAACCCCAGCGGCTAGCCTTTTATTTTGCCGCCATTTGGTATTTTTTTCGACAGTTGGTGCAAGTTAGTCTTTACCGCACCCTTAGCTTTTGCAACACTCTCATCTTATTTTTAGTACAGAGTAAAGTATGACCCTGATTCTCGGTATCGATCCCGGCTCCCGGCAGACAGGGTTTGGCCTCATAGACGCTGTGGGTGTTAAAACCAGCTATGTGAGCAGTGGAATTATTCGCATGTCGAAAGGTGAGTTGCCAGCACGCCTAAAGGTGATTTTCCAAAGTATCAGCGAATTAATCGAGCAGCATCAACCCCAGGTAATGGCTATCGAGGATATCTTTTTTGCCCGCGATCCTCGAGCTGCCCTGCGCCTGGGCCAGGCTCGTGGAGCCGCTATTGTGGCTGGTGTTGATGCCGATTTGCCGGTGGCAGAATACAGCGCGCGTACTGTCAAGAAAGCGGTGGTGGGCAGTGGTTCTGCTAGCAAAGAACAGGTGCAACATATGGTTATGCGCTTACTTGCATTGCCGGCGGCTCCAAAGGAGGATGCGGCCGATGCTCTGGCAGTTGCTATCTGCCACGCCCATAGCCTGACGATGCACCCGACATTAATAAAGTCGGAGAGATACTCTCGGGGCAGGTTCAAATAAAACAGTTATTGGTGGCTTTTATGAGTTGCATTAACAGCAGTGTCGATGATTATGTTCAGGAGCAGTAAGCCATGATAGGTCGTATCCGCGGCACCTTACTTGAAAAGCAGGCCCCTCTGTTGCTGATAGACGTGCAGGGGGTTGGCTATGAAATACAGGTGTCTTTGAATACCTTTTTTGAGCTACCAGAAATAGATCAGCTGGTATGCCTCTATACTCACTTTGTGGTACGAGAAGATGCCCAGCATTTATATGGGTTTGGCGATGATAGTGAACGGCTGTTGTTTCGGGAGTTGATTAAAATTAGCGGTGTTGGGCCGAAACTGGCCCTGGCTATATTGTCAGGTATGACCACACAGGAGTTTGTGCGCTGTGTACATGGTAACGATAGTGCGACTTTGGTGCGTCTGCCAGGTGTGGGCAAGAAAACCGCAGAACGTCTGCTCATAGAAATGCGTGACCGCCTTGATAACTGGGCTGGCGCAGCGGATGCCGGCAGGGCGACATCAGCCTCCGGGATGGGCGGCAATAATGTTGTACAGGAAGCCGAAAGCGGGTTAATTGCACTGGGCTACAAGCCCCAGGAAGCCCAGCGAATGATCAGCGCTCAGGTCACCGATAAAGATAAACTGCCGGCCAGTGAGGAATTGATTCGACTGGCCTTAAAAAGTGTAGTGAAAAAGTAATCATACCCCGTTATCCTAGCGGCTAATTCGAACCTGGGGCGAGCTCACGTAGTATTCAAAGCCCCTGGATGCCATTGTCGGCACTGAAATACAATGATAGAAACTGATCGTCTTGTAGCTGCCGAACCTACACGAGCCGAAGAGCGTTTAGATAATGCTATTCGTCCCACCAGTCTTGCTGATTACATTGGCCAGACGGTTGTGCGCGAGCAGATGACTATATTTATCCATGCTGCCCGTCAGCGTGAAGAGCCGCTTGATCATACGCTGGTTTTTGGTCCGCCCGGCCTGGGCAAAACGACTATTGCCCATATCATCGCCAATGAAATGGGCGTGGGTTTAAAAGCAACCTCAGGGCCAGTGCTCGAAAAACCAGGTGATCTGGCGGCTTTGCTGACCAATCTTGAGCCCAATGACGTATTGTTTATCGATGAGATCCACCGACTCAGCCCGGTCATTGAAGAAACGCTTTACCCTGCGATGGAGGATTTTCAGCTCGACATCATGATTGGTGAAGGTCCGGCAGCACGCTCCATTAAACTCGATCTGCCGCCGTTCACCCTGGTGGGTGCCACCACACGCGCCGGTTTACTCACCTCGCCACTACGAGACCGGTTTGGTATCGTCCAGCGCCTGGAGTTTTACTCGATAGCGGAACTAACAGCCATTGTTGGCCGGGCGGCAAAAATCCTTAATGTGCCCATTGAGGAAGAGGGTGCAGTGGAAATTGCCCGCCGCTCACGGGGTACACCACGTATCGCCAATCGGCTTCTGCGGCGAGTGCGGGATTATGCCGAGGTCAAAGCAGACGGTAACATCACTGTTGAGGTCGCCGATCTGGCTTTAACTATGCTCAATGTTGATCGCCTGGGCTTTGATCAAATGGATCGCCGTTTACTGATGACTATTATAGAAAAATTTGATGGCGGTCCAGTTGGCGTGGACAGTATTGCAGCAGCGATCAGTGAAGAGCGTGGCACCATTGAAGACGTCGTTGAGCCCTTCTTGATTCAGCAGGGTTATATGATGCGCACTTCCCGTGGCCGTCTGGTCACTCATCAGGCCTATGAGCATTTCGGCCTGGCGATGCCCAAAAGTCTCTCTCAGCAACAGGAAGCCCAGCAGCAAAAAGCCCAGCAACAAGAGTCCCAGCAACAGAGACTGCTCGACAATTGATGGAGGAATTCAGGCTACCAATCAGAGTCTATATTGAGGACACAGACGCACAGGGTATCGTCTATTACGTTAACTACCTCAAATATATGGAGCGCGCCCGCGCCGACTGGTTACGTAGCTACGGCTTTGAAAAGCCAGCATTTTGGGGTAGCAATCAAATTTTTGTTGTGCACTCTCTGTCTGTCGATTACAAAAGGCCCGCCAGACTCGACGAGCAAATTATCGTTACCGCGCTAGGCTCGGGGCATGGACGGGCGCATTTTACTGTGGAACAAAAAGTGCTTCGTGGTGACGAACTACTATGTGTAGGCCATATTAAAGTGGCCTGTGTGAATCAACAAACTAATCGTCCGATGGCAATGCCCAATGAATTACTGGCTAAAGTTTTTGGCCAGGTGACGGTAAATCAAAAAAGGAGTCCTGAGTGACTGAACAACTATCATTGTGGGCTCTTGTAGTCGGCGCCACGCTGCCGGTACAAATGGTAATGCTGATACTTTTTGGCGCTTCAGTAGTGTCATGGGTGATGATCGTACAGCGGGGGCTATTCATCCGTCAGACTCGCAATGATTTGAGCGCATTTGAGGATACCTTCTGGTCCGGAGTCGATCTTAACGAGTTGTTTCGTGAAGGCAATGCCCGAATTAAAAAAGATAATGCCATTGATGGTGTAGAGAGTTTGTTTCGTGCCGGGTTTCGTGAATTTAATCGCCTCTCCCAAAGTGGTTCAACAGAACCTGAGGTGGTGATAGAAGGCGTGGAACGCGCTATGCGAGTGGCTTTGTCACGGGAGGAAGAAAAGCTCAATACGCACCTGCCCTTCCTGGCCAGTGTCGCATCGGTAAGTCCGTATATCGGCTTATTCGGTACGGTGTGGGGCATTATGCACTCATTTCGCGGTTTGGCTAATGTGCAGCAAGCGACCCTCGCTACAGTGGCGCCGGGTATTTCAGAAGCCCTTATCGCTACCGCAATGGGTTTGTTCGCAGCGATACCCGCAGTACTTGCCTATAACCGATATTCAGCAAATGCCGATGTGCTTTACAACAGTTACGAAACTTTCGCCGATGAATTTTCCAGCATCCTCCATCGTCGGCTACACAGTAATTAGTCGTGGCAGGTAGAAAGCAAAAGCGCAGGCTGGTCGCAGAAATTAATGTTGTGCCTTATATCGATGTCATGCTGGTATTGCTGATTGTGTTCATGATTACTGCACCACTGTTAACGCAGGGCGTGAAAGTTGACCTGCCCCAGGCGCCCAGTAGCCCACTGGATGACAAAGAAAAAGATCCCCTCATTGTGTCAATCAAGGCAGATGGCAGTTACTACGTAGATCTGGGTAATGGCAAAAATCGGCAGCAACCTCTGGTCGATATTATTAGCAAGGTAGGCAAGGTGCTGGCCCAGAAACCCGATACACCGGTACTAGTATGGGGAGACAGGAGGGTTGAGTATGGCGCGGTGGTCAGTTTGATGGCGGAGTTACAGGAGGTTGGCGCAGCCAGCGTCGGCCTGGTGACTGAACCGCCAGGGCAGAATCGTTGAGCAATGATGAGGATACAGTCCAGCTATTCCACAGCGCTTGTATGCAGCGTTACGCTGCATGCTGTATTGCTGGCTTTGATCATTGTCGGCTGGACTCCTGAACATAAAAAAACACAAGTCCAACCTCGTTATATTAAGGCGACCTTATTGCAAATGGAACCGTCGAAAGCGCCAACCATAAAGAAACCGACTACTACCAGGACAACGAATAGCGATCAACAAAAAAAGCGAGCAGCGGAAAAGAAGAAAGCTGAAGCCAAAAAGCGCGAAGAAAGAAAGCAGCGCAAAGCAAAAAAGCAGCGTGCAGAAAAGAAACAACGTGAAGAGCGCGCCATAAAAGAACGCGCTAATCAGGAAAAAATACGCAAACAAAAGCTGGCAGACGCTAAAAAGCAGGCCGAGGCCAAAAAACAGGCAGAAGCCAGGAAGCTGGCCGAAGCCAAAAAGCAGGCTGCAGAAAAGGCCCGCCAAAAAGAACTGGAGTTGGCCTTTGCCGATGCCCTTGACGATGAAGAGCAATTTATTAGCGCAGGGCAAAACGAGCAACTGGTGGGTAGTTATAGTGATTACATTGTCGAGCGTATCGCCAACAACTGGAGCCGCCCATCCAGCGCTCGCCGTGGTATGGAGGTAGTGTTGAGTATTCAGATGGTACCCACCGGACAGGTGGTATCGGTGACAGTGGTGAAGTCCAGCGGCAATGATGCATTTGATCGCTCAGCGGAGCAGGCAGTCTACAAAGTTGATCGCTTTGACAAAATCCAGGAACTATCCAGGGCTCAGCCACGTGTATTTGAATCAACTTTTCGACGTTTTCGCCTGTTATTCAGGCCTGACGATTTGCGCCTTTAACAATTCTTATTAACTTTCAGCGAGGAGTACATCTTGTCCACAGGTAGTTTTTTTAAGGTGCTGCTAATCATCATATTATTTAGCAGCAAAGCGAGTGCCGAGTTGACTATTGAGATCACTCGCGGCGTTGATAACCCAACGCAAATAGCTGTTGTACCGATACAATTAGACGAGGTGCTACCGAGTGTAGACATCAGCGCTGTTGTTGCCGAAGACTTACTTCGCAGCGGCCTGTTTGAAGCCATGCCGCGAGCCAATATGCTGTCTAATCCGGATGATGCCAAACAGGTGTATTTCCGTGACTGGCGTATTGTCGGCATGGAGTATCTGGTGGTCGGCAAGGCAACTCGGCAGGCTGACCAGCGTATTCAGGTAACCTTTAGCCTGCTTGAGGTACCGGGCGAGCGGAGGCTATTTACCCAGGTAGTCCAGGGCACCGACAACGAATTAAGGGATATAGCCCATTACATTAGCGACAAGGTGTTTGAGGCCATTACCGGCATCCGCGGCGCGTTCTCTACCCGTCTTGCCTATGTTACTGCAACCCCAGGGGGTGGTGGGCTGACTTTTCGACTGATGGTATCCGATGCCGATGGCGCTCGCGAACGTCTAATGCTGGAGTCCCGGGAGCCCATCATGTCTCCTAACTGGTCACCGGATGGTAAAGAGCTGGTATATGTATCCTTTGAGACTGGCCGTCCGGCAATCTTTCGCCAGCGGCTGATGGGAGCCCAGCGCGAGCAATTGACTAATTTTCGCGGTCTCAATGGTGCGCCGGCCTGGTCACCAGACGGCCGCAGTCTGGCGCTGGTATTGTCTAAAGATGGCAATCCGGAAATTTATTCATACAACCTGGCAACCAAAAAGTTTACGCGGCTCACTCGCCACTTTTCTATCGACACCGAGCCCAACTGGACGCCAGATGGTAAGGCGATCGTATTCACTTCAGATCGAGGTGGCTCCCCGCAAATTTATAAGTTGCAAATTAGCAGCGGTAAAATTGAACGTCTGACCTATACCGGCTCTTATAATGCCCGCCCGCGTCTGGCCCCCGATGGCAGAACCATGGTGATGGTGCACCGCAACAAGGGTGTTTTTCATATCGCATCGCAGGATCTTGTTACTGGAGATCTGCGTGTGTTGACCTCGACCAGCCTCGATGAGTCACCCACAGTGGCGCCCAATGGCGCCATGTTGTTGTACTCAACCAAGGTTGGCGATAAAGGTGTGCTGGCAGCAGTTTCAATAGATGCCGGTGTTAAATATTTATTACCCTCGCGACAGGGCGATGTCAGGGAGCCGGCGTGGTCGCCCTTCCTGAGATAATCGTTTAAAGTACGCGCAGTCCACGTGGCGTCCATCCATCCGTCCATCCATCCATCCATCTAGGAGAAAAAAATGAAGTGTTCGGCCTTTAAAGCTATTTTTTTAGTTAGTACGTTGTCTCTTCTTATCACAGCTTGCTCTAGCTCACCATCCACTACGGATACTGACGCGGGTTCGAGCGCGGGTACGACCGGCACTGGGATTTCTAATGGTGGTGTTACCACGGGCAGCGTTAGCGATGGTGGTCTTAGCAGCGGCACTCTTGATACATCTGGCGATGTAGATACAGTGTTTTATTTTGAATATGATAAGGCGGTTTTGACACCCGACTCGTTAGTAGCTTTGCGTATCCATGCTCAGCGCCTTATCGCAAATCCGGTTAGTGTTCGGCTCGAAGGGCATGCAGATGAACGTGGTACCCGGGAATATAATATGGCCCTGGGCGAGCGCCGTGCTTATGCTGTTCAGGAATTTTTAATTTTACAGGGTGTTGATGGCAGTATATTAGAGGTAATCAGTTACGGCGAAGAACAGCCCGAAGTGATGGGTAGTAATGATGCCGCCTGGGGCCTCAATCGTCGCGCAACGATCAGGTAATCTGCCTGTAGGATGGATACGCTGTTAAAAAAAACCTGTCGCAATTAGAGTTAGCCGAGTCAAAGCATTGAAAAACACACTGTTAGTCTCCGGCCGTATTCGGCCGACATTTGTCCTCGTATTGGTAATAGCATCATTCTCTATTACACAGACCTACGCAGCTTCAGTTCCAGTTGAAGAAATCGGTGGCGGAGCGCAAGGTGGCCGTGCGACACCCTCTGTAAGCGCAGCAGGAACGAGTGACCCCTACTATCAGTTACAACTACTGCGCGAAGAGTTGCGGCAGTTACGTGGCATGTTTGAAGAGCAGAGCAACGAACTGACAGTGCTGAAAAAAAGACAACGCGAGGATTACCTCGATCTGGATCGACGTCTGGCTGGCTCTACTGGGCCGGCTGGCGCGCTTCCCGGTTCAACGAGTACCGCAGGTCCACCCGGCTCGGGAGTCCCTGCTCAGCCTTCATCCAGCGCTAACGTTGGAGCGACCGTCGCCGGTGTACCCGCTGCTGGTTCGTTTCCCGCGCAACCAACTGATTTGCCCTACGGGGTTCCCGCCAGTAATAGCACACAAACGTCTCTTTATGCAGGCAACGAAATAGAGGAACAGGCGGCTTATGACCAGGCCTACGGTCTGCTCAAGGCACGCAAAATTGACGAGGCCAGAGCAGCACTACAGAAATTTCTTATCGACTATCCACGTAGCTCCTATGCCGCCAATGCCCACTACTGGCTGGGAGAAGTGTATTTACTGGATAATGAGCTGGACGCGGCCGCGGCTCAATTTCTTGCCGTCATTGAGCAATCCCCTGGGCACCGTAAGGTGAACGATGCCACTTTCAAACTGGGCAAAGTTTACTATTTACAAAATAAGCCCGATCAGGCCAAAGTGCTTTTAGAGCGCGTTGCAAAAGGCTCAGACAGCTCCGCCAGGCTCGCTCAGGATTACCTGTCCCGATATTACTGAGCGGGGTCTGGCAAACTGGGCCCCAGATAGCTGTTGTAGTAGCCCAGATGACTGTTGTAATAGCCCAGCTGGCTTTGTAGTAAATAGACACCTTAAAACACCGATGATCACGCTAAAGTAACCATCACGGCGCTTGTATAAATGGCTGACGACACCGTTCGTATCACCGAAATATTCTATTCACTGCAAGGCGAGACATCGACAATTGGCCTGCCGGTGGCCTTTATACGTCTTACCGGCTGCCCTTTGCGTTGCCTGTATTGTGATACGGAATATGCTTTCCATGGTGGCGAGAAATACACCCTGGAAGATATTCTCACCAGGGTTGCATCTTTTAACACCACCTATGTCACCGTTACCGGCGGCGAACCCCTTGCCCAACCCCTCTGTCTGCCTTTGCTTACTCAGCTGTGTGATGCGGGCTACCGAGTGTCACTTGAAACCAGCGGCGCATTGCCCATTAAAGGTGTCGATCCACGGGTGGCGGTTATCCTCGATATAAAAACTCCAGGCTCCGGAGAGGTGGGGAGAAACTTGTGGGAAAATATAGCCGAACTCAATGATCGCGCAGAAATAAAATTTGTCCTGTGTGGCCGGCAAGACTATGAGTGGGCTCGCTTGCAATTAGATCAACATAAACTCTGTGAACGCGACATTGAAGTGCTATTTTCACCCAGTCACAGCCAGCTTAATGCCACAAACCTGGCGGACTGGATCCTCGAAGATAATCTACCGGTAAGAATGCAGTTGCAGCTGCATAAACAGTTATGGGGTGATGAGCCCGGAAAATAAGTGATGGAGCAATAGCGTCAATGGCAGAAAAAAAAGCGGTAGTATTGGTATCTGGAGGCCTGGATTCTGCGACGGTGCTGGCAATCGCCACAAACGAAGCTTTTGCATGCCACTGCCTGGCTTTCGATTACGGTCAGCGCCACCGTAGCGAACTGGATGCTTCCCTGCGTATAAGTGACGCACTGCGTGCTGGTGCCCATAAAGTAATCAAGCTGGACTTACAGACAATAGGTGGCTCGGCGCTCACTGATGACAGCATAGCTATTCCTGAACCGGGCTCGGTAACGTCTGCAGAACAAACCTCTGATATCCCGATCACTTATGTGCCGGCGCGCAACACCATTTTTTTGTCTATAGCCCTGGGCTGGGCGGAAGTGCTCGGTGCCAGTGATATTTTTATTGGTGTCAACGCCGTGGATTATTCAGGCTACCCCGATTGCCGCCCGGAATATATTGCAGCATTTGAACAAATGGCTAATTTGGCGACCCGCGCCAGCGTTGAAGGTCAGCGCGTTCAAATTCACACGCCGCTAATTTCTATGACCAAGGAAGAAATTATAAAACGGGGCACAAACCTTGGGGTTGACTATGGCCTGACAGTGTCCTGCTACCAGGCCACCGCATCCGGATTAGCCTGTGGACGTTGCGAAAGTTGTCTGATTCGTGAGCAGGGTTTTCACGCAGCAGGAATAGCTGATCCCACTCATTATAAATAAGCCAAGTTTGGCTTGACCTTTAATGCTTGATAAGTATGATATGCGCCTCTTCTGAGGGCCGTTAGCTCAGTTGGTAGAGCAGTTGGCTTTTAACCAATTGGTCGCGCGTTCGAATCGCGCACGGCCCACCAATTCCAAAGAATCTGAGGTTAGTGTCCACTGACCTCAGCATCCGATTTCCGACAAATTCTGACAATTTGCTTCCCATGACTATTCTGCACGGTTTTCAGGAGATAAAATCCGCTTCCGCCTGAAATAATAGGGGCGTCGGGCGTAATCCATATCTCCTATTCCGTTCTACGGCGCTCGCAAGGAACGGGCAAGCTGTTGGTACTGCGCCAACAGCTCCTGTAATGTCTCGTGCGTATGTTCGCCGAGGGTAGTATCGCTGCTTAGAAGCCATCTACGTCCCTTCTGATACTATTGAATGCACTGGCCACTTACCCCATGAATGTGGTTAGTCTTCGAGAGTCTTGGGGTCGATAGGCAAACTATCCCTGCCATGACAACTGTCCAGGGGATGAAGGCGTGACAGATATCGCCGGTCACCACTATGGCGACGTAATTTTGCTTCAGCTCTTCCGCCAATTGCTGTGAGCGCGTTAGACAACCAGGGATTCAGCCAATGATCTAGCCACACCACGAGCCCGGTAAGTATTAGCACCAGTGCAGCCAGCGTCAACAGAGCGGAACGATGAGTGACAACAGCAGCTGATCGGAACTGCAGCTGTTATTCACAGTAGGAAATCATCCACATGTAGATAGTCCGTGTTGACGCCAATCAGCGTGATCTGATCGCCGCCGCCCAGATTGACAATGGCATCGGCACCAACCTGGCTCACCATAGCCAGCACGTCATGCTCTGGCGCAAAACCGAATGCGGTCAGATCGATCCGATCGTCGCTCCCCTCGCCAGCCAGGAAGTCCGTAATGATATCTGCGCCGTCACCAATACTGAAGACAAATAGATCATCTCCTATATCTCCAAATAGAGTATCGTCCCCAGTAAGGCCATTTATAGTATCTGCGTACACAGTGCCATTAAGCGTATCGTTACTTGCGGAGCCTGTAATTGATTCGTTCACACCGGTCACCGATACCACCGCCAGCTTCTCTTCCGACAACGCACCATTGGAGTCGATCAGCTGATAGCTGAAGTTGTC
>Ga0164313_10000820_pt1 | contig 26221 bp, 21 predicted proteins | sample GuaBasSedimGuay4_FD_113735 | JGI IMG/M metagenome (GOLD analysis project Ga0164313, IMG submission 113735) | Subseafloor sediment microbial communities from Guaymas Basin, Gulf of California, Mexico - Guay4, Core 4569-4, 0-3 cm | ecosystem: Environmental > Aquatic > Marine > Hydrothermal vents... | reverse complement strand
ATACCCCTACGTTGAATTCCAACTTATCCGGTGGCGCGTAATAAACTTGCCGACAACTTTTTTGGCAGTAAAGGATTAGAAGATTGGAAAAATCGATTTGGCGTCAGCGCGGATTCACTCCCTTTATCACCATTGCATTCGTCAATGCATTCACCGATCTCGGTCACAAAATCATTATTCAAAATGCGCTGTTCAAAATGCTCGACGGCAGTGAGCTGCGCATTTTCACAGCCATTATTCAGGCAATGATTCTGCTGCCGTTCATCATGACCTTTACCCCCGCCGGCTACTTTGCTGATCGCTTTGCCAAAAACCGCATCGTGCAGGTCTGCGCAACACTGACTATTCCGATCACCCTGGCGATTATCTGGTGCTATCAGCATGGGGCGTTCTGGCCGGCATTCGGGCTGACATTCATCCTCGCGCTGCAGAGCGCTTTTTATTCACCGGCCAAATACGGATACATCCGTGAGCTGGTCGGCCGCACCCGGTTAGCCCCCGCCAATGCGGCAATGCAGGCTGCAGTACTGTCTGCCATTTTGGCTGGTACTATCGCTTACAGTTTTCTGTTTGAGTCGCAGCTGAGCGCTAACTACCACTCTCTCGGTGAGATTCTGCAGCAGGTACAGGTCGCCGGCTGGTTGCTGTTTGCTGGCGCCGTAATCGAAACCCTGTTAGCTCTGCGACTACCGGCACGGCCAGCGGTACCGCAACCGCCGTTTAATTTTTTCTATTACCTCTCTACTGGCTACCTGCGCGATAACCTGAAACGGGTTTTTCACTCCCGCGGTATCTGGCTGAGTATCGTCGGACTGTCGGTTTTCTTCGCGGTGAATCAGGTGATTCTGGCCACCTTTGGTGCGCATTTGAAAGAAGTGGTCGGCGAAACCGATACTCGCATCGCTAATGGCCTGATGGCACTAGCCGGAATCGGCATTGTCACCGGAGCGCTGTTGGCCGGGCGCTGGTCACGCAACTACATTGAAACTGGCATGATCCCCGCCGGTGCGTTGGGCATGTTTATCGGCATGCTGTTACTGCCCGGAATCCACCAGGTCAGTGTAATCGCCGTGCTGTTCCTGTTTTATGGTTTCTGTGCCGGGCTGTTTATCGTGCCACTGAATGCATTGATTCAGTTCTATGCCAAAGAAGGTGAATCCGGCGTAGTGCTGGCGAGCAACAATTTTATTCAAAATATCGCCATGCTAGTTTTTCTGGCACTGTCGATCGTCGTCGCCCAGGCCGGCATTTCAACCTACTGGACTCTGTACGCCCTGGCGGCAGTGGCATTGATTGGATTCGTCTACGCCCTGCTACAACTACCGCAATCTTTCGTGCGGTATTTGGTGCGCGGCCTGCTGGCACCGCGCTATCGTCTGCAGGTGGTCAATATGGACCATATACCCCGCGAAAGTGGCGTGCTGTTGTTGGGCAACCACGTTAGCTGGATCGACTGGGCCATTTTACAGATGGCCTCGCCGCGACCAATCCGTTTTGTGATGGCCCACACCTATCATAAAAAGTGGTACCTGCGCTGGTTTCTTGACTTGTTTGGGGTCATCCCAATCGCCCCCGGCGCAAGTAAGGAATCGTTGAAGAAAGTTCACCAGGCATTGATCAACCACGAGGTGGTCGCGATTTTCCCGGAGGGCCATATCAGCCGTAACGGTCACCTCAGCACTTTTCGATCCGGCTTTGAGCGCGCCGCCACCGGCACAGGCGCCGCCATTTTGCCATTTTATCTTCACGGACTCTGGGGCAGTCCACTCTCCTATGCCAATAACGCTTATCAAAAGCAGTCGCAGGGCCGGCGATTCAGTCGAGTGATTACAGTCGCGTTTGGCCAGCCCCTCAATTGCGACAGCGACGCAGCAACGGTCAAGCAAGCCGTGCAGGAGACCTCAATTATGGCGTGGGATGAGCACGTGGCAGGCCTGCCATCGCTGCCCGCCAGTTTCATTCGTACTGCCTGCGCGCAGCGTCGAAAAATCTGCATCATCGACGGTGACAACAACCTTAGCTACGGCCGCCTGTTAACTGCCGTGCTGGCTTTTCGCGCACAGCTAAAGCCCGTGCTAGCGCGGGCGGACAGAGTCGGGATTTTGCTGCCGGCGTCCGCCGGTGCGGTCATCGCCAATCTCGTGGTGCTTGTCGATGGCCGCACTATCGTCAATCTAAACTACACCTCATCCATTGAGACCCTGGCGCAATCGATGGAAAAAGCTGGAGTAAAGACGGTACTCACGTCACAGCTCTTCCTGAAGAGGCTGGAAAAAAGAGACATCGACCTGACCCCATTAAAAGCCATCAGTGAGTTTGTCTATCTGGAGGAGGTTCGTGGCCAGATCAAGCCCTGGCGCTGGGCCAGCGCGCTGCTGCAAAGCCGGTTTTTACCCGCCGCCTGGCTAGCCAGCCTTTACTGTCGAAAGATCTCTCTTGACGATACTGCGGCAATTCTGTTTAGCAGTGGCAGCGAGAGCAGCCCGAAAGGGGTGAGGCTCAGCCACACCAATATTCTCGGCAACTGCAAGCAGATCGCCAGCGTGCTCAATCCTGAAGAGCAGGATGTCATTCTGAACGCACTGCCCACCTTTCATGCGTTTGGCCTGACAGTCACCACCCTGTTGCCGATATTAGAAGGCATTCCTATGGTTTGTCAGGCAGACCCCACTGATGCCCGAGCCGTGAGCCGACTGGTGGCGACCCACCGCATTACCATCATGATCGCTACGGCAACTTTTTTACGCATCTACCTGCGTAGCAAAAAGGTCCCGCCGCTAATGTTCGACAGTTTGCGTGTCGTTGTCACCGGCGCTGAACGGCTGCCAGCGGAGGTTCGCAACGGCTTTCGTAATAAATTTGGCAAGACTGTACTGGAGGGGTATGGCAGCACCGAAACCACACCGGTGGCCACCGTGAATATTCCTGACCTGTTGCTTGATCAGAATGGCTCGATACAGACGGGTAATAAAGCCGGAACGGTTGGCCAGCCCCTGCCCGGTACGCGCATTCGTATTGTTGACCCGGATACCTTCAAGCCGCTACCGACAGGCGATGAAGGCCTGGTGTTGATTAGCGGTACCCAGGTGATGAAGGGGTACCTGGACGACCCTGAGCGTGATGCTATGACTATCACCGAGATGGACGGGTTACGCTGGTACCACACTGGCGACAAGGGCAAACTCGATGACGATGGTTTTTTGACTATCATCGATCGCTATTCAAGGTTTGCCAAACTCGGTGGCGAAATGGTCAGCCTCGGCGCGGTCGAGCAATTCCTGGATAACCTCGTCGACGACTCGGAAGTAGAGCTGCTGGCAGTGGCGCTGCCAGCACCCAGCAAAGGTGAACAAGTGGTCGTACTGGTCACCGACACTGACTATGCGACTGGCTTGCGCAGCCGGGTTCAAACCAGCGACATGCCGGCAATAATGCGACCCAAACACTATTTTGCGGTGGATTCCATCCCCAAATTGGGCACCGGTAAGGTAGATCTGGCTACGGCGAAACGGTTGGCGGCAGACTTGCTGGAAGAACTCTAGTCAGGCTCGTCTAATCGACATAGAAACGTCAATGACGGTTAGCGCCTCTCTTTAAGACTGAGGAAGCTGATCAAGATTGCTACACTAACGTTTGACACCACTGCCACCGGAAACTGATGTACACAACCTATTTTGGCTTACGGGAGAGGCCGTTTTCGATCACGCCCGATCCCCGCTTTCTCTACCCGAGCCCGCAACATCAGGAAGCCCTTGGCCACCTGCGCTACGGCATCGGCGAGAACAGCGGGTTTGCCCTGCTCACCGGCGAAGTGGGTACGGGAAAAACCATGGTTATCCGTTCCCTGATCGACCAGCTCCCGGACGGAGTTAACGTTGCGCTGATCACCAACCCCAATCTCTCTGCGCCGGAACTGGTCGCCGCAATCTGTGATGAGTTAAAAATTCTCTATCCGCCCACGACAGAGAGTCTGAAGACACTGATCGACCTGCTCAATCATTACCTGCAGGAGCAGCATCAGCTCGGTCAGCGGACGGTGGTCATTATCGATGAAGCGCAAAACCTTAGCCGGGAGTCCCTGGAACAGATCCGCCTGCTCACCAACCTGGAAACCCATCAGGAAAAGCTTTTACGAATAATACTGGTGGGTCAGCCTGAGCTGCGAAAATTATTGCAACGACACGACCTGCGCCAGCTAAGCCAACGGATCACTGCTCGCTATCACCTCAACTTACTGAGCGCTGACCAGACCCGCGCTTATGTCGGGCACCGTTTAGCCATAGCGGGATTGGGCAGAAACGTCTTTACTGTCGCCGCCATTCGCCGAGTTTACCGGCTGACCCACGGCATCCCCCGGCTGATCAATGCACTCTGCGACCGTGCGCTGCTTGGCGCTTACAGTGAAGAATTGCTCACCGTCACGCCAGCGGTGGTTAACCGTGCCGGCCTGGAGCTGTTTCACGGTGGCACTAATTCCTGGTCAAGAAATCTTGTGATTGCCGCTGCTTCAGCCATCGCCATAGTCGCGTTACTGGCAATTGTCTGGCTAACCTGGCCGGATACGCTGATCTCGCCCGCCGCCGATTCGGGTCAGGTAAGCAGAAGTGGAGCTGACTGATGTCCTATATTCTTGATGCTACACGCAAAGCAGAACGTGACCGCGCGCTCGGGCAGGTTGCAAACTTGCCACCAGCAAGCGACGACTGGCGGGGCCGCATTATTTATATCGGAGTGGTACTGCTAATGATGGCGCTACTCGCCGCTGGCATCTGGTTTGCGTTTGATAAAACTCCACAACAATCTGCGCCCTCAACGGTAGATAGTGGCCTGTTACCCATCGACAGAACGCCGGTTCCGGTGGTCGACACCCCCAAAGAAACAGCCAGTGCACCGGACATCATCATCCCTGACCATCCCGACACCGATACCCTGGTGTCGCCGGCTGCCACGGCCACCCCTGCACCCTCCATTTCACCATCCCCCCGTGTTACCGTCTTGGTTCCGGACGATTGGCAGGACCTGCCTGGCACGGCCCTGGTGGCCAGTCGATTACCAGAAAAGCTAGTGCAGTTAAAAATTGGCATCCATGTTTACGACGCCAAAGCCAGCAACCGAATGGTGCTAATCGGTGGTCGGCGTTATCGGCAGGGAAACTCACTGCCAGAGGGGGCGAAAATTGTCGAAATCACGCCGGAAGGCATGGTGCTTGACTACCGTGGCACGCGATTCCACAAAAACCGCTAAATCATCGGCCCGATCCGGGCGACTAGTTTCTCAGGCAGGAGCATCCCACGGTAATCGCTTTGGATCATCTCGATACCACTGACGCACCTGATGTTTTGCGATTTTGTTGGTGCTGCCGTGGGGCAGTTCATCAAGTATTTCGATGTATTTGGGCACTTCCCACTTGCCTACCTTGTCGCGGCAAAACTCGATTAGTTCCTCACCGGTAACTTCGGCCCCCGCGTTGAGTGACACGGCGCCCACCACTGCCTCACCCCAATCGGGGTGAGGCGCACCAATCACGGCCACTTCGCGCACAGCAGGGTGCTCGGCCAGCACGTTCTCGATCACCACTGGGTAAACATTAAACGCGCCGGTAATAATCAGAAATTTCTTCCGGTCGGTAAGGTAGAGAAATCCCTCCTCATCCTTCCTGCCCATATCGTGGGTGCTGATCCAGTCACCACGAAACAGCTCTGCGTTGTCTTCGGGACGATTCAAATAGCCAGCGGTGAGTATCTCGCCGCGCACCCAGACCTCGCCAACCTCATTGGTTGGGACCTCCTCCCCACCGGCGGTACGTACCGAAATTTCAACATGGGGAGACGCCCGGCCGCAGGAGGTTAACAGGTGCTCTTCACCCGCCAGCGCGCGCAGGTGATCCTGGTGGCGCAGAAAAGTGAGCCAACCGCCGGTGGTTTCGGTAAGGCCATAGAACTGCACCAGGTCACAATTAAAATTGGCATAGAGATCACGGATCAGTGCGGGGGTTGCCGGGGAGGAGCCGTAGCAGATGCAGCGCACGGAAGAAACATCGTAGTTACCTGCAGCCTTAACCTCGAGCACCCGTAGCAGCATGGTCGGCACGCCGCCGGTAAAGGTGACCTGGTGATCTTCAATCGCCTGCAGGTAACGGTCAGGGGTAAACAGGCCGTTAGGTAGCACCGTAGTAGCCCCACTAACCAGGCCAAAAGAATTCAATAATATCGGCACCCCCGGCGTGGTACCGGGCATAAAAAACACATCCTCTGCATTCACCCCTAATGCCAGCGCCGTGTGCACCAGGGATTCGCGTACCGCTCCCTGAGTCAACATGGCCCCTTTCGGCAGTCCGGTGGTGCCGGAGGTGTAGCTGATCATGGCGATATCGGCATCATCGAGCGCCGGCCATTTGGGCGCACCGTCACTCGCTTTCAGAAGGCTTTCATAATCATGGTCGAGACCGTGCTCATCGCCATAACCAATCAAGGTAATTCCCAGACCACGAAAATCATCCAGGTGTTCTTTGATCAGCGGCACACATTCGGTAGAAACTAGCAGTACTTTAATACTGCTGTCGGTAACAATATGCAGCAGTTCCCGCTCCGAATAACGCCAGTTAATACCGGTGCGGCGAGCGCCGATTTTCAAACAGGCAAACCAGTGCTCCATCACCTCCATATATTCGTAGGAGAGCAACCCCACCGCGTCACCTTTAGCAACACCCAGCCCCTGTAGGGCAACCGCAAACCGATCAGAACGCTCATCAACCTGCGGCCAGGTGAGTTGACGGTCACTATCAACAAAGGCCGGCTTGCTCGGAAACGCCAGAGCAGATCGATGAATAAAATCACGAACAAACATTTTCCTCTCCCAATAAAAAAAGGGCTGACGGATCGTCTGACCGGTCAGCCCCTGAATCTAACTAAATGCCTTTATCGCGCCGCCCTACTCCTGCATAATTTTGGCAAACATCGGCGCCAGAAAATCCATATCATCACCGAGTTTAACATCCAGAATCGCCGGTTTTCCCTCGCGCATCGCCGCAAAGGCTCGCTCCAGAGCGGGACGGATTTCTTTCGGATCACTGACTTCTTCAGCGTATCCACCCACTGCTTCTGCCAGCACTGAGTAGTTGATGGTGGAGTCTATTTCTGCCCCGTAGTAGGTACCCGTTTTCTTCGCTACCCCTTTGGGATAGAGCATCTCAATGCCCATTTTCATACTGCGGTAATGACCGTTGTTGGCGACGATGGTCAACATCGGTAATCCATATTCAGTGGACAGACCGAGCGCCGGCAGCGGTGCGTTGTAGTTAAAGGTACCGTCACCAACAATGGTCACCACCGGGCGCTCTGGATTGGCGATTTTCACCCCAAGACCAATGCCCATGCCGATGCCTAACCCGCCGCTCAGGGCGTTAAAGAAATTACCCGGCTTCAGCTCATTCATAGTCTCGGCCATGGTCCAGTGGGTAAGAATGGTCTCATCCACCAGAATCGCATCGTGCTCGTTGAGCACTTCCTGGAACTCAAGTGCGAACCAGCGGGTATCAATCGGCACGGTTGTTTTTTGCGCCGCGCATACTTTTGCCCAGCCCGCCCGCCGTTTACGATTAGCCTCACCAATTTTCTTGCAGCGCGCGGTCGCGGCCTTCTTTTTGCCGCGCAATTTATTCGGCATCAGTTTCAGCAGATCGGTGAGCGCAGCATGGGCATCGCCGACCAGCGTCAGATCAGAGGAGATACCAAAATAAGGCGCACGCTCATGCAGCGGGTCATCGCTGATAGAGATCACCGTCGCATTTTTTGGATGAGCCGCCGACGGTGGATACCAGGGCACGATGCAGTCGAGTAGCAACACCGCGTCAGTCTCTGCCAGGTAGGGACCTGGAGCAAAACCACCATGCAGGTCATGGTTGCGGGGGAAGTTTATGTATCCTGGCTGTTGAGATTCAATGACTACCGACCCGGTCATTTCCGCCAGCTCAATCAGCTGGGCAACAGCCTTAGGGTCCGAACCAATATTCTCGGTAATGATCAGCGGCGATTGAGCTTCTGCCAGCAGTTTGGCCGCTTCCGCCAATCCAGCCGGATCAACCTGCGCAGCGACGGGCATGGTTCGTCCCGGAGGAGCAGGCAATACCGCTGACTGCGCCAAATATTCAAACGGTAGTGACAAAAACACCGGTCCCTGGGGCGCGTTCATCGCCACCTGACAGGCGCGATGGGTGGCACCAGCCAGGGTATTGGGCGTAGGTAGACCATAGCTAGCTTTGGTAAACGGTTCGACCAGCCGTGCCGGACCACCGTAATCAGCCAGATAGCGGCCCCACTGAGCACCCACCCAGCTGCCATCGCCTTCACCAAAGGTCACGGACTCACCGGCGCAAAATAGCACCGGGGTTTTCTCAAAATGGGCAGCACGAATACCCATGGCCGCGTGCAGAGTGCCAACACTGGCATGTACCAGGCAAACAGCCAGTTTGCCGGTCGCCTTGGCGTAACCAATAGCAACGCCGGCGGCGGTGTCTTCGTGGCGAATGTTGATATAGGTAGGGCCATCGATGCCCTGCGCCTTCTGTACGGCGAGTGCTTCCCATAGCGGTGGCCACTCTGAACCTGGCGATGAAAAAATATATTCGACGCCGTAGTTGCGCAGAATTTCCAGAAATACTTCTGCGCCTGACTGCGTTTTTCCCTTTTTGCTACCCTTTTCAGCGGCCATGCTCCGATCCTCCCCATTAATGACACTACAAAAATCGCGGCTCTCTGGTGTTCTAATAGTTAACACCCCGGACAGTCGCAACCCGAATTCACTCCAACGGCAAGCCTACAAGGGCTGAGCGCTATGGACAAGGCAGAACGAAAAAAGGCCCGTAATTAACGGGCCTTTTATTATCCAGGTGCTAGTAAAACTAAGCGACTTTATCGTAGATATCTGCCGGTTCCAGGGTGTCGGAAAAAATCAGCTCACGGATTTCTTCAAGTTCCGCTTCACTTAATGGGTGCAGAAACTGCTCGTTGCGCTCGCGAATATCGAGATAACGCATCTCCCGGGCGATCTCAAACATCTCCTCCATCGGCAGGGCATTATCGGAATCATAATTTGCCGCCAAAACACGAATCTCTTCAGGCCCGTGGTAGAGCTCGTCTTCGACTACCACCTTCTCCAGCTTGGCGGTACCTTTCAAAAAATCATCGGTCTGCGGCACATTGGCCAGACACCAGTGCCAACCACAGGAGCCACCCTCACCCTGGGTCATCAGCATCTTCGATGTCCAGCTCGGCAGAGTGTTGTAGTTCTTCATCCACAGGGTAATAAAGCGGTGATGTTCGGGCCATTTTTCGGCAACTATCTCTTCTGAACCCGGAAAAAAAGCCACACCATCCGGTGTGAAGCGAATATTCAGATAATGAAAATAGTCATCATCCGGCAGCGGCGTCTCTTTACCGATCGTCAGGTTTAGCAATATCTGGTAGGAGCGATAGTGGTCGATCTCTTCTTTAATAATATGGGTGAAGCTATCTGAATCACGGCCATTCATACCATCGCGGATCGCCAGCCGGGCTATATCCCCATAAAAACAGGTGGCGCCATATTCTCTGGCCATCTGAATAGCTACCCAGTTAACGTCTGCCTGCTGGGTACGTTTCTCTACATAGGCATCCACCAGGGTGCGCATGGCGGTCGCTCCCTGCGCCATGATTCTGATGGTCTGTTCGGTAATTTTCTGCTGGGTCCATTCGCTGCTCACCTCACTCTCTCCTCGACTTATATTCCGATTTTATATTCTGCAGTTATCTGCAATATTGGCTGGATAGTTCTTGCGCTAAAGCAAGAACCGATCAGAATCTTTACCCTACCCTACCCTACCCTACCCTACCCTACCCTACCCTACCCTACCCTTGCTTGTGCCGTGATTGCTCTCCGGATTAGCTTAAATCTAGCTCAGGACTAACTCAGAAATTGATGTCCTGTTTTCAGGCTTACCTATAGAATAATCGCACAGACCCACCGTCCGGGCCAGCTTGTCAGCCGCCCGCGATCAAGCAAAGTCACCCGATAAACCGTCACCTATGGAGAGGAGTAACCATGGATCCAATCACCCCGCAGCCAACACTATTTAATCCAGCTGAGCTGGTCACCGAAGACCGGGCCCACAGTGCAATCTACACCAGTGACGAAATTTTTGAGCTGGAGATGGAACGTATTTTTCATGGCTCCTGGATGTACCTTGGCCACCACAGCGAGGTTCCCAACGCCGGCGATTATCAGGTACGCCAAATCGGCCGCCAGTCAGTGATTATGACCCGTGGCGAAGATGGCCAGGTGCGCGCGCTGATGAACCGCTGCAGCCATCGCGGCATGGCCGTTTGTGAAGCCGAAGAGGGCAACAGCAAGTTTTTCCGCTGCTGGTACCACGGCTGGGTCTTTGGCAGTGATGGCAATCTGCTTGATGTACCCAAAGAGAACGGTTACGCAGACTCTTTCGACAAGGCTGACTTTGGGCTGACACCTGCTCCCTGGTCCGCTGACTACCGGGGATTTCATTTTGTCAGCCTCGCTGACCCGGGCATCGATTTCGACGATTTTCTCGGCTCCGCCAAACAGTATATTGATCCCTTTCTTGACGCCTCACCCCTTGGGGAGATCGAAGTACTCGCCGGGGTCCACCGCACCAAATATTACGGCAACTGGAAATTCGTCGGCATGGACGGCTACCACCCTCACTTCACCCACAAATCGGTTCTCGATATGTGGGCCAAAAAAGACGGCACCAACCTTGGTTCCACCCACCGTGGCGATCCCTTTGCTGACGATTCGGGCAACCTCACTCGCGACATGGGCAACGGCCACGTGATGCTCGACTTTTTCCCGGGCCGTGAGGAGCATTACGATGCCTATCTCGAGGGCATGCTCAGTAACCCGGGCGGCACCGAGTATCTACAGGCCATGGAAGAAGCCCACGGTAAAGACGAGGCCAGACGCCAGCTGATCTGGGCTGGCGATCCCCACGCAGGCGTTTACCCGAACATGCAGCTGATTAACATTCAAATCCGTATCATCCGCCCCATCAGTGCCAACGAAACCGAGGTACTGATGTTCCCCACCCTGCTCAAGGGGGTGCCCGACGAGATTAACGCCAATCGGCTGCGCCATCACGAGTCGTTTTATGGGCCCGCAGGCTCTGGCGCACCGGACGACGCCGAGCTGTTTGAACGCAACCAGGTAGGATTACAAAATAACGTTAATCCGTGGATTTTTCTTGGTCGAGGGCTCGACCGCCAGTATCGCGATGACAACGGCGACCTGGTGGGTCTGGTATCTGACGAGGTTACCCAACGTGGCCAGTTAAAGGCCTGGGTAAAGCTTATGGGTAAGTCATAACTAGCTGACCCACCTCCTCCTCTTACCTTACCCCCCCTTGCAAGGAACACTGTAATGGACAACCTTACCGATCACGTGACGAAATTTCTCTACCTTGAAGCCGACCTGATGGATGAACATCGGTTTGATGAATGGCTGGCACTCTGGAGCAGTGAGCTGCTCTATTGGGTGCCCTGTAACGACGACGACATTGACCCTGCCCGCCAGGTATCGCTCATTTATGATGATCGGGTCGCGCTGGAAAACCGTATCGCCCGCCTGCAAAGCCCAGCTGCTCATTCTCAAATTCCGCGCTCCCGGTTGCGTCGAGTGCTTAGCAATATCGTTATCAACGATAAGGGTGCAGGTGTTGTGGAGGTCAGCTCTAATTTCATCCTCGCCGAGTCACGTCATCACCGGCAGAACATCTTTGCCGGTAAGAGCATTCATACCCTCGTCGAGCAGGAAAACAACCTGCTAATGGCGCAGAAAAAAGTGCTGCTCATCGACAACGACGATTACATCAACAACCTCAGTTTCATCGTTTAACCACCCCGCCGGAGATTCTAGATGGCCGATTCCAGTACCGACATTACTCTCGACCCCCAGGTCGCCATGCTGTTACAAATGCAGGCCGCTGCCGGCGCCCCGCCTCTCGAATCAATGGAGCCCGTGGTCCTGCGCAAGGCATTCAGCGAACAATCTAAAATGACCGCTGCGCCACCGGCAGAGATGTCAAGGGTTGAAGAACGACAAATACCAGGCGACGAAACTGACATTCCCGTGCGCATCTACCGGCCAATTACTGACTCTGAGGGTCTGTTACCGGTGCTGGTTTTCTATCACGGTGGCGGCTGGGTGATTTGTGATCTCGATACCCATGACGATGTCTGCCGTTCGCTCGCCGCAGAAGGCGAATGCATTGTCGTCTCGGTTGACTACCGACTTGCCCCCGAGCACCGATACCCGGCAGCGGTGGACGACGCCTGGGCTGCCCTGCTCTGGGTAGCTGAAAATAGCACCAGCATTGGCGCCGATAGCGAGCGCATCGCCGTAGGCGGCGATAGCGCTGGCGGTAACCTGGCGGCAGTTGTGACCAATATGGCCCGCAACCAGGGCGGCCCAGAATTAGCTGCGCAGTTACTCATTTACCCGGTAGTTGATATCGCTCGAATGGACCGCGATTCGCACCTGAAATTTGGCAATGACTATGGCTTGACCCTTAGCGGCATGGAATGGTTCAGGGATCTCTACCTTGGGCCCGACCAGGATGCGAAGGACCCGCACGTATCACCCATCTATGCGGGTGAATTCTCTGGTCTGCCACCTACCATCGTAATGACAGCTGAAGCCGACGTGCTCTGTGATGAGGGCGAAGCCTACGCCCAGGACCTGATCAACGCTGGTGTGCACGTTGAGCACACCAGCTACGACGGTATGGTTCACGGGTTTGTCTCAATGGCTGGCATCATTGACGTTGGAATGCAGGCAAGAAAAGATGCCGGCGCGGCACTGAAAAAGTTCTTCGCCTGACTACCAGCTTCCAGAGGCAAATTCACGTGGCGCAACCAGCGCGCCTCTGTTTTATCCGTATATAAATCAAGGAATCTTGTTGTCAAAACTATCTTTATTGTCGCTATCGGCGATCTCGGCCACGTTAGTGCTTTCCCCCGCAATGGCGACAGAACTGGTAATCGGTGCCGGTCAGGTTTATCAGGCCCGCAGTGATCTCCACCTCGACCGACTGGTGATGGAAGATGGCGCAAAACTCGTCGCGCCAGCCGGTGCGCTAGAGTGGATCATCCACGTAAACAGCGCCACGCTGATTGGAAAATCTTATATCTCCGCGAAAGGAGCCAGTGGTGCTATTGGCGGCGACGGGTCATCAGCGTCTGGCACTGCCGAAACCTGCAAATCCGGTGACTCCGGTGGCACTGGAACGCACGGCGGCAGTGGTCAATCCGGTACCACCATTCACGCAACGTTTGGGATTGCCCAGTTTAACCACCTGGAGATCAACTCCACCGGCGGCAACGGCGGAGTGGGTGGTCTTGGGGGTAATGGCAGCAACGGCGGCAAGGCGAGAGGCTGTAACGCCGGCGATGGCGGCGAAGGTGGCCGGGGTGGCGATGGCGGCAGCGGCGGCCAGGGCGGTGATATTACCTTCAGTTACTGGCTCACCAATTCGACGGCGACGGTGCCCATCACCAACTATGGGGAGGGACTGATCCTGAAATCAACCGGTGGGGTTGGCGGGATAGGTGGCGTGGGTGGCTCCGGCGGTACCGGAGGTAAACTCAAGTTTGAAAAGCGCCCCGGCGGTATCACCGTTACCCGCAAAGGCGGCGACAAAGGCCAGATGGGTAATAGCGGTAACCAAGGTGGATCAGGAACAGACGGTCGATTTCGTATTCTCACCGTCGTGCCACCAACCTAGGCTACTTCCCTCATCAACGCCCCAAACAAAAAAACCCCGCAAATTGCGGGGGTTTTTGTTACGTTTCTAACATAGAGATAATTGACCATCAGTCGCCAATTTTCACCACAATTCGCCCCTTAATGGTGCCTTTTAGGAACTGGTCAAACTGTGCAGGCAGCTGCTCGAAATCGACAACATTAGCAATCGTCTCAAGGTTTCTGGGTTTCAGGTCCCCTGCGAGCCGTGCCCAAACCTGTTCACGAATCGGCATCGGGCAGAGTACCGAATCGATACCCAGTAGCGTTATTCCACGGATAATAAACGGCATCACCGTCGTATTGAGCGTAATACCGCCTGCAAGACCACAACTGGCGATGGCACCCCATGGATTAACCGTTCGGGTCAACCAGGCCAATGTTTCATCACCAACGGTATCGACGGCTCCGCCCCAGAGACCTTTTTCTAATGGTCGCGATCCGAGTTCTAATTCATGGCGATTAACGACCTGGCTGGCACCGAGTGATTTCAGGTAATCGGTCTGATCAACCTTGCCGGTGAAGGCAGCCACTTCGTAGCCCTGCCCCGCAAGCAGATCAATCGCAATAGAACCCACACCACCGGTGGCACCAGTGACCAGAATCGGCCCACCATCCGGCTTGATATCTACCTGCTGCAAACGATGCACACTCAGGGCAGCGGTGAAACCAGCGGTGCCCAGAGACATGGCTTCGAGCAGGCTAATGCCCGCCGGCAGCGGTACAAGATAATCTGCACTCACTTTCGCCAGCTGAGTATAACCACCGTCAAGAGACTCGCCATGGCTATAGCCGGTAAGCACAACTTCATCACCGGCCGCATAGCGATCATCGCCGCTCTCAACCACGGTACCGGCCAGGTCAATGCCAGCTACACGGGGAAATCCCCGCACAATTTTACCGGCACCAGTACAGGCCAGCGCGTCTTTGTAATTCACCGAAGAATAGGCAACTTTCACCAGCACTTCGCCGGCGACAGGGCTTTCCAGAACCATTTCATCAAAACTGGATGAAATTTTTCGATCATCATCCTGATGAACCCGATATGCCTGAGTGGTATGCGACACGGTAATACTCCTTTAAGTTGACTGATTGGTAGATAACCCCCACAAGGCCCACCTTGCCGGGAAATTTCAAGTATTCCCGTAGGAGCGACTTCAGTCGTAACTGAAGTCGCTCCTACATTAACTAATTAAAACAAAACCTCGAATCGCTCGTAGGCAAAACCGCCTGGTACGGTGGGCGACTTTAACGCCTCAACCGTTAGTGACACCTCCATAAACGACAAAGAGAGGTTTAACAAACTCTGCTCTGCCGCTGAAAAGCCGGCAAGATCACGGTCACCAAAGAACTCGGCTATCGGTTCGATGCAAGGTAACAACGCGTCGTAAAGTGCTTGCGAATCCTCGATAGGACTAGTCAATCGAGTGGTGTGACGCGCGCGCTCGGTGGGCAGGTCCCATTGATCGAGAAAGCCTTCAAGGCTGGCGAACTGCTCTGGTAGACGCGCACTCATTCCATGCTCCCCTTGCCATCAACCCACTTTTGCACCTGGTAGAGTTGATGGCGAACGGCCACCTCCATTTCACCGACAATCATCTCTTTAAGACGTCCGGATTTCATCGATTCGTGGGTCTGTTCCATCGTGCTTAAATCTTCATAAAGAATGTCGCGCAGCAACACTTTGGTGTGTTCCTGGGCAATTTTCTGCGCTGCAGTGGTTGACTCGAGTTGATAAATGTTCATTTCCCAGTGAGTTTCGTCTACCGACACCGGCCAGAAGTTGTAGGTGAAATACCACCCCGGTCCAACATCAATGAAGAAGTTCGGAAACAGCACGTTGATATCAAACCACCATGCCTCGTCACCACTTGGGTTCATGCCGGGCAGGCCACCGACTTCGCCAGGCGCAAAACTGGCACCAAATTTCCAGGCTAGAGCAGCCGCGGGACTAGGTACATAAGCGGTGTTAACCGGCACTGACACCGAATGATGGGGAGGATAAAGACGAGCCGAAGTCGGTACCGCATTGGGATTATCAGGGCTGTTACAGCCGTCTGGAATGGTGTGTTTGTGAACCTCTGCGACGTGATACGCCTCATGAAAGGCGTCGATGAAGGTTTTCCAGTTCACCGCCACTTTCGCGCGATAACGGGCAATGTGATTGAAATTATCGAAGGGATAAGCCCCCAGGTCATCGCCTAATCCACCAAGATACTCCTGCAGCCCGAGTTTGGGTTTTTCCTGGTCATTGATGAAAATAAAGCCATTCCAGGTATCCAGGGTAACCGGCGGCAGCTGCAGGCCGGTGAAGTCAGTGGCAGGAAAATACTCCTTGCCCGGCACGTGGGTAAGCTGGCCTTCTAGGTCGTATATCCAGGCGTGATAGCCGCAGATAAAGCCCTCAGCATGGCCTTTTTCACAACCGGCTTCGGTCACCTGCATGCCGCGATGCGGGCAGATATTATGAAACGCCCGTACCTGATTATCCTTGCCACGGACCACAATGATGGTCGCGTTGATCACTTCGAGGCGCTTCACCAGATAATCGCCTGGCTCGGGAATTTCATCGACACGGCCGACATTTAGCCACGCCTTGCGAAACACTTTTTCGCGTTCTTTTTCAAAAAACTCCGCCGAAATATAGGGATCAATTGGCAACGGATCGGTACCCATATCAGGCACTGGGGTCGGAATTTTTATAACCAGGCGATCTTCAGGTGCGGTCATGGCTTTTTCTCCAGGCAATGGTTTTCAAACTAATAGTAATCCGCTTTATCGGGATTTTTTTTGAATTACGTGCTTTTTCCCAGGCAGCTATCCGCCAATCAATATCAACGGATAATAGCTTCTTATGTTAGTCGTTTTCGATCTCCCACGGTAGTAGCCCCTCCTCGGTTCGATAGCGTTGTTGCAGCACTTTTTTCAGCACTTTGCCGGTCGGGCCCTTGGGCAGTTCATCGACTATTTCAACGAACTTGGGCACCTCCCATTTAGCCACTTTATCGCGACAAAACTCGATCAGCTCATCGGCTGTTGCCACCTGTCCGTCTTGCAAGGCAACAGCTGCCACCACCGCTTCACCCCATTCAGGGTGAGGCACTCCGAACACTGCCACTTCGCGAACGGCCGACTGCTCCGATAGCGCACTTTCGATCACGCTGGGGTAAACGTTTGCCGCACCGGTAATGATCAGATAATTTTTACGATCGGTGAGATAGAGATAGCCCTCGTCGTCGAGCCTGCCCAGGTCGTGGGTAGAGAGCCAACCGTCGTGCAGAACCTCAGCGGTGAGTTCTGGCAGGTGCAGGTAACCAACCATGTTGGTATCAGCACGCATCCACACCTCACCGACTTCATTGGCAGGCAAAATTTCGCCGTCACTATTACGAATCGTAATTTCCATGTGCAGCCCGGCCTGACCACAGGAGGTAAGCAGCTCGGGTTTTTCATCCAGCCCGCGCAGATGGTCAGCGTGGCGCAAATAGCTGACCCAGCCGCCGGTGGTCTCAGTTAATCCGTACAGCTGCATCAGCTCGCAGCCAAACAGTTCCATCGTTTTGCGAATCAGGCTGGCCCGCGCCGGGGAGGAGCCGTAAGTCACCAGCCGCATGGATGAAATATCGTAATCACCGGCCTCGTAATCCTGTAGCAGTCGTTGCAGCATCGTTGGCACTACAATGGTACTGGTGACCTGGTAGCGACCAATAAACTCGAGATATTTATGCGATTCAAAATCACCGTTGGGTAAGATCACGGTCATGCCGTTAGCCAGGTTCATTGAACCCAGCACAAACGTGATCCAGGCAGAGGCAGTGGGCGGAAACCAGACATCCTCAAACCGCAGCCCGATGCTAAGCACCGTGTTAATAATCGCCGAGTGCATGCCCTGCTGGGTGAGCATGACTCCTTTAGGCATCCCTGTGGTGCCGGAGGTGTAGCTGTAACAAACCAGGTCATCGGCGGCCAGCTCGGGCAACTGCGGCGCCTGATCATCAGCACTGATCAGCGTCTCATAATCATAGGCAAGGTCATGGTTGCCGCCGTAGCCCACTAGCAGCACCCCAGCGGCGGTTAGTTGTTCAATATGGTCCGCCAACAGCGCGACGCAGTTGGCCTGAATCAGCACCAGCTTCGCGCCGGCATCCTCAATCACATGAAGCATTTCACGGGCGGCAAACCGCCAGTTAATCCCGGTTCTGAGCGCACCAATTTTGGCGCAGGCAAACCAGTGTTCGTACACCTCAAGATGCTCGTGGGACAGAATAGCCACCGCATCCCCCTTACCAATCCCCAATCCCTGCATGGCCGCCGCAAACCGATCGGAGCGGTCGTGCATCTGCGGCCAGGTGGCGCTGCGGTCGCCGTCCCAATAGGCAATTTTATTGGGATAACTGGTCGCACATTGGCGAATCAAATCACGGGTTAACTGGGCCATTTTTGCTCTTTATAAACAGATAAACCGGCACCTGAGTGCCGGTTTATCTTTGGTTTTATTCCACCACCCTAAATGACAACCAAAGGTTGGCAAGCGCGCCTTGCCTGACTTAAGCCGGCTCGAAACGCAGCAACGGCAGCCCTTCAGCCACTTCCTGAAACACCGGTTTTAACGCCATGCCGATCTGTAGGTCTTCGTTAGCAATTCCAACGATGTTGGCCAGCAGTCGCGGCCCTTCTTCGAGTTCAATCAGTGCCACGTTATAGGGCACCATGGATTCAAACTCGGGCGCGTAGGCACGGTGATAGACCACGTAGGTATAGAGCTCCCCTTTACCAGAGACCTCAACCCAGGGCACATTTTCAGACCCGCAGGCTTCGCAAATAAAGGCGCTGGGTGCTAGCCAGGTATTGCAGTCAGCACATTTTTGCACCATCACCTTGCCTTCCTTCATGCCCTCAAACAGTGGGCGGTTCAGGTCGTCGAGCACCGGCATGGGCCAACCTTGACTCGTTTCTATATCAAACATATTCCTCTCCCGCTTTAGAGCGTGTAATGGGGGCTGGTGATCATGCAGGCGTGAAACTGCATGCGCCCGCCGTAGGCTGCGCTCAACACCAGGTCATTTTTGACCTGGCGTTCGCCGCAGTTGCCGCGGGTCTGCATCACCCCTTCTGAGAGCGGCGTGCCGCCCTGCAGGTAATAACCGGACAACTGACCGCCACCGGTGTTGGTCGGGAAACTACCGCCCGGCGCAATCTGCCCATCGAGGACGAACTCACCGGCACCGCCTTCGGGCACAAACCCATACAGCTCTAACTGCAGCAACGTACAGTAACTAAAGGCATCGTAGAACTCGGCCACATCGATATCGGCCGGAGTTACACCCGCCATTTCATAGGCTTTTTCGCCGGCAAGCTTCGCACCGACATTCACTTCGGGTTCAAAACCACGTCGATTGGTCACACCACGATGGCCCTGACCCATGCCGTGTACGTAAACGGGTGGCGTCGGCATGTCTTTGGCACGCTCTGCCGAGGTAACAATCACTGCTACCGCGCCGTTAACCGGGAACGAGCAGTCGAACAGATGGAACGGCTCAACTACATAAGGCGAGTTATGGTGATCTTCCATGGTCAGCGGTTTTTTCATCATCGCCAGCGGATTTTTAAGTGCCCACTGCCGCTGTGAGACAGCAACCGCCCCCAGGTGATCCTCGGTCAAATCATATTTATACATATAACGGCGCGCTGCCAGGCCATAAGCGGCAACCGGACCATAAAGTGCGGTCGGCGCCTCAATACCGGTTTTGCCCATTAACGGCAGCGGCATACCGAAGGCTTTCTGGGTGGAAATACCCGGCTGAATCGGTGCGTCGGAGAACACACAAACGATAGTGGATGCCAGGCCACACTGCACGGCCATGGTGGCCTGTTGCACCATCTGCACACCGGATGAACCCTCGGCCTCAACCACGTTGTTGAGGTTCAAATCCTTCAGGCCGGCATAATCCTGCAGGTCCATCGGCAACGACGATAAAGACGCTACCGGGCTTTTATTGATCAGCAGGCCATCGATGTCATCTTTGTTGAGTCCCGCATCTTTAATAGCGCGATGAATGGCAATCACCGCCAACTGCCAGGACGTATGGGTGTATTCGCGGCTCAGGTCACTCATACCCAAACCGACAATGGCCGACATGGCCTCTGTTTTTGCCACGGCAAACTCCTCCTAAATGTTGTTTTATTTGATAACAGCATCGGGACAAAAAAAACGGAGCGCAGGCTCCATTTTTCGTCAGCAGACACCAGTCATCAATAATGCGGGATCAGATGATAAAAGACAAACTCGGGATCGGCTCATCACCATCAACCAGGGCAATTTTTTTGTAAAACAGCCGTGGCACGTCCAGGTCACCGCGAACTTTTATGGTGGTACGCCCCACCCAAAAGTTCATCTCGTGGGTCGATTGAATCGCCAGCTCCGCGAGAATGAAATTGTATTGCACCTCAAACTCACCCTCGTTTTCACCGTCAAAAAATTCCAGATTACTGATCATCCGCCGCATCGGCGAGACCGGAATCTGGCTGTAACGATAGCCGGTTTTTAATTGGCGGATGCGGGTGGCGATCCGCTGCCGGTGATCATAAAGGTGGGAAACATGTTTGGCGGGATCAAATTCCCCGTCCCCACGGGGCACCCAGTAAACTGCATCGTCATCCCATAAGGCTTCCCACTCGTCGTAGCTGGACTCATCCGCCAGGCGCGCCTCGCGGTACACGAAACGAGTCAGTGCCTTTTCGTCGGCATCCGTAACCATTTAGTCATTCCTCAATAAATTTAGACAGGCCAGACTTGGCAGCCGACCATTGACCCCAGGCAGGGTCAGCCCGTAGCGGCAGACGCCGCTACGGGCTCCGCAGAAAGTTCTATCCTTCCATCACTACTTTGTAGTGCTTCCAGAAGCCGCGGTTGTTGGTTTCGTCGGTCATGTGGGAGACCAGATTGCCGTTAGGCTCTTCCACCTCGCGGCCCATTCCCCGACTCAAATCACACCAGGGCTGACCCTGTTCCAGCGTACGCTGGGTCAGCTGGGCAATGGTGGCGTCGTCGGCAACCAGGAAGGAACTGGGGCCCATGGCTCCTTCGCTCTGGCGCAACAACCGGTAATTGAGCTGTTCGGCACCCTTTAAAAACATCGGCGTATGCCATTGCACACAACCGCCAACCGCTTCAGGCTGAAAGATGACAATGTTCATCTCACCCAAAAAGAGATTGGGGAAAATACATGCGTGGGGCGGACCGACCCGTAATTTCTCCATCGCCTCTTCGTCACCGTAGGCATCCTTCATCGCCTGAACGTATTCCGGCACCTTGGCTTCGGTCACGCCAAACCACTTCAGCGGCTCTTTATAGCCCCGGGCAAAGTCAATCTCGGTATGACCCATGCCCCAGTCGATCACCACCCCTTCAATACTCTCTTCTTCCTGAACAAAATCGCCGTACTGTGAGTCAATTGCCTCAACAAAGGAACGGTGGGTGAAGTTGACGTGATAACCGTCGGTATCGTTTTCCGGCAACATTTTCCAGTTCGCCAGATAACGGTGGCGATCCCAGCCCGCAGTCAGATTCAACTCGCCTTCTGGTGATAAATCACAGGCGCGATCAAACAGCTCGGTCGCCCGTCCCAGATGCTCCAGCAGGCTAATACCTTCCTGCGCCAGGCAGGCCCAGACAAAGCCACGGTAGTCGTCGGTACGCGGCTGTTCTAAATTAAAGTCCGACAGTGGCTTATCAAAGCCACCTTTATAAGGCACATCTTTGAGCTCACCCTCGGTGTTATAGGCCCAGCCGTGATAAGGACAGGCAAGCGCCCGTTTATTGCCCTGCTTCTCGTTACAAAGCTGGTTGCCACGGTGCTGGCAGCGGTTCAGGAACACCCGCACCTTCATATCCTTGCTGCGCATCATTATTACCGACTGCTTGCCCACCATGCGGGTGACGTAATCACCAACATTGGGAATTTCACTGTCGTGACCGACAAACGCCCAGCCCTTATGAAAGATGCGATCCATCTCGTCGTTGTAGACGTCTTCATCTATATAGAGAGAGCCGTGAATACGGTCTTCCTGCACCAGTTCGCCGTAATCAATCGGCGAGAAATTATCCATACGTCCCATATCACCTACCTCTTTTTTTACTTTGAAGATCAACAACCATAGCTGGCAGCGCCAGCGGGTGATTCAGACTCAAAAAAGTCCCCGATCACCTTCATCATCAGCTGTCCAATTACAGCCGGCAATTCTACCGCATGCCACGTTTCGCTGCGGCACGGTAATAGCCGCTTCTGGCAAACCATCTGGCCTGGCTCAACGAGTTTGGGGAACATGTCCCAAAGTAAAGCCGCCAACACCACGGCCTAAAGCAGCGCCGAATGACCTGGATCATTTTCGCATCACCGCGCCCGCACCACAATTCCGTATCGAGCTTAGTCACCGGGGAAATAGCATGGGTCTACAACATCGCGGCATATCCCGCATCGGTTACGTCTGGCTAAGGCTGCAGGATCCTCTGCTAAAAAGCTCACGACCTTTCTATTTAGATCAGCTAGGCATGCTGGAGACATTCCGTGAGAGCAACCGCAGTTACCTGCGCTGCTGGCACGAGAACTTTAACTACAACCTGGTGCTTGAATCCGGCAACGAAAACCAGTTGATTGAAGTGGGCCTGCAGGTCCGCGACCAACATGACCTCGATCATTTCAGCCAGTTAATTCAGGCCGAAGGTATCGCAGTCACGACCGATGACGCTGGCGAAATCCTCGCAGGGCTGGGAAACTCGATCAGCTTCACGATTCCCGGCGGCCAACAACTTCGCCTTTACGCAGACATGACCCAGTCCGGCTATGTCACCGGGTTTGAATCCCCCGATTGGGTAACACCTCGTGAGTTACGCGGTACTGCGGCGCCCATGTTTCTGAACCACCTTGCGCTGACCAGTGCTGACCCAGAGGTAACCATCGATTTTCTAACCGATATCTTGGGCTTTGTCATATCCGAAAAGATCGTCAACGACCAGACTGGCAAACCGCTGTCAGCCCTGCTATTTCGCATGTCGCGTGAAGTCGGTGGCCAGGAACTGGCGATTTTTCCTGGCAAAAACGGCCACCTTCACCACATCGCATTTACTAAGGAAGACCCCAACGACATCATGGTGACCGGCATGTACCTGCGTGAGCGGGGCATCAACATCGACAGCTACGGCCCCACCAAACAGGCGTACGGCAACACCTTTTCAATTCACTTCTTCGACCAGTTTGGCGTACGTCTGGAGCTTTGCAGCGGTGGCCGGCTCACCGACACCCATCCCGAATTCGAGCCGATAACCTGGGACGAAAGCCAACTAGGCAGGGCTATTTCTCACTATAGTCAGGAGCTCAACCCGGAATTTCTCGAACATTCCTTATGATTCAACTCATTTAACAGTATCAAAACGCCAGCCTCTCCCAAAGAGCCGATTGAACGACCGTTTAACATCAGGCAAACTTGTTTGCCAACAACTGGTCTACACAATCGGCTATTAGTTCTTGACCACAGAAGAGTTTTCTCAGAGGGGCAATATGGAAGCAACCGTACCGGCATCTTTTTCAGCCAAACGTAAACTGGTCACCAAGGTTGGCCTACTACCGATGACGGTTCTGGCGCTTATGCCGATCGTCGGCTACCTGCTCGGTGGCGGCCTGTTTCACTGGTTCACAGTCTTCTGGATTGTTATCGGTCTGCAGGTCATCGATATTTTCGTCGGCGACGAGACCAGCAACCCCACCCCAGAAGAAGAGGCCCGATACCTGAAAAATATCTGGTACCGGGTTAGCTGCTGGGTTTACCTGCCTGCACAGGTATTCACCATGTTTTTCTGTTACGACCTGATAGCCGGCACCGGCTACATTGTTGCTCCGCAGCACCTGGCCACTTATGAAATCATCGGTCTGGCCATCAGCAATGCTATCGCCGTAGGGATCGGCGGCACTCTCTCCCACGAACTCTGCCACCGTGAAAGCCGCTTTGACCGTTTTATTGGCGTGCTCGTCTTTGGGGTATGCGGCATGGCCAACTTCATGATTTATCACAACTTCTGGCACCACAAATATGTGGCCAGCAAAATCGATTCCGGTTCCGCTCGATTTGGCGAAACCTTCTACCAGTTCACCGGCCGCAACATCTGGGGTAAGTGGCTTGCCTCCTGGCGGGTAGAAAAAGAGAAACTCGCCCGCAAAGGTAGCGGTCCGGTCGCCATCGGCAACGCCATGATCTGGTTCACCCTCGGCGAAGTGCTCTGGGTCGGTTCATTGATCGCCCTGTTCGGCTGGGTGGCAATACCACTATTTTTAATGCAATACGGTGCCGTGCGCGTCCTGCTCTCAGTTGGTGACTACCTTGAGCACTACGGTCTGCACAGGCGCAAAGCCGCCAATGGTGAATTGGAACCGCCCCGCACCATTCACGCCTGGGACGACGGCTACGCCATCAGTAGCGTGGTTCTCGGGGTGGTCAACCGCCACTCCGACCATCATGCCAACGAAGGCCGGCCCTTCCAGATACTGCGCTACAGCGCCGATGCCCCACGCTATCCCATCGGCAACCTGGTCATGCTTTTCGCTGCGTTTAGCCCCAAACTCTGGTTCAAGATCGTCAACCCCCTGGTGCTCAAACACTACGACAACAGTGATGTGATTCCACACGCCATGGCGGGAAAATTACCTCCTGAGTACGAACAGAACGCGGTGATCTGGTGAGCGGGAGGTACCGACCCTGAGCAAGCTTGCAACACTAACGTTGTTTGTAAGCCAGCATTATCCGGCCACAGACTTCTGGCTGAGCGCACTCAATGCGTAGTTCACGCTTGATCAAGAGCCCGGTGCTTACATGCTCCGAGACCTATTGCACCAGCAGGGCATCAAGATCGGTCGTAAGCACATCACCACACTGATGAAGCGGATGGATATCGAGGCCTTGTACCGAAAACCCAGAACCACGAAAAAGCACCCTGGACACCGGATCACCCCTACCTGCTGCGCGGCCTGGTTATCGACCGGCCAAATCAGGTCTATGCCATGGATATCACCACATTCCGATGGCAAGGGGGTTTGTCTATCTAGTAGCCGTGCTGGAACGGTGCTCGCGCAAGATGCTGTCGTGGCGAGTCTCCATTACGATGGACGTGCACTTTTGCCTGGCGGCGCTGGAAGAAGCCATTGATCCACACGGCGTACCTGAGATCGTGAACACGGACCAAGGGTCTCAGTTTACCTCTCAAGCCTTTACCGGCTTACTGAAGAAAAAAGGTATCCGTATCAGCATGGAGAAGGAGGGGGCCAGGGTGGCCCGAGAGACTGCTCTGGAGCACGGTAAAGGCTTCCTGCGGGACAACGTTTTATTGAGCGCCTCTGGCGCTCTGTGAAGTACGAGGAGGTGTATCTTCATGCCCAGGACAGCGTCTCGGACTCACGCACCGGCATCGGTCGTTACTTTACTCTGTACAATCAACGACGACCTCATTCGAGCCTGAACCGATAAACGCCGGACCAGGTCCATTATTCTCAACCGCAGCTAACCATCGCGGCTTAAACCATGGGTTTGGGTCCATTTATAGAACCGGGTTTGACTGTCCAAACAAATGGGGCCACCTCTACTTGGATCCCGGGCCAGCAATACCTGGGTTTAGAGTTGCGAAATTATTGAGGACATAACAGCTTGCCGTTTATCGAAAAACCCACTGATGATTACCTCAGCCAGAGCTGCGTGGAAAGTGCTCGGGAGTGGCAAACTCCGGTTGAGTCTGGGCTGAGTGATAGCGCGGTAGCTGAGCGCCTCAAAGCGTACGGATTCAACGAGATAAGAGAGCAGGAGGAATCTGTTTGGCATCGGGTGTTTCGCCGTTTCTGGGGGCCGATACCCTGGATGATCGAAGTGGCGGCACTGCTGTCCGCCATGGTGCAGAAGTGGGAAGATTTCGCCATTATCACGGTGATGTTGCTGATCAACGCTGGGCTCGACTTTATGCAGGAGCATCGGGCGCTTAACGCCCTCAAGGCGCTCAAGCAACAACTCGCGAATGAAGCTATTGTCCTACGCGACGGGGCCTTCCAGACGGTTCGTTCCCGAGAGCTGGTGCCGGGTGACGTCATCAAGCTGAAAATTGGCGACATTGTGCCGGCAGACGTACAGCTGCTCTCCGGGGAGTATCTGCTGATTGACCAGGCAGCGCTCACCGGCGAATCCCTGCCAGTAACCAAAAAAACCGATGCGCTGGCCTACGCGAATACCATCGTCAAGCAGGGCGAGATGTTGGCGCTGGTAGTCAACACCGGCATGCGTACCAATTTTTCCGGCGTGGTGTCGCTGGTGGCCAGGGCAGAGCTGCAGCAGCGCAGCCATTTTCAGAAAATGGTCATTAAAATTGGCAATTTTCTTATTT
>Ga0164313_10000819_pt1 | contig 26238 bp, 23 predicted proteins | sample GuaBasSedimGuay4_FD_113735 | JGI IMG/M metagenome (GOLD analysis project Ga0164313, IMG submission 113735) | Subseafloor sediment microbial communities from Guaymas Basin, Gulf of California, Mexico - Guay4, Core 4569-4, 0-3 cm | ecosystem: Environmental > Aquatic > Marine > Hydrothermal vents... | reverse complement strand
TCCTCATTGCAGGGGCCCAGCTGCTCCTGTGCGCTCTTGAGCCCTTCGTCGAGAACCATCTCGACGTTTTCGGCATCCCAGTCGGCGTATTTCTCCGCCTCGAGCAGCTCGCCAAGGCCAAGCCATTCGAAGAGCTGGAACTTAATATCGCGTGTATCTACCTTGTAATCCACGACCGGCCTCCTTGGAGAAGAGAGCTCAAGAAATCAACGTGAATGAACACTCATTCATTTCCATTGAACTGTGGCATGGTTGCACGGGTGTTGTCAAGGTGCGGCATTTCGGCGCGATAGCCGCTGAAATGCGAATTCTCAGTTCTCAATTCTCAATTTTGAATTCCCACCCACTACTCTCTCGGAGATTCGGAAAGGAGAAGGATAGACAAACCATTCGGTGCGAACCCTCTCACGGGCGGGTGTTGCCATTGAGAATTAAGAATTAAGAATTAAGAATTGAGACGTGAAAATTGAAAAAGCCGGCGTTTCCGCCGGCTCTGAATGTGGTTTGGACCGCCGTGTCAGCGTCGTCCGCGATTGTCCCGGCCGCGGCCACCGCCGGGTCGTCCGCCGCGCCGGTTGTCGCGCGGTGGACGAGTGTCACGCTCGGGGATCTCCTCGCCACGGGCGCGCGCCTCGTCTTCGAGGATGACTCGTCGCGACAGCTTGATGCGGTCGTTGGCGTCGATGTCGATGATCCGGACCCGAAGCTCGTCGCCCTCCGTCAGTACGTCGCGGATGTCCGGGATTCGCTCCAGCGCGAGCTCTGAGATGTGGACCAACCCGTCTCGGCCGGGCAGGATCTCGACGAAGGCGCCGTAGGGCTCGATGCGACGAGCCACACCGTCGAATTCCTCGCCGATCTCGGGCTGACGGGTGAGGCTCTCGACCATGTGAACAGCCTTCTGCGCCGCCTCCCGGTCGGAGGTCGCGATCTGCACCGTGCCGTCATCCTCGACGTTGATCTTGGCGCCGGTGGTGTCGACGATGTGGCGGATCATCTTGCCTCCAGGGCCGATGACGTTGCGGATCTGATCGACCGGGATCTTGATCTGGATGATCCGCGGCGCGTACTCCGAGATGTCGGAGCGCCCCTCGGAGATGGCCGACTCCATGATGCCGATGAGCTGGAGACGTCCGACGCGGGCCTGCTCCATCGCCTGCTCGAGGATCGCCCGGGGGAGGCCCTCGACCTTGATGTCCATCTGCAGGGCGGTGATGCCCTTGGCCGTGCCGGCAACCTTGAAGTCCATGTCGCCGTAGTGGTCCTCCTGACCGGCGATGTCGGTCAGGACGGCGTGCTGATCTCCTTCAGAAACCAGACCCATGGCGATACCGGCGACGGTGCTCTTGAGCGGAGCGCCGGCGTCCATCATCGACATCGAGCCACCGCACACCGAAGCCATCGACGACGACCCGTTGGACTCGATGATGTCCGATACCACCCGCATGGTGTATGGGAACTCCTCGGGGTCGGGAAGGGCGGGAGTGAGCGAACGTCGTGCCAAGGCGCCGTGTCCGATCTCACGCCGGCCGGCGCCGCGGAGGAAGCGTGCCTCGCCGACCGAGAAGGGCGGGAAGTTGTAGTGCAGCATAAAGGACTGGCGAGAGTCTCCCTGGTAGGACTCGATGAGCTGTGAGTCGTCCGAGGTCCCGAGGGTGCAGGTCACGATAGCCTGGGTTTCGCCGCGGGTGAAGAGGGCCGAACCGTGGGCCCGCGGAAGGACACCAACCTCGCACGTGACCTTGCGGATCTCGTCAAACGCGCGGCCGTCGAGGCGTTCGCGCTTGTCGAGGATGGTCTCGCGGGTGATCGCCTTGACCATCGAGCGATAGATGCTCTTGACCCACGGCGCCTTCTCGTCGGCCTCGTCCTCGGCCAGCTCGGCCAGGGCCTTGGTGCGTACGGCCTTCACCGCGTCCGATTGCTCGAACTTGCCGCGGACCTGAAGCGCCTCGCGGAGCTCGTCGGTCCAGCGAGTGCGAATGGCGTCGGCGAAGTCCGCCGGCCACGGGTCGGACGGCGGCGTGAACTCCTTCTTGACCACCCCGGCCTCGGCGACCATTTCGCGCTGCAGCGCGATGATCTTCTTGATCTCACTGTGGGCGAGGTCGAGGGCGTCGAGGATGATCGATTCTGAGAGCTCGTTGGCGCCGCACTCGACCATCGCCAATGCGTCCTCGGTCCCTGCCACCACCAGGTCGAGCTCGCTCTCGGCCTGCTGCTCGTAGGTGGGGAAGACCACCAGGCTGCCGTCGACACGACCGATTCGCACGCCTGCAAGGGCGGATTCGAAGGGAATCTCAGCGGCCAGGAGGAGCGCCAGCGAAGAGCCGGAGATGCCGTAGACATCAGGGCTGAACTCGTCGTCGGCCGAAAGCACCCAGCCGATGACCTGGGTTTCACGGCGCCACCCGTCGGGAAACAGCGGCCGGAGTCCGCGGTCAATCACCCGGCAGGTGAGGGTCTCGCGTTCGGTGGGGCGTCCCTCGCGTTTGAAGAACCCACCCGGGATGTTGCCGGCCGCGTAGGTGTTCTCGCGATAATCGATTGTCAGGGGTAGGAAGTCTACGCCGGGCCGATCGTCGGGACTGGCACAGGCGGTTACCAGTACCATGGTGTCGCCCATACGAACCACGGTCGATCCTCCGGCCTGTTTGGCGATTTTCCCGGTCTCAAACGTCAGGGTCTTGCCGTCGATCTCGACGGATTTCGTAATCTCTTTCATTCAATTTTCCAATCTTCAGGCGCGCACCATCCCTACCCATCCCGGCCCGCGACGATGGCGGAGGGAGGATGGGAAGGCATGTGCCTGGTAGTTCTCAGCCTCAGCCTCGGAGCCCCAACCGTTCCACGAGCTGACGATAGCGCGTAATGTCCTTCGTCTTGAGATAGTCGAGGAGACGGCGGCGACGGCCGACCAATCGCAGCAGGCCGCGACGGGAGTGAAAATCCTTTTTCTGGATCTTGAAGTGCTCCGTCAAGAACTGGATGCGGCGGGTCAGCAAAGCGATCTGCACCTCCGGCGAACCGGTGTCCGTCGGATGGGTGCGGAACTCGTCGATGATCGATATTTTCTGGGCGTCAAAGTGACTCATTTAATCTCCACTATCCTCCGATGGCGAGGAGGCTCCGGTACGTTAGCAGGAAGCGGCTGTTCTCGCAACTTCTGAATCATGATTTGAGGGCCGCGGCGGTGTCGATGACCATTGACGGGGCGATGTTGATGGTACGGCCTCGGGCGAGCACCGCCCGTACAGAACCGATCCCCAATAACCGGTTCCCGGCGCCGCGGACCACCACCTTGGCATCGGCCTGCAGTCCCTCGATGCCAGGCTTGAACACCACGACATCCTGTCCGTGAATAAAGCGTTCGGCCGCGCTCGAGTTGAGGTCGATATCGGGAAACGGCAGGGCGATGTTCTCCAGTGGCACCCAGGAGTCTCCACCGGTGATCACCTCCGGTCCATCGGCGGCTTGCAACGCCTCTTGCTCGAGGGCTCCGGCGGCTGTGTACGGCCCGATGGCATCGCGGTGCAGGTGGTGGAGGTAGCCTCCGCAGCCGAGGTCGACGCCGATGTCATGCGCCAACGATCGCACGTAGAAGCCGGTCGATGTCGTCGCCACGAGGGACAGAATCTCCGGGCTCGTTGTCTCCAAGGTCAACCGGTGGACGGTGACGGTCTTGGGCTCCAGCGTCACCGTCTTACCGTTGCGCGCGAGCTCGTAGAGCTTTTTCCCGGCGATCTTCTTCGCCGAGTACAGGGGCGGAATCTGTTGAATCTCACCGGTGAACCGGGCCTCGAGGCGGTCGAGGGTTTGCCGGTCGAGCTCAGGAACCTCGCCGCGCGGGTCGCGGTCCTCGCCCTCGCCGTCGTAGGTCGTGGTCGCCCTTCCGAGCTGAATCTCACCGCAGTAGGTCTTATCCCACTGGAGCAGAAACTGCTGCAGCCGCGTTGCCTGTCCCACGCACAAAAGGAGAAGTCCTTCGGCCGTCGGATCGAGGGTGCCGGTGTGGCCGATGCGACGTTCGTGAAGCGCCTTTCGAGCCATGTCGACGACGTCGTGGGAGGTCGGGCCGGCCCTTTTGAGGACCGGCAGCAGGCCGTGGATTCGTGACGGGCGGCGGCGGCTCATGCTCCGCCCCCGAGAGCCTCGTCAAGCGCGGCAGTCACCTCACGCTCGGCATCGGCGAGGTTGCCGGTGATGGTGCAGCCCGCGGCGTTGTGGTGGCCTCCGCCGCCGAAGCCGGCGGCGACCGCGCGAACGTCGAAAGTCCCCCGCGAGCGAAAACTCACGCGGACGATGCCGGGCTCATGCTGTTTTAGGAATGCCACCACCTCCACCCCGGCGATGGACCGCGGGATGTTGACGATCTCCTCGGTGTCCTCGGGCCCGGCCTGGGCGCGTCGAAAGGCTTCCTCGTCCGCGGTCATCACCGCCAGCCGGCCGCCATTCTCGATGCGAAGACTCTGGAGAACCTCGCCGAGGAGGCGGACCGAGCCTTCGCTGCGATTGCCGTGCACCATCTCCGCCACCTGTGCCGGTTCCGCCCCGCAGTCCACCATCTCGGCGGCCGTGCGAAATGCGCGCTCGGTGGCGTTGGAGTACTTGAAATCGCCGGTGTCGGTGGAAAGAGCGGTGTAAAGGTTGGTGGCGGCGGCCGGGGTCGGGACGATCCCGATCTCGCCATACATTCGCCACACCATCTCGCCGACCGCGGGTGAGGCTTCGTCGAGGTAGTTGACGACCCCATAGCCGGGGTTTGCGGGGTGGTGGTCGATATTGAGGATCGGCAGGTGCGTGAGACCCTCGAATCCCGTCCGGTCGAGCCCGGGGCACTCAACCGTGATCACCAGATCAAAGCCGTCGGGAAAGTCTTCCGGCAATGTGTCGGCAACCACGATGCGGTCGGCGCCTGGCAGTAGTGCGAGATTTGCCGGCGTGGGATCGCGGTTGACGATCACCGGTTTGATGCCGAGCCGGTCGGCGAGCTCGGCCAGCGCCAACTCCGATCCGATGGCATCTCCGTCGGGGTTGCGATGACAGGTCAAGAGGATCCGGTAAGCGCCCTTGAACCGCTTGACGGCATCTCTCGGATCGGTGCTAGCCCTCATATTTCACCGGTGTTTCGTGGCGAGGACGGCGAGGTGCCGTGCCCAGTGGGGTTTTCGATCCGAGGGGCGCGGAGGCGTACTCGACGGTACGTCGAGCACCCCGAGGCGAGAAAACAACGCTGGGTGCGGTGTATCGCCGGCCGTAGCCGAAAGCTGGTGAGATATGAGGGCTAATGGGAGTCACGAGTCCTCCTTCGAGCCGTCGCCGTCGTCTGTTGGTGGGAGCATGCCGTCTTCGGAGAGGCGGTCGAAGAGGCGTTCCATTCGATCGCCGTACTCATAGGAGGTGTCGCGGAGGAACTCGAGGCTTGGAAGGACCCGCAGCCGCATCTTCTTTCCGAGCTGTCGGCGCATGAAGGCCGAAGCGGCCGAAAAGCCGTCGCTGGCCTCACGCTCCCTCTCCTCATCGCCGATCACCGAGAAGTACACCCTGGCTGTTGATCGATCGGCGGACAACCTGACCAGCGACACCGTCACGCCGGTCAGCCGCGGGTCGTTGACCTCGATGCGGAGCAATTTTGACAGTACGGACCGCATCTCACCCTCGAGGCGCATGTTTCGATCGAATGACTTTTCCTGCACATCTCCTCCGAATACCCACCCGACGATCAACACTCAGATCTGGACAATCTCAATTTCCCAGCTCAGGACATAACCGCTCCAGTTTCGATCGACAGTCTGTTCGACGCGGCGCAGGCGTGCTTCGATATCTACCGAGCTGGTGGAGAGGGCGCAAATCGCGATTCCTGCCCGTTGCTGTAGATCCTGATGATCGGCCTCGATGATCAGCACCTGGTGGCGGTTCTTGATTTTTTCGATCAGACTCCGTACCGGGCCGCGCTTGGCCTTCAAGCTGCGGGCCTCCGGAACCTGGAGCTCCAGATGGGCAATGCCGACGTAGGTTTCTCCGCTCAATGGCTTTTCTCGAGGTCGTTGAACCCGGACTTCTGACCTAGGCTAGAGCTCGGGCGCGATTTCCACCATCTTGTAGGCCTCGATGATGTCACCTTCCTTGATGTCCTGATAGCGGTCGAGGCCGATGCCGCATTCAAAACCCTGTCGAACCTCCGAAGCATCGTCCTTGAACCTCCTCAGGGAGGCCAGCTCGCCCTCATAAATGACCACGTTGTCGCGAAGGAGCCGGACCTTTGCGGATCGTGTGATCACGCCGTCGATGACGTGGCTGCCGGCGATGGCGCCGATCTTCGGTACCTTGAAGATCTCGCGCACCTCGGCATGCCCGAGCTCCTCCTCCTCATACTCGGGTTCGAGAAGACCGACCATGGCCTTCCTGACGTCGTCTACCAGATCGTAGATCACCGTGTAGAGGCGTGTATCGACCTGTTCAGTTTCGGCGAGCTCGCGGGCGGTACGCTCGGGACGAACCGCGAAGCCGACGATGATCGCGTTGGATGCCGAAGCGAGCATGACATCGTTCGTCGTGATGGCGCCGACCGAACCGTGCAGCACGTTGATCTTGACCTTCTCGGTACTGAGGCTGATCAGAGTCTCGCGCAGCACCTCGACCGAGCCCTGAACATCCGCCTTGATCACGATCTGGAGCTCCGCGATTTCACTCTCGGCGATTTCTTCGAAGAGATTCTCCAGCGAGATCTTGCGGGTGGCCTGAAGCCCCTCCTCGCGATCACGCAGGCTGCGGTAGCTGGCGACCTCGAGGGCCTTGGCCTCGCTCTCGGTGCCCTGCAGGACATCGCCGGCCGCCGGGACGTCCTCGAAGCCGGTCAGTTCCACCGGATCCGATGGTCCGGCGTTTTCGATCCGCTCTCCGCCGGCGCTGGCGATGGCCCGCACACGTCCCCAGGTCGAGCCGCAGAAGAAGTAGTCGCCGACCGCCAATCGGCCCTGCTGAATCAGCACCGTTGCGACGATGCCGCGACCCTTCTCCTTGCGCGCCTCGAGGACCACGCCGCGGGCCGGACCCTCTGCGACGGCCGTCAGTTCCTTCATCTCGGCGACCAGCAGAATCATGTCGAGGAGGTCGTCGAGACCCTGGTTCTTCTTTGCCGAGACGTCCACCGACGGGATCTCGCCGCCCCAGGATTCGACCAGTACGTCATTTTCTGCGAGCTGCTGCTTGACCCGGTCGGGCTTCGCGTTCGCCTTGTCGATCTTGTTGACGGCTACGATCAGCGGCACGTTGGCCGCACGGGCGTGGTTGATGGCCTCTTTGGTCTGCGGCATGACGCCGTCGTCCGCTGCCACCACCAGGACAACGATGTCCGTCACCTGCGCGCCGCGGGCGCGCATCTGAGTGAAGGCCTCATGGCCCGGGGTGTCGACGAACACCACCGCGCGTCCGTCCGAGGTCTCGATGCGCGAGGCGCCGATGTGCTGCGTGATACCGCCCGCCTCCTGCTCGGCGACGCGGCTCGAACGGATCGCATCGAGGAGAGATGTCTTTCCGTGATCGACGTGTCCCATGACGGTGACCACCGGCGGACGCGCCTCCTGTGGCCCAACCGCCTCCTCGCCCTCCTCGCGCTCATACTCGATCAACTCTTCGGCAGTAGCCACCATTGCCTCGATCTCGAGGTCGGCGCAGATCTCCTCCGCCAGCTCGTGTGGCAGGCTCTGGTTGGTGGTGACCATGAGCCCCTTTTGGATCAGCAGACCGAGGAGATCCTTGGCGGTGACGTTGAGCTTTTCGGCCAGCTCACGGGCCGTGACCATCTCCGACAAGATGATCGGCCCTTCCGGCTTTTGATTGTCCCTGAACTGGACGGTCCGCGTGGGACGGGGCGGCGCTGCGCGGCGCTCGGCGTCCTGCCGGCGACGGCGGGTCTTCTTGGTCGGGCGCCCACCCGTGGGGCGCCGTGCGGGACGCGAGGGGCCTGATGGTTCCTGCTGTCCCTTGAGCTTCTGCTCCTCGAACTTGTTGAGCAGATCGCGAATCTCCTGAGCATCCGCCGCCGCCTTCGCCTTGCGGCCGGGAACACGGCCGGATACCTTCTCGGCCTTGCGCTTTTTCTCGACCTCGCGCTGGTCGGCGAGACGCTGCCTGATCTCATCCGGGTTGAGCTCGCGCAGACTCTGCTCGAGGGGTGTTTTGGCCCGGGCCGGGCGCACCCGTTGTTTCTCATCTTCTTCGCTGTCCTCGCGTCCGGCGGTGATCTCCTCCTCGGTGATCTCGACCTCCGGCACGACCTCGACGTCGTCCTCGACAGCGACGGCCGCGGGCTCGGCATCTGTGGCCTCGATCTCGACCGCTTCCTCGGTCAGGGCCTCGGACTCCTCCACGGACTCGGGCTCTTCGACCACCTCCGCGGTTGCCGTTTTCTTCTCTCCGACCACCTCGTCGATGGTCTTTTCGGTGTCCACCACCTGACGCCGGCGGCGACGAACGAGCCGATCCTTGGCGGAGATCGTCGCGGTCTCTTCTTCAGTCTGTTCTCGGCGGACAATCACTTCGCGAGGGCGGCGCTGCAGGGTCTCGCCGGTGATGATGGAACGCACCGTCGACAGATCGAGAGTGTCCTCATCGGAGATGACTGTGACTCCGATCGAGCGCAGCTTGAAAATCAGTTCGCGCGGCGTGATGCCCATCGTGTGGGCGAGGTCGACGACTCGAAGCTGCTCCATGCTCCCTCACTCCTCCCCGACAACGGACTCTTCGGCATCTTCCGCAAGGCTCTCCTCGAGAGTCTTGCCAGCCATATCGAGGAGCTTCTGTGCCGTGACCGGCCCGATGCCGGGAATTATTGAAAGGCCATCCGCATCGTTGCCGAGAAGGTCCTGGACTGTATGGATGCCGTGCCCCTCGAGCCGTTCTCGGAGGCGCTCGGTGAGCATTTCCATTTCCTCGAGCGGCACCAACTCGTCGTACGAGACGCTGTCGACGGTGGCTTCGAGCTCGGGAATCTCCTCATCGGGGGAGATGCCCTCCATTTCGCGCAGCATGGTCGCGAGAGCCGACGCCAGCTCGTCCTTCACCGCCTCCTGGCTCTTGATCTCGATCCGGCTGTCGAGAAGCCTCGAAGCGAGACGAACATTCTGACCACGTTTGCCGATCGCAAGCGACAGCTGCTCGGTGCCGACGATGACATCGAGTACCACCTCCGTGCTCTCCTCGGTGAGCGTGTTTCCCTCCTCGTCGAGGACCGGCTGCCCCTCCTCATCGCGCACGATGACGGTGATCGGCTCCTCCCGAACCGCAACGCGGTTGATCTTCGCCGGCGACAGGGCGTTTTGAGCAAAGGTTACGAGATCGCTCGAGAACGGAATGATGTCGATCTTCTCGCCCTTCAACTCGCGAGTGATCGCCTGAACCCTGGAGCCCTTGAGGCCGACACAGGCACCGACCGGGTCGACATCGCTGTCCTTCGAAAACACAGCCACCTTGGCTCGTTCGCCGGGCTCTCTCATGCATTTTCTGATAATCACGGTGCCGTCGTAGATTTCGGGAACCTCCATCTCCAGGAGCTTTTCCAGGAGCATCGGCGAGGTGCGTGAGAGCACGACCTGAGGTCGATTCGCATCCATCGTCACATCGACGACGACCGCCCGCACCCTGTCGCCCTGGCTGTAGCGCTCATGGCGCACCTGGTGACCGCGCGGAAGGACGCCTTCGGTGTCCCCGAGCTCGACGATCAGAGAGCCGCGGTCCATGCGCTTGACGATTCCGTTGATCATATCGCCGATGCGGTCCGAGTAGTTCTTGAAGACCACCGCGCGCTCGGCCTCGCGCACCCTTTGGAACAGGACCTGACGGGCTGACTGGGCCGCGATCCGTCCCAGCGCCGAGGTGTCGATCACCTCGAGCTTGACGATGCCGCCGATCTCGGCGGCCGGGTCGATGGCCTGCGCCTCCTCGAGAGTCACCTCGATCTCTGGATCCTCCACCTCTTCGACAACGTCGCGCGCGGTCCACGACTCGACCTCGCCGGACTCGACGTCGATCTCGGTGTGGACGTTGCGTTCCTTGTAGTGCTTACGAGCAGCCGATGAGATCGCCTCAGCGACCGCGGTAACGAGGATGTCGGCCTCAATGTCGCGCTCCGCTGCCATCTGTCGTACGAGCAGGTTGATATCGAGCTTCATGGACGGGATTTCCCTTCCTTCATGACCGAGCTCCAATCGATCTCGAGGCGCGCCTCGAAAATCTCATCGCGAGGAATCTCGATCTCCTGGCCGGAGTCGTCGAAGACTCGCACCATGTCATTGCGGCTGCCGAGGAGCTCGCCGATGATCGTACGGTGTTCGCGGTAGGTTGGCGCCATGCGGATCTTGACGCGGTGGCCAATGTACTGCTGGTAGTCCTCATCCCGGTAAAGCTTGCGGTCGAGCCCGGGCGAGGAAACCTCGAGCGTGTAGTGATGATGAATCGGGTCGCTGACGTCGAGCATTGCAGATGCCTGGCGCGACACCAACGCGCACTTATCGAGGTTGACGCCGTCTGGACCGTCGACGATCAGACGCAGGACGGTCTTCGGGCCCGAGCCCACGACCTCGGTCGCGAGCAGCTCGAGCCCCTCGCCCGCCACCATGGCGGCGAGCTCATCCTGAACTGTCTGATCCAACTTCATATCGCTCCTCGCTGCCGTAAAAAAAAGTGGGCCCCAGGCCCACTTTCCAATCGAAAGCAGCAGCAGCTTTTATAGCACAGGGTGCGCTTGGGCGCAAGGAATTCAGGCTGCTTCGGCCCTCGAGCGCGCGCCCGAGCGCAAATTAGGAATTAGGAATTAGGAATTAGGAAATTTCGGGCCCCGCGCGCCAGGAAACTGGTCTCTGAAGTGCTGATGGAGACACGGGGTTCGGAATTTAGGGGTCCGCGTTTGCCAGGAGCCTTACAATGCTCCCATGTCTTGGATCGTGGACGAGATCGAAGCTCGCGGCGGATCGGTACCGTTCGACGAGTTCATGGAGCTCGCGCTGTATCACCACGAGCATGGTTACTACTCCTCAGCGATGCCCCGCTACGGCCGCGGCGGCGACTATCTGACCGCGCCGACCGCATCCGAGTGGTACACACGAGTCTTTGCCCGGATGCTGACGAGGACGGCTCGCACGGCTGGGCCGTTGCGAATGGTGGATGTGGCGTCGGGCGACGGGTCGTTGATTGCCGGTGTCCTGGAGTCCCTTGGGGCGGGCGCGAACGGGGTGTTGGTCGATGTCGTGTCGGTGGAGCGAACCGAGGCCATGCGCTCACGCCAGATCGATCTTCTCGCGCAGGCGCCGGTACCGGTGCGGTGGATCGAACGTGTGTCGGAGCTGGAGCCGGAGGGGAAATTAGCGGTGCTCCACGCGTCGGAGCTATACGATGCGCAACCGGTGGCGCGGGTTGTCGGCCGAGGTGGGGGGTTGCTCGAACTCTGGATCAGTATCGACGATAGGGTCCTCGCGTGGTCTGAGCGCCCACCGCGCAACGAGGTGGCGGCATACTTCGAGCGCCACGGGGTGACGCTCGAGGAAGGCCAGATTGCCGAAGCAAATCTGACCGCCGAAGCGATGCATCGGCAACTCCTCGCCGCCGCGGGCGACTACGGACTGTGCCTGGTGCTGGATTACGGCTACGAGGCGCGGCGGCTGTACGACCCGCGCGGTCGCCTCGGTGGATCTCTGACAACCTACCGCCGTCACCGGCTCGGCCGCGATCCTCTCGAGTCTCCGGGCGAGGTCGACCTCACGGCGCACGTGAATTGGGACGACCTGCGCTTCGCGGCGGAAACCGGCGGTTGGACCGAGTTTGGTCTGTGGCCGCTGGCCGAGTTCCTTGTGCGGGCTGGTCTCTCCGACGAGCTTGAAGAACGGGGCCTGGGCATGGACGCCGATCTCGACGCCGCCACCGTAACCGCTCGCCAGGAGATCAAGCGCCTCCTCGACCCCGAAGGCATGGGCTCGGACCTCAAGGTGCTCATCCAAGCCAAAGGCAAGATGATCGACATCGCTAAATCAGTTTTGAGTTTCTAGTTTTGAGTTTTTAGTTCCCACCCAGCCCCACCCGAGTGTGATTTTGGATTTCGGGTTCTCGGAAGCGCCTCGGGAAACGGCCCGCGTTGCCCGGATGTGCCTGGCTACCTCACGGCGTCCGTAACTCAAAACTCAAAACTAAAAACTCAAAACTAAGACCGAAGGTCTTCCAGCAGCGCCTTGACGGCCGCCACCATCTCCGAAATCGGTGTCGCCCGCTTTTCGCCGTCGCGGCGCAGGCTGAGCTCGACCTCGCCCGCATCGAGGCCGCGCTTGCCGAGCACTACCCTGACCGGAAAGCCGATCAGATCCATGTCGTTGAACTTGACCCCCGGCCGCTCGGGGCGGTCGTCGAAGAGGATGTCGATCCCCGCGTCGCGGAGCTCGGTGTAGAGGCCTTCCGCTGCCTCCACGACCTCCGGTTTGTCGGCGTTGAGCACCACCAGCACCACCTCGAACGGGGCCAGCGGCAGCGGCCAGATGATGCCGGTATCGTCGTGGTTCTGCTCCACGGCGGCGGCCAGGGTGCGACCGACACCGAGCCCGTAGCAGCCCATGATCATAGGCTGTTCACCGCCGTCGGCGTCCTGGAATCGGCAGTCCATGGATTCGGAGTACTTGGTGCCGAGCTTGAAGATGTGGCCGACCTCGATACCGCGCTTGACGATCATTGCCTCGCCGCAGGAAGGGCAGGGATCGCCGGCGGCCGCGAGCCGGACATCCGCCACCGAATCCGGCTCGAAATCCCGGCCCGGCACCACGCCCACCAGATGAGTGTCGTTGGAGTTGGCGCCGGTCGCCGCGATCTCGAGGTCCATGACGGTCGGGTCGGCAATGACCTTGAGGCCCTTCAGACCCACCGGGCCCGAGAAGCCCTGCGGTCCGCCGCTGATCTCGAGGATCTTGGCCTCGGACGCGAGCTGAAGGTGAATGCACCCGAGCTCGTTCTTGAGCTTGACCTCGTTGACCCCGAGGTCGCCGCGAATGAGGACCGCCGCGAACTCTTCGTCGGTCTCGAAGATCAGGGTCTTGATGAGGTGAGCAGGGGAAATGCCGAGAAACTCGGCGACCTCGTCCACCGTTCGCATGGAGGGTGTGTCGACAGCCTCGGGCCCGGCGGGCCGCTCTCTAGACCACGCCGGGGCAGCATCGACCGGTCCGGCCTCCGCCTTCTCGACGTTGGCGCCGTAGTCGCAGCTCGCACACGCGAGGATCGCGTCCTCGCCGGTGTCGGCGAGGACCATGAACTCGTGCGACTCGGAACCGCCGATGTTGCCGGTGTCGGCTTCAACCTGGGTGTAGCCGAGCCCGCAGCGTTCGAAGATTCGGCGGTAGGCGGCCTCCATCGCCCGGTAGGCGGCGTCGAGGTCGTCGGCATCGGCGTGGAAGGAGTAGGCGTCCTTCATGATGAACTCACGCCCGCGCATGAGCCCAAAACGCGGCCGGATCTCGTCCCGGAACTTGGTCTGTATTTGGTAGAGGTTGACCGGGAGCTGTCGATACGAGGTGATCGTGCGCCGCACGATGTCGGTGACGATCTCCTCGTGGGTAGGGCCGAAGCAGAACTCGCGCTCGTGACGGTCCTTCATTCGCAGCAGCTCGGGTCCGTACTCGAACCACCGCCGCGATTCCTGCCACAGCTCGGCGGGTTGGATGGCGGGCATCACCAGCTCGGCGGAGCCGGCGCGCTCCATCTCCTCGCGGATGATCGCCTCGAGCTTGGCCAACGATCGCCAGCCGATGGGCAGGTAGTTGTAAATACCCGCCGCGACCTTGGAGATGAGGCCTGCCCGGGTCATTAACCGGTGGGAGATCACCTCGGCGTCCGAGGGGTCCTGGCGAAGGGTGTGAATAAAGGTCTGGCTCCAGCGCATGTTCAGCTCCGTCTTCCGACGCGATGGTTCTGCGCCGGGCGTAAATCTCCGATCAGACCGCCGAGTCTGCGAACGTGATCGAGCAGCTCCTGGTCGATGCCGCCGAGGAGCGCCGCGTCGGCTTCCCGCAACGCCTCTTCGGCGCCTACAGCGTCTCCACTGCCGAGCCTGGCGAGGGCCAGCTTTCGCATCAGGGGTGGTTCGGATCCGGTTCCGGAAGCCTGCTCGAGGTATCGGGCCGCCTCACGATAGCGACCTCGCCTGAGAGCAATGGTCCCGAGAGCGCTGAGTGGATAGTGGCGGAGCTCCCGGGGGATGATCTCCAGCGCCTCGCGGGCGAGATCGCGGGCGGCGGCGAGATCATCGCCGATTTCCAGCTCTGCCAGCGCGAGCTCATACGCCGCCATTCCGCGGGCCAGAGCATCATTGTCGCTGTCGCGATAGATCCGTTGCGCGAGGCGGCGCGCGGCCAACGGCCGTCCGGCGTGGCGCAGCGACTCCAGAAGAGCCACGACCGCGGCTGCGAGATATGGCGAGCCCTCCGGTCGATCGCGGAGGATAGCGTGCGCATAAGCCACCGCATCGTGGGTGCGTCCGAGGGCGGAGGCGAGAAGGGCTGCGGTGGCCTGCAGCTCGGGCTGGCCAGGTGCGGTTCGTAGAGCGCCCGCGAAGAGATCGAGCGCCCTCGCGGGGTGCCCGTTTACGAGAGCCGACTCGGCCTCGGTGACAAGGCGCGCGGTGGCGGGCGGAAGATCGTTCGGAGCTGAGCCACTGAGCAGGCGAACGGTTTCCTGGTACTGAAGACGTTGCGGGTCCATCCGCAAAACCTGTCGAAACACATCCATCGCCTTTTTCGTCCAACCGCGCCGGAGATAGGCGACACCGAGGTGATAGAGGGCGTCCTCGAAACCAGGTTCGATCTCGACCGCACGGCGGAAGGCATCGATCGCCCGTCCGCTCTGCCCGAGCTCGAGCCTGCAGATGCCCAGGAGGTACCAGCTCTGCGGCGCTTCCTCGATGGTGAGGCTCTCCTCGAGGAAGGCCAGCGCGGTGCGGTGCTCGCCGCGAACGACCTTGAGCGCACCGAGGGTGAAGTGGGGGAGGAAGGCGTCCGGCGCCATTTCCCGAGCGCGCAGGAGTGCATCCTCGGCCTCCGGCCACAGCCCCAGATCGGAGGACACGGCACCGAGGTAGACCAATGCCTCGAACTGCGGCCCGCGGAGCTCCAGTACCTTTTGGAACGCGACCCGTGCGATTTCCAGCTCACCGGTCTGAAAGGCCGCCTCGCCGATGAAGGACCACAGCTCGTCGCTGTCGGGCGCCAACCCGGCGAGATCCGAAAGGAGCTCGCGAACGGTGCCGGCGCCGGGACCGAGGAGCGCGAGCTCCAGGGCGCGGAGCTTGCGCCGAAACTCCTCGGTCGCATGTCCGGAGTGGGCCGCCTGGGAGAGGATGCGATCGCTGTAGGCCTTGAATCGCCGGGAAAGGTCGCGTGACAGAAGCTCCTGGTCGGCGATCCGTTCCCAGCCGTCGACAACCTCGGTGCGGGTGACGATCCCCTGGGTTTCGAGCAACCCGCCGAGGGACTGGACACCGGCGTGGGCGACCGTCAGGTTGTGCTCGAGCTGGGCGAGGTGCTGGGCGGTGGAGGCGACTGCCCGTGACAGCCGCCGAACACTGTCCTCCAACCCCGTGAGGCGTTCGAGGATGTGCTCCTCGAGCTCCTCCTGGGCCTGGATAAAGAATTCTTCGGGGACCTCCTGGTCGGTGTCGGTGATGCCGGACAACACCAGCAGTTTGTTGCCGCAGTGACGGCAGACCTCCTCCTCGGGATGGTTGGGTGATCCGCAGTGTTGGCAGAGCACAATCAGGCCTTGTCGTAGGAGAAGAAGCCGACACCGGATTTGCGGCCCAATCGGCCCGCATCCACCATCTTGACCAACAGTGGGCAGGGCCGGTACTTGTCTTCTCCAAGCTCATCGTGAAGGATGCGCATGACGGTCAGACAGTTGTCCAAACCGATGAGGTCGGCGAGCCGAAGGGGTCCCATCGGATGGTTTGCTCCGAGCGTCATGATGTTGTCGATGGATTCGGGGGTCGCGATGCCCTCGGAAACCGCAAAGACCGCCTCGTTGATCATCGGCATGAGAAGCCGGTTGGAAACGAACCCGGGATGGTCGGCGCACTCGACCGGGATCTTATCCAATTTCTCGGCCACCCGGCAAATCTGGGAAACTGTTGCCTCTGAGGTTTCAAGGCCCCGAACGACCTCGACCAGGCGCATGACCGGCACCGGGTTCATGAAATGCATGCCGATGACCCGATCGGGGCGACCGGTGACCGCTGCCAGCCGGGTGATCGAGATGGACGAAGTGTTGGATGCGAGGATGGTTGCAGCCGGGCACAGCTCGTCGAGCTGACGAAAAATCTCCGCTTTGATCGACAAGGACTCCACCGCAGATTCGATCACCAAATCCGCTCGCAGGTGCTGGTCGACGTGAGTGCTCGTGGTGATGCGGCCGATGATCTCGGCTTTGGCTGCCACATCCACCGACCCCTTCTTGATCTGACGATCGAGGTTACGATCGATGGTTTTGACTCCAGATTCAAGGACACCCGACTCGATGTCGGTGAGAATGACGTCAAAACCCGACGCGGCGGCCACATGAGCTATTCCGGCGCCCATCTGTCCGGCGCCGACGATTCCGAGGGTGCGGATTTCCATTGTTGGCGTCTCCTCTTGCAAGCCGATCCAATACCGGGCGCCGGTCCGATAGTGTGGCCCGGTACCCGACAGCTCAGCCCGTCAATGAGCCGATGGCACCGTTCTACAGGAGCTCATCCAGCTTGGCCGCGAGGCTTGCCTTGTCGGTGACGCCCACGATTCGCTCGGATATCTCACCGTTGTTGACCAGGAGCAGGGTCGGGATGGCCTGAATGCCGTACTTGACAGCGGTGTCCCGGTTGGAGTCCACATCGAGCTTTCCGACGATGACCCGGTCTCCATACTCCTCGGCGATCTCCTCGACGATGGGACCGATGACGCGGCACGGACCGCACCACACCGCCCAGAAGTCGACCAGCGCGGGCTTCCCCGCGTTAAGGATTGTCTCTTCGAAATTTCCGTCCGTGATTTCAACTGCGTTGCCTGCCATCAGGTCGTGCCTCCCAGCGCTTGGTTCGCCCGCCTATGTGACGGGCGGCCCAATACTACACCATTGACATCGGGAGAACACCTTGATCGGTTGGAATATTCTCAATTCTCAATTCTCAATTTTGAATTCGCACCTGTTCCCCCACAGAACCCTGGGGATGGATGGGAATTGAGAATTAAGAATTGAATTAAGAATTAATGGTGTCTGTTTGAATATCCTGAATCACCGCTTCTGCGACCTTCTCGCCATAGGCAACCGCGTAGTTCATGCCACGGTCCTCGGGGTAAATCTGCGCCATCGAGCACAGATAGAGGCCGGGGACCGGCGCGCGCAGAGGCGGGATGTGCTCGCGGTACCCGACGGTGACCACCGGTTGAGCATAGTCGGCGCGAAAGTGATGGGAAGCGGTGATCCACGACGAGTCGAACGAGGGATTGATCCTCTGAAGCGCCGGTATATACGCGGCGATCACCTCCTTTTTCGGAGCTCGAAATAATGGGTGGTCGGGGAATAGATAATTCGAGATGTACAGGATGTGCCGGCCGCCGTAGCGCTCGCGGGGGATGTAGTTGGTATGTTCGATGAGGCCGCCGAACGGCATGTTGGAGTCGGCGATGTTGAGCCAATAGTACGGGGTCAGGGACTCCTCGAGCTCGAGGATTGAACAGATGGCGGCAGTAGCGCGCAGGCCTTCCAGGTTCGAGCGATCGTCTGCGGGCAGGAGATGACCGGCTATTTCGAGATAATCGGGCACAGGCGCCGCGACCACGACCCGGTCAGCCCTCCAGGTGCCGCGACGTGCTTCGATGCTGAAGCCGGCCCCCTCCCTGTCGATGCGTTGTACGGCGTCGCTGAGAAAAAGCTCGACCCCGCCGTCCGCGAGTCGCTTTTCGAGAGCCTCGGTCAACCGGCCGAACGAACCACTCATGTAGCCGAGCCGTTCGCCCATCCCCGAAGCTGATCTGGATTTGCCGCGCAGACACAGCTTTCCCCACAGCCACACCATCGCCACGTTCTCCGCGTCCTCGGCGAACTTCTGGTGGAACAGTGGCTCCCACACCGATCGCCAGACTCGTTCGCCCTGATGACGGCGGATCCACTTGGCGGCCGTGATGCCCTCGAATGGAGTCGGGTCTTTGCTGCGCTGCAACAACACTGTCGAGGCAGCGAAGCGCAGCTTGTCGAACATCGACAGGGGGCCAAATCTCAGCAGCGATGCCGGGGTGCCGAAGTCCCACGGCCGCCCGTCGGTCCAGATGCCCATGCGGGACGGGAGCCATTCGATATACCGGGCGACGCCAAGCTCTTCGGCAAGATCCACATACGCGATGTCACTGGTGAAAAGGTGGTGATAGAAGGCCTCGAGGGGTTCGCCGCCGATCTGGAGCACTCTGGCGAGACCGCCCGGGCGCGGATAGCGTTCGAAAACGCGAACCTTACAGCCAACCTGGGTCAATCGCAGCGCAGCGGTGAGGCCAGCAAGCCCGGCGCCGACGACCGCCACATCACCCATCGAATTGGTGTTGTCCGCTGAACTCATGTTCTCCAATTCTCAATTTCCGATCTGCACCACGCCTCATGGGAGGGGTCGGCGGGGATTGAGAATTGAGAATTCAAAATTGAGAATTCAGAAAATCACGTTCGTAATGTAGAACGTCTGGGTCGGGGTGTCACCGTTCACCAGCTCGTCCGCGAGCTCCGGCGTTAGCCGAAAGGTCCCGGCCGGCTTACCCGACGTCTGGATCATCTCGAGCTCCACGGCACCTGGCGCAAGCTCCTCGTGCAGACCGTGAATCAGCACGTAAGCCTGGGCCACGATTTCCAAGGCCTGGAAAACCTCTCGTTCGGAATCGGTGGTGGTTCGGACAAAGAAGTACTCGGGCTTCGAGCCCTGGCTTGTCATGTAGATAAGAAGGCCCTTGTCGTCGAAGATCTTTGAGAATGCCTGCTCGATCCGTGGGTCATGGTACTTGTTTGGCCGGAGCTCTATGCCGGGGGTAGGAACCGGAGTCGGGCTGACGGTCGTACCAAGGCCCGGCTGGTTGCCGGTACCGGCATCGAAGGTCGCATGGTCGCCGAGCGAGATGCGTGGGGTCGGCGCCTCCAGAATCTCTCCGGCAACCGAAAGCTCTTCGATCTCCAGCGCATCTCCGAGGCCGAGCTGGTTGTACCGTTCCGTTGCCACGAGATCCACGAGCTGTACGGGATAGCTCGTCATGGTGCCGGTCGACAGGGTGAGGATTGCGTTGGGGCCTTCAATACGCATGGGCTCCTTGCAGCGAATCTTGTGACCGCTCTTCAAAATGACCACATAGCCGGCAGCATGAGCCGCCACGACCATGACCAGAAGAACCGCCGCCAACAGGCCGATGATGCGGAATCGAGACATAGGGATGACCTCCTGAGCGCCGTCTGACTTCTATTATAGCTCGTGGCTAATAGCTCACAGCAGTTTTGGCCGTTAGCGCCGGCTCTGGGTGTTCACTGTGCTAGAGAACACCCTCTATATCAGCCCGAGAAGCTCACTCCGCGAGCTCGTCCCGGTCTTTCGATAGAGGTGCTTGAGGTGATCGCGGACCGTGTGCGGACTGATGCCAAGCTGATCCGCCATCGCCACGGTGGTCTGCCCCTGGATGAGGAGCCCGACCACCTCCTGCTCGCGAGGGCTCAAGCCATGGCTCGAGGCAAACGCATCCACCCGGAGTGCGGAATTCGATCCTACCGGCTGCATCAGCGCGAGCACTGCACCCTGACCGTCATCACCCGACTCGACGATGCGCGTGACCTCGCACGCCATCACGCTGCCGTCCGCGATATGGACCATCCCCTTCCACGACTCAGCTCCGTCGCCCGCCGATGCCACCTTTTCGACCAACGAGCACAGCAGGGTGAACAGCGGCTGCCGTGGTTCATCCTTGATTTCGGCCATGAGCTGGTCTTCGGTTTGCAACGAGAGAAACCGATCAGCGGGTGGATTGGCATAGATGATGTCGCCGCGGTCGTCGAAGAGAAACACCGAGCTCGAAGTGGTGTCCAGCGCCCCGCGGAGGAGCGCGACCTGCCCACGAAGCTTTACGCACTCGAGAGTCTGGTCGAGACTAATCGCCAGCAGATCGGTCATTACCCGATCGGGTGCGGTTGCAGCGCCGAGACGCAGCGTTGCCGCGATATTTCCTCCCAGCTCGAGGACCGTCGTCGACCCTCCGTCAACGTCGGACCCGACGTGGTAGGTTTCGGTGGAACCATCGAGGCCGCACTCGACCTCGAGATCGACCCATTTGGCGGACGACAGCACCATCACCAGACGCAGGAACTCCAAGACATCCAAATCGTTTGGCGGCGGACAGCCGCGCTGTAACAGTAGAAGTGGTTTGCTGGCGCCCATCTCCAACCCTATTGTAAACCCAACCATATTTTTCCGGGCAACCGTTCAGCTTGGGCAGCTGTATCGGGTTGACGGGCAAGGCTTTCCCCACCAAGCGCTTGACCTCTCTCAGGCACTGTCCTAGACTGCCGCCCTTATGTTGGAAGGGCTGCAAGACCGCTTGGCTCGTGTCACCAAGACCCTGAGGGGTGAGGGGCACCTGACCGAGTACCACATTGAGACCGCGCTCAAGGAGATCCGGCTCGCCCTGCTTGAGGCGGATGTCAGCGTCGAGGTTGTCACCAGCTTCGTCGACCGTGTGCGATCGAGAGCCCTCGATAAGGAGGTTCTGAGCTCCGTCACGCCCGCCCAGATGGTGACCAAGATCGTCCATGAGGAGCTTGTGACCCTCCTCGGTGGGGAGACCACCGAGCTTGACCTCAAGGGGCGGCCCGCGGTCGTCATGCTGGTCGGTCTCCAGGGGTCGGGGAAGACCACCACCGCAGCCAAGATGGCTCGGTGGATCAAGGACCGAAAGAATCTGTTCCCGCTATTGGTTCCGGCGGACACCTCACGTCCGGCGGCGCGTGAGCAGCTGCTCGTTCTCGGCGAAAAAGCGTCCGTGCCGGTTGTCGATACTCGCGACATGGATGACCCGGAGTCCATTGCACACCGTGCGCTTCGCGAAGCGTCGATCAAGGGCCACCAGGTTCTGATCTTCGACACCGCGGGACGGCTGCACATCGACGAGGAGCTGATGGACCAGCTGCAACGGCTCAAGGAGATTCTCAAGCCCAAACAGATTCTCTTTGTTGCTGACGCCATGACCGGGCAGGACGCTGTGCGCTCGGCACGCGCCTATCACGAACGTCTGGATATCACGGGTGTCATCCTCACAAAGCTCGACGGCGATGCGCGCGGCGGCGCCGCGTTGTCGGTGCGTGAGGTTGTGGGGAAGCCGATCGTCCTCGCCGGAATTGGAGAGCGACTCGAAGATCTCGAGCAGTTTCATCCCGACCGTATGGCCGGCCGTATCCTCGGCATGGGTGACGTGCTGACGCTGGTCGAAAAGGCGCAGGATGCGGTTGACGAGAAGAAGGCCCGCCGGCTCGAGGCAAAGCTCAGGAAGAACAAGTTCGACCTCGAGGACCTCCGTGATCAACTGAAGAGCCTGAAGAAGATGGGGCCTCTTCAGTCGGTGATGGAGATGGTGCCCGGGATGGGCAAGATGATGCCGGATGGAGGCGTCGGCGAGGGACAGGAACGGCAACTCTTGCGGATGGGGGCGTGCATCGACTCGATGACACCGAAAGAACGTCGCCACCCGCAGCTTCTCAACGGCTCACGAAAGAAACGGATCGCCAAGGGCTCGGGAACGAGCGTCGAGGAGATCAACCGCCTCTTGCGTCAATTCGGACAGATGCGTAAGCTCATGAAGCGTCTGGGCAAGGCCGACCCACGGGCGCTGAAACGACAGTTAGGTATCGGCTAACCCGGTCATCTCACCGGGCTAAGGAGGAAAGAGATGTTGATGATCAGATTGCGACGCGGGGGTGCCAAGCACAACCCCGTCTACCGTGTGGTGGTTTCGGATTCCCGCAAGGATACTTACGGAAATTACCTGGACCAGGTCGGTTTCTACAACCCCAACCTGGATCCCCCGGAAATTCGTCTCGATCTCGAAAAGGTCAAGGAATGGCGTGGCAAGGGTGCAGGAGTGTCTGAAACCGTGCGTTCCTTGATTCGTAAGGTTGAACGACAGCAGTGATTCACATCCGATGATGTTCAAGCAGACGGCAGCCCCACCACGGAAGGAGTTCCAATGAGTGCGATGAAAGATCTGCTGGTAGAGATCGCCAAGGCGCTGGTTGACAATCCAGAAGATGTCACGGTGAACGAGATCGAGGGTGAGCAGACCACCGTTCTCGAGCTGCGGGTGCGGAACGAGGATCTGGGCAAGGTCATTGGCCGCCAGGGCCGCACGGCGCGCGCGATTCGGACTCTGCTGGCGGCAGCCGGCATGAAGATCCAGAAGCGTTTCGTCCTCGAGATCCTCGAGTAGTGCCCGAAGACGGAGATCGCGGCTGGCTAATCGTCGGTCGCGCGGGAAAACCGCACGGCGTCCATGGTGATCTCCTGGTGGAGATCATCACCGATTTTCCGGAACGGCTGACCGACGGCGTGCGATTTGGGCTCGGCGATGACTCCGGGCCTTCGGAGTTCTTCCACGTCCACCGCGTGCGCTACCACAAGGGTCGGTGGTTGCTCTCGGTCAAGGACATTCGCGACCGCGACGACGTCGGAGAATGGCGGGGAAGATACCTCTACTTACCCGAGCAGGCGCTGGAGGATCTCCCGGAGGGGTACTACTACGAGCATCACCTGACCGGGCTCGAGTGTCGATCTCCCGGCGGCGACACATTGGGCCGGGTGACCGGTTTCGACCCGGGTCAGGGACAGTCCCGACTGGTCGTTCGCCGCGGAGAGCGTGAGTTTCTCGTGCCCTATGTCCCCGAGATCGTTCGCGAGGTGAACCTCGACGGAGGTTTCGTCATCATCGATGCCCCGGCCGGGCTCCTCGACGACGACGCCGTCACCGCATGAAGCAGCTACCGCAGATCTGACCGCTTCCGGCGATTTCGAATTTCGAATTTCGAATTTCGAATTTTCCGCTCACCCAAATTGAAGACACGAAGGCGCGAAGGCCGCCCACCCGCAATTTGCCCGCAGATAACGCAGATAACGCAGATAGTTTCCTTGATGCTGCAGTGCCGAGATTGACGGCGGAAACGACGGCGATCTGACGATCGCCGTCACCGGTGGGAAAGCACGTCTGCTCCGGACGCAAGCGTCCGTCGCCGCCGTGCCTCCCACCGGCCGACGCGCCCCGGGGCACGTCGGTTCCGCCTGCCCTCCCGCGTGAGACCATCTGCGCTTATCTGCGTGATCTGCGGTTTCTCCGATGGGTGTACGGGTTGGCCTCTTGGTCTCTTTGTGGTTCAATACGCGTTCCCGGGTGGGGATTGCATCCCGGGGAGCCATCTGATGCATTTCGATATCTTGACGATTTTCCCGGAGCTTTTCGGGACCTTCCGTTCGGTCGGGGTCTTGGGCAAGGCTGTCGAAAAGGAGATCATCGGCCTCGAGGCCCATGATCTGCGCGATTGGGCGGACAACAAATGGCGTCAGCTCGACGACGAGCCCTACGGGGGTGGTGCGGGGATGGTGCTGCAGGCGCCGCCCGTGCTGGCGGCGGTGCGCGAGCTGGCGGCGCGAGGTCAGCCGCCGAGAACGATCGCCCTCGGGCCGCGCGGCAGGGCGCTTGATCAGGAGCTGGCTGAAGAGCTCGCCTGCGAGGACCGGATCATCCTTTTGTGTGGGCGCTACGAGGGCTTCGACGAGAGGATCTTCGAGATTCTCGACCTCGAGGAAATTTCGGTCGGAGACTACGTCCTCGGTGGCGGAGAGGTTGCGGCCATGGCGCTCGTCGAGGCGGTGGCACGGCTGGTGCCCGGGGTTGTCGGGGATCCGGAGTCAGTTGCCGAGGACAGCTTCGGCCGTGGACTCCTCGATTATCCGTGCTACACGCGCCCGTCCGAGGTGGAGGGAGAATGTGTGCCGGAGGTGCTCCGCTCCGGAAACCACGAAGCGATCCGTCGCTGGCGGCTCGAGCGTAGCGTGGAAGCGACGGTAACCAAACGGCCGGATGTCGTAAAGAGGAGCTGGGAGCGGTACCCCGAGGAGGTTCGATCGCTGATCCGTCGGTTCGCGCCCGGGCTGGCGCCGGCCGGTGATGATGAGTGAGATCCGCGGACCCACGGGGTTGAGTGTTGTATGAGGGGAAATATGAAGAAACACGTGATGATCGCGGCGTTGTTGGTTGGATTCGCATCGACGGTGGTATTCGCACAGGGATTCGATTCGGAGCCGGTATTCAAAGTGCGATTGCTTCCCGATCGATCACCGGCGGTCGCCGGCGAGGAGCTGCGGCTGGCGGTGGAGCTCACGGTGGACCGCGGGTGGCACGTCAACTCGGACGATCCTGGAGATGAGTTCTCGCTGCCGACCACGGTGGAATTCCTGCTTCCAGAAGGGTGGCTTGCGCCGGTCGTGAGCTTTCCCGGCGGCGAGGCGATCGAGTTCGAGTTTGCGGACGTTCCGATCGAGGTGTGGGAGGACGAGGCCGTGATTCTCGCCGGATTGTCGATTCCGGAGTCGGCGGTTGGTGAGGTGCGCCTTCGAGTCGCGGTCACCGCGCAGGCATGCAACAACACCCAGTGCCTGCCGCCGGAGGAGGTGCGTGCCGGCGTCGACATCACCGTGGCGCCGCCCGGAAGCTCGTCGGAGGTCGTGAACGAGCGGATCTTCGCAGCGGTTGCGGTCGGGGATGCCGGTTCGGACCCTCAGGAAGACTCCTCGGATCTGGGCTCCAAGTCACTGCCCCTCCTGCTGATCGGGGTTTTCTTCGCGGGCCTTGCCCTCAACCTCACACCATGCGTCTTCCCACTCATTCCCATCACCATCGGTTTCTTCACCCAGCAGACGAAGGATCGCAAGGGGAGCACATTCCCACTTGCGCTCGCCTATGTTCTCGGTATTGCGCTCACATACTCGGTCCTTGGAGTGTTGGCCGCCCTCAGTGGCGCCATTTTCGGCAGCGCCCTCCAGAGTCCCTGGGTGGTGGGGTTGATCGTAGTGGTGCTGCTGTTGTTGGCGACCTCCATGTTCGGTCTCTGGGAGCTTCGGGTGCCGACCTGGGCGCAGAAGGCGTCCGGTGGTCGAACCGGAGTGTTCGGCGCGCTCATCATGGGCCTGGTCATGGGTTTTATCGCCGCGCCGTGCATCGGTCCCTTTGTAGTTGGTCTGCTCACCTACGTCGGCCAGCGTGGCGATCCGGTACTGGGATTCATCCTCTTCTTCACCCTCGCCGCGGGCCTCGGCCTGCCGTATTTGATCCTCGGTACCTTTACCGGCGCGATCAATAAGCTGCCGGCCTCGGGAATGTGGATGATCGGGGTGCGGCGGGTGTTTGGTGTCATCCTGATCGCCATGGCGGCGTACTTCGCGGCGCCTCTGATGCCGGGCGATTCGGGTAGTTGGTTGATGTCCGGAGTGTTGGTGCTCGGCGGCTTCTATCTCCTTGTGGTGGATCGCACCGGGCATGGGCAGCCGACCATCGATCGGGTCATGCGGGCGTTGGCGGCGGGGATGTTGGTCGCGGGTGTGCTCATGATGCCCGGAGTCCGGCATGGTGGCGCCGCGGTCGAGGGTGGGGGCAGCCATCTCGAGTGGCAGGCGTACGAGGCGGTGAGCGCGAAGGCGGCGGTTGCCGGTGGCGGTCCGGTGATCATCGACTTCTACGCCGATTGGTGTGCGCCGTGCCGCGAGCTTGACGAGCGCACGTTCTCGGCGCCGGAGGTCGGCGCAGTGCTCGATGGCTATACTCGATTCAAGGTCGATCTCACGCGTGCCACCGATAGCGGCCAGGCGCTGATCGCCGAGTACCGAGTGATGGGCGTGCCGACGGTGATCGTCTTCTCGGGTGGCGAAGAGGTCTTCCGGATCACTGGCTTCGAGCCCCCAGACCGCTTCCTCAAGCGCCTGCAGGCCGTGCCCTAACCCGTCTCTCCGTGTCCGCCCGCCGTCCGCGGTCATTGACCGCGGACACGCGGCCTCGGTCGCCACGCCCTCCGAGCGCGAGCGCTCGTCGGTCGCGCTCGACCTCGCCCGCTGCGCGCCTTTGGCGCGCCGGCGGGCTACATCCTGGCGTGCCGACGCCCTCTAACTTCATTTTCCCCGCCCCC
>Ga0164313_10000818_pt1 | contig 26242 bp, 22 predicted proteins | sample GuaBasSedimGuay4_FD_113735 | JGI IMG/M metagenome (GOLD analysis project Ga0164313, IMG submission 113735) | Subseafloor sediment microbial communities from Guaymas Basin, Gulf of California, Mexico - Guay4, Core 4569-4, 0-3 cm | ecosystem: Environmental > Aquatic > Marine > Hydrothermal vents... | reverse complement strand
TTATAGCGAACTTCTTCTACCCAACCTGATCCTGTTGCATCAAATTCAAGATAATCTGTAATCTCTCTGGCAAATACAACACCACTATTAGAATCGGTTGGAATACCAATAATCTCTGAGTTGGCAAAGTTACCCATACGTATAAGCGCTCCTGTTAGAGCCACCACAATGGCAAGTCTGTCCATTATCTGTAAATACGTGTAGCCTCTATTGTTCTTGATAAAAAACAGTTTTGAGAACTTGCCCTCCTTTACATTAAACCTGTAATGAGTGTAAAGGAGCATTATTAAGAAGATTCCTATTCCAGCTCCATGGCTAGCTAAACCACCTTCTCTAATATTAAGAATACGCACAAGCCCTTCGAAACTGGTAAAGTAGTCTTCTGGCTGGTAGAATATTACATGCCCTAGTCTGGCACCCACAATGGTGGCAATAATCATATAGATAGTCATGTTTTCCACCATCCTTTCGGCATTTTGCTTTGCCTTAATCGAGCCATCTGACTCTTGCTTATAAATATAAAAAAGTACCTGCTGGCTAATTAAAAATCCAAGAGCAAATAATAGTCCGTACCAACGGATTGGAAATTTTCCGAACAGGGTGTAAAGTTCTGGGTCGAAATTCCAAATGATAAAATCAAGATTGTGCATATGCGATAATTTGAGCGTGTGCACCAAAGTGCAACAGCACATAGGTGTGGCAAATATATAATTACCTTATCAATTTATGTAGTTCATCAAGCTCATTCTTAAAGCCACCGGATAAAATAGGGAAGCGAAACCATGAGCGTGGGTCGATATTATATTGATCTAGCTGGAAAGAAGGGGCCAGGCGCTCTCTTTTCCATTGATTTCTACTCCATAATTTAAAAAACTTAATTACGTATTGAGCAGCCTGCGATGAGGGTATGGTTTTGGCTATTTCCACTTGTATAGCTAGTGGAGATAACTGATTCTTTAGGAAGAGCTCTTCAATTTGATTTAGAATTTCATAAGGCATAAGATCAGACTCATCAGATTGAAATTGACTAATAGGCCTCAATTCAGCTGTAGGAATAAGGTTGTTAACCTTACTAAGTGCTGAATATCCTAGATTTTTCTCTGCCCACTTCAACCAATGGATAACAAATGGTTTGTCTACGCCGGCAATAGGGGCGAGGCTGCCACTGGTGTCTCCATCCATAGTAGCGTAGCCAACACTACCCTCACTCCGGTTAGATGTTGTGATAAGAAGACTATTTTGCAAGTTTGCTAGCATCCATATTATTGGCGCCCTGCTACGTGCTTGAATGTTTTGCAAAACAATATCATCAGTCTCCCAGGTAAGTCTACGCTCCACAATAGACTCAATAATTTCCCGGGCATGAGTAATTTCATCATTAATAGACCAGTTATGAAAGCGAGCGTTTATGCTCTTTGCCAATGTTTCTGCTGAATCAAATGTCTTTACAGATGAATTGTCTGTGGCCTGGTAAGCAACAGTTATTAGCTCATGATTTATGTCTTCAATATTAAGGAGGGCCCCTTCCTTATCGGCAAGGCTAATAGTTTCTAAAAATTTGCTGGTGCCAAGGGCATTTACTCCTCTCTTAACCATTTCACTAAGTAGAATAAGGCATGTTGAAGAATCAGCACCGCCACTTAGAGAGAGTACAAACCCTTTGCTTTTGCTTTTTCTTAAATAATCATAGAGGCCCAACGAGGTTGCTTCAATAAATTGTTCTTCTTTACTGCCGTGTACAGCCTGAATGTTTTTATTAGAGGTTACATTAGAAGCATAATCTATTTCACACCATGTAAGCTCTACGGTATTAAATGAAAAGAGCTGTGTATTAGCTAATAACTCTCCTTTATGAGCAATTACAGCATCTCCATCATAGATAATTCTACCTGCCTCATTTCCAAGTTGATTAGAAAAAACATAAGTGCAGGAAAATTCTTTGGATGCGTGAATTACTTTTTGCTCACGCGCAAGTGATTTCATCATCGAAAAGTGACTGGCACTTGGATTAAGAATAATGTCAACTTTTTCTTCAACCAACCTGCATGCCGGCCGGTCTGTTACCCATGCATCCTCACATATTTCGAAACCAACCTTGGCGCCATTAACTTTATATGTTCTATCGCCGAACGGATAGCTTACACTATTTATTTCTATAGATTCAACCCTGTTAGCCTTCCATGGCTCAAACCATCTTGGCTCATAGTGCACACCATCTTTTGGCAAATTTTGTTTGGCCTGAAAACCAAGTATCTGGCCATTTTCAACTAAGCAAACCACATTGTATAGCGCACCTTGAAAGTTGATAGGCAAGCCTAATGCTACAGCTATGTTTTTTGTTTCGGGAAGGATTTCGAGTAGGATGTTCAACGACTTTTCAGCAACCCAGGGATGCAAGAATAAGTCTTCACAGCCATAGCCGGTAATGCACATCTCGGGTAATGACAATAATTCAACACCCTCCTTTTTTGCCATTTCTATAGCAGTAAGGATATTTTTTTTATTGTTTGCCCAGTCTAAGGGGGTTTGATTTAGCGATGCAGCACCTATTTTCATTTGCTAAAACCTTATTATATGCCCAAAGATTCTAAAAGTTTGCGAGAAGCGGATTGTTCAGCTTTCTTTTTATTTGGCCCATGACCTTTTGCCTCCAGTTTCTCATCAACAAAAACACTAACTTCAAATTCTCTGTATTTGCCATTTTCCTGTATCTCTATAGAATCAAACTTGATGTCTTTTGAGAGCTTTTGTGCCCATTCAATAAGCTGACTTTTATAATTAGTATTAGTCTTAACGAGCTCATCTATGTTGAAGTTAGGCTCAATTAATTTATTTATAATAAACTTTCTACAATATCGATACCCTCTATCGAGGTAGACGGCACCAACTATTGCTTCTAAAGCATCACCGTATAACGATTTGTGGGTATACATGCCTTTCTTTTGGGAATCAATTTGAATGATTACATTGAGGCCTAACTTTTTACCGAGATTATTTAAAGATTCCCGGTTTACTATCCGGGACCTGATTTCGGTTAGGAATCCCTCGTCTTTGAAAGGGTATTTTTTAAAAAGGTAATCTGCTACTACAGCACCTAATATGGCATCACCTAAATATTCTAACCTCTCGTTGGAAGGTCTGAAACCTTTTTCATTTTTATTGCTGGTAGAAGAATGAAGAATGGCAAGTGAATAAAGTTTTATATTACTTGGAGCCTTGCCAACTATTGCCTTTATGGCAAGTATTAATTTTTTTTCCTCTTCCGTAGATTGTTTGAACAGCCTTAAGACATATGTCAGAAGTCTTGTCACTACTCCTGCATTTTGCGGAATATAATGGACGTATTGTGACCACCAAAGCCAAAGGTATTGCTGAGTGCTATCTCAACTTTTCGCTCTTGTGCTTTATTAAAGGTTAAATTGATTCTGGCATCTAATCTGTCATCATCAACGAAATGGTTGATTGTTGGAGGTATAATTTGATGCTGGATTGCCATAATGGAGGCAATAGCTTCAACAGCGCCGGCAGCTCCCAGAAGGTGGCCGGTCATTGATTTGGTTGAACTTACATTTAGTTCAAAGGCATGTTCGCCAAATACATCTTTAATTGCCAAGGCTTCACTAATATCACCGAGCGGAGTAGAAGTTCCATGAACGTTGATATAGTCTACAACATCCGCTGAGATGTTGGCATCGTCTAAAGCATTGACCATAACAAGCCTGGCACCAACCCCTTCCGGATGTGGTGCAGTAATGTGATATGCATCAGCAGACATGCCGCCACCAATTACTTCAGCATATATTTTAGCTCCTCTGGCTTTAGCGTGCTCATATTCTTCCAGAATAAGAGCGCCGCCGCCTTCTCCAAGAACAAATCCATCACGCTCCTTATCGAATGGTCGAGAGGCAGATTCAGGATCGTCATTTCTTTCAGAAAGAGCTTTCATTGAGCTAAATCCACCTATTCCTGCTTCTGTAACTGCGGCTTCAGAACCACCGGAGATTGCAATATCCATCTTTCCCAGACGAATATAATTTAGACTATCAATAATGGCATTGGAAGCTGAAGCACATGCTGATACGGTTACAAAATTTGGTCCTCTAAATCCATATTTAATAGAGATCTGACCCGCCGCAATATCAGCAATCATTTTTGGAATAAAGAAAGGGTTGAACCTGGGGTTGCGCCCGCCTTCCGTATAATTCTCAACTTCAAGTTGAAAAGTACGGAGACCGCCAATTCCTGAGCCCCAAATAACACCGGCTCTGTCAAGGTTAATCTTCTCAAGATCAATACCTGAGTCCTTAACAGCTTCGTCAGTAGCTACAAGTGCATACTGACTAAATAAGTCCATCTTACGCGCATCTTTCCTGCCAAAATATTCGTCTGAATCAAACCCTTTTACTTCACAAGCAAACCTGGTCTTAAACTTATCAGCATTAAATTTTGTAATAGGACCTGCACCGCTCTTACCATCAACTAATCCTTGCCAAAACTCTGGCACAGTATTACCTAATGGTGTAATGGCACCAATACCGGTTACAACAACTCTTTTTAAATTCAATTTTATCTAGCTTACTTAACGTTTTCTTCTAAATAAGTAATCGCCTGACCTACAGTGCCAATGTTTTCAGCCTGATCGTCTGGAATAGAAATGTTAAATTCTTTTTCGAACTCCATAATAAGCTCTACGGTGTCAAGTGAATCAGCACCTAAATCATTTGTAAAACTTGCTTCGTTGGTAACTTCAGATTCTTCAACTCCAAGTTTATCGATAATTATGTTCTTTACTTTTTGTGCAATTTCAGACATTTCTTTTATTTGTTTAGTGTAATTTCATGCAAAGAAAGCCAATCTAAATATAAACTCAAACATTTGAACTATTATATTCAAAATGGCATATTTTATTCATTCAAGATAGTGAATAATTGCTTTATTCACAAAATGCTCTTTATTTTGTGACTTTCATGCGTAAGACGAAATTTATTGTTGATCACGAACTAGAGGCCAGTGTTATTGGTTTAGTTTCTACTCTTAAAGATTATAAATTAGCATGGAATATTAACCAAGTATTTAAGATTGATTTATTCATGCAACCTGAGTTGCGTATTGAATTAGTTAAAGACACCGATTTATCTATTACTAATTACCTGTATTCTACAGAATTTCAGCAGATTAGATTGATAAAGAATAAGAGTAATGAGGCAAATTCCGGGTACTTAATTCCAGAACTTGTCAATTTCGATTTCTTTATAATGATTAGTGGGGAAAATGATTTATCCTCTGATGATCCGGTGTTTGATAAAATGCATACAATTAAAGGAATAAATTATTTTCAATTAATTGATGTGTCAAAACTTAAATCGAAGGACAACTTTATATTCTAAAAGAATGCAAAACATTATATTCAACAGAACCAAAATAATAGCGACCGTTGGTCCGGCTAGCAATAGCAAGGAAATACTAAAAGAATTGATTTTATCAGGTACTGATATTTTCAGACTAAATTTTTCTCATGGTGATTATGAAACTCACCAGAGAGTCATAAATACTGTTCGAGAACTCAATGCAGAGCTTGGCACATATGTTTCACTACTTCAGGATTTACAAGGACCAAAAATTAGGGTTAATGAAGTAGAAGAAAATACAATCCTTGAGGATGGCCAGGAGCTTATTGTAACAACAAATTTAATTAAAGGCAATAATAAGATAGTAAGTACCTCTTATAAGCGACTGGTTAGTGATGTGAAGGTTGGAGATGCCATCCTGATTGATGATGGCAAGGTAGAGTTAAAGGTGAAATCTGCTCATGGAGACGAAGTAATTACTGAAGTAATTCATGGTGGCCCCCTTCTTTCCAGGAAAGGAATGAATTTGCCAAATACTGCTGTTTCTTCATCCTCACTTACACAAAAAGATATTGATGATCTTGCCTTCGGGTTAAAAAATAATTTTAACTGGATTGCTCTATCATTTGTTAGATCGGCTGCTGATGTTATTGATTTAAAAACCAGGATAGCCGAAGCCGGTAAAGAGATTAAGGTAATAGCCAAGATTGAAAAACCGGAAGCGCTTGATCATATTACTGAAATTATTGAAGAATCTGATGCTATTATGGTAGCCCGGGGAGACCTGGGGGTTGAAATAGCCATGGAAGATGTTCCTATGGTTCAGAAAAGAATAATTTTCCAGTGTAATAAGATGGCTAAGCCGGTAATCGTAGCCACCCAAATGATGGAAAGCATGATTGAAAATGCTCGTCCTACACGGGCAGAAACAAGTGATGTAGCAAACTCAGTTATGGATGGTGCAGATACTGTGATGCTTTCTGCAGAGACTGCTACAGGCAAGTTTCCCGTGTTAGCCGTAGAGAGCATGGTCAAAACAATTCAGTCTGTTGAATCCTCGCAAAAGAAAATATATTTTAAGTACACTAAGCTTAATCCGAAGTCGCCGTTGTTTCTAAACGACAGCCTTATACAGACTGCCGTACATTTAAGTCAGGATACCAATGCAAAGGCTATTGTAGGTATGACAACATCAGGGTTTACCGCCTGGAGATTATCTGCTCACAGACCAAAAGCTAATATTTTTATTTTTACAGGAAACCGTAAGCTTCTTACAACCTTAAGTTTAATATGGGGTGTGCGCGGATTTTATTATGATGCAGACGAATCTACAGATGCTACCATTGCTGATATAGGGGATATTTTAGCCAATGCAGGCCATGTTAAAAAGGGAGATGTCTTTATCACCATGGCCAGTATGCCTATTCATGAGCGTTTAAGAACAAATATGCTCAAGATTAATGTAGTAGACTAGCTATTTTGGGAGCTCCGGCTTAACAAGTAAAACCTTCTCTCGCTCCACTAAAACCAAACCTGGGGCGGCACCTTTTGGTTTACGAACGTATTTCTTTGGCGTAAAACCTACAGGACAAAGGCTATCAGTCTTTTTCTTTGAGTAATAAGCAGCAATTGCAGCTGTTTTTTCCAGGGTGTATTTTGGGATGTCTCTGCCACTTATTTGTTTAAGGATTACATGTGAGCCGGATACATCTTTCGCATGAAAAAAAAGGTCCTCTTTCTTTGCATATTTTAAAGTAAGAAGGTCATTCTGTTTCGCATTATTACCTACCAAAACAGTAAAGCCATCAATATCAAACTGCTTAAAAGGTGTAGCTTTGGTTGGCTCCCTAGCCTTTTTTTCTTTAATAAACTCACGTAAATCACTTATTGATGAAGAATTTTCTACCTTCTTTATCTCCCTCTGTAGTTTTTTGAGTAGAACTTCTTTGGAGGCAACGGCTTCCTCTAATTTGCTAATTTCTATGGATACATTCTTCGCTTTCTTATAGTATTTCTCCGCATTCAACTGGGCACTTATCCGTGGATTAAGTTTTACAGTAACATTCTCGTTGGTGTAAAAATTTAAGAGGTCAACCGAAGAAGTGTTTGGCTTTATACTATGTAAGTTAGCCATGATCAGGTCGGCAATTTCTCGCTGACTCGTTTTGTTTCCCAGATCATCTTTTTTACGATTAGTTTTAGCAATATACGCGCTTGATTTAGCAAACTTTTGCTTAAACTCTTTCATTAGCTTCCGCCGCATTGTTGAGTACGTATTAGTTTTTAGATATAACTTAAAGAACTCAGTTAAAGCTTCCAGAGGATTGGTGTACTCGGCTATGATATTTTCTGTAGGTGTTAAACTAAACTTAATTCTACCGTCATCATCGATTGAATAATATGCAGATGGATTTTCAAGATCAGAAATAAACTCATGAACCTTCTTGTAGGCTTGCTCGTCTGAGAGGTTATTTATTTCGTTTTCTAAATAAGTCCTTGCTTGTCGGTTAAGTGTAGGATATACTGTGCCTAATTTTGGTAAGGCTTCTATAATTGCCTCTTTAGATTGATTAAGAGGTCTGTCAAGACTATTTAATTTGATTGAAGAGTCATTCTTAAGTGAGCTTCGAAAGAGGTCTTCTACATTGTCATTTTTGAAAAGTAATATATTGGATTGCTGGCCAAACAATTTGAATAAAAGCGAATAATTGTTTTCGAATTGAACCACAAACGCTCTTTCATTCTCAAAACCCTCAACATCCAGGACTTTCAATTCTTTTAATGGATTAAAAATAGCTGCCGCATTTCTTTTTGCTTTGCTATAGCTATCAGGAAATGCAAGACAGGTAAATTGAGGATTAAGATGCGCTATTATTGTAAACTCATCTGCTTTAGCATTTGTAAGCTGGAGTATTAGTTCATCCTTATTTTGACTATAACAGTCTGATAATGCAGATCCAACAATCTTTTCTTTCAGATGGGGCACTAACTGTCTTATTAAATAGTAGCTGTTTTGCACTATACAGTAATTTTTAAGCCATCATAGGCAAGACTAACATTTTCAGGTAGTGTTTGCCCCACCTCTCTGGATAAACCCAGGTTATGACTTATATGTGTCAGGTAAGCTTTTTTTGGCTTTAGCTCATTAATTAATTCTAGTGCCTCCTCTAAGGTTAAATGCGAGATGTGGGAATTATGTTGTAATGCATTTAGCACCAACACATCAAGTCCTTTTAGCTTAGATTTCTCTTTGTCAGAAATAGTTTTAGCATCTGTGATATAAGCGAATGCCCCAATTTTGAAACCGAAAACCGGTAATTTATAATGCAGTACTTCTACAGGTTCAATAGAAATTTCTTTTATTGTAAACGGCGTGTTCGTGATTTCTTTTAGCTCAACGCGAGGTACGCCAGGGTAGTTGGTGCCATTAAATATATAATGAAATTCATTTCGTACTTGTTCTAAAACCTGTTTACGACCATAAACAGGCATATCTTGCTTTTGCTTAAAATTATATGAACGCACATCGTCAAGCCCGGCAGTATGATCTTTATGTTCGTGGGTAAGAAGTATGGCATCTAATGTTGGTATTTTTTCTCTAAGAACTTGTTGCCTGAAATCAGGGCCTATATCTATTATTATACTTGTTGACTCTGTTTGCAGGTGGACAGCGCACCTTAGCCGCTTATCTTTAAAATCTAAGGAATTACATACCGGGCAAGTGCAGGCAATGACGGGCACACCTTGTGAAGTGCCTGTTCCAAGAAAAGTTACTATCACAGTTCAAGTTTAGTTTGTGAGAGTTCAAGGTATAGCGACTGATTTTTTTCGCTTAGTTTTTCAGAATCAATTTGTATGGACTTGATAATGTCTACAAGGCAGTTAATCTTGCCATCTCGTGAGAAATATTTGTTTATTACAGCAACCTTTTCTGTATTTAGAATGCAATAACCCGACTTAAAATTACCCCGCTCGTATCTCAGAATAAAATCGGTTTCTGCCATCAGATCTTCTAATTTATGAAGATACTGCTTGGTATACTTTACGGCCATGTTAGTCTAGATATTTGCCTGTCAACTCCACTAAACGGTCAAAATCAATAGGTTTTTGTAAGTACTCATTTATTCCAACAGCTGTAAAATCTTCTTCAGAGTAATTCTTTGCATTGCCGGTAATCGCAAAAATGGGAGTTGAAGATTTTGATGAATCTGCCAGAGCACGAATTTGCTTGGAGCATTCCATGCCATCAATTTTAGGAATATTGATGTCCATCAAAATTAAATCGTAGTTCTGTTCTGCTAACTTTTTTAGAACCTCTTCTCCATCTTTTGCCCCATCAATTTCATAATGCTGTTGAGCAAGAATCTTCTTAGTAAGATTAAGAATTACAGAACTGTCTTCGGCTATTAATATTTTTTTACTCATTATTCCTTAGTAATGACTCATAATATTAGTCAAATTCTCTTTAAACTCAGCAAAATTATCACTTAACTCTTTTAATCCTTGATTTACATTAGAATAATCTTGCGTTTTCATTTCAGCTTCAACTTCTAATGCTACCTGAGCTACCTTCTCAATGCCAAGTGTTCCGGCAGACCCCTTAAGTGTGTGTAAGTGTTTCTGAATAGTAGAAAAGTCATCCTTTTTAAAGGACTCAATACATTCTTCTAATTGCTCAGAAGCTTCTTCTTCAAATTCTTTCATAGCATTAAAAACCATTTCTGCCCCGCCATATTTCTGAAGTTGTTGGATGGTCTTTTTATTAACAATTTCCAGTGTTTTAGTTTCCACCTCCGGATCTATAATTTTACTTACCCTGCCGGTCATGATACTTTCTACCTTGCCAATTAGCTGATTTGCTCTGATGGGCTTAGCAAGATAGTCGTCTAATCCGGCAGCAAGGAATCTCTCTTCATCTTCCTTCATAGAATAGGCCGTCATCGCTACAACAACTGGCTGCTTCTTTTTATTTTGCTTTTTTATTATTTGGTTTGCTTCAATACCATCCATCTCAGGCATTTGAATGTCCATGAAAATAATATCATAACTTTTAGACTTTGCCTTATAAACAGCTTCAACTCCATTGGAAGCAAGATCAACCTTACAGCCACATTTTTTCAATATTTCTCCTGCTACGTCTCTATTAACCAGGTTATCATCAACTACGAGTATGGATGGGGTTATATCTATAAACTTTTTAAGACCTTCTTTTAAAACTTGAATTTCTTCCTTCTCAACTATAGTCTTATTAGACCTTTTTGCTTTAAAATTGAACCAGAATGTGCTTCCCAGACCAGGATTTGAGGTAACACCTATTGTGCCTCCCATAATTTCTACAAGCTGTTTCGAGATAGCTAGTCCCAGTCCGGTTCCGGCATAAGACTTAGTAGTAGAAGCATCAAGCTGAGTAAAATTTGTAAAAAGCTTGTCCATATCTTCCTTTTTTATGCCTATTCCAGAATCGCGAACTTCAATTCTTATTTTCAGTGAGTCATTTACATCGGAGGTGAGTTTAAGTCCTATATCTATAGAACCTCCTCGTGGGGTAAACTTTATCGAATTAGAAATTAAGTTCGAAATAACTTGCACTAATCGCATCCCATCAGCTTCTATGACATCCGGAATCTTTTTACTAAGATGAAATTTCAGCTTTATCAGATGTGTTGTCGCTCGCGAAGCAAAAAGTGCTTCTAGCTTTTTAATTAACTTTTTCGGTGATAGGGGAGTTGGCCTAAGCTCCATCTTCCCGGCTTCAATTTTTGAAAGGTCGAGAATATCATTAAGAATGTCCAATAATGTTTCCGAAGAGGCCTTTATTGTTTTCAGGTAGGAATCTTGCTCATTGGCTAGTTCTGTTTGCTCTAAGAGGTCAACTACGCCAATAATGCCATTTAAAGGGGTTCTTATCTCATGACTCATATTAGCAAGAAACTTCTCCTTTACCATAAGCGATTTTTCGGCCAAATCTTTTGCTTCGATAAGCTCATTATTGGTTATCTTGAGTAATGTCACATCACGCACAACACCCTCTATAATCACCTCCTGGTCTGCATCAACTATCAAGCTGAGATTACAAATACACTCTATCAAGTCTCCATCTTTATTCACAATAGAAAACTCAACATTTTTAATTTGACGCTGATTAATTAACTTCTTAAGTAGTGATAATATAGGCCCTTCTGACTCGTAGAATTTTGTAATGCTTTTGCCAATAACCTTCTTAACTTCCATTCCGGTAAGGTCTTCAACAGAAGGGCTAACCATCGTTACTATGCCATTACGGTTGCAGCGAAAATATACATCTTGAAATGACTCAAATATATTTCTGAATTTCTCCTCACTCTCCATAAGTGCACCCTGCGACTTCTTTTTTTCGGTAATATCATTCGCAATTCCGGAAACTTCTTCAATTCTACCACCATCAAGGGAGATAGGGTTTAAATATATCTCTTTCCAAATATCATTACCCTCTTTATCTTTAAGCTTAATTTCAAAATTCAGCTTTTCGCCATCCAACGCCATTTGGTATTTTTCCTCCCAAAAAGAATCAAACGGCTTAGATGTATCTCGATTGCCTTCTTGTACACTTGGCATTGTATCATAATTATTTATGATTGCTTCGAAGTAATTATTGTTAAAAGAGGTAAGTTCATAGGTCTCATTTACAGTCCAGATTAAATGAGAACTGCTCTCAATAATTGAGTTAAGTTTTGCTGTTTGCGCTTTTAGCTTTTCTTGAGTACGAACCATATCAATTGCCAAGGCAATTTGTGAAGAGGCGAAATCTAATAATTTTAAGTCTCGGTCAGTATAAAAAGACTTATTATGATATGATTGTACTGCAATTACACCTATTACTTCCGCTTGCACTTTCAATGGAACACCAAGCCATATTTCAGGTATCTTTCCTTGCAATACAATTTTGTTTTCCGCCGATAGCTTTTGCAGGTCCTTTTTAGTAAGAAGATGGGGACTCCCATCTGAAATGATATATTCTGTAATTCCCTGCCCGAATTTTCTTTGTATTTGCCCAATAGGCTCCAATTCTCCTTCCTGATAGTATGGAAAAGAGAGAATTTTATCGCCATTCTCATCTTCTCTGAGAGCGATATACATATTCTCACAGTCTACCACACTTTTTAGCTCTTTATGAATATTATAATAGAGCTCATCTAAATTTTTACTATGAATTGAGTGGTGTGCTATTGAGTAGTATAGGTCTCTTGCCTTTTCAGTTTTTATCTGCTCAGTTACATCATGGAGAATCAGCCTAAACTCCTTTAACTCAGCATCAACTACAATACTGCTTACTGTGCCATCCAGGTAAAACCGCTGTTTAGTTTTTGGGTGCAAGAAGACAAGGTTAATGTTGGCTGTACTGTTAATCTTACTAAGAGAATCTAAAAAACTAGTTGTTCTCTTTATAACTACGGGTTCAAGGAGCTCCCTGAGACTCATTCCTGATTGTATCCCTAGTTTAGAACTCCCGATTTCATTCACACTCTTAATTTCCTCGAAGCCATCGATTATTATAATAAATTCCTTTGCCGAATCTACTAGCTGAGACAATTGAGTTTCAGGATCAATAATCGTTTCTAATATTCTTCTGGTTTTGGTCAGATCGTCACCAATTAAGGCGATATCTTCAACGTCATTATCATTTGATGATAGTTTTAATATCCCAAACCTTAGAGAAATTATATCGCCATTTTTACTATTAAGTTGAGCATCAAATGCATTAATAACACTTTCTTGCTTGTATAAGAAGTCTAGCTGAGATCTTCTGTCATCCCATTCCCCCTTATCAACCAATAGCTCGATAGCATTTTTACCCAGTAATTCAGAGATAGTAAAACCTAGTAAAGTAGCCAATGGTTTCGTAATAAACTTTATTTTGGATTCCTTATCAAGAATCAGAGCGTACGTATGCCACCCAGAACTAGAATCAGATTCTTTACTATCTTTATTTTTATTTTTATTTGACAAATCGGTAGGGCTTACTTCTTGTTTATGGTTATTGTCCATTAAACAGTAGGTAAATTTAATCAATTAACCCTCTATTAGCCTAACACTAAGTTATATATGCTGGATAAATCATTAATTGTAATTGTTGGGCCTACTGCAGTAGGCAAAACAACTGTGAGCATAGAGTTAGCACAGCGGTTGTCATGTTCAATTATTAGCGCAGATTCTCGACAGCTTTTTAAGGAAATGCGAATTGGTACAGCTAAACCCAGCATAGACGAAATGCAGGGCGTAAAGCATTACTTTGTGGATGACAGAAGCATTGAAAAGGATTTTAGCGCCGGAAAGTTTGAGAGAGAGGCTTTGGAAGTGCTAAATAAAGAGTTTATTGATAAGAATGTCAGCCTCCTGGTGGGTGGTTCCGGGCTCTATATTGATGCACTTTGTCTTGGGCTAAACGATTTTCCGGAAATTAAACCAAATGTTAGAAATGAGCTTAATAGTGAACTATTAGAAGGGGGGGTAGAAAAACTTTACCAAAGACTTAAGATAGTTGACCCTCAATATGCTGAAGAAATTGAGGCTAATAATTCACAAAGAATTATACGTGCTTTGGAAATATTCGAATCATCAGGGAAAACGTACTCCTCTTTAAGGTTGGGGTTGGATGCTAAGAGAAACTTCAACATCTATTATATTGGGCTTGAGATGGATCGAGCGTTGCTGTATGAACGCATTAATACTAGAATGGATCAAATGATAGCAGAAGGCCTCTTTGAAGAAGCTATTGATCTAATCAATTTTAGAGATAAGAATGCCTTGCAGACAGTGGGCTATAATGAGGTCTTTATGTATCAAGATGGTCTTATTGATAAAAAAGAAGCTATTCGATTACTCAAACGAAACTCCCGACGGTATGCTAAGCGACAATTGACCTGGTTTAAAAGAAATGATGAAATTAAATGGTTTCATCCTGATAATGTAGACAAAATCTATAATTATCTGGAAGAAAAACTACATACTTAAAATTTTCATCAACCGAATTAAATCAGGGTTTAACGGTTTAGTTTTACTTATGGCATCATGGAGTGTGGTATAGGTGATTTTATCATTAACTACTCCTACCATTTGATTGTTTTTCCCATCAGTTAGCCCTTCAATAGCACCCAGGCCTAACCTGCTTGCCAGGGTTCTGTCTGTAGATGTTGGTGAGCCGCCTCGCTGAATATGCCCTAATATTGTTACACGAATATCTTTGTTGGTTATTACCTTACTCACTTCTTTCGCCAGGTCAACAGCATAGCCTGGTACATCCCTTTCAGCTACAACAACAATAGAAAATGATTTGTCTCTTCTTATGCCATCACGAAGGTGGTTTACAATGTCTTCGGCAGTAGATTGTTTTTCAGGAAGGATAACACTTTCTGCACCACCACCTATGGCAGACTGAATAGCAATATAACCAGAATCCCGGCCCATTACCTCGATAAAGAAAATCCTGCCATGAGAGTCTGCTGTATCACGAATTTTATCAATGGCATCAAGGGTAGTATTAACGGCAGTATCGAAGCCAATAGTTTTATCAGTACCATAAATGTCATTGTCGATTGTGCCAGGTACACCAATAACAGGTAAACCAAACTCTTCATAAAAAATATTGGCTCCGGTAAATGTACCATCACCACCAATAGCTACTAACCCGGTAATGCCTCTATCAGTAAGGTTTTTATATGCTTTTTTCCGTCCTGCTTTTGTCCTGAACTCATCACTCCTTGCGGATTTAAGTATAGTACCACCATGTTGTAGAATGTTACTTACCGAGTATGAATGCATCTCAACAAAATCATTATCTATTAAGCCTTGATAACCATGATTAATACCATATACTTCAGCTTCATAGTATATTGCTCCTCGTACAACAGCTCTTATGCAGGCATTCATGCCCGGCGCATCCCCTCCAGAGGTTAAAACAGCAATTTTCTTCATATTATAATATATAAAATGTTAAGTGACGATAAATTAGATAGCATAACCAACCCTAATTTGCATGGTTGGATTGCCGGACACTGAATAGGTTCTTTCTGGAAGGCAAATTTAGTTTAAAAATGGAATTATTAGAAATGATTAGACAAATACCGCTCTATATTTGTTGCTGTGAAAAAAGTGCTGATCATAACTTATTATTGGCCGCCAAGTGGAGGTGGAGGAGTACAACGCTGGCTAAAGTTTGTGAAGTATTTAGGTGAATTCGGTTGGGAACCGATAGTATATACACCTGAAAATCCTGATTTTGAACTTCAGGATAAAACCCTTTTAGAGGATGTGCCAAAAGGGCTAAAAGTGCTCAAAAGACCTATTTGGGAGCCATTTTCAGCATACAGGATGTTGTTTGGAAAGAAGGCAGTGCAAAAGCAAGGAGTTGTCAGCAGCTCATCGGGTTCTATTTTCAATAAGTTGGCAATTTGGATTAGAGGGAATTATTTTATTCCTGATGCGAGGGTTTTTTGGGTGAGATATTCAGTGAATTACCTGTCAAAATACCTGAAAAAAAATAAAATTGATGCACTCGTAACTACCGGCCCTCCGCATAGCCTACACCTAATAGGGCTTGAATTAAAAGAACGATTAGGAATAAATTGGGTCGCAGACTTTCGTGACCCCTGGAGTGAGTGGGATGTTCTGGACCAGTTAAAGTTAAGTAAGCGATCCAGAAGTAGTCATCTTAAGCTTGAGCATTCGGTACTTACCGGAGCTGACCTTATTCTGGCAACGAGCCCGTCTACTAAATCGTCATTACTGAATTTAGGTGCAAAAAACATTGAAGTAATAACCAATGGCTATGATGTTGAGGCCAATGAACTTCAGGAAGTTTCCCCGAATAAATTTAAAGTATCACATCTTGGGCTTCTCAATAAAGGCCGTAATCCTGAAGTTTTGTGGAAAGTGCTAGACGAGCTGGCATTAGACCCTGAGTTTAGCAATAACCTGGAGATTTACCTGTCCGGAACTCTTGATGATGAAGTAATTGCATCAATAAAGTCGTGTAAGAATTTAAGTGATTGTTATAAACATGTTGGTTATCTAAGTCACAGCCAGGTGATTGATACATATAGGGAGTCTGCGCTACTGTTATTACTGGTAAATAACACTGCTAATGCCACCCAGATTTTACCGGGTAAAATTTTTGAATACATTGTGCAGAACAAACCAATCCTGGCGCTTGGTAAAACCAGCAGTGATGCCAGTGAGTTACTTAAAGAGGTTGGCTTTAATCATTGTCTTGAATATGATGACGAAGAGGGTATAAAAGTATTTGTTTTATCTGCCTATAAAGATTTTAAAAATGGCACGCTTCGTACACCCAGTGGTAACATAGACAAATATCATCGGAGAGCACTTACAAAATCTCTTGCTACTTGTTTAGACCAATTATAGTCTTGTTCTTTGTTAGGCTTGATAGCAGATAGAAAAAGAAATAGGAGTAGAGAAGGCTGGTAAATTAGAATATTAATGGAAATAGCATTTGTTGATCTTAAGGCTCAATACAAATCGATAAAAAGTAAAATTGATGAAGCAGTTGCCGAAGTAATTAATAACACTTCATTTATTGGCGGTGGCAAGGCTAAAGAATTTGAAACTAAGTTCGCGGAATTTATTGGGGTAGATCATGCTGTTGGATGTGCAAATGGTACAGATGCAATAGAAATTGCCCTTGAAGCACTAGGAGTAGGCAAGGGTGATGAGGTACTGGTGCCGGCATATACTTGGGTGTCTACTGCAAGTGCGGTGAGCAGGGTAGGTGCGGAGCCGGTATTTGTTGATGTTCATGAAGACTATTATACCATGGATATTAAGTTAATTGAAGAAGCAATTACATCTAAAACCAAGGCGATAATACCTGTACACTTTTATGGCTTACCGGCAGATATGATAGCCATTAACAAGATTGCCAAAAAGCATAAATTGTATGTGATTGAAGATTGCGCCCAGGCACATGGAGCAATGATTGGCAAGCAAGCTGTTGGATCATTTGGCGACATCGCTACATTTAGCTTTTACCCGGGAAAAAATCTTGGAGCATATGGCGATGGTGGTGCAATTCTAACAAATAATGAGGCATTGGCACATAAGTGCAGGGTTATTTCAGGCCTTGGACAAGATGGCAAACATAACCATGTTATTGCCGGAAGAAATAGCAGATTAGATACCCTGCAAGCAGCAATATTATCAGTTAAGTTGCCTTTACTGGAAGAATGGACTGCCAGAAGAAGATGGGTGGCCCGACAGTATAATATGAAGCTGAATAATAGCAAAGTGAAGGTGCAACGTATACCTAACGATTTTAAGCATGTTTATCATTTATATGTTATTCAGGTTGATAAAAGGGATGAACTAAAGAGCTTTTTAGAGGAAAATGGAGTACAAACACAAATCCATTACCCAAAACCCTTAAACCAATTTGAAATGTTCAAGAATCATAGTGCAAAAAAGGTGTCGGATGCAATGGCAGACAGACTATTATCTTTGCCTATGTATGCTGAAATGACCCAGGGACAAATTGATTATATAGTCAAACTGATTCAGAAGTTTAGCTATAAAAATTGACAGTTTAGCCTATTGCTTCCGACGTAGGAGCTTATCGATTTGCTGGTTAATATCAAGGCTAACATTAAGAAAGTAAACACCCATCACATAGGCAACTGATACGATTGCAGATCTATAGAAGATGTCGTAGTAAATATTGTCTAATTGTGGCAACCAAAAACCTAAAAGGACAGTTACTGCCCCCAGTATCACTACTTTAATGGTGTTTGCAGAAAATGGTTGCAGCTTCAATTTTCTGTATAGAAAAAGAAATTTGCTTAGGTTAAAAAACAATAATGCAAATGCTGATCCAATAGCAGCACCATTTAAGCCATAAACAGGAATGAGGAGGTAATTAGCCAGAATGGTAAAGAAGGCTAAACCGATGATAAGGTAAACATTTACTTTGTAATACTTTGACATGACGAGTATTTCGCCATTCAGACCTGCTGCCATATCAATTAATTTGCCTGCCCCGACAATTAGCACTACCATGCTTCCCAATGAATATATTTCTGAGCGGGGGATAAGGGAGAAAATACTATCAAGATTGATCCATATGCCGATAAATATTATAACACCAATAATCAAATTATTAATAGCACTTTTTCTATAGATCTCATTGACATCACTTAGGTTGTTGTTCTGGAATGCATTAGAGATGATGGGCATGCCAATTTGTGAAATAGCCCGCTTTGGTAATTCTATTAGTACTGCGATATAGAAGGCAGTAGTATAGATTGCAGTTGCTTTTAGCCCGAGCATGCCGGTAACCATTAAGCTATCTACCTTACCAATTATCAGCATTCCACTCGCTGCCAAAAAGGTAAAAAGCGTAAAAGTTAGCATTCGTTTAATTATGGCACTATTAAAATAAGATCTTTTAAGACTAATATTCAGCACTCCTTTTCTAGCTAAATAGATAATCAGAAGGAATAGATTTAAGCTATAAGCGCCAATGAGTAAAATAATAAATTGTTGGAATGAGATTATTTGAGCAGCAAAGAGAATAATACCAATTAAGGTAATGGCCCTGAGCAAAATCTCTTTAAGAAAATTTGGTAAGATTATGTTTAATGATGATTGTGAAAATGCCACCATTACCTGATAAGTGGCCAGGATAAACGTTAACCCTAAAATATAATTCAGGTACTGAGATACCTCAGGTGATTGGTAACTAAAATAAGTAACAAAGGAGCTTTTAAATACTAGGAATACTCCAGCGAATAAAATCAATGTGATTATTAATAGGCTAAAAATCAGCGATATAAATTCGCCGTATTGAGCCTTATTCTTATGCTCAGGGAAATATCTGACTATTAAATGTACTATTCCGAGCTGCGCAAAAGGAACCATGAGCATAGCTGCATCTTGTATAATGCGAGTCAGTCCAACTTCCTCCGGACTCATGTATTTTGGAAATAGAATTAACAGGTTGACATAACCGATAATTGCCCCTGCATAACTTAAGGCTGCTGATATACCACTTTGCTTAATAACTATTCCCATGAATTATGACGAAAGTAGTTATTTGCCTATAAAAAACTTGTTGCACCAAGTAAATTCTGATCTCCAGGATTAATATTTGCTTTAAATCATCGGTCAATAATTTGCTGCAAATGATCTACATTTGAAAGCCTGAATATGAAGGTACTAATATAGATGTCGAAATTGAAAGTGCTAATAACCCATGCCATGCCGGTAAATAATGGTGACGCAGCTCTTGTTACAGCGCTTTATCTATCGCTAATTAGTAAAGGGTTTGATGTTAAAATTGCCACATACTATTATGCTGTTGCGAAAAAAAAGTACCCTGATTTACCACTTATCAGAGAACTGGCGGACTATTATTTTTTAAAGAAATTACCGTTTTTGAAGCCTCTGTTTATGCGTTTAAACTTTTGGCTTAAAAGAAATTATAGAAACAACGATTTGTTTATTGCTTGTCCGGGAGGATATGTGAATTCATATTATCAACTAAAATATGCCTTGCTGCCTCTCAAGTTAGCACATGGTTTGGGTAAGAAAACAGCAATTTATTCCCAATCTGTTGGGCCATTTAATCAACGAGACAGTAAGCTATTTGTAGAGGCAGCCAAATATTTGGATTTGGTCTTGGCTAGAGATGAGTTTTCAATGCAAATAATGAAAGACCTCAATTATCCCGGAAACTATTTTCAAACAAAAGATGCTGCCTTTCTATTAGAAAGAAGTAATTCACGAAATGTTGAGAATAGTAAGAAAGTAGCTGTTTCGGTTAGAGAATGGAGTTTTGACCAGCGAAGCATGAGTCATTACATTAATTTGATGTCCCAGATTTGCCTGCAGTTAATTAAGCGTGGTTATTCTGTTGAGTTTCTGTCTACTTGTCAAGGAGTGCCGGGATATAAGGACGATTCGAAAACGGCTGTTCTGATAAAAAAGAACCTGGAAGAGAATTTTAGTATTAATAGCAATGTAACTGTTGATGAGTCATACTATACTGTTGAAGCTTTGATGGACAAACTCATGGAGTATGATTTTGTTGTGGGTACTCGCTTACATATGTGCATTTTGTCTTGGGTTTGTAATGTTCCTGCCCTGAATATTAGTTATGAAGTAAAAGGGAAGGAGTGCTATAATTACCTGGGGATTCCGCGTTACTCGATCGACTTTAATGAAGATACAGCTGAGGCTGAAAAAATACTTGATGAATTCATTTTAGATAGATATTCTATTAAAGAAGGTGTGTTCGAGAGAGTGCGAACAATCAGGCACGAAGTAAATGAAGACTTTGAAAAATTTATAAATACCCTGGACCTGTCAGATAATTGATTCTATTGCAGCCTCGCGTTTTGATTTAGGAAACTTCTCGATTATCGAATTTCTAAACTTAACACCTTCACTATCATTCAGTTGTAAAGCATATATTATGGCTTTTTTAGCCAAGGCCAGATCAGGTTTTGATATTAATAATTCAGAATTTTCTATAGCTTTTGGGATTCCATTGACAGCAGAGCCAACTGGGATACACTCACAAAGCATGGCCTCACATAAGGTGTTTGGCAGACCTTCTGCTAGAGAAAACTGACAGAAAACTTTTGCGCGATCCAGGTAATTTTTTAATTCCTCCTGTTTCATGAAACTGAATATCGTCAAATTAGACGGCGATGATTTTTCCAGAAGAGATTTATATTCTTCGCTGGGTCCAATAATTACAAACTGATAGTCAGGCATTGAAGCAGCAACTTCTGAGAAAAAATCAAAGCCTTTTCTTTTTAGTGCCTTAAGCTCATTTACCGATCCTATTGTTAAGATTATGTTTTCTTTATTAATTGAAGCCGATTTTTGCCAACGGTTGGAGTCATATCCCGTTGGCACTACCAAGCATTCCCCTTTTATAGATTTTGCAAATGTTTTTACACCTACATCGATTGCTGAAGAACTAATGTAATTATTTACTCCTTCAAACATAGTCTCATCTACTCCCAAAAGATAATTCGAGTTCTCTATTGCATAAGTTATCATTTTTCGTCTAAGGTTGTTCTTTAAAAACACTCCGTAGCCAATTTGTGGAAGGGACATCGTATCGTATCCGCCTAAGATAATTATCGAGTTTTTCTTGAAAATATTTGAGAATAGAATAGGCAAAAACGCATGATAGTCGGCAAACCAAACATAAACTGTATCGAATCTGGAGATATTGATAAGTAGGTAAAAAAATTGCTTAACCAATTCAAGAAATAAAAGAAATGGATTTTTGGCGAGCTTAAAAGGGTGCTCCGTAAGATTTGAGAATTTCAATAAAGTGTTAATGTCTTCATTGACAAAAGCAATTTTTTCAGAATAGACCAATAGAACCTTCTTTTTCACTAGTCTTTAAGTTTTTTAATGTGCAGCTTATTATTGATGCTTTCAAAAGAGAATTTGTTCTTTTTGTCTTTGAAAAAGTCATCAGTGGCATCACGGCAACCCGACCATTCATAGTAATCATCCATAATCAATTTGCCATTGACACTTAGGTTGGGAGTGATTCTTTCAAGACAAAGCTTTACGGGATCGTACCAATCGCAATCGATATGCGCTAAGGCAATTTGTTGAGAGGGGTGAAGCGTGTTCTCAAAGAGCCCCTTAATTAATTCAATGTTATTCGTTTCCGGAGCAGTGCCGAATTGAGTTAAATTATCTGAGACAACCTTTATTAAGTTTTCTGTATAGCCATAATATTTATCACCATTAATGCCAACTGCATCACCATCTTTAATAACATCATATCTTTGATGAACATCATCACCATCATTGGTTGTTGGGTTAGGTATCATATCGAAGACATCATATATCTTAAAGGCTCTATCTCTGGATTTACTTTGGGATATGATAATTGAAGAACCTCCAAGTGCACAACCAGCTTCTATTATTTCTCCATCAACTTTCTGACGGTCTAATTCTTGCACAGCCCTTGATAAATCGAATAATGATTTGGTACTTAGATAGGTTAATTTTTTTGCCCTGACTTTATATATTGAGCTTGGTATTTTTCCTTTAATAGCCGACAAGGCGGCAAGGAAATAGTAATAAAATTGTACTATTTTAAACTTAATTTGCTTCATTCTTCAACTGATATTTTCGCTACCAGGCAATAGTTTTTACAATAGCCCGATTCGGTATGTTTCTTTTTTAAATCTGCTTTACCATAATAATATGATAAAAACAAAGCACCAATTTTAATCATAAATGCTAATATTGGCCCCGATAGTTTAAAAAAGAATCCTTTATACTTACCTGGGGACAGAGGCAACGAAATAGCCATTGACTTAAACTGATAAGAAAGTGTGCCATAATATCCTTCTAACCAATCTATTTTTTCAATTGTAAAACCGGTCTTGGAAAGTAATTCTTTAAACCCAAATTGTGTATACCTGAAGAAATCGTAGGGTTGTTCATGTTCTTCATAATAAAAAGGGGCTGAGAGCCATAATTTACCATTCGGCTTCAATACCCTATTTAATTCAGACAATACTTTTTTAGGATCGGGTAAATGTTCTAATACCTGAGAACATAGAATTAGGTCATAGCGATTGTCTTCAACAGGAATATTTGATAAATCGCAAACATAGGTTACGTCAGCATAAGGTTTTTCTACCTGGCAGAAATCAGCCGATTCGTAATTCACATTATGAAACAATTCCTTGTAAATGCAATCTCCGGCACCGGCATCAAGAACCATTGAATCGGCAGGCACTGAATTAGCAGCCTCTTCTGCAAAATCACGAAGGTACTTTCTGCTAGAATTGACGAAGAAGCCTGATGTAATTTTCCTTATCAATCTATTCTTTGACATATTTTGGTAAAAATAATATTTTATTGATTTAAGAGGATTAATTATCCGCCAATGCTCGACATAGATTCTGATATACTGGTGTCACGGTTTTTTTCAGATTCGAATCCATCCTTATGTTTTTTAATATAGGCTTTACTTATAGCTTCTTTTATCATGGTGTCTGATGAACCATCGGTGAGGAGTCTTTTTAGATCTAAAACGCCATTGTCGTATAAGCAATTTATCATTTGACCTGTGGCGGTAACCCTGATCCGGTTACAATCACTGCAGAAGGTTCTGGACCATGCGGCAATAATTCCCACGGTACCTTTATGGCCTTCGATAGTATAGTTTTCAGAAGTGTGCCCGGGCAAAGAAGGCATAGGCGTAAGTTGGGGCAATTGACTCTTAAGGTGATTTAGTATTTCATTATGATCCATGAAGTCTATATCGCGTTCTCCGGTGCCATTAAAAGGCATCTCCTCGATGAAGCGAATATTTACATCATCGTGCTTCGTGAGCATGGCCATAGGAATGATATCATCCTTATTCTTATCAGCCATCACTACCATATTAACTTTTAAATTAATCCCGGTATCCAGTACAGCTTTATAGGTCGACATGGCGCTGTCAAAGAAGTCTCTGCGAGTAATCTCTTCGTAGCGGGCCTTGTCTAAGGTGTCTAAGCTTAAATTTATTGAGTCAATGCCAATTTCTTTTAGGAAGGGTATATGCCTGTTGGCTACGGCGCCATTAGTAGTAATATTTACTTTCTCGAGCCCTTCAATAGCTGTGAGTCGCTTAAGAAAACCATACATGTTCTTTCGTACAAATGGTTCACCGCCGGTAATTCTAACTTTGCGCACGCCCATCTCTACCATTATTCTTGTAAGGCGCACCATTTCTTCATAGGTGAGCAGCTCCTTCCTGGCAACAAATTCCATTCCCTCATGCGGCATACAATAGAAGCACCTAAGGTTGCAGCGATCAGTAACAGCCAGCCTCATATATTCCATGGGCCTGCCGAAGCTATCGTATAATTTGGATTCCGCCATGGTGCAAAGGTAAGGAAGTCCGAAGTCCGGAGACGGAAGTCGGAAGAAAAAAACAACATCAGCTTAGATAAGACTAGCTTAGGTTGTTTAATACTAACTATACAGGCTAATTGAATAAGAGAATTACACTGCTATTTTAATATATTACAGAAAAAATATCTATTAGATTGATAAATAATAGAATAAATAACTATTAAAATTGATTTATGTAGAATAATTATCTTTTAATGTTAATTCAAAAGGAATACTCATCCAGTAATTAATTGCCAGTATTATTTAGGGATGGTCATGGTCATAGAAAAACTTCGGTCTTCGGTCTTCGATCTTCCAACTTATTATTTCATTTTTGTTCAATGCAGCTTATCGATTCTCATGCCCATGTTTATTTGAAAGAATTTAAGGAAGATATCAACTTAATTATTGATAGGGCAAAAGAAGCTGGCGTCGAGGCTATCTATATGCCTAATATAGATCACACTTCTATAGACGATATGCTTGAAGTGGCCGCTAATTATCCTGGATATTGCATCCCAATGATGGGCTTACACCCTTGTTCTGTGACTAAGCATTTTGAAAAAGACCTGTATGAGGTAGAGGAATGGTTGGGCAAAGGCGGCTTTGCTGCTGTCGGGGAGATAGGTACTGATCTTTACTGGGATAAAACCTTTTGGCCACAACAACAAGAAGTGCTACGTATACAATTAGAAATGGCCAAGAAATTTGGGCTGCCTTTTGTTATTCATTGTCGCGATTCAATAGATGAAACAATTGAGCTTATAAAGCCAATGAATAGTGGTAAGCTAGATGGTGTATTTCATTGTTTTACCGGCACTGTGCAGCAGGCTGAAGAAATTATTGAGATGGGATTTAAAATAGGAATAGGTGGTGTGGCTACTTTTAAGAACGGAGGATTAAATGATGTATTAGAAACTATTCCTTTGGAAAACATGATGTTGGAGACAGATAGTCCTTATTTAGCGCCGGTTCCATATAGAGGAAAAAGGAATGAGCCATCTTATGTAATTCATCCTTGCGAGAAAATAGCTGCAGTGAAAAATATTAGTGTCGAAACCGTAGCAGCAGCAACCACCGCAAATTCTTTAACTTTGTTCAATCAGTCAATAGATGGCAAATAATATTCCATACGAAATTATTACCCTGGACACGGCCTCGCCCAATAAGCCGCAGTCGAAAGTTATGTTGATTTATACCGGTGGTACATTTGGCATGGGGCAGGACGAGAAGGGGAGGTTAGTGCCATTCGATTTCCGTGAACTTTTAATCAAGGCGCCAACATTAGGGAAGTTTTCATTAGAAGTAACTATTGTAGCTTTTAAGAACCCCATTGACTCATCGGACATTACGCCTAATCACTGGACTGAGCTAGGAGAAATCATTAATAAATATTACGAGGAGCATGATGGGTTCGTAATCTTACATGGTACCGATACAATGGCATACACCTCATCGGCGCTGAGCTTCGTGTTACAAGGTTTAAACAAGCCGGTAGTCTTAACAGGAGCGCAACTTCCTATTACAGCTGTTCGTACAGATGCTTTGGAGAACCTGGTAACGGCTCTTGAGATAGCATCAAGCAAGAATAGCAAGGGAGAGCCCATTGTTGCAGAGGTCTGTGTAAATTTTGATAACCGGCTAATTCGTGGCAACAGAGCTCAGAAGGTACAGAGTAATAAATTTGATGCATTTAACTCAGCCAATTACCCTGTTTTAGCAAATTCTGGTATAGAAATAGAGTATAATCATGCATATATTCACCCATACGATGCTAGTCGAAGGCTCACTTTAGATTGTAAATGGGAGCAAAGGGTAGCAATTGTAAAAATATTTCCGGGTATTAGTAAGGAAGTCCTTTCTCCAATATTTAATAATCCTGAACTCAAAGGAATTGTACTTGAGACCTTTGGCTCTGGTAATATAATGGACAATAAATGGATTACAGAAGTAATAAAAAATGCTATATCGAGGGAGGT
>Ga0164313_10000817_pt1 | contig 26242 bp, 22 predicted proteins | sample GuaBasSedimGuay4_FD_113735 | JGI IMG/M metagenome (GOLD analysis project Ga0164313, IMG submission 113735) | Subseafloor sediment microbial communities from Guaymas Basin, Gulf of California, Mexico - Guay4, Core 4569-4, 0-3 cm | ecosystem: Environmental > Aquatic > Marine > Hydrothermal vents... | reverse complement strand
TGCAGCAGGTACCCGGTCAGCGAAAGCTCCGGGAAAACCAACAGGTCGACCGCTTCGGCCCGGGCCGACTTGATCCACTCCAGGTGCGCCTGAAGGTTGGTGGCAACATCGCCCAGTTTCGCGTCGGTCTGGGCGAGGGCAATCTTGTACAAATTGATTCCCCGCGGGATGAGTTCAGGTGCGGCGCCAGAAATCGGGCGTTAGCAGGACCAACACGGTAAATAGCTCGAGCCGACCCAACAACATGCAGAAGACCAGCACCCACTTGCCCACAGCCGGAATGTGCCCGAAATGATCGGTAGGGCCGACGCCGCCGATGCCCGGCCCGATGTTGTTGATCGTCGCGGCCACCGCACCGAAGGCCGTCAGCAGATCCAGGCCGAGCAACGTCATCACGAAGGTGGCGGCGATGGTCGTGAGCAGCAACAGGAGCACGAAACCGAGAATGTTCGTGAGAATGTCAGGCGCGACCGCGCGGTGGTTGAAGCGGACCGGGAACACGGCCTGCGGGTGGATCATCTTGCGCAGCTCGTTGATGCTGTGGCGGGTCAGCAGGAGCAGACGGACGTTCTTCATCCCGCCACCCGTGCTGCCGGCACAGGCACCGATGAACATCAGCATGATCAGGACGAATACCGCCGCCGGCGCCCACAGCTCGTAGTCAGCCGTGGCAAAGCCCGTGGTGGTCACGATCGAGATGACCTGGAAGAGCGAGGCCCGCAGCTGCTCTTCTGTATCGACACCGGGCAGGATGAGATTCGTGGTCGCCACCACCAACATGGCCAGTGATATCACCGTGATGTAGACCTTGAATTCCGAGTCACGGAAGTAGCTGCGTAATCGACCGCGCATGGCCGAGTAGTGCAGCGAGAAATTGATCCCGGCTGCGAACATGAAGAAGATCACCACGTACTCGATAGCGGGACTCTGGTAGTGACCGATCGAGGCGGCCTTCGTAGAAAATCCCCCCGTGGCCATCGTCGTGAAGCTGTGCGCGAGCGCATCGAACCAGCCCATGCCACAGAGCATCAGGGCCAGGAATTCCACGGCGCTGATCAGACAGTAGACGCCCCATAGCAGCCTGGCCGTTTCCTTGATGCGCGGCGTGAGCCGGTCCGGCGATGGGCCAGGCGCCTCGGCCTGGAAGAGCTGCATGCCACCGACGCCAAGGATTGGCAGGATCGCCACGCTCAACACCACGATCCCCATGCCACCGAGCCACTGGATCATGCAACGCCACAGCGCCATACCACGGCCGAGTACTTCGACGTCAGGGAGAATCGACGCGCCCGTAGTAGTGAATCCGCTGACCGACTCGAACACCGCGTCGGTAAACACCGGGATCTGCCCGCTCAGCCAGAATGGCATCGCACCAGTCAGGCCCACGAACAACCACCCGAGAGTCACGATCAGGAAACCGTCGCGATTGCGCAGTTCCGGCCGCCCACGGCAAAGCCAGGCTACCAGCGAGCCGACCCCGCAGCTGACCAGCAGAGAGGCGCCGAACCACTTCCACTCGGCCTCGCCGTAACCGAGCGAGATGAGCATCGGCAGCAGCATCGCTGCACCGGTCGCGAAAACCAGCAGCGCGAGCACACGAGTAACTGCGAGTGCGTTCACCGTAGCCTCACGAGAAGAGGCGCCGCACCGCCCGCACGGCATCGGGCAGGGTGAACACGAGAACCTGATCGCCGGGCTCGATTACGTCGCCGCCGCGTGGTACCACGACCTGGTAGGGCTTGATAATCGCGGCTACAAGCGCGTGATCGGGGAAGTCCAGCTTGGCCAGCGGCGTCCCGACTACCGGACAGTCTTCCGTGGCCCGCATTTCCAGTACTTCGGCCTCGCTGTCCTTGAGGTCGGTGGCGCTGAGCACGTTGCCGTGGTGGAAGTAGCGCATGATCGCGCGCGCCGTCGACAAGCGCGGGCTGACAGCCGCATCGATGCCGATCACAGCGGCCAGGGGCACATAGTTCGGCCGCTTGATCAACGCGATCGTCTTGCCCGCGCCATGGTGGCGCGCGAGCAGGCTGGCCGTGAGGTTCATCTGCTCGTCGTCGCTCACAGACACAAAGGCATCCATCTCACCGACAGCTTCCTGCAGCAGCAGTTCGGCCTCCGTCGCGTCTCCGTGGATGACCAGTGCCCGGTCCAGGCGGTTGCCGGCACGCTGGGCACGGCTCTCTGACGAATCGAGCAGTTTGACGTGGATGCCCTCGGACGAGAGCTGTTCGGCAAGGCGAATCCCGATGCGATTGGCGCCGACGATCATGATGTGGTTGGGGCGCGGCTTCTCCTCCGCCAGCATGCGCACGGCCTCGGAGATCTTGCCCTGACGACCCACGAGAAAAGCGTGGTCACCTTCGAGCAGTCGCTCGCCACCGCCGGGAATGATCGACACGCCGTCGCGCGTAATGGCCGCGACCAATGCCCAGCGTGAACCAACTTCGGCCTGGATCTCCTGTAGCGTCTTGCCCGCGACCTGCGCGCCCGCACTCACCCTGGCACCGATCACCTGCACGCGGCCGTCGGCGAAGTCATAGATGTCTGTGGCCGCGGGCTGCAGCAGCAGCTCGTGCACTTCGCGCACGGCTTCCTCGTCCGGGTTGATCATGTGGTCAATGCCCGGAAAGGAACTGGTCTTGTCGTCGAGGTAGTATTCCCGGTTGCGCACACGCGCAACGCGCGTCTTGACCTTGTAGCGACTGGCCTGCTGGCAGGCCAGGATGTTCATTTCGTCGACATTGGTAACGGCAATGAGGATGTCGGTGCGCTTGACGCCCGCTTCCTCGAGCAGCTCCCAGGATGCGCCGTTGCCGGTCAGGACCAGGGCATCGAGCGAGCGCTGGACGTTGGCTACGGCCCGGTCCTCGGTCTCGATCAGCGTGACGTCATGGTTCTCGGCCGAGAGCTTCTGGGCCACGATCGACCCGACGGCTCCCGCACCCACGATGATGATTTTCATCGGCTGCCTCCGGCCGCCTCTGGCAGGGCCGCAGTGGCGAGGAGCTCAGGTCCGGGCGACCCGGTCCTTGAGCATCTTGCTCACCTTGAACACGGGCACGCGCCGCGCCGGCACCGGCACCGCTTCGCCCGTGCGCGGGTTCCGCGCCATCCGCGCCTTGCGCTCGGTCACCTTGAAGGTCCCGAAACCGCGGATCTCGAGGTGGTTTCCCTCGGAGAGCGTTTGCCCGATCTGGGCCAGAAACAATTCCAGCGCCTCGCCGACCTCTTTCTTGGTCAAGCCGGTGCGCAGGGAGATGTCTTCGACAATGTCCTGCTTGGTCATGGAGCGAACCTCGAGTCGGGGATGACTCGCGTGGGGTGGCAATTCGCAAGGGACCGTGACGGATCGCAACGGATCCCCCGGTGCCAACCGCTCCCACACGGGCGCATCGGGAACGGAGATGACGAATAAGCCGCCGCCAAACCCTTGTCAATGATGGATTTGTGCGTTCTCACGCGCAACTTTGCGGGACCGTACAGAAGGACGCGGACTGGCGCGGGCTTTGCATTAAGGAAATTGAGAATCTGCCAGCAACCGGGAGTCCGGCGCCTGCGCCCTTTCCCCCTCCCACCGACCAACACCCTCGAGGATCCTCCATGGCCATCACGCTCGGCACCGGAAGCCTGACCCTGCTGACGCTCGGCGTCGCCATCACGCTCGTGGCCTCTGAACGCCCCGAGCAGGGCGTAGCCGGCCGCAGTCGTGACCTCACTGCACCGGCCGTCCCGGCCGGGATTGCCGCCCGACTGGTCGAAGGCGCCCCCGGACAGGTCCAGCTGAGCTGGGATGCAAACCACTCCGACGCCGATCTGGCCGGCTATGTGGTCTACCGATCCGCTCACCCGGAGGGTGGCTACCAACCGATCACGGCCGAACCAGTACTCACCAACACCTGGACCGATCCACAGGCCCCGGCCGGCAACGACTGCTTCTACCGCATCGCCGCCCGCGACGCCGACCGGAACGAAAGCGCCCTCTCCGGCTTCATCAGCGTGCGGACGCTCCCCTCCCAGGAGATGCCGGACCCCGGCACAGAGAGCCTGAGAGCCGGATTCTGAGCCCGAACGGCTTACTGGTACGCAATTCGCTCCAACGCCCCGGAAGGTCCGGAAGCGCTTGCCCATGGCAGCGCGGCGCCGGTCATCACCTGATGCAGTGATCGGAGCGATACGCATGGTCTCGTGGGGCATGGGCCACAATCTGGAAAAAAACCTCGAGCGGGCCCGCGCCCTGCGCGCCAAGGGTCAGCTGGAGAGAGCCCTGAAATCCTTGCAGGATTGGGCAGAAAAACACCCTGACGCACCGCATTACCAGTTCGAGGCGGCGATGGTCGCCTTCGAACTGCGCGACTGGACCACCGGCCTGGGCGCCCTGCGCTCGCTGACGCGCTCCCTGCCCGAGACGCGCGAAAAGGTGCTTGGCGCCTGCCGAGAGCAATTCGACGAGGTCACGGCCCTGCCCCTGGCCGAATTCCTGGTCGAACACGCCCTGCAGGACGACGACCTGCCGAATGCAGTGGCCCTGATCGAGCTACTGGATGAGGAAAACCGCCGCGTCTATCTGCGCAAGCTCACCATGCGCCAGCGCAGCCTGGGCGCCGAGGGCGAGCCCGTGCCACCCAAAGTACTGAACGCAATCACCGTCCAGTTCATCCTCGGCTGCTCGCTGCTCGACGGCGAGCGTGTCCGCAGTTGCCTCAGCGACCTGGTCCGCGAATCGAAGACCGCGACCCGTGAGTGGACCAGCCTGATCAAGAAATCGCTCAAGAACGACAGCCAGAATTGCGATCTGCTGATCGCCCTGGCCCAGTCGCTGTTCGCCGAAAAGAAGTTCGACAGCGCGGGCGAGGTGCTGGTCAAGGCCGCCCGCATCGACGACTCAAAAATCGACGACTGCCTGTCGCTCCTGCACGGCATCGACCCGGATGATTCCGGCCGCGGACACTGGTTCTACGCCGAGGGCCATCTTTACTTCCTGCAGCAGGATGGCGCCGCAGCAGCGGAGTCCTGGACGCGCGCCGCAGATGCCGAACCGAAGTTGCGCGACCAGATGCTCGAAGGTCTGGCGCGCCCGAGCGAGAACTCCACCCTGCCGGGCCGCGAGGAAGCGCTCAAGCTGCGCCTGCGCCTGCTGGTGGTGCAAAAGCACTTTGATGACATCCCCGAACTCGCGCGGCGGCTGGTGGCCGAAGGCCTGGCCGAGGCCGGTGAGCTGCGCACCCTGCTCGGCGATGGGCAGGGTCAGGAACTCCCGGTCGAGATGACCGCAGTCCTGGCCGAGATCGCGTTGCGCGATGGCGACATCGTGGCAGCCGCGGGCTTTGCCTATGAGATCCCGAGTTCCGACGACCACTCCTGCCGCCGCCTGCTGCGCGCCATCGAATCGATGGTCGAGGACTGGGAAGAGGAAAGCCGTCTGCAACTACTCGCGCTGCGCGCTGTACTGCACGCCCGGATGCAGGACCGCAACGGTGCCAACACTGCCCTGGCCGCAGCCTGGCTGGCCTATCCGGAAGAGACCGCGACGCTGTGCGCTGTCACCGACCGCTGCATGGAGCAGATTGAACCGCTGCCCGAGATGCTGATCGCCGCCATGGCCTCCCTCCTCGATGCAGGTTCCACGGACTGGCTCGTCACGCCCTTCACAAGCCTTTGCCCGGCCGACAGTATGCCCGAGGTGGAGGACCGCTCCGGCGGCCTCAACTTCAGTGGTGTTGAATTGGGCGCCTTCTCGCAGGACTCGATGTCCCTGGAACTCGGCGAAGACAAAGCCGAGAGCTACGCTGAGGACATGGCACCGGAGATCGTCGGCCTGCTGCGTGATCGCCCGGCGCGCGCGCAGGCCCTGCTCGCCTTCTTCGACGGGCTCAAGCGCCCCGACCTGGAACCACCACTGCGCCAGGCGATCGCCCTGGCAGCGCTGCACACCGGTGAGATCCAGCGGGCCCTGCCCGCCTTCGCGCTGGTGACGATGACCGCGGGACCGGCCTTCCTGCAGGAGGTCGCCACCGACTACGACACCGCGCTGGAGTCGCGACCCGATGATGTAGACCTGCTGATCGCGCGCGCCAATCTCTCGATCGAATTGTCGGCGATGGAAGCGGCGGCCGAGATGCTCTCGAGTGCATTGCGCCTGGGCCCGACCCGGGCCGGCGATGTGGTCGAGGCATTCGACCGGATGCTCGCGACGGCCGACGAGGACCTCGCGCCGCGCCTGGAGATCTCGCTCGCCGAGGCCCTCTTCGAAGTACGCAGCTTCGACCGCCTCAAACCAATCTGCGATCGCGTCATGCGCGGCAGCGAGCGCGCCGAACAGATCCCTTACCTGCGCCTGAAAGTGCGCATGGCCACTGCTCAAGGTGACTTCAGCGGCGCCCTGCAGCTCGTCCAGCAGTACACAGTCAAGGGCCCGATGCCCTCACGCACCGGCGTCGAACTGCTGGAGGAGATCCTCGAATCCAATCCCGGCAGCGCGATCTGCTGGTTGATGCTCGGACAGCTTGCGACCCACGCAGAGATGCTGGAGCGCGCGCTGGAGGCCTATGTCGAGGCCATCCGTGTCGATCCGAGCCTGGAACAACCCGTGGCCGAGCAGATCAGCGACATCAGCATAGCCGCCGGAGCCAACAGCGATCTGCTCTTTGGCGTGGGTCGCTTCCACCTCGGGCGCCAGGCAGCGGACCGCGCCGGCTATGCCTTCGGGCGGGCCATGGATCTCGATGCCAGGTCTGCGGACCGCATCCTGGGCGAACTCGAGTCGCGCCTTTCGGCCGAGGAATGCGATCTCGATCTACTGAATGCCGGGGCCAAGGCCTGCCGCCTCTCCGGGCACCCACTGCGCGCCGCCAGCATGCTGTTGGAAATCGAATTGCGTCAGCCCTCACGCCTGGAGCAGGTGCTGGCCGAGTTCCGCGACCTGCGCCAGCAGTACCCCGACCAGATTCTGCCGGCCAGCTCCATGGCCGAAGTGCTGTGGCGGCGCGACACACCCGATGCCGCAGTCCGCGTCGTGACCGAGGCCGCAACCGTCGAGGCCTATCCCCTCGCTGAACGTGTAGCGATGCTGCAGGACTTCCAAGGGCGGGACCCGGGCAATGCCAGCCTCAGCCTTGCCCTGGCCGCTTTGCTGGCAGAAGACGGCGACCGCGCTGGTGCCTGCGAGCTGATCGAAGGCTCGAGCGAGGACAACCGCTTCGATCCTGATCGCGCGGCCGAGGTCACCGGACGGCTGCACCGCAACTTCCCCGAGCATGCGCCCCTGGCCATCCTGCACCACGACCTGCTGCTGCGCTGCGGTAGAGTGGACGAGGCCCTGCACGCCCTGCCGCCCGCCGGCGCCCTTCCGCCGGAGAGCCGCAACGATGTGACCAGCCGCTTTGAACAACAGCGCAACGCGGTGCTCGAAGACGCCGACCTGGCGCTGCGCTTCGCCGAGGCCCTGGTCCTCGAAGACCGTGCCGACGAGGCCATCCAGGATCTGGAATGCGCCGCTGCAAAGGAATCCCTGCCGCCCGGCCATCCGCTGCTGCTGGAGTGGGCGCGCCTGCTGCACCAGAGTGGCGACACGCGGCGCAGCGCGGCCGTGCTGCGCGAACACTTCGAAGACGGGCAGGCCCGGCGCGCAGCCTTCGCGGCATTCGGCAACTGGAATACCGAACGCGCTGAAGCCGAAATCGGGGCCCTGTGGAGCCGCTTTGCCGACGATCCAGATGACCTCGAGTGCGCACTGCACATCAGTAGAATGCTGCTCGAAGCCGAGCGCGCGCACGATGCCCGCGAACTGCTCGCACCACTGGACGGCGACGACGGCTTCAAGTGCCAGCGCGCAATCCTGCTCGGCCGCGCGCACCTCGAACTCGAGCGCGCCGAGGACGCCGAGGCCATCCTGCTCTCGGCCATCGGCGCCGTCGCAAATGATCACGAAGACTTTGGCGAGTTCCAGTACCAGCTCGCCGAATGTGCCGACCGTCTCGGCCGGCCCGACGAGGCAACAGCCCGCTTGCGCGGGTTGCTCGCCGATTCACGGTACGCCGATCAGGCCCGGGCGCGCGCCCGAGCAAGCTACGCTGACCATCTGAGTGAGGTCGCCGGCGAACGCCGGGCCGTACTCACCGCGGTGAGCTCTCTACAATCCAACCCGTCGAGGACAAAGCGATGAGCGAATCGAACCACGACACGGACCGCAACAAGACCGACGTGGCCATCGCCGCCGAAAGCAACCTCGACCGTGAGGGCGCTGAGCGTGGCGACGGGCCGGACGTTTCCGTGAACCTGATCATGAGTGCCCTGGAGAAGATGGCTTCGGCCACCGACCAGCTGGCGCGGCAGATGAATGACCGCCTGGACGGTGTCGAACGCGACATCGACGAGGGGCGCGACAAGGACGAGCCGGCAGAGCACCTGACAGAACTGCAGGAGCAGATGCAGGGACAGATGCGGGAATCCCTGGACTCGTTCCGAGAGGCTCTGAAGGAGAACGGTGAGCATTTCCAGGCATCGCTCAAGGACCTGCGCGACGACCTCGACCAGGCCCGCCAGGACCAGAAAGACTGGATCGAGGAAGAGCTGCGCAACCTGCGCGACGACTTCTCTTCTTTCAAGTCCGACAACGAGGATGCTCGCGGTGCGGCCGATCGCGACCGGGCCGAACGGCTCGACTCGACCCTGCAGGGCCAACGCACCATGGTGGCCGACCTGGCCGAAGGGATCGCGCTGATCCAGACCTCGATGGAGCACCGGCTGACCGAGCTCGACGAACAGACACGCGAAGAAGCCAATGCAGCGCGAAAGCGCTGGGAAGACTTCACCGGTGCCCAGGAAGAGCGCCTGAACTCCATGGCTAACCAGACGCGCGAGGTCCAGGAACTGGGCCAGCGCCTCGGTGACGAGCACAACGAGATGGTGCGCGTCTTCGAGCAGGAGAAGGAGCGCGCCGAGAACGCGGCCAGGGATGACAAGCGTGAGCGGTCCCGACGGATCAACAACTCCGGTGTCGCCCGCTACCACGCCGGCGAATACGAGCAGGCCCGCGTGCTCTTCGAGCAGGCCGTTGAATCGGACCTGCATTTCGCCGAGGCCTTCAACAACCTCGGCCTGGCCCTGACCGAGCTGGACGAGCACGAGGATGCGACGGTGGCCTTCGAGACGGCGATCGAGATCAATCCCGAGCTCGGTGCCGGCTACAACAACCTCGGCTACGTCCTGTACCTGTCGGAGAACTACGAAGCCGCGATCGAGATGTACAACGAGGCCATCGGCCGCGAGCACGACACCAGCGCCGCCTACACCAACCTGGGCAACGCATGGCAGAAGCTCGGCGAGACCGAAAAGGCGGTCGAGGGCTGGCAGCGGGCGCTGGAGGTCGATCCCTCCAACGAGCGCGCACAGCGCTACCTGGACCGCTTCGCCGGACCAGCCGCCTGACGCAGCTGCAGCAGTGGATCAGGGGCGGGGATGCGTGACGCGTTCCCGCCCCATTTGTTTGCTGAGCGCTGCGAGAACTTCCGCAACGCCGATTCCGTCCATTGCTCCGCTGGCTGACTGGATCGCCGTGAAGTCATCGCCACGCGGCGCCCAGACCGATGCCGGGGTGGTCGCGAAGAGGGCCACGCCGCGCCCGCCTACCGCACCGGCCAGGTGCATCACGCCAGTATCGTTCACCAGCACCGCGCCGCTCTGGCGCAGCGCGGCACCGACGACACAAAGATCGACGTTTTTCAGGCAGGGCCTCTCGCCCCCCAGGTGACCGCACACTTCGGCCACCGCGGCCGCATCGGCAGGACCCTGGACCAGCCACACATTCTGGCCCCCGGCCTCGAGCTCCTGGATTACGCGCGCGAAGCGTTCTGCCGGCCAACGGTTGCGTTCCTTGCCGGCTCCGGGGTGGATCCCGATACACGGCCCCTCGCCGACAGTCTCCAGGAAGGCCGCGGCTGCACGATCGTCGGCGTCCGTGGTGCCGACCACCGGAGCGATCGAGGGCAGCTCGAATCCGCGCCGGCGCAGTTGCCTGAGCGCGTGTTCTATCGCGGGTTCCTGCGGGTCGGGCTCGAAGGGCAGCGCCAGGGAATAGAGCCAGTGCGGGAAGTTCCAGCCCAACTCACCCGCATCACCACCTACGATCCAGCCCGCACCACTCAGGCCAGCCACCAGTGCCGAGCTGCTGCTGAAGCTCACGCTGTTGACCACGAAGGCACCATCTGCTTTCAGACCGCGGATCTGGCGCAGGAAGCGCAGGGCGTAGCGAGGCGATGCATTGAATCGCCGCCGCTCGAAGCAGATCACCTCGTCCAGGTGCGGGTGATTACGCACCACCGGCTCCTGGCGCGGCATGCAGACCAGCGTGATCCGACTGTCCGGATAAAGGCTGCGGATGGCCGAAAAGGCCGGCGATGCGCAGATCAGGTCGCCGATCTGGTCGTGCGCGCGCACCAGCAGCACACGTTCCGGCCGGCTGGCCATGATTTGCTGGGCCGTCATCGGTGACCGCCGCAGCCACGGGCGCAGCAGCGCCCCGGCCACCGACTCCAGCAGCGCCCCGCCGCGGCTTATTCGTCGGGCCACTGCATTCCCCCGATCCGGAACACTGCTTGCGAAGGCGCGTTCCAGTGCTCTTGAACCTCAGCCCCCGGGAGGGCTTCGTGCCCCGTCTCTGGCGACATTTCGTGATCGGCCTGCTCCTGAGCTCCCTGCTGCCCCTGGCCACCTACGAGTTCTTCCAGAAGGGTGCGGAGGGCTTCGGGCTGCATCGCGGCCCCTGGAGCCTCTCGCAGCGGGCAGAGGAATCCGTCCGCTGGCACACGCCGACCGGCTGGTCCGCCTTCGACCACGCATTGCATGAATGGCAGGAAACCGGGCACTTCCTCGTGCTCGCCGCACGCAGCGTGCGCCGGCCTTCCTGAACCGCGCTCAGCGGCGCTGGTCGAATTCATCGACAGGCAACTCCGTAAGCAGCGCACGATAGCTGGCGTAGCGTTCCTCATCGACAGTCCCGTCCTCCATGGCCGCGATCACCGCGCAACCCGGTTCGCGGCGGTGCATGCAATCGCGGAAACGGCAGTCCGGCGCAAGCTCGAGCATCTCCGGGAAACAATCCGAGAGCTCGCGCTGGAAGGCGCCCCAGAGCCCGAACTCGCGCATGCCCGGCGTGTCCGCCACCCAGCCACCGACCTCTGGCAACCAGAACAGGCGGCTGGCCGTGGTGGTGTGGCGGCCGTGCCCATGGCGTTCGCCCACCTCGGCCACACGCAGCTCCAGACCCGGCTGCAGAGCCCTCAGCAGGCTGCTCTTGCCCACGCCACTCAGACCGACAAAGGCATGGATGCTGCCTTCGAGCGCCGCACCGAGCCCGTCCAGCCCATCGCGCGCAATCGCGCTCAGCACATGGACCGGATAGCCGAGGGCCGCGTAGGTCGAGAGCAATGGCTGCGGATCGGCGGCGTCCGCCAGATCGATCTTGTTCAGCAGAACGCCAGCATCGACGCTCTGGTGGGCCGCAGCCGCAAGAATACGGTCCAGGAAACGCCGGTTCAGCGGCGGCTGTGCGAGTGAGACGACCACCCAGAGCCGGTCGAGATTGGCTACCACGGCCTGCTCGAGCTTGCGGTGCTGGCCGCCGGAAGGCTGGGGCCGACTGATGGCATTACGCCGTGGCAGGATCTCCTCGATCGCCCCCTGGCGCTCTGACCCCTGGATCACGGTGAAGCGGACTCGATCGCCGATCACCACCGGACGCACCCGCTCACGCCGGCCCTGGCGCAGCTTGCCGCGCAGGACGCAGCTGTAGTGCTGGTCGCCCTGACCGGGGTCCGTGCCATCGGGCAGAACCAGGTTGCGGGTCGCGCCGTGCTGGACGACGAGACCACTGCGTATCTCCGTCATCGGAGCGTCCTCACAGATCGGGTCATTGTGGCCCCCTCAGGGACTTACTAACTTGGTCGGGACGCAAGAGGACCCGGAAAGCAAGTCGGGTCTCAGGCAGGCACCCAGCGTGCGCATCCATCAGTGCACAAGCAGTGCACAAAGATAGTGCGCAAAGATGCGCCAGCCGCGTGCAGTTTACCATCCGGAATCGGTGCAGGGTCCGGCCAGCCGGGGCCACGCCTGCACCTGGCCATGACGGTCTCCCCCACCCACTCCCGGCATCCGGGGTTCCATGACTACAGACGAACTCGTCGAAAACATGAATGCGGACCTGTTCGTGGGCGATTTCAAGGCCGCCTCCAAGTCCGACGCACTCGACAGCCTCACCGAGGCGGTCGTCACTGGCTCCGACGTCAACGACCGCGAACTCGTCCTGGGCATGCTCACCAATCGTGAACAACTCGGCAGCACCGCGCTCGAGCAAGGCGTCGCCTTCCCGCACGGCAGGTCACTGGCCGTCAAGCAGCTCACGATACTCTTCGCGCGCAGCAAGGATGGCGTCGACTTCGAAAGCGAGGACGGCAAACCCACGCACCTGTTCTTCCTGATCCTGGCGCCGCCGCAGGACACCGGGAACTACTACCTGCAGGCCCTTGGCAAGATTGCCGAGCTCGTGCGCAAGGACAACGTGCGCCAGGCGCTCATGGAAGTCGAAGATTTCGACAGCATGATCACGCTGCTCAAGGAGGCCTCGTGAAATGAGCGGACCCAACCAGGCCCAACTGCTCGTTGCACTGCAGGACCTCGAAGAAATGATCCGCGAGGCCGAAGACCCCGGCCAGCGCGCCCGGCTCGAATCCCTGGGCTTTCCCGTCACGGGCATCGAGGAACTGCGCAAGGCGCTGCAGGCCCTCGAGTCCAAGATCAGCCCGGCCATGACCACGCGCTATCGGCGACTGCGCACGCGCACCGGCCGTGCGATCGTACCGGTCGTGAACGGCGCCTGCACCGGTTGCTTCAACAACACGCCCGCCGTCTTCACCAGCTCGGTGAATCGCGGCAAGGTGATCAACTGCGAGAACTGCGGGCGCATGCTCTACTGGCCGTAGGCCGGCACGACGATGCACGACAATGCACGTCGCCTGCAATCAGCATGGTCAGAGCATGGCCATATGCGACCAGATCACGGCCGCTCCCGGACCCGGGGGCGGCCGTCGTCGTTCCCCGCAAGTCCTTGCCACAGCGCGTTTTTGCCGATCAGGGCTACGAGCAGCCGTCGGGCATCCTGCTTGCCATTGAGCAGGCACCACCAGGTGGCACCGCCACCACCCATCTTCCGCCGACGGACCACAGCCAGGAGGACCGATGTTCGGGAACAAGGGCAACGAGAATGCAACGCAGGCGCCGAAACCCCAGACCGCGTCAACCGCACGGAGCAACATGAACCCCACGCAGAAGAACAACAACTCGATCACCGCCTATCTCGGGCCCGATGTGAAGATCGAGGGCACGCTGACCTTCGAGAGCTCGGTCTTGATCGAGGGCGAATTCAAGGGCCGGATCGTTTCCGAGCACGGCCAGCTGACGATCGGCGAAAAGGCGCGCGTCGAGGGCGACCTCACGGGCGGCCAGATCACCATCCGCGGCCACGTCGAGGGTTCGGTCAACGCAACCGAGCGCGTACACCTGGCCGATCGCGGCGAGCTGATCGGCGACCTGACCACGCCGTCGCTGCAGATGGACGAGTCGGTGACCTTCGAGGGCAGCTGCAAGATGAATGGCGGCGGCAAGAGCAACAACCAGAGCAACAGCCAGAGCAACAGCCAGAGCAACCAGATGAAGTCGGAGCAGGAAAACGTCGACTCGGGCAAGGAAATCGTCGACGCCATCCACTCCGTGAGCTGACACCCCGCACACGGTGTCGGCCGACCGCGGGACCTTTCCGCGCAAGGCCGGCCACACTTTGAAGGTGGAAGAGGCATGCAGGCCGGGGAATGAATTCCCCGGCCTGCGTGTCTTTACCATTTCGCCATTTCCGGCTTGGGCCCTGTGGCCTCTCTCTCCTAGACTCTGGCCTCGCCCCCATGAGCCCCGGAGTCCGGCATGGCCCAGCAGCGCAAGCACGACCCCGGCCGTTTCTGCTGGGTCGACCTGAGCACGCTCGATCTCGATCGCGCCCGGCGTTTCTACACGCGCGTGTTTGACTGGGATACCATCGAAGTCGACAGCGAGGGTGGCCCCGAATACCTGATGTTCGCCCAGGATGAAATGATCGTAGCCGGGCTCAGCGAACTCGACCAGGAACTCAAGTCACAGGGCGTCCCCTCCACCTGGAACCATTACGTCTGCGTCGAGGATGCCGACGACTGCGCAGCCCGCGTGACCGAGCTGGGCGGACGTATGGTCGTGCCGGTGATGCAGGTACTGAGCGCCGGCCGCCTGGGCTTCCTGCAGGATCCCACAGGCGGGGCCCTGGGCATCTGGGAACCCGGCGATCACCCCGGCTTCGAGCTGGTCACCGAGGCCAACAGCGTCTGCTGGCACGAACTGGCCACGCGCGACCTCGAAACAGCGAGCAGATTCTTCGAGGACCTCTTCGGCTGGAACACGGTCGACAACCCGATCGCACCGGCCGGCTATCGCACCATCCGATCCGGTGCAGATGACCTGGGCGGCATTCTGCAGATGACTGAAGAGTGGGGCGAGATGCCACCGCACTGGACCGTGTACTTCGCGGTGGAAGACACCGACCAGAGTGCCGAGACCATCCAGGAAGCCGGTGGCAAAGTGCATTTCGGGCCCTTTGATACGCCGATTGGCCGCCTGGCCGTCTGCGCGGACGACCAGGGCGCGCACTTCCACATCATCGCACTGCAGACCCCGGCGTGAGCGCCGAGGGTCTGATCTTCGAGGGCAAGGTTGCCCGCTGCTGGTGGTGCGGCGACCACGCCGACTATCGCGACTACCACGACCTCGAATGGGGCCGCTGTGTCGACGATGACCGGCTGCTCTTTGAGAAAGTGTGCCTCGAAGGATTCCAGAGTGGCCTGAGCTGGCTGACCATCCTGCGCAAGCGCGAGAACTTCCGCCGCGCCTTCTGCGATTTCGAAGTGCGTGAGATGGCGCGCTTTGGACCGAGTGAAGTCGAAGTGCTGCTACAGGATGCCGGCATCGTGCGCCACCGCGGCAAGATCGAAGCGGTCATCCACAACGCCGGCCTGATGGTCGAGCACTTCGCACAGCCGGGCAGCTTCGCCAGTTTTGTATGGGGATTCGAACCAGGGCCTGCGGAGCGTCGCGCACACATGGACTACGATGCGCTCGCTACGCTCTCGCAGACCCCGGAATCAAAAGCGCTGGCGAAGGAGCTCAAAAAACGGGGCTTCCGCTTCTTTGGGCCGACCACCGCCTACGCCTTCATGCAGTCGATGGGCCTCGTCAATGACCATCTCGCGGGCTGCACCACTCACGAGGCGATCGAGGCCGATCGGGCTGCATTCGTCCGGCCCGGAACCCGGGCCTAGACCTCGGGCTCGCCGGTAAAGACCTTTGACCGGGCAACCACGTCATCTATCTGCTCGACGATCTGGTTCGCCTCGCCACCATCGTCTGTGCCCTCGAGATCACGCGAGCGCTCGCGCTCCTCGCGCAGCGAATCGAACTCCTCGATCTCCGTCGCGGTCATCACGTCGCTCTCCTTCTCGAACAGAAACTCGCCATTTGCAAAGCCCACGCTGACCAGGTCACCACGGCAGATCTGGCCGCTGCAGATCAGGTGGCTGATCGGCGTGACCACGTTCACCTCGACAGCGCGACGCAAAGAACGCGCGCCGAACTGCGGGTCGGTACCACGGTCCACGAGTTCGTCCTTGGCGCTCTGATCCAGACGCAGGAGGAAGGGCTCGGTGCAGTCGATGCTGCGCAGGTGGACGTTGCTGACCAGGTTGTCCAGGATCTGGAAGAGGTGGTCGCGCTTGAGCGAATCGTAGGTTAGCAACGAATCAAAACGATTGAGGAACTCGAAGGGGAAAACCTTCTTGGCCTCGCGCATCGCCGCCTCGCGCAGGTCACGGTCAACCTGATCGTCCTCGAAGCCACCATCGAAGCCGATGTTCTCGTGCCCGAGATGCTGTCCCATCGACTTACTGCCGACGTTGGTCGTGAGCACGATGATCGAGCGCGTGAAGTTGACTTCTTCGTTGTTGCCCAGCACCAGGACGCCGTCCTCGAGGATGCCCAGCAGCAGGTTCCAGAGCTTGGGGTGGGCCTTCTCGATCTCGTCGAAGCAGATCAGCGAGAGGTAGCGGCCTTCCTCGGCGTCGAAGCGGGGCAGGCGCTGCAGGTTCTGGTTGAACATGCCGCGGCCTTCCTCGATTGCATCGCGGTGGTGGCGCTCGAGGTTTTCCTGGGCCAGCAACGGCTTGATCTCGCCACCCACATAGCCCGGAGGGCTGCCGAGCAGTTTGCTCAGGTTGTAGTGGGCCGAGTATTCCTGACAGTTCACGCGGGTGAAGGCACGACGATCGCCAAAGAGCGACTCGGCAAGGCAGCGCACCGTCTCGGTCTTACCCACGCCCGTCGGGCCCATGAGCATCAGCGAGAGCACCGGGCTGTCGGGATCTCCCACGCCGGCAAGAACACGGCTCATGGAATCGGCGAGCGCGTCGGAAGCGGCGCGCTGGCCGATGACCATTCTGTCCATGAGTTCGCGGAAGCGCGCGAGATCGTCGTTGCGCCGGGCGGGGTCGAGCCGGAGACGGGTTCCGGCGACCGCACAGGGCTGGGGCTGGGCCATTTTGATCCTCGTTGCTGCGGAGCGGCGATCGGGTACTGCCGGCCGGTGCCCCATGCACGGGAACTCCAGGCCATCTGGAGCCAGCGTTTGCAAGCCTCTGGCCCACTCGTGAAGCCGCCTGAGGACCCGTCGGGGAAGTACTGGGAAGATTCGCGGCGACTGCGGCAGAGCCCGGTGTCAAAGGCCACAGCATGGAGGAAGAGACGGCCATCAATGCGAGCCATTCGGCCGCCAATTTTCCGCCGTTCGCAGATCGCGTGCGGGATTTCGTCGCTGGCCCAAAATCCGAAGACCGAATTCCGTCCAGCCGCGACCGATTCCGGACCGGCCACGCAAACTCCCGCCTGGCGCAGGCGGTCAGGCTTTCCGCGTGGAGGCGGAACGAATCGCTGCGTAGAGCGCAGCTGCGTCCCCGGCGGCGAGCAGCTCGTCTCTGAGACCGCCCGAGCGCAGGAGCCCGCTCACGTCGGCCAGGACTCTCAGCTGCTGGGCCGGGGCCCGGCGGCTGCCCATGATCAGGAAGACCGCCTGCACACCCACCCCATCGAAGGCCGCCCAGTCTACTGGCCGGGCCAAGGTGGCCACACAGAGGCGGATCGCCGCCACACCATCCGTGCGAGCATGGGGCAGCGCGACACCGTCTCCGATCGCCGTGCTCTCGATCTCTTCGCGGGCCAGGGCGACGCGCTGGATCTGCTCGCTGTCCACACCCGGGTCGACCTCGGCCAGGCGATCGGCCAGGGCCGAAATCACCGCAGCCCTGTCCGGCGCATCCAGGCGGCAGGCCATCAGTTCGGGCGAGGTGGAGCGGAGCAGAAGTGACGGCATCTGGCGGACCTCAGCGCGAAGCCAGGAATTCGGCCACCTTGCCGGCCACATCGTTCAGGGCCAACGCGGCCGGGCTGTCCGGATTCGAACTGACGATCGGCTGTCCTCCATCGCCACTGCGCACCACGCGCGAGTCGATGGGGATGGCCCCGAGGAACGGAACGCCGTAGCGCCGTGCCGTCTGCTCGCCGCCGCCCGATCCGAAGATGTCTTCGACCTCGCCGCAGTGCGAACAGACAAAACCACTCATGTTCTCGACCACGCCCACGATCGGCACATTCGTGCTCTCGAACATCTGGATGCCACGTACCACGTCGATCAGGGCAACTTCCTGCGGCGTGGTGACCATCACCACTCCCGACAGCGCCACCTGCTGCACGAGCGTGAGCTGCGCATCACCGGTGCCCGGCGGAAGATCGACCACCAGGGTATCGAGCTCACCCCATTCGCAATCATGAATGAGCTGCTGCACGGCGCCCATGACCATCGGACCGCGCCAGATCAGCGCCTTGTCCGGCGGCACCAGAAAGCCCATCGAGATCAGCTTGATACCATCGCGCTCCAGCGGGTGGATGCGGCGCTCGTCTGTGATGCGCGGCCGGTCGTGGATACCGAACATTGTGGGCACGCTCGGCCCATAGATGTCGGCATCGAGCAGGCCGACCTTCTGGCCCTTCGCCGCGAGTGCCAGGGTGAGGTTTGCGGCGACGGTGCTTTTGCCCACGCCGCCCTTGGCGCTGGCCACGGCAACCACGTGCTTCACACCGGGGATTCCCTGCGGACCCTGCGCCGCGGTCGCGGCCGGCTGCGCCGGAGCTGCTCCATTTGTCTGCTGCTTCTCGCGCATCGCGATGTCGACACGCCCCACGCCACTCAGCCCGGACACCGCCGAGTCAACGTCGCGGCGGATCCGCTCGAGCACGCCGCCATCTGTGATCGTATGCTCGATCACGATCGCCACATCACCGGCGCCAGAGACCTGCAGGTCCTTGATCAGGCCGAAGGAAACGATGTCGCGGGTAAATCCGGGGTACTGGACGGCGCTGAGTGCCTCGCGAACCTGGTCCACGGTGGGCTGGGACATGAGAAACCTCGACCGGTTTGATTGACGAAGGGCCCCGCCTGGCGAACCATGTCGGGGCGACAAGGACACAACTAACCCCCACCCGGCGAACCGCAATGCCCGACCCCATGACCGACAGACAGCCTTCAGCTGACCTCACCGTGGCCATGATCACGCGCGATGCCGAAGCGCTCCTGCCCAAGGCGCTGGAGTCGGTCCGGGGGCTGGCCTCGCGGATCGTGATCGTGGACACCGGATCACGGGATTCGACCGTGCAGCTGGCCCGCGGGTTCGAGCGTGTCGAGGTGCACGAGGCGGGGGCCTTTGCCGGATTCGGGGCAGCCAAGCAGGCGGCGCTGGATCTGTGCAGGAGCGAGTGGGTGTTTTTTCTGGATGCGGACGAGCGGGTGGATGGCCGGCTCGCGGAAGCGATCCGGGAGGTGGTCGGTGCGGCGCAGCAGGCCCATGACGGCTGGCGCGTGCGGCGGCGGAATCATGTGCTGGGTCGGCCGATGAACTCGATGGGGCTCGATCGTGATCGGCCACTGCGCTTGTTCCGGCGCGAGAGCGGGCGAGTGAGTGACTCGCTGGTGCATGAGGCCGTGTTGGTCGACGGCAGTGTTGGTCAGCTCGACGGGCAGCTCGACCACCATACAATGCAGTCGCTCGATGATTATCTGCGGAAGATAGACTTGTATACGACGCTGGAACTGGAGCAGCGGCCGCGTCCGTTGCGAGTGTGGCATCTGGCGTTCGTGGGGCCGATGACTTTTGTGAAGTGGTACTTCCTGCGCGGCGGGTGGCGGGATGGAGTGCAGGGTTTGGTGTGGGCGGGGCTGACGGCGACTTCGCGCTTTGTGCGGGATATGAAGGGGTGGGTTGGGGACAGTTCTGCCGGACGTGATACAGTGAACAAGGCCTGATATTTAGCAGCCTCACGGATTCGCCTACCGGCGTCGACCCTCAGTTCGGATCCGACACTGCGGGCGCCGCCTTGATCATGACTGCGGCGGAGCTGGCTTTCGGGTGTTTCGCTCCAGAAAACGCGGTGTTGCTGGAGACGGAGTTGCAGTCTGGTTCCTGAGGAGTCAGACTCGATGTCTCACAGCTGCAGTTGCGACGTAATCAGCCCCCCTGATTCGCCCATCCCGGGAGGCCGACGTTGTCCGATTCCACCCATCGCTTCACACGTGTCCTGTCCGCCGACGAGTTGCCCGACGGTCGCGTTGCAACCGTCACCGTCGGCCATCGGACCATCGCCCTTACGCACTTTCAGGACACCTGGGCCGCACTCGACAACGCCTGCCCGCATCAGGGAGGTCCGCTCGGTGAAGGATCTATAGAGTGCGGCGCCGAAGACCAGGCCTGGCTGAGATGCCCGTGGCACGGGTGGGACTTTGATCCCCTGACAGGAAAGTCACCCGGCGGCTTTGGCGATGGTCTGCAGACCTTCCCCGTGGAAGTTCGTGATGGCGAAGTGTACGTCGGGGTGCCGGAAGAGGAATCCCGGGTACGTACAGTCAGCGATCTGCTGGCCGAGTCCCTGGTGGCCTGGGGAGTGCGCAGTGTGTTCGGGATGGTAGGCCACTCCAACCTGGGCATGGGCGACGCCATCCGGCGCCAGGTCGAAGCTGATCGCATGCACTATGTCGGCATCCGCCACGAAGGCGCCGCGGCATTTGCAGCCTCGGCATACGGCAAGCTCACAGGCCGGCCCGCGGCCTGCCTCACCATTGCCGGTCCGGGAGCGACGAACCTGTTGACCGGAATGTACGACGCGAAGGTCGATCGCTCGCCAATGATCGCGCTGACCGGGCAGGTCAACACTCAGGTCCTGGGACCGGGTGCCTTCCAGGAGCTCGACCTCCAGGCCGCATTCGCTGATGTATCCGCGTTCAACCACACCGTCTACGCGAACAGCGATCACGGCGAACTCGTATCCCTCGCGGTCAAGCACGCCATCCTGCGACAACAGCCCGTGAACCTGGTACTCCCGGACGAAGTCCAGGAACTGCCCGCTGACGACGAGGCAACAGCCGGCGCGCCCGTCGGCCGCATGCCTGCGCTGGATGCCGCGCCCTCGGCAGCTGCGTTGCAGGAGGCCGCCGAGAAACTGCGCAATGCAGAAAGACCCTTGATCATCGTCGGACACGGCGCGCGCTTCCACATGGACGCGATCAGCACGCTCGCCGAGAGCCTGCAAGCTCCGGTTGCTACCACCTTCAAGGCCAAGGGCCTGATTGCCGACTCGCACCCGCTGGCCTGCGGCGTACTCGGTCGCTCCGGCACTCCGGTAGCAAGCTGGTTCATGAACGAATGCGACCTGATCCTGGCGATCGGCGCGTCGTTTTCCAATCACACCGGCATCACGCCCAAGAAGTCGATCCTGCAGATCGACCTCGACCCGCTGCAGATCGCAAAGTTCCACGCAGTTGAACTTGGCCTCTTCGGAGAGATCGGGCGCACCGTCTCGCTCCTGCTCGACGAGATTCCCGAGTCCGTCGAGCGGGAGGGCATCCGAAATGAGGTCGCGCAGCGCTGGAAGATCTGGCGCGATGAAAAAGCCCAGCGGCAACACGAGGAACGCGGCAAGGGGCTGAGCTCGGTGTCGGTCTTCGATGCGATGAACGGTATCGTTCAGGCAGACGCGATCATCGCCGTTGACGTGGGCAACAATACCTACAGCTTTGGACGCTACTTCGAGTCCAGCGGGAAACAGGCGGTCCTGATGTCCGGTTATCTGGGATCAATCGGCTACGGCTATCCCGCTGCAATGGGTGCCTGGGCTGCGACACAGGACGACGATCTCTATCGTGATCGCGCAGTGTGGTGCGTGTCGGGCGATGGCGGCTTTGGCCAGTACATGATGGAGCTGATGACCGCGGTGAAGTACTCGATGAACATCACGCACGTGTTGCTGCACAATGACGAACTCGGCAAGATCAGCAAGGAGCAGAAGGCCGGGGCGTTTGAGGTCTGGGCGACCAGCCTGCACAATTGCGACTTCTCCGAGTATGCGACCAACTGCGGCGCGCTGGGCATCCGTGTCACGGAGATCAGCCAGCTCGCGGGTGCGCTACGTCAGGCGCGGGACCATGCCGGACCGGCCCTGGTCGAGATCATGACCGATGTGGAGCTAATCTAGCCTTGCGACCGCAGGTGCTTGACTGCCGAAGGTGCGCCTGCTAGTGGTTTCGCTGCTACGCCCCCTGGTCAGCACCCTGCCGATCCAGGCACACGGTCGATCCGCGTTCGCAGTGGTGTGTGGCTAAGCGTCCTGACCGGCCTCCTGGACACCCAACGAACGATACTATTCAACTCTCTCACTTTCGCTGCGTTCTTCAGCCTCACCTATGGACTGTACATACTGCTGCGGTTTCGTGCGCAGAACGTCCTGCTGCTGATCGCCAGCTACGTATTCTACGGCTTCTGGGACTGGCGATTCCTGACCCTGATCCTTGGCTCGACCGTCGTCGACTATTTCTGCGGACTGGCAATTCATCGAAGTGATCGACAGACAATCCGGCGCCGATACCTGCTCGTCAGCATGTGCACAAACCTCGGCTTGCTCGGCTTCTTCAAGTACTTCGGATTTTTCTCGTCCGGCCTGCAAGATCTTGCCGCGCAATTCGGCTGGAACGTCGGTTCATTTACACTCGATGTCGTTCTTCCGGTTGGGATCTCGTTCTACACCTTCCAGACCATGAGCTACACGATCGACATCTACCGCAGGGCCATGACTCCGACCAGGGACTTGCTGAATTTCGCGTTGTTCGTCGCCTTCTTCCCGCAGCTCGTAGCCGGACCCATCGAACGCGCGACCAATCTGCTCAAGCAGATCGAGGCACCACGACGCATCACCGAACTGGACTTCAGTCGTGGTTGCTGGCTGATATTTTTCGGGCTCTTCAAGAAGGTGTTCATCGCCGACAACCTTGCTCCAATGGTCGACCGAGCCTTCAGCCCGGGGGCTGAGGGGTCCGGGGCGGAGTTGCTCGTCGCAATCTATGCCTTCGCCTTCCAGATCTACGGTGACTTCTCCGGTTATTCAGACATTGCGCGTGGGATATCCCGACTGATGGGCTTCGATCTCATGCTGAATTTCCGCATGCCTTACTTCTCGAGAAACGTGCAGGAATTCTGGCATCGCTGGCACATCAGCCTGTCGACCTGGCTGCGGGACTACCTCTACATCAGCCTTGGGGGTAGCCGGAGAGGCAGGGTGCGTGTCTATGCAAATCTCATGATAACGATGGGACTCGGCGGTCTCTGGCACGGCGCTGCCTGGACCTTCCTGATCTGGGGCGTGTACCAAGGCCTCTTGCTGGTGGCCTACCGGCTTCTCTCTCCGACCATTGCCAGACTGCGCCGCATCGCCGGCTCCAACCGCATATGGACCCTGCTTTCAGTCGTCTTTACTTTCCACCTTGTCTGTATCGGTTGGCTCGTATTTTGGGCCGAGTCGCCGAGCCAGATCCTGGACTATCTTGGCAGAATCATTTTCGAGTTCGGCAGTCCGTCGTCTGCCAGCGCGGACTTCGTCCGATTGCTCTTCTACGTCGCGCCGCTGCTTGCGATCCAGATTGCCAAGGAACGTTCCGGCGACATGTACGCACCGACCCGACTGGGTTGGCAGAATCAAGGCCTTCTCTTCCTGGTGATGACAATCCTGCTCGCAACCGCGGGGGCTTCAGGTGGACGACCGTTCATTTATTTCCAGTTTTAGGGGCTTCCGGCATTGGCCGCGTGCCGTGCTCTTCGCGCTGCTCATCTTCGGCCTCATTGAACTCGCCCTCGCAGTGGGGTGGCGCCCGGATGTAGTGGGTGCTCGCTGGTACCAGTCCCGCTCGACGGATTACGACTACGGGTTTTCTTCTGACCAGCCTCGACTCTTCAGGTTCGGAAACGAGCTTCGCTACTACAATACCGAGTACATTGACATTCGACCCTTCACACTTGCTGCCCGGAAATCGCCGCGTGAAATCCGGATTTTTGTCTTTGGAACTTCCGTCACGCAGGGCGGTGGGGCGGCCGAACACGCAGCATATCCGGCAGTTCTCGACTCCCTTCTCAGCGATCGAAATCCTGAGTTCGATTGGCGCGTGGTGAATCTGGCTGCGAATGGATTCGGCTCAGAACGAATCCTGCACGTCATGCAAAACTTGATCGTTTACGACCCCGATCTCGTGGTCGTCCACCCACACGGGAGCAATGAGTTCGAGGATGAAGTCGCCGCACGGCGTCGAGCCCAACTCCACTCTGGCCTCAATGGTCTGCTCCTGCGCAGCAGATTGCTTGTATTGCTAAAGAAGCTCGAGGCACAGTGGCTCGGTGAACGCGAATCGCCCGACCTGCACGCCGAAACGGAGGCCGAAGCCGGTCGCGATCCTGAAAATGTCGCACGCTGGCAGGGCATGCTGGAGGTCAACCTCCAGAGAATCAGTGACCTCGCCGAGCTGACACAGACCCCGTCAGTCTACGTGGGCCGCGCGGAGCGTAACTCCGAGTTATTCGAAAGCGTTCGCGGTCGGGCCTTGAACGATCCGATTCGCGACAGGCCAAACTATCTGGATGTCGCCGCACTCTATGTGCGACAGAGCGACACGGATTCACCAACGGATCTGTTCCGGGACGGTACGCATTACTCGGACCACGGCCATGCTCTCGTGGCCGGGGCACTCTACGAACTGATCCAGCCTGGCGGGGCCCTGTTCGATCAGATGTGGGCGAATCGCGATCTACCGCCCACGGAATAGCCAGCCGACCCTTGACTGCTATCAGTGAGCAGCGGCAGGTCAGCAACACTACACGCGTCGGTAGCGCCTGGTCCGCCCCCATCCGGTGTTGTCCGTCGCGCCGCTCTTGTCCTTGCCACCGACGAGGTGGGACAGGGAGAAGCCTCACAGCCATCCCCGCCCCCTCACACTCAGAACTCGAGTCCAAACGACATCACGTCAGATGATGTGATCTTCAGGGGCCCGGCCCCGTCGCCATCGCTGTAGTAACCGGGCAGCGAGATCCGGATCGCGTTGGGTACCTCGACGGGAGCGATACCATCCACCTCACTGCCATCCACGGTGACCGTCACCTCGCCATTGCGGCGAGTGAAGACCCAGGTCTGCAATTCACCGGCCCGGTTGGAGCCGTCGGGGCCGTAGTTAAAGCTCGTGCCACTTGTGCCGCGGTGCACACCCTGGTAGAGCTTGCCATACTGCGAGAAACCGAAGCTCATGCCTGCACCATCATCGCCGCGCAAACTGATGCCGTGGAACATGTCGTGCCAGGTGATCGAGTTCAGGCGGATCTCCAGCGTGATCGTCCAGTTTCCGGAGTAGGTGCCGGTGGACTGAATGTAATCGTCGATGCCGTCGCGCCGGATCTGCAACATGCCACCGGCCTCGGTGACCGAGCCACCTGACTCCCATAGGCTCGTATCGATGCTGCCATCATCGAAGCTGTCGAGAACGGGTTCCGGCGTGGAGACTCCGGTCGGGGAGTCGTCGTCCGAACAACCGGCGATGGCGAAGAGCGAGATCAGCAGAAGTACAAGAAAGCGGGACGAACGGCTCATACCGGGCCTCCTGGACGTTGGGTCAGGCGTGGTAGACAGGGGGACTGCGATTCTGTGCCGGCGTGGCCCTGCTGGCAAGCGATCCGTGCAGACACCCCCAGATCGCCCGCCAGATCACACGCTGCCGACCCGATAGCTCGTGCTGCGACCACCGCCGTCATTCCGCACCAGCACACCACTGCCGACCAGCTCCTTGATGTCGCGCAGCGCCGTATCGTTGGAGCAGCCCGCGATCTGTGCGTAGATCGACGTCGTCATCTTCGCCTCACCTGAGTCGAGCATGTGCCGGATCACCAGCCGTTGCCTGTCGCTCACGGCCTGGGCGCCGACCCTCTCGAGCACCCGCGCCTTTGCGAGCACGCCCTGAAGCACTTCGTCCGCTCCATCGAGTGTGTACTCGAGGCAATCCAGGAACCAGGCCAGCCATGCCGTGATGTCCAGGCTGCCACGCTGGGCCGATTCCAGCTGCTGGTAGTACTCGGCACGACGCGCCTCCATGCCTGACGACATGCTGTAGGTACGGTGCTGCGTGCCGTCGGCTTGCGCGAGCGCCATCTCGCCGATTGCCCGTGCGATACGACCGTTTCCATCCTCGAATGGATGAATGGTCACGAACCAGAAGTGGGCGATGCCGGCGCGCAAGACCGGATCGGTCGAGTCGCGATCGGCGAACCACTGCAGAAATTTCGCCATCTCATCTTCGAGACGGAACGCAGCCGGCGCCTCGAAATGCACGCGTTCGGCGCGGTCCCGACGCGAGACGACGCGCATCTTGCCCCCGTCGGCCGGTCGCCAGGCGCCGACGGCGATCGACCGCATCCCACTGCGCCCGGTCGGAAACAGGGCCGCGTGCCAGGCGAAGAGTCGCTCGACCGTGAGGGGCTCGCTGTAGTGGCGCGTGGCATCGAGCATCATCTCCACCACACCCTCGACGACGCGCCCGGGTTCGGGCAAGCCGGCGAGATCCATCCCCAGCTGACGTGCGATCGAGGAACGCACCTCGTCGCGGTCGAGCGCCTCGCCCTCGATCGCCGACGACTTCACCACTTCCTCGGTGAGCGTGGACAGGCTCGCCTCGTCGCGCAGGGAGAAGCCGAGGTTCTCGACGCGGCCCAGA
>Ga0164313_10000816_pt1 | contig 26246 bp, 22 predicted proteins | sample GuaBasSedimGuay4_FD_113735 | JGI IMG/M metagenome (GOLD analysis project Ga0164313, IMG submission 113735) | Subseafloor sediment microbial communities from Guaymas Basin, Gulf of California, Mexico - Guay4, Core 4569-4, 0-3 cm | ecosystem: Environmental > Aquatic > Marine > Hydrothermal vents... | reverse complement strand
GCCCCCCGTGGTGACCCGCCCGTGGCCCGCCGTTGACCCGGGCCGCCGCCACGACCAAGGTGAGCGCTGTCCCTCGCTCTCTGGAGTCCTCCGGCATGGCCCGATCCAAGCGCTCGCCCCTGGGGTTGCTGCTGGGTCTGGGGGCGCTGCTGGCGTGCGTGGCCGTGGTGACGCTGATCTTCATGGATGGCCCCGAGCGCGCCGCGGGCGCCGACCCGTTGCTGGTCGAGCGCGGCGGCGAACGTGGCATGCAGGTGCCCGACCCCGTGGCCGGCGGCTCGCAGGGCACCCAGCCCTTGCTGACGGAGCGCGCGGTACCCGTCCCGCTCGAGACGCCGCCGCGGGGGAGCGCGAGCGCTGCGGGCCGGCGCGTCAGCGGCACGCTGCTGCGGCGCTCCGATCGCTCGCCCCTCAGCGACGCGCTGATCGAGGGCCGGCACGGCCAGACGCACAGCGACGACCAGGGTCGCTTCGCGCTGCCCGACGTGGGCGCCGATGAGCTCAGCCTGGTCATGACTCCCGACCGCCAGCCCAGCGTGGATCGGCGGCCCCGCGTGGTGGACCTGCCCGCGGACGCGGGCGACCTCGACGGGCTGCAGTTCATCTTGGACACCGGCTGGTTGCTGGAGGGGCGCGTCACGGGCCAGGCGGGGGAGCCGGTGCCGGAGGCCCGCGTGCTGCTGCGCCGCGGTCCCCAGGAGCACGGGCATCACTACCTGCGCGCCGACGCACAGGGGCGGTTCTCCATGCGCGATGTGGTGCCGGAGTCGCAGGCTCGCCCGTCGCTGCTGCTGGAGGCCAAGGGCGAGTTCCATGGGCCCATGCAACTGCTGGTGGATCTGCCCGCCGAGACGCGTCGGGTCACCGGCGTCGACCTCGTGCTGCCGGCCGCGGGCGTGCTGGAGGGGCAGCTGTTCGATGTCCAGGGAGCGCTGCTGAGCGGCGGCATGGTGCGCCTGCCGTGGCTGGTCTCTGACGGCTGGGTGCAGGACGCCGCGCCCGAGCTGGAGGCGGCCGTCGGCGTCAAGCGTCGCTATCGCATCGAGGGCGTGCCTCCCGGGACCTACGTCGCGCTGGCCTCAGCGGGCGACTCGTCTCCCCGACGCAGCGGCGAAGCCTGGGAGGGCCTGCTCGTCAGCAAGCCGGGCGTGTTGCTGGAGGCCGGCCGCGTGACGACCCTGGACTGGAACCTGTCTGCCCCCGCGCGTGTGCGCGGCCGCGTGACGGACGCGGCGGGCAACCCCTTCGAGCAGGCCGATGTGGAGGCGCTGTGGCAGCTCGTGCTGCCCGCGCCCGGGCGCTTCGGCAGCTGGACCAGCGCGCTCCGGCACGCCACGGCCCGCAGCCGCGAGCGCGTGACCGGCGGGCTGGAGACCGTGCTCACCATCCGCGTGGGCCAGACCAGCACCCTGCGGGGAGGGGGCTACGAGCTGACCTACCTGCCGCGGGGAGAGCTGCTGCTGCGCGCCACGACGACGGCCGGCGGCGAGCTGGCGCCGGCAGAGCGCGAGCTGCAGCTCGGGGGCGGCGAGGACCTGACCGGGGTCGATCTGATGCTGGGCCGTGGACTCTCCATCAGCGGTCAGGTGCGGGACGAGCAGGGGCGCCCGCTGCTCGAGGCGCGCGTGCTGCTGGTGCCTCAGAGCGACGTCTTCAACTACCGGGAGGACGACTTCCGCGACGTCGGCGCGGACGCTGGCTTCTCGCTCTCGGGGTTGTCGGACGGGAACTACACGCTGCTGGCGCGCTGCCCGGGCCACCGGGACGCGCTGCAGCAGGTGCCCGCCGGGGCCGTGGGCCTGAGCATCACGCTCAGCCCGGCGCCCCTGCTGGCCGGCCAGGTGCTCGTCGCGGCGAACGCCTCGCCGCTGCCGAGCTACCACCTGCGCATCGAAGACGAGGCCATGTTCATGGAGGCCGACATTGACCACTCCGAGGGCCGCTTCGAGGTGGACAGCCTGGGCGCGGGCACCTACACGGTCACGATCCGCGCCGCGGGCTACGCGCCGGAGGTGCAGGCCGGCGTGGTGCTGCGGCGAGGCGAGGCCACGGAGCTCACGCTGCTGCTGCGGCGCCGGTGAGTCCCGGGGTCGGCAGGCTGGGCAGGCTCGCCCCGACAGGGTTGTGTTTGCTGATACGATCCGCGGCCATGGCTTGGCGCAACCCACTGACGACCCTGGCTGTCCTGGGCCTGACGCTGGTGGCGTTGCCCGCGTGCGATCCGGCGCGTCCGCTGGCTGCAGACCCGCTGGCGGCGCGTCCCGGCGCGCACCTGGTGCTGGTCTCCGTGGACACCCTGCGCGCCGATCACCTGGGCTGCTACGGCTACGAGCGTGACACCAGCCCCACGCTCGACCGGCTCGCGCAGCAGGCGCTGCTGTTCGAGGACGTGACGGCCACGTCGTCCAGCACGGCGCCCTCGCACATGAGCATGTTCAGCGGCGTGTTGCCGCGCGTGCATGGCATCAAGAACGCGGTCACCCACAATCAGGCGCCGCGGGTGCGGCTGCTGGCGGAGATCCTGCGCGAGCAGGGCTACCGCACGGCGGCCTTCGCCGATGGCGGGCTGGTGACCGCGGCGGCTGGCTTTGACCGCGGGTTCGCGCAGTTCGACTCGCGCTACGAGTTCTTCGACGACAAGCTCGACCGGGTGCAGGCCTGGCTGGACGCGGCGCCCGACGAGCCCAGCTTCTTGTTTGTGCATACCTACGGCGTGCACGCGCCCTACATCCCCACGCGCGCGCACGATCTGTTCACGGACGCGCAGTACTCCGGCCGGCTGGCGGGGCGCGAGTACGTGCTCGAGACGCGGCTGCGTGAGGGCCGCTTCAAGAGCCTGGCCCGGCTGATGGACGCCTTCTGGGAGGGCCGCTCGCGCCTCGACCAGGCCGACATCCAGCAGCTCGTTGGTCTGTACGACGGCGCGATCCACCGCGTCGACGCTGGCCTGGGGCGCTTGATCGAGATGCTGGAGCGCAAGGGCTGGCTGGATGACGCCTGGCTGGTGATCACCTCCGATCACGGCGAGGCCTTCCGAGAGCACGGCACGTTTGAGCACCGCCGCGTCATGCAGGAGGAGCTGGCGGTCCCGCTGCTGGTGCGCCCGCCGGGTGGCCTGCCCGAGGGGCTGCGCCTGAGCTGGCCGGTGACGCAGCTTGACCTGACACCGACGTGCCTGGCCGCGCTGGGACTGCCGCCGGAGCCGGGCCTGCAGGGACGGGCGCTGTGGCCGCTGGACGCGCCCACCCAGCGCACCCGCTACGCCTCCGGCGGGGACGGCATGGTCTTCGATGTCGTGTTGGAGCAGGGCAAGAAGTTCATCCTGCGCCGTGGCGAGCCGGGCGCGCTGTACGACCTGACGGCCGACCCTGGCGAGCAGACCGACCTGCTCAGCGTCGACCCGGCGCCGCCGTGGCGCGCGCTGCTGGAGCGTCGGCTGGCCGGCGCCATCGAGGCCAGCGCCGCCCTGCGCGTGCACTTCGGCGACCCGCAGCAGGGCGACGCCATCAGCGACGAACAGCGCTCCATTCTGGAGGCCCTCGGCTACCTGCGCTGAGGCGTGAGGGCTCCCGGCTCGCTCGCCACGGGAGGCCATGCGGGCGGCGCGCGCTGCTCTGTGAAGCCTCGCCTTCGTCCCGTGGCTAGCCGTCGTTAGACTGCGCCGGTCCCGGCGGGCCGACGAGTCCGTGGGTAGCGTGTCCCTCGCGTCTCGGGTAGGTCCTCATGCTTGGTCTCGTGTTGACTGCCGGCTCGCACGCGCCGCGGCCCTTCCTCGCTCGTGCCGTTCGTGCCGTTCGTGGGCGCGCGCTTACGGCGTCGCTGGTCGCCTTGCTCTTGGGCGCGCCGCTGGCCGCGCCGTCGCGCGCGCAGACGCACTTCGAGGCCGTGCTGCCGGACTCCACCGTGGCCGCGCTGCTGCTTGACGACGTGGGGTCGCTGCGTGAGCAGCTGGCCGGGTCGTCCTGGGGCCGCGTGCTGAGCGACCCCGCCGCGGCGCCGCTGCTCGAGGCGCTCGAAGCCGGCATCGACGACCTCGCCGCCCGCGGCACCGACGCCTGGGGCACGGACCCGCTCGCGCTGCTGCAGCTGATCGAAGGGCAGCTGGCGCTGGGCCTGCTGCACTTCGCCGTGGCCGAGGGCGACGAGGAGCAGCCTCAGTACGCGCTGGCGTTGCTGCTCGAGCTGGGCGAGTCGCGGCAGGCCTTCGCCGCGGGCTTCGACGCGCTGCTGCAGCGCTGGGTCGAGGACGCCGGCATGCTGCTCACCACCGAGACGCTGCGCGAGCTGCCCGTCAGCGTGGTGGCCTCGCCCGACGGCCGCAAGGGCCAGATGCACTCGCTGATGGCCGGGTCGGTGCTGGTGCTGGTGCTCAGCAGCGAGAGCGTTGACGGCGCCGAGCACGCGGGCCGGCTGGTGGACGCCCTGCGCGGCACGGGCGGCGACAGCCTGGCGCAGGCTCCTGCGTTCGCCGCCAGCATGGCCGCCCGCGACGCCGTGGAGCACGAGGGGCTGCGCCTCTTCGGCAGCGCGGAGCTGCTGCGGGATCTCGTGCAACCCCTGCTGGTGGACCAGGAGCCCGACTCCGACCGCGCCGCCCGCTACGACGGCCTCGCGCTCGACGCCCTGCGCTCGATCTCGGGCAGCAGCTGGTTCGACGTGGAGTGGGGCCATGCCGTGCTGCGCCTCGATGTCACCCGCGCCGACGGCATCTGGGGCGTGGTGGCCGCCGCCGTGGACCAGCAGCGCTGCGAGCTGCTGAGCCTGGCGCCGCCCGACGTCAACACGGCCTTCGCCGCCAACCTCGATCTCGGCGGCGCCTTCGACGCCGGGCTCGAGCTGATCGCGGCGCTCGACGCTCAGCTGGCCCTGGAGCTGATCCAGGACATGGCCGAGATGGAGGGCGAGCAGGGCTTTCACGCCAAGGACGACCTGCTCGATGGCCTGGACGGGCAATTCCTGCTGTTCGTCAGCGAGGTCGAACGCTCCGAAGCCCTGCCCAGCGACGGCGGCGATCCGGTCAACTTTCTGCTGGCCGCCGGGCTGACGGACGGCGAGCAGACGCGGGCGCTGATCGACGGGGTGGTGCGCAAGAACGGCATGCACGCGGCGCGCACGCGCGTCGAGTTCGAGGGCTACGACCTCTATCTGATCCCCATGGGGCCGGTGTTCACGCTGGCCTATGCCGTGCTGGACGACCTGTTGGTGCTGTCGGCCTCAGCCACGCTGGTGCAGGAGGTGCTGCGCCGCAAGGCCGACCCGGAGCTGCCGTCCCTGGCCAGTTCGCAGGACTTCGTGACCGCGCGCGCGCTGCTGCCCGGCGACGCGAGCATCATCAGCTATGCCCGCGCGGGGGACGACATCCGCTCGGTGCTCAACGCGCTCGAAGAGCTGCAGCGCAGCGGCACGCTCCTGGTCAATCCGCTGAAGCCGCCCATGCGACTGCCGCCCGAGCTGCTGGAGTTTCTGCGCGCGCTGCCCCTGCCGGATGAGGACGTGGTCGCGGCGCATGCTCAGGGCGCCGAGCTCTCGGTGCTGGTGCTGGACGAGCGCGGCGGTGCGCTCTCCCATCAAGTGGCGCCGTAGGCCGGCCGTGCGAGGGCAGTACTCGCCAAGCGCCCGTGGCCCGATTGCTAGAGAGCCCTGGACCCGCGGCGCAGCTACGCTGCTCGGTCTGGCGGCTGGCCGCGGCGTCCCTGCTGCCGCCTGGCTCAGCCCTGGGCCAGCAGCGCGCCCACGGCCTCGGTGAGCCGCGGCACGACCTCGAGGGCGTCGCCCACGATGCCGTAGTCGGCCAGCTTGAAGATGGGCGCCTCGGCGTCCTTGTTGATGGCGACGATGAAGTTGCTGGTGCGCATGCCGGCCAGGTGCTGGATGGCACCCGAGATGCCGATGGCGATGTAGAGCACGGGGGCCACGGTCTTGCCGGTCTGGCCCACCTGCTCGGAGTGCGGCCGCCAGCCGGCGTCGCAGACGGCGCGGGAGGCGCCGGTGGCGGCGCCCAGGGACGCGGCCAGATCCTCGATCAGGCCCCAGTTCTCCTTGCCCTTGAGGCCGCGACCGCCGGCCACGACCACGCGCGCCTCGGTCAGCTCGAGCTTCTCGCTGGCGGCGGCCATGACCTCCTTGAGCACGGCGCCCAGGCCGGCGGTGGGGGCGCTGACGTCGGCCGCGGAGAGCTCGCCCGCGGCGGCGCTCTCGGCGGCGGCCACGGCGTTGGGGCGCAGGCTGGCCACCAGCGTGCCGGAGCAGCTCACGTTGGCCAGGGCCTTGCCGGCGAACACCGGCCTGCGGGCCACGATGGCGCCGCCCTCGTCGCTGAACGAGAGGCAGTCGCTGGCCATGGGGGCGTCCAGGAGACCGGCCACGCGCGGCATGAGGTCCTTGCCGCTGGCGGTGTGGGCGGCCAGCACGGCGGCGGGCTGCTCGGAGCCGGCCACACCGGCCACGGCAGCGGCCCAGCCGTGGTGGTCGGCGGGGTCCACGTCCAGGCTCAGCACGCGCGCGGCGCCGTAGCGGCCCAACTCCTCGGCGCTGTCCGCCGCGCCGGCGCCGGCCACCAGGGCCACGGCGCTCACGCCACGGGCGGATGCCAGCGTCGCGCCGGCGGTGAGGGCCTCGAGGGACGGGCGCTTGGGCGCGCCGTCCTTGTGCTCGATCACGATCAGGATGTCGGCAGCCACGGCTCTCGACGCTCCGGTTGGGGTTCTGGGTGGGAAGGAGCGGCGCGGGCGCGCGCTCCGTTGAACGGGGACGGTGTGTTTCTCGGGCGCGCTAGAGCACCTTGGCTTCTTCGCGCAGCAGGCGCACCAGCTCGGGCACGGCCTCGGCGCCCTCACCTACGATGCGGCCCTCGCGGCGCGGTGGCGGGAGTTCCAGACTGCGGACCTCCAGACGCGTCTCGCCCAGGGCGGCGTCGCTCTGATCGAGGGGCTTCTTCTTGGCCTTCATGATGCCCTTCAGCGAGGCGTAGCGCGGGTCGTTCAGGCCCTTGGTGGCGGTCAGCACGGCGGGCAGGGGCAGCTCCCAGATCTCGGAGGTGCCGTCCTCGCCGGCGCGCTCGATGGTGGCCTTGCCGTCGGCCACGTCGAGCTTGCGGATCTCGGTGGCCAGGGGCCAACCCAGGTGCGCGGCGAGGCGGCTGCCCACCTCGCCCTGGTCGAGGTCGACGGCCTGCTTGCCGCACAGCACCAGGTCTGGCGAGCGGGCCTTGATGGCCTCGGCCAGCACGGCGGCGGTGGTGGCGGCGTCTCGTCGGCCGTGCTCTTCGTCCAGCAGCAGCACCGCATCGTCGGCGCCCATGGCCAGGCAGGTGCGCAGTTCCTTGGTGGCCGCGGCCGGACCCATGCTCATGATCGTCACGCTGCCCTCGCCGGCGGCCTCCTTGAGCTGCAAGGCGGCCTCCACGGCAAACTCGTCGTAGGGGCTGATAATCCACTCGACCTGGGCGCTGTCGAGCGAGGTGCCGTCATCCGCGATCTTCACGCGGGAGTCGGTGGCCGGGACGCGCTTGATGCAGACGACGACGTTCATGGCGGGCTGATTCCGTGTGCTGGGAGCCCCTTTTCAGGGGCTCAGGGGAGCCACACATGATGCCACGGTCGAGTGCGCAGGGTCAACGCGAGTGGCCCCCGGGCCCGATCAGACGCCTGCCTGCCCGAGCTGCCGATCGTCGCCCGGGAGCGCCGGCGGGTGGGCCATTCCGGCGCTGGCCGCGACCTGCCCCGGGGCGCTGGGCGCGAGCTGGAGCTTGATCGCCGCCCGCTGCGCGAACTCGATCTGGTTCACGGGGGGCGGGGTCTCGGTCGCTTGGGACGGGCGGCCTTCGACGGAGGCTGGCAGTGCAAAGGGCGAGCCTTGGATGGCCTTCAGGAAGGTCTCCACGATCTCCGCCGGGATCGAGACGTCCCTCTCGGCGCGCATGGCGCGCACGGCGGCGTCCACGCTCATGGGGTCGCGATACGGACGGCGGCTGGTGATGGCCTCCCAGATGTCGGCCGTCTTGATCAGCAGGGCCTCGAGCGGAATCTCGTCGCCGGACAGACCGTCGGGGTAGCCGTTGCCGTCCAGGCGCTCGTGGTGCCAGCGGATCATGGGGCGCAGCTCGGCGATGGCGCGGATGGGCTGCACCAGCTGGTCGCCCACGGCCGGATGCTCGCGGATGATGTCGAACTCCGCGGGCGTCAGTGAGCCGGGCTTGTCGAGGATGGCGTCGGGCGTGCCGATCTTGCCGATGTCGTGCAGGCGTCCGCCGAGGGCCAGCAGGTCGCAGCGCGTCGCGCTCAGGCCCATGGCCTCGCCCAGGATGCGCGCCAGGGCCGAGACGCGCTTGCTGTGCTGAGCGGTGTAGCGGCTCTTGGCGTCGATGGCGCTGGCCAGCGAGACCAGGAACTGCTCCAGGTTGTCCTCGTCGGCCTGACGGCGTGTGTCGAGGTGGTCCAGCAGCTGCGTGCGCTCGGCCAGGCGGTTGCGGTCCACGGCGCGCTCGACCGCGGCCAGCAGCACCTCCACCGCGAAGGGCTTGCACAGGTAGTCGTAGGCCCCCGCCTTGAGCGCGCTCACGGCCGAGCTCACGTCGGAGTTGGCCGTCATCACGATCACGTCGATGTCGGCGCGCTGATCCTGCAGCTCGGCCAACAGTTCCAGGCCGCTCTCGCCGTGGCGCAGGGTCAGGTCGGCCAGCACGATGATGATGTCCTGCTGCGCGAGCTGCTCGCGCGCCTCGTCCAGCCCTCCGGCCTGGTGCACCGTGTAGCCGCTGTTGCACAGGCAGCGGCTTACGACGGTGCGCACGTCCACGTCGTCGTCGAGTACCAGGATCCCGGAGCGCGCGAGGTCGGTCCAGGCAGCGTCGGGAGGCGGCGAAGTGGGCGTCATGGAGTGTCCTTGGGCTCGTCCTGGGGTTCGTCCTGGGGCTCGTCCTGTTGCTGCTGTCTGTCGCGTGGCGGGCCGGGGCGCGGCTGGGCGGCGAGGCGCTCCTCGGCGCGCGGGGCCAGGCTGAAGCCCTCGCCCAGGTACACGGACCGGACCTTGGGGTCATCCGCCAGGGCGGAGGCGTCGCCGTGCCGCAGGATGGAGCCCTGGTAGATGATGTAGGCGCGATCGGTGGTGCCCAGCGTCTCGCGCACGGCGTGGTCGGTGATCAGAACGCCCATGCCCCGCTCGCGCAGGCCCAGCAGCAGCCCCTGGATGTCCTCCACGGCGATGGGGTCCACGCCGGAGAAGGGTTCGTCGAGCAGGATCAAGGTGGGGTCCAGAGCCAGAGTGCGGGCCAGTTCCAGCCTCCGACGTTCACCGCCCGAGAGAGTAACCGAGCGCGAATCCGCGACGTGTCCCAGCCCCATCTCGTCGATCAGCCCGTCCGAGCGTTGATGACGTGCTGAGCGCGACACGCCGCGGGCCTCGAGCACGGCCAGCAGGTTCTCGGCCACCGTCATGTGCCGGAAGATGGAGGGCTCTTGGCTCAGGTAGCCGAGCCCCAGGCGCGCGCGCTTGTACATGGGCAGGCGCGTGATGTCCTCGCCCTCGAAGGACACGCTGCCCGCGTCGGGCGTGATCATGCCCACGGTCATGCGGAAGGTGGTGGTCTTGCCGGCGCCGTTGGGTCCGAGCAGCCCCACGATCTCGCCCGCGCCGACGTGGAAGTCGACCTGATCGACGACGTCGCGGTCGCCATAGCGCTTGCACAGTCCCTCGACCTCGAGCAGCGTCACCGGATGAGCTTCCAGCGGAACGGGTCGAACACCGGCCAGAAGACCGCCACGGCCTTACCCATCAGGTAGCGCTGGTGGATGAACGGGGCCGCGGTCGCGGTCTCGGACTGGATCTCATGTTGGAAGAACGTGTGCTCGTCGCCGTACACGTCGGCGAAGGTGATCGAGCCGTTGGCGTGGCGCCGTGGGTTGGCGTCCGAGGGGCCGCTGCCGTTGGGGCCGCCCACGTCGAAGTCGAAGCCCGTGAACTGGCTGCCGTCGTCGAGCGTGTAGGTCACCGTCTGCCAGGTGCGGCCGTCGTAGGAGTTCTGGGTGTTGTCGCCCATGCCCATGAAGTGCCCCTCGGGGATCTCCCAGGTATCTCGTGTGGAGCGGCTGTGGGGCGTGCGCGGCAGGTAGAAGATGTCGCGCCGCACGTCCATGGCCTCGATCTGACCGGCGCCGCTCATGGCCAGCTGCAGGTCGGAGCGCACCGGGCGGTTGGGGTGGGGGCCGGACTCGTCGTCGTCCACCCGCAGCCACTCCTCGCCGTCCACGCACAGCAGCATGCGGCGGTCGACGTTGCGCAGGCTCAGGCGCACGGATTCTCCCAGCGGCAGGCCTCGTGCCGGGCTCACCTCGAACACGCGCTCGGGCGCGCCGCCGGCGGTGGGGGCCAGGGTGATGCGCGCCGTGCCCGCGCCCTCGGCGGGCAGCTCGAACAGCGTGCGCAGGTCATCGGCCACCATGCTCAGGGAGAACACGCTGTCGCGGCTGTCGAGCGTGACGTCCAGCGCCACGTCCAGGTCGGGTACGGCGTAGACCGGCGGGATCACGGAGCGGATGTTCCACTCGCTCTCGTAGCCGTGCAGGTAGGCGTCCAGGATGGGCGGCTTGCGCAGCGAGAGCCGGCCGCTGCCGTCGCCGCCGAAGCGCGCGGTCTCGCCCTCCACCTGCACCTCGCCCTTGGCCAGGAACGCGAAGCCCACGTCGAGGCCATCGCCGCGCAGGGGGAACACGCGCTTGAGCACGGACTCGTTGACGTCGTCGGGTTTTCTCGCGATGGCGCCGTCCACCCAGATGTCGCCGCCCTGCACACTCAGCGTGTCGCCGGGCAGCCCCACGATGCGCTTGACGTACAGCCGGCGTTCATCGAGGGGAAAGCGGAAGATCATGACCTCCCAGCGCTCGGGCGGGCGCAGCATGGTCACCAGCTTGTCGGCGAAGATGCGGTCGTTGATGCCGGCCTCGCGGTCACCCAGGATCGTGGGCTGCATGGAACCGGTGGGGATCTGATAGGCCTCGACCACGAAGAACTTGAGCACCAGCGCCATGGCGATCGAGACCGCGATGGCCTCGATGTTCTCGGTCAGCCTCAGATCGAAGGGGCGCTTGGCGCTGCTCACGGGACGCTGCCGGAGGGGGGGCGATCAGGGGGGCGAGGGGCAGGTCATCGAAGGGGGGGGCGGAGCCCGCCGGGGCAACCGACGGACGCACGTTGGGATGATCTGCCTGCCAGCAGGAGGATAGGGGCTGCACGCAACGGTTTCGAGCGGGCAGATGCTGTGCGCGGTCTGGCGTGTAGGCTGGACCGTTTTCGCGCCCTCTTGGATGGAGTCGTCCCGTGAGCAGTCTCAGTCTGAACCAGGCCCAGGAGGCGCTGGCCGCGGCCGTGGCCCGCTCGAGCGAGCTGGGCCTCAAGATGAACGTCGCCGTGGTGGACGAGGGCGCCAATCTGATGGCCTTCGCGCGCATGGAGGGGGCCTGGCTGGGCTCGATCGACATCGCCTGCAAGAAGGCCCGCACGGCGCGCTACTTCGACATGCCCACCGGCGCCATCGGCGAGCTGTCCCAGCCCGGCGGTCCGTTGTTCGGCATCGAGCACAGCAACGGCGGCCTGATCAGCTTCCCTGGGGGCCTGACGCTCTGCGACGGCGATCGCATCGTGGGCGCCATCGGCGTCTCGGGCAGCTCGGTCGAGAACGACCATGACGTGGCCCAGGCGGGGGCCGCGAGCCTGGGCTGACCCGAGCTTCTCAGCCCTTCGCCGCTGCCGTATCCTGCCCCTTGCCGCGCCTCTGGGCGCCGCCCGCGCCTGTGCCCACGCGTGTCGGGGCGGGGGCGCTCGGGGGCGGCCGGTCGGGAGCGACGGGACGCGCCTCGACCACTGGAGCCCTGCATGCCTGCGCCTCTCCGCGTCGCCCTCATCGGCCAGAAGTTCATGGGCCGCGCGCACAGCAACGCCTGGGGCCAGGTGGGGCGTTTCTTCGAGCTGCCCCGGCGGGTCGAGCTGAGCGCCGTGGCGGCGCGCGACGAGCGCGAGCTGGAAGCGTTTGCGCGCCGCTGGGGCTGGGGGCGCAGCAGCACCGACTGGCGTGACTTCGTCACTGCCGACGACATCGACCTGGTGGACGTGGGCACGCCCAATCACGTCCACGCCGAGCCCGCCATCGCGCTGCTGGCGGCCGGCAAGCACGTGGCCTGCGAGAAGCCCCTGGCCGGCACGCTGGACCACGCCCGCGCCATGCGCGACGCCGCGCGCAAGGCGGCCAGGTCCTCGGGTGCCCAGACCTTCGTGTGGTTCAACTATCGCCGCTGCCCGGCCGTGGCCCTGGCGCACCAGCTCGTGGGCGAGGGCCGCCTGGGCGAGCTGTACCACCTGCGCGCCACCTACCTGCAGAGCTGGCGTGGGCCGCAGACGCCGCGCGTGTGGCGCTTCCAGAAGAAGTTCGCGGGCTCCGGTGCGCACGGGGATCTCAACGCGCACATCATCGATATGGCGCGCTTCGTCACGGGCCAAGAGCTCGCGCAGGTGAGCGGCGCCGTGGCGCGCACGTTCATCAAGCGGCGTCCCCGGCCCGACGGACAGGGCATGGCCCGTAGCGACGTGGACGACGCCTTGAGCTTCCTCGGCAGCCTGTCCGGCGGGGCCACGGCCAGCTTTGAGTGCTCGCGCCTGGCGCCCGGGCATCACAACCGCAACACGCTGGAGCTGAACGGCTCCAAGGGCTCGCTGCGCTTCGACTTCGAGGACATGAACGTGCTCTGGTTGCACGACGAGAGCGAGCACCCGCGCACGGCCGGCTGGCGCCGCATCATGTGCACCAGCGCGGCGGGCAAGCACCCCTACGCCGCCAACTGGTGGCCCGACGCCCACCTGCTGGGTTACGAGCACGGCTTCGTGAACATGGCCGCCGACGTGGTGCGCGCCGTGGCCGGGCGCAAGCCGGCCCTGCCCCTGCCCGACTTCGAGGACGCCTGGCAGACGCAGCGCGTGCTGGAGGCCGCCATGCTGTCCGCCACCGAAGACCGCGCCGTGCGGCTCTCCGAGATCAAGTGACCAGAGGAGCTGCGAGCATGCCGCGTCCCGTGAGTCTGTTCACCGGCCAGTGGGCCGACCTGCCGCTGGAGACCCTGGCCGGCAAGGCGGCCGCGTTCGGCTACGACGGCCTGGAGTTGGCCTGCTGGGGCGACCACTTCGACCCGCGCGCCGCGGCCGAGGACGACGATTACTGCAAGCAGCGCTGGGAGCTGCTGACGCGCCAGGGCCTGGGCTGCTGGGCCATCAGCAACCACCTGGTGGGCCAGGCCGTGTGCGATCCGGTCGACAGCCGCCACCGGGGCATCCTGCCCGAGCACATCTGGGGCGACGGCGACCCCGACGGCGTGCGCGCCCGCGCCGCGCAGGAGATGATCGTCACCGGCCGCGCCGCGCGGCGCTTCTTCGACCACGCGCCGGACGAGGTCAAGGCCGCCCTCGCGGCCAGCGGTCGCACGGTGGTGGTGGGCTTCACCGGCAGCCCTGTGTGGCACGCGGCCTACGCGTTTCCGCCCCTGCCCGCGGGCGCGCTGGAGCAGGGCTTCGCCGACTTCGCCGCGGCCTGGACGCCGATCCTCGACGACTACGTGGCCCACGGCGTGAGCTTTGCCCTCGAGGTACACCCCACTGAGATCGCCTTCGATATCAGCAGCGCGCGCCGGGCGCTGGCGGCGCTGAGCGAGCACCCGGCCTTCGGCTTCAACTTCGACCCCAGCCACTTCGGCTATCAGGGCGTGGACTACCTGGCCTTTCTGCGCGAGTTCGGCGGACGCCTGCTGAACGTGCACATCAAGGATGTCTGGTGGAGCGAGCGGCCCGCCGAGGCCGGCGTGTTCGGTGGCCACACGGACTTTGGCGCCGACGGGCGCTACTGGGACTTCCGCTCGCCCGGGCGCGGGCGCATCGATTTCGAGGGCATCGTGCGTTTGCTCAATCACCTTGGCTACCAGGGCCCGCTCTCGGTGGAGTGGGAGGATCCCATGATGGACCGGGAGCACGGAGCCAGTGAGGCGGCGGCGTTCGTGCGCAAGCTCGATTTTCCACGCAGCGACGTTGCCTTCGACGCCGCCTTTGAGCGCTGACGACCCGCTGCGCGTCGGCGCGCACGTCGCCGCCGCGCGACGCCCCTATCCGCGAGGATCCTTGTGAACCCGCCCGCCCGCTCTGACGACTCAGCGTCCGGCGCCTGCGCCGAGGACCCCAGCTCACAGGGCGCCGCGCCGCCCATGGGACTGGGCCTCGGGTCGCGCCTGTCCTTCATGATGTTCCTGCAGTACGCCATCTGGGGCGCCTGGCTGCCGTTCCTGTGGTCGTTCCTGTCGGGGCACCGCGGCATGTCGGCCGACGAGATCGGCAGCATGTTCGCGGCCGGCGCGGTGGGCGCCATCGTGGGCCCGTTCATCGCCGGGCAGGTGGCCGACCGCTGGTTCTCGACCGAGAAGTTCCTGGGGCTGTCGCACCTCGCTGGCGCCGCGCTGATCTGGCAGCTGGCCGAGCTCGAGAGCTTCAACGGCTTCCTGGCCTTCTCGCTGCTGTATGGGCTGGTGTACTCGCCCACGCTGGCGCTGACCAACTCGCTGGCGTTTCATCATCTGCCCGATCGCGACCGCGACTTCGGCAAGGTGCGGCTGTGGGGCACCTTCGGCTGGATCGCGGTGGGCATCGGCATGGGGCACTGGCTGGGCAGCCAGCACTCGCCGCAGGGGCTCAGCGGGGACGCGCTGCTGGCGGCCCAGGTGGCGGGCAAGGCCGACGCGTTTCGCCTGAGCGCCCTGCTGGGCGGGGTCATGGGGCTGTTCTGCTTCACGCTGCCGCGCACGCCTCCCTCGCGCGGCAGCGAGAAGAACGCCACGCTCGAGGCGCTGGGTGAGATCAAGCGTCAGCCGCTGATCACCTTGTTCTTGCTGGCGGTGCCGGTGAGCTGCATCCACCAGTTCTACTTTGTGCACACCGAGGGCTTCTTGCACCTGAACCTGCAGCCGCCCGAGTTCTTCCGGGGGCTGTTCGGCGTGGGCGGCGGCGGCTTCATGACCATCGGGCAGATGCTCGAGCTGATCGTGCTGGCGCTGATCCCGCTGGTGGCGGGCAAGCTCTCGCGCAAGGCGCTGCTGGCCACCGGGCTGCTGGCCTACGCGGGGCGCATGGCGCTGTTTGCCTACCTGCCGCACAGCACGGCGGCCCTGCTGGGCGGCATCGCGCTGCACGGTCTGTGCTTCGGCTGCTTCATCTTCGTGGCCTTCATGATCGTGGACGAGGAGACGACCTCCGATGTGCGCGCCAGCGCGCAGAACCTGTTCAACCTGGTGATCATCGGTGTCGGCGTCATCGTCGGCAGCAAGCTGGCCGGAAAGGTGGAGCACTGGGCCACGCCCGAGGGCGGCGCGCTCGACTACGCGCGGCTGTTCTCGGTACCCATGTGGGCCTCGCTGGTCTGTCTGGCTCTGCTGCTGTTGGCCTATCCGGGCGGGCGTCGGCGCGCTGAAGGGGCGGCGGCATGAGCGCCCTGCTGCTGGTGCTGGCGCTGACGGCGCTGCAGCCCTCGTGGCGTCCGCGAGCGGCCGAGACGTGGGTCAGCAGCTGCCCCGATCGGTCCGGGCAGAGCCTGGTGGTGATGGCCTTGCAGCCGGATCAGTGGGTGGCCTACGACCTGGAGTCCGGCGCGTGGTTGGGCGCCCGCCGATGTGGCTCAGGTGGCCTCGACACGGCGTCTGGCCGGCCGTGGTTCGCGGCGCCGCTGCTGCACCCGGGCGAGGGGCCTCGGCACCACGCGGGTGGCGAGGCGCAGCAGGCCAGCGGCAGCGGGCCGCAACAGCACGCGAGCGACGGGGCTCAGCGGCGCTCCGGAGCATGGCCCCCGCGCTGGGAGCTGGCCCGCGGCGAGCAGCGCCTGGCGGCCACGGTCCGCTGCACGGGTTGGCACGTGCCCGAGGAGGACGGCGCGCCGCACCTCGAGCTGGCGCTCAGCTTCTCCGACGGCACGGAGCTGGCCGTCACCGAGCGCGTGGAGTGCTGGCGCGACGGCATGCTGCTGCATGGCGCGCCGGTGGTGCATCTCGACCGCAGCTGGAGCGTGCGGGGGCTGGCCGCGGGCGAGACGTTGCGGGCCTGGCTGGCGTTGGGCCCCGGCTCCACCAGCATCGACGGCGAGCTGTGGGGCGGTTGGTCGGTCCTGCCTGAGGATGCCCACGGGCGCTCGCTGACGGCACCGGTGGTCATCGCAAAGGGCGCCGCCGCCGCCGGCGACGACGACGATGACGCGGACGCGGACGACGACGACGACGACGACGACGACGACGACGACGACGACGACGACGACGACGAGGGTCACGAGGGCCCGGGCGGCGGCAGCGACGACAGGGCGCTGACCAGCCCCGTGCTGACCTGGGTCTTCTTGCTGGATGAGCCGGCTCCGCGCCCGCCGTTCGACGTGCAGGCCGATCTGGCCGCGGGCTTCACGCGCCTGCCTGTCGCTGCCTGGCGCGGCTACCGCCAGGACGACTTGCCAGCAGGTTGGCGCGAGGACCAGGACGCCCTGGCGCGGCTGGCCCCCGCGGGCGACATCGTCTCGCGCGAGCAGTTCGACAGCTTCGAGCTGCGGGGCAGCTGGCGCATCGCGCCGGGGGGCAACAGCGGCATCTTCTTCCACGGCACGGAAGAGTACGGCGCCGTGTACATGTCTGCACCCGAGATGCAGGTGCTCGACAACGGCGGCCAGCAGGGCCTGGACGCCAGCTTCAGCGCGGGCGCCAACTACGGCCTGCACGCTCCGCCCCGTGACGTCACCCGGCCCGTGGGTGCGTACAACGAGTTTGCCGTGCGCGTGCAGGGTCAGCGGGTGCGCCACTGGCTCAACGGCGTGCTCACCGCCGAGTACTTGCTGGGTTCACCCGAGTGGGAGGCGCGGGTGGCCGAGACCAAGTTTGCCGCCTGGCCCGGCTACGGCCGCGCAGGCCAGGGGCACCTGGCCCTGCAGGACCACGGCGCCGACGTCTGGTACCGCGACCTGCGCGTGCTGCGGCTGGCGGCGGACTGACTCCGCGCGCGCTGGTCGCCCGGGCCGGCCCCCTGGTACAGGAGGCCGGCCCGTTGCTCCAGCGCGGGTGTCCCGAGCCGCGGCCCGGGCACCGGGCCAGCTCAGACGGAGCGCTCGTACTGGCCGCGACCGATGCGCTTGAAGCGGCCGTCCTTGGCCAGCGCGTTGCTGACCATCATGTTGAAGCGCGCGGAGGTGGTCTTGAAGCCGTTGGCGAGCACCAGCTCGGAGGCCTCGGCGGGAGACACCACGGCGCCCACCTCGCAGGCTTGAACCAGCGCGTCGGGCAGGGACATGGCGTTCTTGGCGCGGCGACGCTTGCCGCCGGCCGCGCGGGGGGGGGCGCCGGTCGCGGCCGCGCCGGAGCGCTTGCTGTCGCCGCTCAGGCCCAGGGCGCCGAGCTCGCGGTCGATGTTGGCCAGCTCAGCCAGCACCTTGTCGCGCTTGGCCAGCAGGCGGTCAGCGCCACGTTGGCGGCGTTCGAGCTCACGCATGAGCTCGGTGGTCGAGAGGGACTTCAATGCCATGGGTCGTATTCCACGGGGTGAGAGCAGATGAGGGGATGTGCTCGGGCACGCGGTCCATCACAAGGCGATTCGGCGCGCCGCGACACTGGCGTCCAGTGAATCACATGTTGTGCCCGCGAATCAACACATCACCAGCATGTGAGCCCGGAGCAAGAAGGCCGGTCCGCCTGCGCGGGGCAGGCAGCTCGCGTGGGTCAATCTTGCCCGGTCTGCAGCACCGCCAGGAAGGCCTTCTGCGGGATCTCGACATTGCCCACCATCTTGAGCCGCTTCTTGCCCGCCTTCTGCTTCTCCAGCAGCTTGCGCTTGCGGCTGATGTCACCGCCGTAGCACTTGGCGGTGACGTCCTTGCGCACCGGCGCGATGTCCTCACGCGCCACGATCTTGCCACCGACGGCGGCCTGAAGGGCCACCTTGAACAGGTGCCGCGGGATCTCCTTGCGTAGCACCTTGAGGATGGCCCGGCCGCGCGGCTCGCAGTGGCTGGCGTGGGAGATGGAGGAGAGCGCGTCCACCTCCTCGCTGTTCACCAGGATGCGCATCTTGACCAGGTTGGCTTCCTCGTAGCCCTCGAGCTCGTAGTCCATGGTGGCGTAGCCGCGCGAGGTGGACTTGAGCTTGTCGAAGAAGTCGAACACGATTTCGCTGAGCGGGATGCGGTAGCCCAGCAGCACGCGCCCGGGGCCGATGTACTCCTGCTTGAGGAAGCGCCCGCGGCGCTCGATGGCCAGCTTCATGATGGCGCCGATGTGCTGGTCAGGCGTGACGATGTCGAGCTTCACGATGGGCTCGCGGAACTCGACGATGCGGGTGGGGTCGGGCAGCTCCGCGGGGCTGCGGATCACGATCGTCTCGCCGGCGGGGTCGACGATCTCGTAGGTCACGTTGGGCGCGGTCTGGACGATGTCGATGCCCGACTCGCGCTCCAGGCGCTCCTGCACGATCTCCATGTGCAGCAGGCCCAGAAAACCGCAGCGGAAGCCGAAGCCCAGGGCGTCGCTGCTCTCCGGCTGGAAGGTGAAGGCCGAGTCGTTGAGCTGCAGCCGGGTGAGCGCGGTGCGCAGCGCGTCGAAGTCGCCGTTCTGCACGGGAAACATGCCGCAGAACACCATCGGGCGGCTGGGTCGGTAGCCCGGCAGGGGCTGCGAGGTCTTGTCCTTGTCGAGCAGGATCGTGTCGCCCACGCGCACGTCGCTGAGCGTCTTGATGTTGGCGATGAGGTAGCCGACTTCGCCCGTGAACAACGTCTTGGTGGGCGTCATCTGCGGCCGGAAGACGCCGATCTCCAGGGCCTCGTGGCGCGTGTTGCCCGCGGCCATGCGGATCTTCTCGCCCGCCGACAGCGAACCGTCGATGATGCGGACGTGCATGATCACGCCGCGATAGTCGTTGAACTCGGCGTCGTAGATCAGCGCGCGCAGGGGAGCGTCGGCGTCACCGGAGGGAGCGGGCACGCGCTCGACGATGGCCTCCAGCAGCTCGGCCACGCCCACGCCGGTCTTGGCCGAGGTGAGCACGGCGTCCCCGGCCTCGATGGCCAGGGCCGTCTCGATCTCCTCCAGCACCTCGTCGGGGCGGGCCGTGTTCAGGTCGATCTTGTTGATCACCGGGATGATGGTCAGCCCGGCCTGCTCGGCCAGCACGGTGTTGTGCACGGTCTGGGCCTCGACGCCCTGGCTGGCGTCCACCAGCAGCAGCGCACCCTCGGCCGCCTGCAGCGCGCGCTCGACCTCATAGTTGAAGTCGACGTGGCCGGGCGTGTCGAGCAGGTTGAGGCGGTACTGCACGCCGTCCTTCTCGTAGTCCATGGAGGCGGCCTTGGCCTTGATGGTGATGCCGCGCTCTTTCTCCAGGTCCATGTCGTCGAGCAGCTGCGCCCGCTGGTCGCGCGCCCCGACGGTCTGGGTCAGCTCGAGCAGGCGGTCGGCCAGAGTGCTCTTGCCGTGGTCGATGTGCGCGATGATGCAGAAGTTGCGGATCTGTGCCTGCTTCATGCGCGGGCCTCCTGGCCGAGCGCGTCCGCCAGGGCCGCCAGGGCCAGGCCGCGGTGGCTGATGCCGGCCTTCTCGTCGCGCGAGAGCTGGGCAAAACTGCGTCCGCTGGCGGATGGGGCGTCGGGCACGAAGAGCGGGTCGTAGCCGAAGCCGCCCTCGCCGCGGGGGGCGTCCAGGATGGTCCCCGTGCAGCGGCCGCTCAGCGTCAGGTCGGGCTGGCCCGGGCGTACCAGGCACAGCCAGCACACGAAGGCGGCCCTGCGGTCGTGTTCGCCGGTGAGGCGTTCCAGCAGCAGGGCGTTGTTGCTGGCGTCGTCGGCGTCCTCACCTGCGAAGCGCGCCGAGCGCAGGCCGGGCGCGCCGTCCAGGGCGTTGACCTCCAGGCCCGAGTCGTCCGCCAGGGTCGGCAGGCCGCTCTGGGCCGCGGCGGCCCGCGCCTTGAGCACGGCGTTGTCCTTCAGGGTCAGGCCGTCCTCCACGGCGGGCGTCAGCTGGGGGAACGCGTCGAGCCCCACGGGCTGCAGCCCGAGCCCCGCCAGCAGCGGCGCCAGTTCGGCCACCTTGCCGCGGTTGGTCGTGGCCACCAGCAGACGACTCACTTGGCCAGGGCCTCCTCTTGCAGGGCGCGCACGCGGGCCAGGGCGCCCTGACCCAGCTCGATCAGCTCGTGCAGCGCGTCCAGCGCAAACGTGCCCTGCTCGGCACCGCCGCCCATCTCCACCACCTCGCCCTTGCCGGTCATGATCAGGTTCATGTCGACGGCGGCCGAGCTGTCTTCGTAGTACGACAGGTCGGCCATGGGGGTGTCGTCGACGATGCCGACGCTGATGGCTTGCAGCGAGTCCTTGAGCGGCATGCGCTTGATGTCGCCGCGCTCGAGCATGCCCGAGAGGGCGTCGTGCATGGCCACGTAGGCACCGTTGATGGCGGTGGTGCGGGTGCCGCCGTCGGCCGCCAGCACGTCGCAGTCGACCCAGATGGTGCGTCCCTTGATGGCGCGGCGATCCACGATGGCGCGCAGGGCGCGGCCGATCAGGCGCTGGATCTCTACCGAGCGACCGTCGACCTTGCCGGCGCGGTCGCGCTGCTTGCGGCGGTTGGTGGAGGCCGGGAGCATGGAGTACTCGGCGGTGACCCAGCCCTGGTCGGTGTTCTTGAGGAAGGGCGGCACGCCGTCTTCGACCACGGCGGTGCAGAGCACGCGGGTCAGGCCGCAGTCGACCAGCACCGAGCCCGGCAGGGTGGGCAGCCAGTGGCGAGTAAAGTGCAGCGGGCGGATGTCGCCGGGAGAGCGACCGTCGAGGCGCATTGCGGGCACGGGGCGGATCCCGGGGGGGAGGGGTCTGGCGCCGACGCCTTTGCGGGGTCGGCCTGAGCCCGGCGAGTATAGCCGGGAGGTCTCCGCAAGTTCGCGTGGCGCGACGCCGGGTGAGTCAGCTTGCCCCTGGCGAGCCGTTCTGGGTGGGCGGGGTGCTCGATTCTCGCCGCGGGCCGGTTCGATCGGGCCCGGGTCCGGCGGGAAGCGGCCGTCATCCGGCGCGGAATGACCTGCGCCGGTGGATGCTAGAGCAGCGCCGCCAGGCTGACGTGCTCGCCGCGCAGCAGGGGGCCGCCCTCCAGGGCCAGATCGCCGTCGAGGGAGACCCGGGCCAGGACGCCCTCCACGGGCCCGGAGGGCGTGTGGAGTCGCACGCGTCGGCCTGTGAGCCATGAGCGCCGGCGGTACTCGGCGCTGAGGGCCGGGTCGTCGGATCGAGCCAGGACGTCCTGGATCTGGGCCACCAGGGCGCGCCCCAGGCCCAGGCGTGCGGCCTCATCGCAGGGCAGGCCCAGGTCGCCTGCGGGGGGCGAGCTGAGTTGCGACAGCTCGCCCGGCTCCAGCGCCAGGTTGAGCCCGACGCCGATGGCCAGGCTGGGTCTCCCGTCGGGAGCGGCCAGGGTCTCGATCAGGATGCCGCCGGCCTTGCGCTCGCCGCGCATGAGGTCGTTGGGCCACTTGATGGCCAGGGGCGAGCTGCCCCACGCCTCGCAGCCGCGCGCCACCGCCAACGCCACCAGCAGCGCCGCCCGCGCCGGTCGGGCCAGCATCGGATCGGGCAGACACAGGGTCAGGGCCAGCGAGCGCCCGGGCAAGCTGGTCCAGCTGTGCCCGCGTCGCCCGCGCGCCGCGCTCTGGCTGTGGGCCAGCAGCGCGAACGGCGGGCGGGCGCGGCCGGTCTCCACGCGCCGACGCGCCTCCGCGTTGGTGGAGTCGACGCGGGCGAGGTGCTCGAGCACGGGCCCGGCCGCCGGCGGGTCGTTCAGAGCGCCAGGTTCTCGCGCGTGTCCTCGAGGTGCAGCTTCAGCTTCTTCATCACGTTGCTGTGGATCTGGCACACGCGCGACTCGGTGAGGCTCATCAGGCGCCCGATCTGCTTCATGGTCAGGCCGTCGCGATAGTACATGAGGATGATCTCCTTCTCGCGCTTGTTGAGCGAGCGGATCATGGTCTTCATGACGTCCTTCTGATTCATGATCTCGGCCGGGTCGGGGGCGCCGGGATCACGCAGGTAGTCGATCTTCTCCATGGCCTGGTCGCCGCTGCCGTCGTCCCAGCTCTCGGAGAGCGAGCGCACGGTGTGGGCGCGGGCCTCCTCGACCATGGACAGGTAGTCATGCACCGGCAGGTCGAGGGCCTCGGCCATCTCGTTGTCGGTGGGCAGGCGGCCGTGGGCCGCCTCCAGGCTGGCCTGGGCCCGGTTGATCTGATGGGCGCGCAGGCGCACGAGGCGCGGCACCCAGTCCTGGCTGCGCAGCTCATCCAGGATGGCGCCACGGACGCGCGTGCTGCAGTACGTCTTGAACTTGATGCCGCGATCAATGTCGAAGCCGTCGATGGCGTCCATCAGGCCGAAGATGCCGGCGCTCTTGAGGTCCTCCAACTCGATCGAGCGCGGGAGCGTCATGAGCAGCCGCTCCGCCGTGAAGTGCACCACCGGCAGGTACATCTCCATCAGCGTGTTGCGCAGGGCCGGGTTGTGGGTCTTGGCGTAGTCACGCCAGAGGGCCTCGTTCTCGCCGCCGAGTTCTCCTCGCGAGCGGCCGGTCTTGGCGCGGCCCTTGCTGCCGGGCTTGGGGGCGCGCTTGCCCTTGGCGCCGCTTGGCGGTGGGGCAGGGGCGGCCGCGTGGGTGTCGGCGCTCTCTGCGGCTGGAGCACCTGCTTTGCCGCTGGACTTGCTGCTGGAACTGGCCCCGGTGCGCGTCCGGGACTGCTTGCCTCCGCTGGTGCGGCTGGGCGTACTGGCCATGGTCTCTCCTGTGTCGGCAGCTGGCTGCCCGGGTGGATCCCGGGCCCTGTAGCTTTGCGTCCCACCCTTGCGAGTGGTTTGCCCTCGATACGCGCGGATCGTTTCTCCCTGCATCCGCACGACGACTGGAAACTCGATAGTAGCGTGCTGCTGGCCTGATCCCGGGTCTCGGTCGGCTAGCTACCCGCAGCTCGTGCGGGGCCGCCTGGGTTGGGTGCGCACCCGGGGTCAACGGCCTCATCGGTCGGCAGGCCGGACGACTTGAGGACCATTCCGGAATGGCGCCCTGCTGCGTGCGGTCTGCGCCGCTCAGCTCGTGGGCAGGCTGATGGCCTTGGCCTGGGGCGTGTCGCCGAAGTAGACTCGCGCGAAGCCCAGGAACTGCTCCTCGATAAACGCCGAGTGTGTCGGCAGCCCGTCCAGGGTCATGGGGCCGCTGTGCGACTGCGTCTCGACGTCCCGGTTGCGGACGGTCTTGCGGCACTGGATCTCGAAGCTGTTGTCTTCGGAGTGGGGCGCCAGCAGGAACATGAGCCGCGAGTAGGAGTGGGCGCCCTCGTCCAGATCGCCAGAGGGCTCGTCCAGGCGCAGGGCCAGCATGTACTTGCCTTCGAAGAAGCCGCGGCTCAAGACGAAGCCAGGCACCTCGCCCAGGAAATTTGCGACCAGTTCTTCGATGGTCTGCTCGACCCGCTCGCGATACTCGAACGCCGCCACCGTCTTCTGGGAGCGCGCCATGTCCTCGAGGTTGCGCTCCTTGTGGGACGCCTCGCTGCGGCGCACCCCGGCGTCCCGGATCTCCTTCAGCTTGTCCTGGAAGCGGCTGGTCATCTGGTGGCTCGATTCATGGTGTGGTGGGGGGAATCGCGCGGATCGGTGGCTCCCTTATCGGCAGCCGGGGCCGTCACGCTGAGGGAAGAATACGCCCATGGCGCCGGCAGGCAAGCGCAGCTCCCAAACTGGGGCGAACACCCCCTTGCGGCGCTCGCGCCAGGCTACGTGTAGCGCAGCAGCGCGCGCACGTCATGGTCCCCCATGCGTTCTCTCCAGGGCAGGAAGTCCAGGGAGATGATGAAGGCGCAGGCCGCGACCGTGGCGCCCAGGCCCTCGACCAGGTCGCAGGCGGCTGAGGCGGTGCCACCGGTGGCGATCAGGTCGTCCACCACCACGACCGTTTGGCCGGCGGACAGGGCGTCGCTGTGGATCTCGATGAAGTCGCTGCCGTACTCCAACGCGTACTCCTGGCTGATGACTTCGTAGGGCAGCTTGCCCGGCTTGCGCACCGGGACGAAGCCGACGCCCTTGGCCAGCGCGAGGGCCGGGCCGAACAGGAAGCCCCGGGACTCGATGCCCAGCACGGCGTCGCACTTGACGTCCGCCAGGGCCTCGGCCAAGGCGTCCACGCTGCGCTGGAAGGCGGCGCCGTCCTGCAGCATGGGCGTGATGTCCTTGAACATGATGCCCGGCTTGGGGAAGTCGGGGATGTCGCGGATGAAGCGCTCGAGGTCGGTCATGGGTGAGGCGTGTCCTGCCGGGAGAAGGGCCTACATGCGGTCGGGCACGGGGATGCCCAGCCAGGAGAGTCCATTGACGAGAGACTGCCTCACGCTGGCGGCCAAGGCCAGCCGGGCGTCGCTCAAGGCGGCGTCATCGGAGAGCACTTTCCACTCGCGGTTGCTGTAGAGAGTGCTGAAGCGCGCCGCGATGCTGAGCAGGGCGTCGGCCAGCAGAGATGGCTCGCTCTGCTCGACGGCCCGCGTGAGCGCCGCGGGCAGGTCGGCCAGGGCCAAGCAGGTGGCCAGTTCGTGCGGTCCGTCCAGCAGCGAGGCGTCGATGTCGGCCCGCGGCGCGCGCCCGCTCTTCTCGATCAGCGAGGCGATGCGCGCCGCGGTGTACTGAAGGTACGGGCCGGTCTCGCCCTCGAACGACAGCACGGTGTCCCAGTCGAAGTTGACGTCACGCATGCGCCGGTTCTTGATGTCGTTGAACACCAGGCCGCCCACGCCGATGCGGTGCGCCAGCTCGTCGATGTCGTCGGGCAGGGGGCGCCCGCGCTGCTCGGCGCCGGACACGATGGTCTGTCGCGCCAGGGCCACCACCTCGTTGAGTACGTCCTCCAGCAGCAGCACGGTGGTCTTGTCGCGGCTGCTCATCTTCTGGTTGGCGAGGCGCAGCAGCCCGAAGGGCACGTGCTCGATGCCGCCGGCCCAGTCGCGGCCCAGCAGCTCCAGCACCCGGATCATCTGCTTGAAGTGCAGCGCCTGGGCCGCGCCCACCACGTACAGCGAGCGCACGCAGCCGTGGGTGTCGTAGCGGTACTGGGCCGCCGCCAGATCGCGCGTGAGGTAGAGCGTGGAGCCGTCGTCCTTCTTGACCAGCGCCACGCCGAGGTCGTCCGCCTCCAGGTTGATGACCGTGGCGTCCTGGCTGCGCTGCAGCAGCTGCTTGGACTCCAGTTCGGCCAGCACGGGCGGCATCAGGTCCTCGTAGTGGGACTCTCCGCGCACCTCGTCGAAGCGGATGCCCAGCAGAGCGTAGATGCGCTCGAACTCGCGCACGGAGACGTCACGGAACAGCTTCCAGAGCCGGCGCGCCTCGGGGTCGCCGCTCTCCAGCGCCTTGAAGCGCTCGCGCGCGCGCTGCTGCAGCGACGGGTCCTGCTGCTTGCGTCGGTTGAACTCCGAGTAGAGCTCGTGCAGGTAGGCCACGCCGCGCTCGGCCAGCACGGCCTCGTCGCCCTGCTCGAACCAGATGTGCAGCAGCTGGCCGAACTGCGTGCCCCAGTCGCCCAGGTGGTTGATGCCCACGGGCTTGTAGCCTGCCGCGTCGAGCAGCCCCACCAGCGCGTGTCCGATGACGGTGGAGCGCAGGTGGTGCAGCCCGAAGCTCTTGGCGATGTTGGGGGAGCTGAAGTCGACGCACACGACGCCGCCCTGCCCGATGTCGACCCGGCCGTACTGCTCGCCGCGGGTGAGCACCTCGGGCAGCACCTCGCCCGCCACGGCGCCGGCGTCCAGGAAGGCGTTGACGTAGGGGCCCATGGGCTCCACCCGCAGCAGGGGCGGAGAGACGGCCACGCGCGCCGCGATCTCGGTCGCGATGGCCGGCGGCGCCTGGCGACGTTGCTTGGCCAGGCCGAAGCAGGGGAAGGCCAGCTGGCCCATCTCGGGCCGCGGGGGCGAGGTCACCAGAGGCAGCACCTCGTCGAGGGGCAGCTCGGCGGCCTCGGCGACGGCCTGGGCGAAGGTCAGGGCAAACGACGACATGGCGGCGGGCAGGTGGAGGGGGGCTCGGGCGGCGGCGGTCGGGGTGCTGGTCTGGTGCTGGTCTGGTGCTGGTCTGGTGCTGGTCTGGTGCTGGTCTGGTGCTGGTCTGGTGCTGGTCTGGTGCTGGTCTG